>OMKS01000203.1_pt1 | contig 54377 bp, 52 predicted proteins | sample 1674721 | NCBI WGS metagenome assembly OMKS01 (sample SAMN06264996, study PRJEB25208) | sediment metagenome | isolation source: hot spring sediment | place: USA: California | collected 2014-09-02 | reverse complement strand
CTTCCACGGCGCCCCAGACCGCCAGTCGCGAACTGGCGAGCAGCAGGGCCAGGCCGACGAGCAGCCAGAAGATCGCCTTGCCCATGGGCAGTACCGGCACCTCGGCCTCGAACTCGGCCTCCATCGGGTCGCCGTGGTCGCGCGCCGCCATGGCGGTGTAGATGATCCACCCCATCACGACGAACAGACTGCCCATCAGCAGGATGCCGTCGAACAGCGACAGGTCGCCGTCGAACAGGAGGGCCAGCACCAGCACCGTGATCAGGATCAGCAACGGCAGCTCGCGGCGCAGCGTTTGCGAGTGCACGGTCAGCGGTGCGGCCAGTGCCGTGACGCCGAGGATCAGGGCAATGTTGGTGATGTTGGAGCCGATGGCGTTGCCGATCGCCATCCCCGGACTCCCCTCGAAGGCGGAGAATCCGGCGATGAGCATCTCGGGCGCGGACGTGCCGAAGCCGACGATGGTCAGGCCGATCACCATGGGCGAGATGCCGAGGTTGCGGGCCAGGCCGGCCGCGCCGGCAATGAAGCGGTCGGCACTCCAGATGACGACGGCGAAGCCGAGGATGATGGCGGACAACGGTAGCAGCATGTCGTGGCGCGCGATGGTTGGGGTCAAAGTCGGGGATTATACATGGCGTGGCCCCGCGATCTGCAGTACGCACTCGGCACAGTCGTGACGCGGTCGCCAGCCGAGGCGCGCGCGGGCCCGGGTGGCGTCCACGGCCAGGTCGTGCTGCATGCCCTGTACCCAGCCGGGCTCGCCCACCTCCGGCAGCAGCCACCAGGCCAGCCGGTGGGCCAGCGACGCGAGACCCAGTGGCAGGGGCAGGGCATGGCGATGGCCGAGCCGGATCATGTCGCGAAAGCTCATGGCTCCGTCGGCGGCCAGGTTATAGGCCCCGGCGGAGCCGCCGCGGGTGGCCAGCAAAATGGCCTCGGCGACGTCGTCCTCCCACACGCACTGGGTGAGCGCCGGGCGCGGCAGGCGCGGGTAGAAGGGCTGGCGCAGCAGCGCCTTTAGCAGGGGGTGGGCATGCGGCCCGAGAATCACGTGGGGGCGCAGCCGGATCACGGTGGTCGCGGGGTGCTCGGCCTCGAAGCCATCCAGCCACCGCTCCACCGCGACCTTGTCCTCCGCGTAGGCAAAGCCCGGCATGGCCCGCAGCGGCTGCGTCTCGTCCATCAGCGGCGGGTTGTCGGGCCAGGCGCCGTACACCGACGCGCTGGAAACGAAGACGAGCCGGGACACGCCGGCGTGCGCCGCCGCGGCAAAGACGTTGCGGCTGCCCTCGACGTTGACCTCGCGGACGGTCTCGCGGCGGTGGCGGGCCCGCCCGAGGCGCCCGCCCATGAGCACGAAGGCCATGTGGATGAGTGCATCGGCACCATCCAGGTAGGCCGCGACCCCGGGGTCGCGCACGTCGGCGATCACTGCCCGGTAACGCGGGCTGGGGTAGTCGTGGGCGGCATGGTCGATGCCGGTGATGTGCTCGACCCCGGGTTCGCGCAGGAGCCGCGGGACGAGGACGCGGGCGAGATGGCCGGCGCTGCCGGTGACGACCAGCCGCATCGGATATCAGCGACCGTCGCCGTTTATGGCCGGCATGACCGTGTCCGCGAACAGCTGCATGGTGTCGCGCACCGCCTCGGTGGGCATGGCGCCTGCGCCGAAGGCGCAGAGCACGTGGTCCACGCCCGCCTTCTTCAGCGCCTCGATGCGCTTGATGCAGTGTTTCGGATCGCCCACCGCAGCCATGCCCAGCGTATCGAGCAGGGTGAGGTTCACCGTCTTGTTGAGCAGTCCGCGGAACTTGCCCATCTTGCGGTAGTACTCGTAGCTCTCGTACAGGTTCTCGAGTACCGGGCGGGTCTGGTTGAGGAGCTGGCCGTAGAACCACTCGAAAGGCTCGCGGGCCCGCTCGCGGGCAGTCTTCGCCGATTCGTGGCAGTACACGCCCAGCGTCATCGCCACGCGCGGGTTCTGCCCGGCGCCGGCCGGCGCGTCGCCGTGATAGCGCTGCCAGGCCGCGCGGTAGTGGCGGATGTCCTCGCGGATCATGAACCAGGGTTTGAAGGGGCCGACCAGCACGCCGATGCCCAGGCGCGCAGCCATCTCGAAGCTGTCGGGGCTCACGGCCGCGGTCCACAGGGGCGGGTGCGGCTGCTGCACGACCTTGGGCAGGATCTCGAGGTTCTCGAACTGGAAGTGGCGGCCAGCGAAGGACAGGGGGGCGCCGTCGAAGGAGCGGCGCACGATGTCCATGGCCTCCTCGGTGTAGCTGCGGCTGTCGGCCATGGAGACCCCGAAGGTGGCGTACTCGACGGGGGAGAAGCCGCGGCCGAAGCCGAATTCGGCGCGCCCCTGCGAGAGCACGTCCAGGGTCGCGACCCGTTCGGCCACCCGCACCGGGTGATGGTAGGGCAGGGGGAAGATGGCGTTGCCCAGGCGCAGGCGCCGGGTGCGCTGCGAGGCGGCGGCGAGGAACATGTCGGGCGCGGTACTGTGCGAGTAGCCGGGCATGAAGTGGTGTTCCACCAGCCAGGCCGTGCGAAAGCCCAGTTCCTCGGCCAGCGCGAGTTCGTCGAGGGTCTCGGCGTAGACCGCGGTCTCGCGGCGTTGCATGAACGGCGGGACCGACAGTTCGTAGAAGAGGTCGAAGTGCATGGGCCGCATTCTACTCACGCGGGCCTTAACAAGGCCACATCCGGAGCCTCGCCGGCCCGTCAGGCTGTGTTAAGCTGCGGCCTTTTAACCTGGCCGGAACCTGAGTCGGGGTATGCATGCCAAACCGGACCACTACCCGGATGATCGAAATCGGCGCCGTTGGCTGGGATCGGGCCGATCCCTTCTATCCGGACGACTTGCCGGAGGACTGGCGCCTCGCCTATTACGCCAATACCAGCGCCGCGGTGTGGGTGCCGGCCGAGGCCTGGCTGGTCGAGACACCGCCGGATACCGCCGTCTGGCGTGAGGATGTGAGCGAGGCCTTCCGTTTCGTGGTGGCCCTCGATGAGCGGCACGCGGATTCGCCGGGGTGCACGGCGATCGGGCAGGCCGTTGCCGCCCTGGGCGAGCAGCTCGAGGCGGTGGTGGCGACCGCGCCGGTACATGCCGCCGTGCTGGGCGAGGCCTTCACGGCCATTCGCGTGGAGCCCGCCGCCGTCTGGGGCGGCGAGGCGGGGCAGGGCGCTGTGGCGCGGCTGGCGCGGGTCTCGGCCGACCGCCTGGGTTCGCCGCGGGCCATGCGCGAGGTGCTCGAGGCCTTTGTCGACGCCGCCGACGGACCGCGCCTCTACCTGTTCGTTGACGGTCCGCTGGACGTACTCGACGACCTGCGCACGCTGGGGCGGCTGATGGGTGTCTGTTGACACCCGCGCCGGCTGTAAACAAACTGCCGGGCTTGATCTGGGACGGCATCGCCGGAGACTGGGCTTATCGCTACGCTGACGACAACTGCTACAGGACGTGAAGGGACGCCGTTGATCGAGGTGCGCGACCTGCACTTTGCGCGTGGCTCGCGCAAGATCTTCGATGGCCTGGACCTGGACATCCATGCCGGTCGCGTGACGGCCATCATGGGGCCGAGCGGCACCGGCAAGACCACCCTGCTCAAGCTCATCGGCGGCCAGCTGCGCCCGCAGCACGGCAGCATCCGCGTGGACGGTCAGGACGTGCACCGCCTCGGGCGCGGCGATCTCTACCGCCTGCGCCGGCGCATGGGCATGCTGTTCCAGAGCGGGGCGCTGCTCACCGATCTCAGCGTGTTCGACAACGTCGCCTTCCCGCTGCGGGAGCACACGCGGCTGCCGGAACGCATGATTCGCGACCTGGTACTGATGAAGCTCGAGGCCGTGGGGCTGCGCGGGGCGCGTGACCTCATGCCGGCGGAACTGTCCGGCGGCATGGCCCGGCGCGTGGCGCTGGCCCGCGCCATCGCCCTGGACCCGATGATGATCATGTACGACGAGCCTTTCACCGGGCTCGACCCCATCACGATGGGCACCATCGTCACCCTCATCAAGCGCCTCAACGACGCCATTCGCCTGACCAGCATCGTGGTCTCGCACGACGTGCGGGAGACGCTGTCGATCGCCGATGACGTCTATCTCATTGCCGACGGCAAGGTGGTGGAGCGTGGTACCCCCGAGGCGTTGGCCAAGACCGCCTCGGACTGGGCCAACCAGTTTCTCCAGGGGCTGCCGGACGGTCCGGTGCCCTTCCATTACCCGGCCGCCGACTACCGTGAGGACCTGATGAACGGAGGGCGAGATGCTCGATAGCCTGGCGCGTCTGGGGCGCTGGGGGCTCGGCATGTTCGAGCGCCTGGGGCGCGGACACCTGTTCCTGTTGTCGATGCTCGGCGGCCTGCACGTGCTCGTCATGCGGCCCCGGCTGGTGATCCGCGAGGTCTACGCCGTGGGCGTGCTGTCGCTGCTCATCATCGTGGTCTCCGGCGGGTTCGTCGGCATGGTGCTGGGCCTGCAGGGCTACAATACCCTGGTGGGTTTCGGTGCCGAGCAGTCGCTGGGTACCGTGGTGTCGCTGTCGCTGCTGCGGGAGCTGGGGCCGGTGGTCACGGCCCTGCTGTTCGCGGGCCGGGCGGGCTCCGCGCTTACCGCTGAGATCGGTCTGATGAAGTCCACCGAGCAGCTCTCGGGGATGGAGATGATGGCGGTGGACCCGATGCGACGCGTGGTCGCGCCGCGCTTTCTCGCCGGCTTCTTCTCCATGCCGCTACTGGCCATCATCTTCAGCGCGGTGGGCGTGATGGGCGGCTACTTCGTCGGCGTGGGCCTGCTCGGCGTGGACGCCGGCGCGTTCTGGTCGCAGATGCAGGACAGCGTCGATTTCAACGAGGACGTGATGAACGGCGTGATCAAGAGCCTGGTGTTCGGCTTCGTGGTCACCTGGATCGCCCTGTTCGAGGGCTACGATGCGACGCCTACCTCCGAGGGCGTGAGCCGGGCGACCACGCGCACCGTGGTGCACTCCTCGCTGGCCGTGCTGGGGCTGGATTTCATCCTCACCGGACTGATGTTCAACAAGTTCTGAACGCGGATACGCTCCTATGGAAACCACACGCAAGATCGAGATCCTGGTCGGCATCTTCATCGCCGCCGGCTTTGCCGCCCTGTTCATGCTGGCGATGCAGGTCAGTAACCTGAGCAGCTTCCAGAACACCGCCGGCTACCAGGTGACGGCCCAGTTCGATAACATCGGCGGCCTCAAGGTGCGCTCGCCGGTGACCGTCTCCGGCGTGCGTGTCGGCCGGGTCACGGCCATTCGCTATGATCCGGAGAGCTTCCGCGCCGAGGTCACGATGACCCTGGACGCGAAGCACGACTACCTCCCCATGGACACGATCGCCTCCATCTATACCTCGGGGCTGCTCGGCGAACAGTACGTGGCGCTGGAACCAGGCGCCGAGATGGAGGTCTTGAAGGATGGAGACCGCGTCGAGTTCACCCAGTCCGCACTGGTGCTCGAGGAAATGGTGAGCAGACTCCTGAACCGGCTGACGACCAACTGACGAGGGCAGGCCATGAAACTTTTCAACACGTTGATTGCCGCGCTCCTGTCATTCGGGCTGATGAGCTCGGCCGTGGCGGTGGCCGCGCAATCGCCCGAGGAAATGATCAAGGACGCCTCGCAGCGGGTGATGAAGATCCTCGACGAGGAGAGTCAGCGCATCGCGGACGATCCGGATTACGCCCTGCGCCTGGTGGACGAGGTCATCATGCCGCTGATCGACTTCGATGCCATGACCAAGCTGACGCTGGGTCGCCACTGGCGCGACGCCACGCCCGAGCAGCGCGAGTGTTTCATGGGCGAGTTCAAGGTCATGCTGGTGCGCACCTATTCCCGATCGCTGGCAGATTACACCGGCGCCCGCGTCGTCTACCTGCCGGCACGCGGGGATGCGTCCAGCGGTCGCGTCACCGTCTACACCGAGGTGGATCGGGGTGATGGTCGGCCGCGCGTACCCGTCAACTACAGTCTGCGGCAGGTCGGCAACGAGTGGCTGGTGTACGACGTGACCATCGACGGCCTGAGTCTGGTGAAGAACTATCGCACCAGCTTCAACGAAGAGATCGCCCAGTCCAGCCTGCAGGCGCTCATCGAGCGTCTGGCAACGGCCAATCGCAAGGGCGAGGTCGATCCGGTTCAATGAGCGTGGCGCGTCTGGAGCGACAGGGCGGGGGGCGCTACCGGCTGGCGGGCGAGATCACCGTCGAGACGGTACCGCGGCTGCTCGCGGACGCCGCGGGCCTGTTTGCCGCCGAGCCGGTCGAGATCGACTGTGAGGGCGTCGAGCACGCCGACAGCGCGGCCGTGGCCCTGATGCTCGAATGGATGCGACAGGCGGACGCCGCGGGTGGCCGGATCGCGTTTCGCGCCGTGCCGGACCGGGTGCGTGCCATCGTCGAACTCAGCGATCTCGAGGATGTGATCCCCATCGCGCATTGATGCGCGACTGAGGTTTTCGGACCCGGGCGCTGCCGTTTGGCGGCGTTTTTCGCTATGATTCCCCCTTTTTCTGCCAGCCATGCGCGCGCCAGGGCGGTTTGTCGCCTTGATCGCGGGCCCGAGGGTGTTCCCACGCGATGGAAAAGCTGATCATTACCGGCGGTAAGCCACTGAATGGCGAGCTGCGCATCTCCGGTGCCAAGAACTCCGTGCTGCCGATTCTCTGCGCCACCCTGCTGGCCGACTCGCCCATGCGGATCAGTAACGTGCCGCACCTGCACGACGTGACCACGACCATGGAGCTGCTCGGTCGCATGGGCGTGTCACTCACCGTCGACGAGCGCATGGTCATCGAGGTGGACCCGGGCAGCATCGAGCGCTTCGTGGCCCCCTATGACCTGGTCAAGACCATGCGCGCATCGATTCTGGTGCTGGGGCCGCTGGTGGCCCGCTTTGGCCAGGCCGAGGTCTCGCTGCCCGGCGGCTGCGCCATCGGTTCGCGCCCGGTCAACCTGCACGTGGAAGGCCTGGCCGCCATGGGCGCGGAGATCACCATGGAGAACGGCTACATCCGCGCCCGGGCGGATCGGCTGAAGGGGGCGCGCATCGTCATGGACATCGTCTCCGTGACCGGCACGGAAAACCTGATGATGGCGGCGGCGCTGGCCGACGGCGTGACCTATATCGAGAATGCCGCGCGCGAGCCCGAGGTGGTGGACCTGGCCAACTGCCTGAACGCCATGGGTGGCGACGTGCGGGGGGCGGGCACCTCCACGATCGAGATCCACGGCGTGCAGACCCTCAGTGGCTGCGACTACCGCATTCTGCCCGACCGCATCGAGACCGGCACTTTCCTGGTGGCCGGTGCGATCAGCGGTGGGCGCGTACGGCTCAAGGACACCGACCCCACCCTGCTCGATGCCGTGCTGGCCAAGCTTGAGGAGGCCGGCGCCCACATCAGCGCGGGCGAGGACTGGGTCGAACTCGACATGAAGGGCAATCGGCCAAAGGCGGTAACGGTGCACACTGCGCCTTACCCGGCGTTTCCCACCGACATGCAGGCCCAGTTCACCGCGCTCAACTGCGTGGCCGAGGGTACCGGGGCCATTACCGAGACCGTGTTCGAGAACCGCTTCATGCACGTGCAGGAGCTGCAGCGCCTGGGGGCGGACATCCGCGTGGAGGGCAAGACCTGCATCATCACCGGCGTGCCGCGGCTGCGCGGCGCCCCGGTGATGGCCACCGACCTGCGTGCCTCGGCCAGCCTCGTGCTGGCCGGGCTGGTAGCCGAGGGCGAGACCCTGGTCGACCGCATCTACCACCTCGACCGGGGTTACGAGTGCATCGAGGAAAAGCTGTCCATGCTGGGCGGCAGTATCCGTCGCGTGCCGGCCTAGGGCCGGCAGCCGAGCAGAGCAGAAGGGCAGACCATGACCGAGACACTGACCATCGCCCTGTCCAAGGGGCGCATCTTCAAGGAAACCGTGCCGCTGCTGGCCGCCGCCGGCATCGAGCCGCTGGACGACCCGGAAAAGAGCCGCAAGCTCATCCTCGACACCAACCGCGAGGACGTGAAGCTCGTGATCATCCGCGCGTCCGATGTGCCGACCTACGTGCAGTACGGGGCCGCCGACATCGGTGTGGCGGGCAAGGACGTGCTGATGGAACACGGCGGGGCCGGCATCTACGAGCCGCTGGACCTCAAGATCGCCCAGTGCCGGCTGATGGTGGCGGGCCGGCCCGACGCCAGGCCGCGCGGCGGGCGCCTGCGCATCGCCACCAAGTTCGTGGACAGCACCCGGCGCTACTACGCCGCCAGGGGCAAGCAGGTCGAGATCATCAAGCTCTACGGCTCGATGGAACTGGCGCCCATCGTCGGTTTGGCCGACTATATCGTTGACCTGGTCGATACCGGCAACACGCTCAAGGCCAACGGCCTGGAGCCACTGGAGCACATTGCCCACATCAGCTCGCGCCTGATCGTGAACAAGGCGGCCATGAAGATGAAGCACGCCCGCGTCAAGGCCCTGATCGAGCAATTGAAAAGCGCAGTGGAAAAGTAGTTTAATAAGGTTTTTAGACTGAATCTAAATCGATGACTTATCAGACAGACGACTTGCGCATTGCCGGCATCCAGGAGGTGCTCCCGCCCGTCCAGGTGCACGAGGCCTTCCCGATCACCGACCGGGCGGCGGCCACCGTGCACGATGCCCGCAGCGCCATTCACGACATCCTGAGCCTGGCGGATGACCGCCTGCTGGTGATCGTCGGTCCGTGCTCGATCCATGACCCGCAGGCCGCCCGCGACTACGCCACGCGCCTGCTGGCCATGCGCGAGGAGCTGGGCGACGCGCTGGAGATCGTCATGCGCGTCTACTTCGAGAAGCCACGCACCACGGTGGGCTGGAAGGGGCTGATCAACGACCCGAACATCGACGGCACCTACCAGATCAACCACGGACTGCAGCTCGCGCGCAGCCTGCTGCTGGACCTGGCCGACATGGGTATCCCGGCGGGCACCGAGTACCTCGACCTCATCAGCCCGCAGTACATCTCGGATCTGGTGAGCTGGGGCGCCATCGGCGCGCGCACCACCGAGAGCCAGGTGCATCGCGAGCTGGCCTCGGGGCTGTCCTGCCCGGTGGGCTTCAAGAACGGCACCGACGGCGGGCTGCAGATCGCCATCGACGCGATTCGCGCCGCATCCATGCCGCATCATTTCATGTCCCTGACCAAGGCAGGGCACTCGGCCATCTTCTCCACCACGGGCAACGAGGACTGCCACATCATCCTGCGTGGCGGGCGCGAGCCGAACTATGACAGCAAGCACGTGAAGGAGGCGGTGGCCAAGCTGGAGCAGGCGGGCCTGCCGCCGCGTGTGATGGTCGATTGCAGCCACGCCAACAGCCGCAAGCAGCATATGCGCCAGATCGAGGTGGGCGAGGACGTGGCCGACCAGCTGGCCGCCGGCGAGCGCCACATCATCGGCGTGATGATCGAGAGCCATCTCGTGGGTGGCAACCAGCCCGCGGAAACGCCCGAGCGCGTCTACGGCCAGAGCATCACCGATGCCTGCCTGGGATGGGAGGACACCACGCCGCTGTTGCGCGAACTCGCCGAGGGCGTGCGCCAGCGCCGCGAGGTCGTGGCCGCCGCGAGTGCATGAACGTCACGGGTGGGCCCGGCTCACCCGTGAGTTGAACGGATTGTTGTCATCGGGGCGCCTGTGCGCCCTGTTGTGTCTTTGATCGAGAGAGAGTCGACATGTCGCTGATCACCCGTCTGAATGCCGCCGATGCCGATTTCCGCGCCCGCCTGGACGCCCTGCTGGCCTGGGAGAGCGTGTCCGATGATCACGTCTTCAAGGCCGTGATGGAAATCCTGCACGCGGTGAAGACGCGGGGCGACGCCGCCGTGGTCGAATACACCAATCGCTTCGACCGCATGAGCGCCGCCTCCATGGCCGAGCTGGAGATTCCGCCCGCGCGGCTGGCGCAGGCGGCCGAGGGGCTGTCGCCGGTTCGCCGCCAGGCGCTGGAACAGGCCGCCGCGCGCATCCGCGCCTACCACGAGCGTCAGCGCATGGAGTCCTGGCGCTATACCGAGGCCGACGGCACGGTGCTGGGCCAGCAGGTCATGCCGCTGGATCGCGCCGGATTGTACGTGCCGGGTGGCAAGGCGGCGTATCCGTCCTCGGTGCTGATGAATGCCATCCCCGCCAAGGTCGCCGGCGTGCCGGAGCTGATCATGGTGGTGCCCACCCCGGACGGCGAGGTGAACGAGCTGGTGCTGGCCGCGGCGCATATCGCGGGTGTGGACCGCGTGTTCGCCGTCGGCGGCGCCCAGGCCGTCGCCGCACTGGCCTACGGCACCGAGACCGTGCCGCAGGTGGACAAGATCGTCGGCCCCGGCAATATCTATGTGGCCACCGCCAAGCGCATGGTGTTCGGTGCCGTGGGCATCGACATGATCGCCGGCCCCTCCGAGATCCTGGTGGTCTGCGACGGCAAGACCGACCCGGACTGGATCGCCATGGACCTCTTCTCCCAGGCCGAGCACGACGAGGATGCGCAGTCCATCCTGGTCTGCCCGGATGCCGGCTATCTCGACCAGGTCGAGGCGAGCATCGAGAAGCTGCTGCATGACATGCCGCGTGCCGAGATCATCCGCACCTCGCTGAAGGACCGTGGCGCCCTGATCCAGGTGCGCGACATGGATCAGGCCGTGGAGGTCGCCAACCACATCGCCCCCGAGCACCTGGAGCTGTCGGTGGAGAACGCCGAGGAGATGGCCGGGCGCATCCGCCACGCGGGCGCCATCTTCATGGGCCGCTACACGGCCGAGGCCCTGGGCGACTACTGCGCCGGCCCCAACCACGTGCTGCCCACCTCGCGCACGGCGCGTTTCTCCTCGCCGCTCGGGGTCTACGACTTCCAGAAACGCACGAGCCTCATCGGCTGCTCGGCCGACGGCGCCTCGGAGCTGGGCAAGATAGCCGCCGAGCTCGCCCACGGGGAGGGCCTGACCGCGCACGCGCGTTCGGCCGAGTACCGCATCAAGGACTGAGGTCGCGATGACCTCCCGAATCGAGCAATGGGTGCGCCCGGAGATCCGGGCGCTGTCCGCCTATCACGTCCCGGACCCGGGCAGGCTGATCAAGCTGGACGCCATGGAAAACCCATATACCCTGCCGGAGGATCTCGTCGAGGCCTGGCTCGACGCCATGCGCGGCGTCGACATGAACCGCTATCCCGACCCGGGCGCGCGCATCATCAAGGAGCGTCTGCGCCGGGTGATGAACGTGCCGGCGGGGCAGGAGATCCTGCTCGGCAACGGATCCGACGAGATCATCCAGATCCTGGCCTTGGCCGTCGGCGGGGCAGAGCGCAAGATCCTGGCGCCCGAGCCGGGCTTCGTCATGTACCGCATGATCGCAAGCTTCGTCGGCATGCAGTACGTGGGCGTGCCGGTGAACCCCGACGACTTCTCGCTGGATGCCCAGGCCATGCTCGCGGCCATCGAGGCGCACCAGCCGGCGCTCGTGTTCCTGGCCTACCCGAACAACCCCACCGGCAACCTCTGGGACCGCCAGGCCCTCGAGGCCATCATCGAGGCCGCACCGGGACTGGTGGTGGTGGACGAGGCCTATGCGCCGTTCGCCGACGACAGCTTCCTCCCGGATCTCGGGCGCTGGGACAACCTGCTGGTGATGCGCACCGTCTCGAAGATGGGGTTGGCCGGCCTGCGGCTGGGGTATCTCTGCGGCCCCGCGGACTGGCTCGTCGAGTTCGACAAGCTGCGGCTGCCATACAACATCAACATCCTCACCCAGGCCAGCGCGGCCTTCGCGCTGGACCATCACGAGGTGTTCGACGCCCAGGCCGGACTGATCCGCGAGGCGCGCGATGAACTCGACCGGGCGCTGCGCGGCTTTGATGGCCTCACGGTCTATCCGAGTGCGGCGAACTTCATCCTCTTCCGCACGCCGGCCGGGCGCGCCTCGGCCGTATTCGAGTCGCTGAAGCGCGACGGGGTGCTGATTAAGAACCTCAGTGCCGCCGGCGGCGTGCTCGCCGACTGCCTGCGCGTTACCGTGGGTACGCCCGCTGAGAACGCTGCCTTTCTCGCGGTGCTCGGCCGGGCGCTGGCTCGGGGCTAGCGATCGCGGCGCGGCGGTCCGCTCATTCCGCCCGTGGCCGTTTGGCCACCACGGTCTGCGCCTCCACGCGTTTGCCGTTCCGCCACAGGGTGATCCTTACCGTCTCGCCCGGGCGGACCAGTGCGATCAGGTTGAGCGCCTCGTGGGCCTGCTCGATGGTCTCGCCCTCTACCTCGAGGATGACGTCGCCCGGGCGCAGGCCGCCCTGGTCGGCGGGGCCGCCGGGGTAGATGCCGGCAATCAGCACGCCGCGGGTGTCGGGCAGGCCGAAGGACTCCGCCAGCTGTGGCGTCATGTCCTGCGCCTCCACCCCCAGCCAGCCGCGGATCACCTCGCCATGCTCGATGATCTGGGTCATCACGTCGCGGGCGAGATCCACCGGGATGGCGAAGCCGATACCGTGCGAGCCGCCGGACTGGCTGAAGATGGCAGTGTTGATCGCCACCAGTTCGCCCAGGGCGTTGACCAGCGCGCCGCCGGAATTGCCGGGGTTGATGGCCGCGTCGGTCTGGATGAAGTCCTCGTAGGTATTGATACCGAGCGAGTGTCGACCGGTGGCGCTGACGATGCCCTGGGTGACGGTCTGGCCGACCCCGAAGGGGTTGCCGATCGCCATCACCACGTCGCCCACACGCAGCGCGCTGGAGCGTCCCACGGTGATGCTTGGCAGGTCGTCCCGCGCCTTGATCTTGAGCACCGCGAGATCCGTATCCGGGTCAGTGCCGACCACCTGCGCCTCGAAGCTGCGCCCGTCGGCCAGCAGTACCGCGATCGTCTCGGCGCCCGCGATCACGTGGTTGTTGGTCAGCAGGTAGCCCTGGGCGCTGAGGATGACGCCGGAACCCAGGCTGGTCTGCGTGCGCTTGCGCAGGGTCTCGCCGCGATCCTGGAACTGGCCGAAGAACGGGTCCGACTCCAGCGGCGTGCGTTCGACCACGGTGCGCGCAGTGAAGATGTTCACCACCGCGGGGGCCGCCTGCTCCACGGCGTCGGCATAGGAGACGGGGCCACGTTCGCGCGGCAGCGCAACCTCCGGCGCCTGGCGCACCTCCACCACCGGCAACTTGCCGTTGGGGCCGTTCGGCTGGATCAGCAGGATCACCACGGCGGCCGCGATGCCCACCGCGACCACCTGCAGGATAAAACGCGAAAGCTTGGAAATTTTCATTGGGCCCCCACTGGTGTAGTGTTGCGCTCCTGGTGGCTCTGGACGCGCAGTCAGGCGCACGGCAGTACACCGACAAAGTTGTGTGCATTATCGCCCAGCGGGTCCGCTGGGGGCAAAGAATCCAGATATCGGGAGTGTCGCCATGGTGTCGCTCGACAAGCTCGTCGACTACTGTAACCAGCTGCTCGATGCGGGCCGGTTTCGTGATTACGCGCCCAACGGATTGCAGGTCCAGGGCCGCGACCGGGTGGCACGCCTGGTCACGGGGGTCACCGCGTCCCGCGCCCTGATCGAGCAGGCCGTCGCGCTGGAGGCCGATGCCATTCTGGTGCACCACGGGTATTTCTGGAAGGGGGAGGACCGCTGTGTCGTCGGCCTCAAGCGCGATCGTCTTGCCCTGCTGCTCGAGCACGGCATCAGCCTGATCGCCTACCACCTCCCGCTGGATGCCCATCCGCAGCTCGGCAACAATGCCGTGCTGGCCCGCGAGCTCGAGCTCGCCGTCGACGGTCCGCTGAACGCCGAAGGGATCGGGCTGCACGGCCGGCTCGACGCGCCGGTCGATGCCGCCCTCTTCGCCGAGCGCCTGCGCCGGGTCCTGCTGCACACGCCCCTGCACATCCCGGGCGGTCCCGAGTCCATCCAGCGTATCGGCTGGTGCACCGGCGCCGCCCAGGACTACATCGAGCAGGCGGTCGCCCTGGGCCTGGACGCCTTCGTCTCCGGCGAGGTCTCCGAGCGCACCACCCACATGGCGCGCGAGGCGGGCATCCATTACTACGCCGCGGGGCACCATGCCACCGAGCGCGGCGGCGTGCGGGCCCTGGGCGCTCACCTGGCCGCACATTTCGGGCTTGAACACCGCTTTGTCGACGTCCCCAATCCCGTCTGAAACGCTCGGATTCTATTGGAGAAATCCCCTTTTGGGTTGACCTTTTTGGCGAGTTAAGCCAAAGTACGCGGATTTTTACGGCCCCTTTTTTGTCGGGCGGAGTTCAAGTCGCGTCGGCCATTTCGGGGGGGAGGGGCCGGGCGCACGAATATGCGATTCGCGCATGCGTAGAAATTTTTCTTTCAAGTCCATTTGGGAGAGTGAAGATGGCAGTAGATAAGAGTCGACGCCGCTTCCTTGTCGGCGCCACCTCGGTGGTCGGGGTAGTGGGCGCTGCAGCCGTCCTCGTACCCTTCGTCAGGTCGATGAATCCGAGCGAACGCGCCAAGGCGGCGGGTGCGCCGGTAGAAGTCGATCTGAGCCAGCTGGAACCTGGTCAGAAGGTTAACGTGGAATGGCGTGGCAAGCCGGTGTGGGTGGTGCGCCGTACCGAGCAGATGCTCGAGGACCTGGTCACCATCGAGGGTCGCCTGCGTGACCCGCACTCCGAGGTTTCCAGCCAGCAGCCTCCGTACGCGCAGAATCCCAGTCGTGCGATCAAGCCGGAATTCCTGGTGCTCGTCGGTATCTGCACCCATCTGGGTTGCTCGCCGACCTTCCGCCCGGAAGTCGCCCCGGCCGACCTGGGCAAGGACTGGAAGGGCGGTTTCTTCTGCCCCTGCCACGGTTCCCGTTTCGACATGGCCGGCCGCGTTTATCAGAACGTGCCGGCGGCGACGAACCTCGAGGTTCCGCCGTACATGTACCTGAGCGACAACCGGATCATCGTCGGTGTCGATGAAGGAGCTGCGTGATGACTAAGATGCTGACTGGCCTGCTGGGCTGGGTGGATGCCCGTTTCCCCCTCACCAAGATGTGGGAAGAGCACCTGTCCAAGTACTACGCACCGAAGAACTTCAACTTCTGGTATTTCTTCGGCTCCCTCGCGCTGCTCGTTCTGGTCATCCAGATCGTCAGCGGTATCTTCCTCACCATGAACTACAAGCCGGATGCGACCCTGGCGTTCGCCTCCGTCGAGTACATCATGCGCGACGTCGACATGGGGTGGCTGATTCGCTACATCCATTCCACCGGTGCCTCCGCGTTCTTCGTCGTCGTCTACCTGCACATGTTCCGTGCGTTGATGTACGGTTCCTACAAGGGTCCCCGCGAGCTGATCTGGATCTTCGGCATGACCATCTATCTCGTGCTGATGGCCGAAGCCTTCATGGGCTACCTGCTGCCCTGGGGCCAGATGTCCTACTGGGGTGCGCAGGTTATCGTCAACCTGTTTGCCGCCATCCCGGGCATCGGCGAGGCGCTCTCGATCTGGATCCGTGGTGACTACGTCATCTCCGACGCCACGCTGAACCGCTTCTTCGCGCTGCACGTCATCGCGCTGCCGCTGGTGCTGGTCGGCCTGGTGGTCGCCCACGTCATCGCGCTGCACGAAGTGGGTTCCAACAACCCGGACGGCGTGGAGATCAAGAAGAAGAAGGACGAAAACGGCATTCCGCTCGACGGCATCCCGTTCCATCCTTACTACACCGTCAAGGACATCGTCGGCGTGGTGGTCTTCCTCATGCTGTTCGCCGTGGTGATGTTCTTCGTCCCGGAAATGGGCGGTTACTTTCTGGAGCACGCCAACTTCATTCCGGCTGATCCGCTAAAGACCCCTGTGCACATCGCCCCGGTCTGGTATTTCACACCGTTCTACACCGTGCTGCGTGCCGTGCCCGATCCGTTCCTGGGTGTGGTGGCCATGGGTCTGGCCGTGGTGATCCTGTTCTTCCTGCCGTGGATCGACCGCAACCCGATCAAGTCCTGGCGCTATCGCAGCTTCCTGCACCGCCTGAACCTGATCCTGTTCGCGATCGCCTTCGTGATCCTGGGCTACCTGGGCGTCAAACCGGTGGCTCCGGCGCTGGCCGAGCTGGGTCTGCGCATGACCGAGGTGTACTTCCTGTTCTTCTTCGTGCTCTGGTTCCATAGCAAGGCGCGTTCGGCGAAGTACAACGTGATCTGGTTCGCGATCCTGGTCGGCCTCATCACGATCTACGACGTGGTGCGTTTCGATACCTTGGGCGGCGATCAGCAGGCCTTCATGTGGATGTGGGTGTTCCCGGCCGGTTACATGTTCCTCATGAACCTGCTGCCCGTCTTCACCAAACTGAACAACGAAAAGCCCGTTCCGGAAAGGGTGACGTCATGAAGAAACTGATTGCCGTTATTTTCGCGCTGATGATCCCGGGGGCGGCGTTTGCCGCCGGCCCCGCGGTGCCGCTCGACAAGGCGCACGTGGATGTGACCAACGAGGCCGCCCTGCAGCGTGGTGCCAAGCTGTTCACCAACTACTGCCTGAGCTGCCACGAAGCGGGTTTCGCGCGCTACAACCGCGTGGGCCGCGACCTCGGCCTGACCGAGGAACAGGTGCAGCAGTACCTGATCAACACCACCGACGCCGATGGCGCGCCAACCAAGGTTGGCGAGCTGATGAAGGTCGCGATGACCAAGGCGTACGGCAGCGAGGCCTTTGGTGCGGCCGCACCGGATCTGACGCTGGTCGCCCGCGTGCGTGGTACGGACTGGGTGTACACCTACCTGCGCTCGTTCTACAAGGACGACAAGCGTCCCTTCGGTGTGAACAACACCGTGTTCCCGAACGTCGGTATGCCGCACGTGCTGTGGGAACTGCAGGGCCGTCAGGAGCTGGTCGTGCGTACCGAGGTGGATGCCAAGGGCCACGAGCACGAGGTCACCGAGCTCAAGCTGGTCGAGCCCGGCACCATGACCCCGGCCGAATACAACCAGGCCGTGCTGGACCTGGTTACGTTCCTGGCCTACCTTGGCGAGCCGGCACAGACCGAGCGCAAGGTGATCGGCATCTGGGTGCTGATCTTCCTGTTCGTCCTCTTCGTGTTCGCGTATTTCCTCAAGAAGGAATACTGGAAAGACGTACACTGACGAGTTGCGGTATGATCGGGGCATGGACGCCCCGAGACCGCATCATTCTTTTCTCGCTTACTGAACGAACGGAGTGGACGTATGGCGTTGGTCGCCAATAGAAGATCCGTCATGACTCTGTTTTCTGCGCCCGCTGATGCGCAGAGCCACCGTACCCGGATCGTCCTCGCAGAGAAGGACATTACCGTTGATATCATCGACGTGGATCCGGATCACCTGCCGGAAGATCTTTCCGACCTGAATCCCTACAACTCCGTGCCGACCCTGGTCGATCGCGAGCTCACGCTCTACGATCCGCGCGTCATCATGGAGTACCTGGACGAACGCTTCCCGCATCCGCCGCTGATGCCGGTCGATCCGGTGTCGCGTGCCAAGTCGCGCATGGCGTTGCACCGTATCGAGACCGACTGGTACGCGCTGCTCGACGAGCTCGAGTCGGGCGCGGACAAGCGGGTCTCGAAGGCCGCCAAGCTGTTGCGCGAGAGTATCATCGCGGCCGATCCCCTGTTCGGAGCCTACCCGTACTTTCTGAGCGAGGAGTTCACCCTCGTCGATTGCACGGTCGCGCCGATCCTGTGGCGCCTGCCGCGCTGGGGCATTGAGCTGCCGAAGACGGCCAAGGCCGTGCAAAGCTACATGGCCCGTATGTTCGAGCGTCCGTCTTTCCAGCAAAGCCTGACCGAATCGGAACTGGAGATGCGGGGCTAAGGCCCCGCTTTCCACGACCGCGCCCTGCTGCCATGCCGCAAGGAATGACCTCAAGTCGTCCCTACCTGTTACGCGCCATCTACCAGTGGATCGTCGATAACGGCCTGACGCCCCATATCATGGTCGACGCCGAGGACCCGCAGGTGCAGGTGCCGCGGCAGTATGTGGAAAAGGGCAAGATCATCCTCAATATCGCGCCGATGGCCGTTCACGGGCTCACGCTCGGCAACGAGGACGTGACCTTCAACGCGCGTTTCGGTGGTACCCCGATGGACATTTACGTGCCGCTCGGCCGCGTACTGGCAATCTATGCCCGTGAGAACGGGCAGGGCATGATGTTCGGCGATGAGGACGACGGGGGCGAGCCGCCACCCGATTCCGGGGGTGGTGACGAATCCGGATCGACGCGCCCCCATCTCAAGGTCGTGAAATGAGAGGAAGCAGCCCGGCATTGCCGGGCTTTTTCATGCCGGTCGCACGTAGCGACGGGTCGCCTTGGTGGTGTCGCCCTTGCTATGCTTGGGCGCGTTCACTGAGCTGGTCGGGGCGCGCCATGATCGAGATCGTCGTCGGTGATATCACCACCCGGCAGGTCGATGTCATCGTCAATGCGGCCAACGAGTCGCTGCTCGGCGGCGGCGGTGTCGATGGCGCGATTCACCGTGCCGCCGGGCCGCGGCTACTGGAATACAATCGCCGTCTGGGCGGCTGTCCGACCGGTGAGGCCCGCATCGCGCCGGGCTTCGACCTGCCGGCGCGGTACGTGATCGCGACCGTCGGTCCCGTCTGGCGCGGCGGGGGGGCGAACGAGGCGGCGCTGCTCGAATCGGCCTATCGGCGCTCGCTGGAGCTGGCCCTGGACCACGGCGTGCGCAGCATCGCGTTCCCCGCCATCAGCACCGGCGTTTACGGCTATCCGAAGCGCGAGGCCGCAACCGTTGCCCTGCGGGTAATGCGTGAGTTCGAGTCGCGATTCGAGCGCATCATCGCCTGTTGCCATGGCGAGGACGACGCGGCGATCTACCGGGAGCTCCGCGGCGACTAGCGACCCGTAACCAGAATCCATCCAGGGGAAAGTTTCATATGCTCTCAACCCATCGTGCATTCCTGCTGTCCGGCGCGGTCCTGATCTGGCTGGTCAGCTATCTCTCCATCGCCGCCGCCGCCCCCTATGTCGGTGCCCCGTTCTCCATGGCCGTGTTCGCGCCCGTGGCGATCGGCCTGAACAACTTCGGGCTCAGCCTGCCCGTGGCGGTGATGCTGGGCACGGCCCTGGTGCCGGTCGCGTTTCTGCTGTGGTCCGGCAGCCTCTGGCGCGGCGAGGCGGCCATCCCGCGGCGCAGTAGCAATCTCGCGATCGTCATCTTCGCCCTGTCCGTGCTGTGGTTGATGTGGGTAGGCCAGGGCGGTGTCCAGGTGCAGGGCCTGTTCCACGTCATCATGGTGCAGGGCTACAACGTGTTCATCGCATCGCTGTTGTTGCTGCTGTACCGGATCAATCGCGCCGGGCCCGGCCTGCGCACGAGCCTGGCCTATCACTGGCTCCTGTTCGCCTGGGTCGGCTGGTGTGCCTTTCCGTGGCTCGGGCCGGTGTGAGGGGCGCGTGCAGGTTAGTCGGGCAGGCCCTTGCCGATGTTCAGAATGCCGTTGGGGTCGAATTCGCGCTTGATGCGCCGCATGAGATCCAGCGTCACGGGGTCGATCTCGCGGGCGACGAATTCCCGCTTGACCAGGCCCACGCCATGCTCGCCCGAGAGCGTGCCCTCGAGTTCCAGCACCAGTGTGAACACCGCGTCCAGGCATCGCTCCGCGGCTTCCATCTGTGACGGGTCATCCGGGTCGACCAGCAGGTTGACGTGGATGTTGCCGTTGCCGGCGTGGCCGAAATTTACGATGGTGATGCCGTGGTCCCGGGCGAGCTTCTGCAGCCCGTCAATGAGCACAGGTATGCGCGAGACCGGCACCACGACGTCTTCGTTGATCTTCTTGGGCGCCACGTTGCGCAGGGCAGGGGACAGTGCCTTGCGCGTCTTCCACAACGCTGCGATCTCCGCCTGGGTCGTCGCCAGCATACACTCGATGCAGCCTTCGACTTCGGCCGCCCGTTTCACCGACTGGGCGGCGGTGTCCAGGCACGACTCGGGCCCGTCGACCTCGATCATGAGCATCCCGCCCGCATTCTCGGGCAGGCGCGCGTCCGAATAGCTGCGGATCATCTCGATCGCCGTGCCGTCGATGAACTCCAGTGCACAGGGGATGACGGGTTGCGCCATGATGGCGGAGACGGCGCGGGCCGCCGCGTCCATGTCGGCGTAGACCGCCTGCAGCGTACGCTTGCCTTCGGCCAGTGGTGTGAGCTTGAGCGTGGCCTCGGTGATGATCGCGAGCGTGCCCTCCGAGCCGATGAGCAGGCGCGTGAAGTCGTAGCCCACCACGCCCTTCGTAGTCATCACCCCGGTGCGTATCTCCTCACCCGCACCGGTGACGGCACGCAGTCCCAGCGTGTTGTCCCGCGGCGTGCCGTACTTCACCGCGCGCGGCCCGGCCGAGTTGTAGGCAAGGTTGCCGCCGACGGTGCAGAAGGCGGCGCTGGTGGGGTCCGGGGGCCAGAAGAAGCCGTGCGCGGCAGCCGTATCCTGCACCGCCTGGTTGGTGACGCCCGGCTGCACGACGATCAGTCGGTTATCGGGGTCCACGCGCAGGATCTGGTCCATGCGTTCCAGCGAGAGTACCAGCCCGCCGTGGGTGGGTACGGTGGCGCCGGTCGTGCCGGTGCCGCGGCCGCGTGGCGTGAGCGCGACCTTGTCGCGGTTGCACAGCGCGACGATGTCGCGCACCTGCGCGTGGCTGGTGGCGAAGGCCACCGCCTCTGGGGCCTGATGCTGGCGCGAGTTGTCGTAGCCGTAGGCCCAGCAGTCGGCCGGGTCGGTCAGCAGCTGGTCCGGGCCGACGATCTGGCGGAGTTCATCGAGAAAGGCGCTGGTGAGCATGCGGACTTGGGTCGTGGCGTGCAGTGGACGAGCGGTGAGTGTAGCGCGACGTGCCGGCCAAGGCACGGTGGGCATGGTGAGTCTCGGGTCGTGCCGATCACTCGCCCAGCAGCTGCGTGTCGATGAGGTCGCAGAGGCAGTGGATGACGAGCAGGTGCACTTCCTGGATGCGCGCCGTGGCGTGCGAGGGTGCGCGGATCTCGACGTCGCCTTCGCGCAGCGTGTCCCGCATCCGGCCGCCGTTGCTCCCCGTGAGCGCGATGACGCTGCAGTCGCGGTCATGGGCGGCCTCGATGGCCGCCACCACGTTGGCCGAGTTGCCGGAGGTGGAGATCGCCAGCAGCACGTCGCCGGCCTGTGCCAGCGCACGCACCTGCTTGGAAAAGATCTGCGTGTAGTCGTGGGCGTTGGCGATGGAGGTCAGCGTCGCGGCGTCGGTGGTCAGTGCGATGGCTGGCAGCCCCGGACGGTCGCGTTCGAACCGGTTGAGCATCCGCGAGGTGAAGTGCTGGGCATCACCGGCCGAGCCGCCGTTGCCGCAGCTGATCGTCTTGCGCCCGTTGAGCAGTGCGTCGAGGATGAGTTGTGCGGCCCGCGCAATCGCGTCTGGCAGTAAGTCGGCTGCAGCGTGCTGGGTCTCGATGCTGGCGGCGAAGTGCTGTCGGATTCGGTCTATGTGGTTCATGGCCCTGTGCGGTCTGCCGGCGTCGGCATCAGCCGGCCTCGAAGGCGTTACGTATCCAGTCTATCGAGCTTCCCCCGGCCATGGCCACGACATCGAAACGCGCCGGCCCGTCATGCGGGTGCGCCAGCAGGTAGTGTTGCGCCGTGGCGACGAGCTTTTGCTGCTTGCGGTAATCGATGCTGGCGGCGGCACCGCCATAGCGCGGGTTGCGGCGCAGCCGCACCTCGACGAACACCAGGGTGGCGCCGTCGCGCATCACCAGATCGATCTCGCCGCGTCGGCACCGGTAGTTGGCGGTGATGAACTCGAGCCCCTGACGCGCCAGGAAGTGACGCGCGTCCTGCTCGGCCTCCGTGCCGTGATGTGTCCCGGGCATGCCTACTCGTCGGCGAGCTTGGCTTCCGCCGGTGCCTCGCTGGTGGCGAGTGCGCGCGGGCGGCCGTTGACGAACTGCGCCCACTTGAGCTCGCGGTGCATCCACCCCTTTGCATCGATGTAGAGGTTACCCGTCAGGCCCTCGTAGCGCTCGTAGTCGCGTTCCTTGAGGCGGCGCAGGTAGGGCACGACGCGGTAGGCGTCATGGCCCAGCGCCAGCAGCCGTGGCTGGCGCGCCACGCTGGCCGGCACGGTGGCCTGGATCGTCCGGTAGCGCTCGGAAGGTCGCTCGAGGTTGTCCAGCAGCCAGGGGATGTCGCTGAAGATCACCCCGTTCAGGTCGCTGTCGGCGCGGGTGTCGATGCGCCCGGCAAAGCTGTGCGAGGTGGCGTACACGGGCAGGTCCGAGGCGCGCAGGAAATCGAGCTGGGGGCGCAGCAGGCGGGCCTCCCGCGGCGTGGCGGCCATGAAGACCATGTCGACGTCGCGCCGGCGGCGCGGTTCGAAGTGCACGTCGCGCTTGATGATGTTGCGCACCTGGGTGTAGCGCGCCTGGCTGTCGTTGAGCCGTAATGCACGCTTGATCGCGGGCTGGAAATCGGCCTCGCTCGGCAGGTAGGTCTCGGTCGCTAGCACGGTGCCGCCGAGTTCTTCCAGGCGGCCGCGGAAGGCCTCCGCCAGACGTTCGCCCCACTCACCCTGGGGCACCAGGACGATGGCGTTACTGTGCCCGTCCAGCGAGGCGCGTTCCGCGGCCTGGCGGGCCTCGTCCTCGGGCAGCAGACCGAACTGGTAGAAGTTGTCCGGGGTCTCCAGTCTGTCGTCGACGTAGTTGAGGCCGAGCACCGGGATGGGGAGTTGGCGATTGCGGCCGATGGCCGCGAGCGCGGCCTTGTCGAAGGGGCCGATCACGAACTCGGCACCCTGTTCGATGGCCAGGTCGTAGAAGGCCATCGCCTCGCTCGCGCGCTCGGCAATGTCATAGATGCGCAACTGCGGACGGTCGTCGGGATTCTCTTCCTGGTACCAGGCGGCGAGGATGCCCTGCAGCAGACTCTGGCCGACGACCTCGTAGCGGCCGGACAGCGGCAGCATGAGGGCGATCTGCTTCGGGTAGGTCGCGTACTCTCGCCACTGGGCGCGCAGGTCGGGCAGTATCGCGCCTGTGGCGGGGTGACCCGGGTAGGCGGCCTGCCAGCGCCCGAGTTCCGCCTCCAGCGCGGCCGGTTTGGGCGGCGTGGTACGCGAGATGTAGGCCAGGTGCAGCCAGCCGCGAATCTCCCGGTCACGGGTCTCGTTGGCCCAGCTGTACAGATCGAAGCTGGAGGCCAGCGTGAGATCTTCCCACAGCAGCGCGAGATTGGCCTGCTGTTGTTCGGGTGTCGCCAGTCGGGTCTGCACGTCCAGGCGCGCCTGCGTGCCCTCGATGCCCTTGCCGGTGGCGAAGAGGGCATCGGCCCGGGTGCTGAGGATGTCGATCTGCAGCCGGCCAGGCAGCGCGTCCACGACCCTGGGCAGTTTCTCCAGCGCCTCGTTGGGGCGCCGTTCCACCAGCAGGATGTGCGCCTCGGTCAGGCGCAGGCGGGCCAGCCCGGCGGCATTGAGTTTCCGCTCGTCGACCTGGCTCAGGTATGCTTTGGCCTGCGGCAGCGAGTCGGGCGTGGCGGCCGCATCGGCGGCGAACATGAGGTATTCCTCGCGCAGCGGCGAGCGGCTGCCCGCGGCCAGATCGGCATAATACCGGGCGGCGCGTTCACGTTCGCCGGCGGCGACCAGGCGTTCGCCCTCCAGGCGGGCGGCTTCCGGGTCGGCCGTGCGCTGGGGCACGGTCTCGCAGCCGCTCACGGCCAGCGCGAGGATCAGCAGCATGACCAACCGGGAAATCAGTCGGGAAGAATACATGCGGGTAAGAGGATGCAATTCCATAGAGGGCGCTCACGCCAGGCCTGTCCTGAATGAGCGTGCCAGTATCTTGGCTGGAACCAGACGTGTCAATTGAACAGGGCACGCTTTACGTAGTTGCCACGCCGATCGGCAATCTCGCTGACATCAGCCAGCGCGCCCTCGATACGCTGGCCGGCGTCGCCTGCATCGCCGCCGAGGATACGCGACACACCGCGCGCCTGCTTGCGCACTTCGGTATCGCGACGCCGCAGCTCTCGCTGCACGAGCACAACGAGGAGGCGCGTGCAGCCGAACTGGTGCGGCGGCTTCAGGCGGGCGATTCCATCGCGCTGGTGTCGGATGCCGGCACGCCGCTGATCAGCGATCCCGGCTATCGCCTGGTGCGCGAGGCGCGGGCTGCGGGGCTTGCCGTGGTGCCGGTGCCGGGGCCCAGCGCGCTCGTCGCCGCGCTGTCGGTGAGTGGTCTGCCGACCGACCGGTTCGCCTTCGAGGGTTTTCCCGCGCCCAGGGCGATGGCGCGGCGCCGGCAGTTCGAGGCCCTGCGCGCGGAATCGCGCACGCTGGTGTTCTACGAGTCCAGCCATCGCGTGGCGGCAAGTCTCGCCGACATGTGCGCGATATTCGGCGATACGCGCGAGGCGGTGGTGGCGCGCGAGCTCACCAAGGCCTTCGAGCAGGTGCAGGCCGGAACGCTGGCCGAACTCGTGGACTGGCTGGCGGCCGACGCCAACCGCGAGCGGGGCGAGTTCGTGATCATGGTGGCGGGGCAGCGAGTCGAGCCCGGGATGGCCGATGAGGGCGAGGCGCGTCGGGTGCTGGCACTGCTGCTGGCCGAGCTGCCCGTCAAGACAGCGACGCGGCTGGCCGCCGAGCTGCTGGATCAGCCGCGCAATGCACTCTATGATCTGGCGTTGAGTATGAAAAAGTAGCGCCTTCCGGTAAGCGGCAGGCCATCACAAAATCGCCCGTACGAAGGCGATAGATTGGATTCTTATACAGGGCCGGCGCGGGCCAGCCGTGCATCGTGCCACTACCGCCTGAGGATTACCGATGTCCGATCGAGAGCTCGAGAGTAACTTCAACGAAGGCAAGCGCTTCTTCAATATCCGCAACTACGACGTGGCCGTGGAGTTTTTTCGCGAATGTGCGGAGAACTCGGGCCGTGAAGATCCGTACTACAACCGCTATCGCTCCTGGCTCGGTCTCGCCCAGGCCTTCTCGGGCGACATGGGGGGCGTGGTGCTGTGCCGCGTGGTGGCCAAGGAGGAAGGGCGCGACCCCGAAGTGCTCGTGAACCTGGCCAAGGCAGAGCTCACGCAGCGCAATCGTGCCAAGGCCCTCGACGCCCTGCAGGCGGCTCGCAAGATCAATCCGCACGTCCCGGAGATCGGCGAACTGATTGCGCGCCTCGATCGTCGTCGCAAGCCGGCGATACCGTTCCTGTCGCGCAACAACATCGTCAATCGGGTGATCGGCAAGGCGACCTACGAGTTCCAGCGCCGCCGGGACCTGAAGAAAAGCCCCGCCTCCGAGTCCTGAATCTGTTAAAATCGCGTTCGGGAGTCGGCCGGACGGTCGCTGCACGTTTTGCGTGTGGAGGAAAGTCCGGGCTCCGCAGGGCAGGGTGCCAGGTAACGCCTGGGCGGCGAAAGCCGACGGAAAGTGCCACAGAAAACATACCGCCGATGGCCTCTCGGGGCACAGGCAAGGGTGAAAAGGTGCGGTAAGAGCGCACCGCGCGGGTGGCAACACGCCGCGGCACGGTAAACCCCACCCGGAGCAAGGCCAAATAGGGGTGCATTGGTGTGGCCCGCATCGCACCCGGGTAGGCCGCTACAGGCGCGTGGCGACGCGCGTCGCAGATGAATGATCGTCCTCGACAGAACCCGGCTTACAGGCCGGCTCCCCCCTTATTTTCGCTTCGCCTTCAGCATGACCCACCATTCCCCACGTGGGCAGCCGTCCGCTGCGCCACCTCCCGCGTGTGCAGCTCCTCACTTAAAGTAAGTTCTCAGATTTAACGGCCAATCGCATGAATCCTTGTGGGTTCTTGCTGGCCCCAATTGTGAACTGTTCCCCACCTTGGCAAGGTCGCGCTAAGTCGTTGTCACATAAACGGTTTTACGCTGCGGCAAACACTGTTTTCCCTTGACAATACCCCGGTTGGCGACCATAGTGTAGGAAAGTGGGGGAGCGTGGGGGAGCGTGGAATTTTTCCCCCGCCTGAGGAGGCGGTGTTGTTTCGAGGGGTTAACAACCTGAATCTGGACGCCAAGGGTCGCGTAGCGATCCCGGCGCGCTATCGCGATCGTCTCGCCGAGACGGCCGAAGGCCGGCTCGTGGTGACGGTGGATCGCGATGGTTGTCTCCTGCTGTACCCCTTCCCCGAATGGGAGCGCATCGAGCAGGCGCTCATGTCCCGTCCCAACATGGACAAGCAGGTGCGCCGTCTGCAGCGCCTGCTGCTCGGTCATGCCACTGAATGCGATCTGGATTCCCAGGGGCGCATCCTGCTGCCGACCCCGCTGCGCGAGTTCGCCGGTCTCGACAAGAAGGCCGTGCTCGTGGGGCAGGGCAACAAGTTCGAGCTCTGGGACGAGGAAACCTGGATTGGCCAGCGTGATGCCTGGCTCAAGGAAGAAGAGGAATCCGGCGAACTCAGTGCAGCGCTCGAGTCGCTGTTGCTCTGACCATGGCCACCCAGCACGAACATCGCTCGGTGCTGCTGGATGCAGCCATCGATGCGCTCAATATCCGGGCCGAGGGGGTTTACGTCGATGGCACCTTCGGTCGCGGAGGGCACAGCGCCGCGATACTCGAGCGCCTGGGGCCGCGCGGTCGCCTGCTGGGATTCGACAAGGATCCGGCGGCGATCACGGTGGCCCGCGAGCGTTTCGGTCAGGATGCACGATTTTCGATTACACACGGGTCATTCGTGATGATGGCGGACGTGGTGGAGCAGGGAGGGCTGACGGGCAAGGTTGACGGGGTGCTTCTGGACCTCGGCGTCTCGTCGCCGCAGCTCGACGATGTCGCCCGCGGCTTCAGCTTCATGCAGGACGGCCCGCTCGACATGCGCATGAACCCCGAGGAGGGCGAGTCGGCCGCCGACTGGCTGGCACATGCCGACGAAAAGGTGATTGCGGACGTCCTCTGGCAGTACGGTGAGGAGCGGTTTTCACGGCGCATCGCCCGTGCGGTGGTCGAGACGCGCGCCGAGTCCCCGCTGCGCACCACGCAGGACCTGGTCCGGCTCATCGAGCAGGCGGTGCCCCGGCGCGAGAAGCACAAGCATCCGGCCACACGCAGCTTTCAGGCTATCCGCATATTCGTAAATCGCGAATTGGCTGACCTGGAGGAATGCCTTGTTCGCGTACCGCGAATGCTGGCGGCCGGTGGTCGGCTGGTGGTGATCAGTTTTCATTCGCTGGAAGACCGCATCGTGAAGCGCTTCATGCGCGCCGAGGCGCAGGGGCGCGTCCTGCCCAGGGGGCTGCCGGTTATGGGCGAGCCCGAGGGGCGCACCCTGCGGCTGGTCGGCAAGGCCCAGCGCCCCGGCGTGGCCGAAGTGGCGAATAACCCCCGCGCGCGCAGCGCCGTGCTGCGCGTTGCGGAGCGGCTGGCATGACCTGGCGGGTGGCCTTGCCCGGACTTCTGGCCGTGCTCGTGCTGGTAACGGCGGTGGGTGTGGTGGTGTCCAAGCACCAGAGCCGCAAGCTGTTCGTGGAGCTGGAGCGGCTCAATGCGGAGCGGGACGAGCTGAACATCGACTGGGGGCGGCTGCAGCTCGAACAGAGCACGTGGTCGACCCACGGCCGGATCGAGCAGGTGGCGCACGAGCGTCTAAACATGCGCCTGCCGAGGCCGGCGGAAATCGAGATTGTGGTGCCTGATTCGGGGCTGTGACGAAGCGTGGACAAGACTCCTATTTATAAGATGCGACGCGTACTGGTGCTGGGGGTATTCGCCCTCGGGGTGCTGGTGCTCGTCGGTCGCGCGATCGATCTGCAGGTGCTGAAACAGGATTTTCTGCGCGGGCAGGGCGATGCGCGGCACCTGCGCGTGGTGACCATGCCCGCGCATCGCGGCATGATCACCGATCGCAATGAGCAGCCGCTGGCCATCAGTACCCCCGTCGACTCGGTCTGGGCGAATCCCCGCGACCTGCCCCTGGCCGACCCGCGCCTGCCGAAACTGGCCCGCTTGCTCGATCTCGATCACGACGAGATGCTGCGCCGTCTCGCCGCCCGCGAGACCCGCGAGTTCGTCTACATCCGGCGCCACATCGCGCCCGAACTCGCCGCCCAGGTGCTGGCGCTGGAGCTGCCTGGCGTCGCGCTGGAGCGCGAATATCGCCGCTACTATCCAATGGGCGAGGTGGCGGCCCACGTGGTGGGCTTTACCAATATCGACGATCGCGGCCAGGAGGGGCTGGAACTGGCCTATGACGAATGGCTGGCCGGGGTACCGGGCGCCAAGCGCGTGATCAAGGACCGGCTCGGGCGCGTGGTCGAGACCGTCGAGGCGCTGCGCGCGCCGCGCGCCGGCAAGCCGCTGGCCCTGTCCATCGACCGCCGCATCCAGTACCTTGCCTATCGCGAGCTCAAGCAGGCCGTGCAGGGTGGTGGCGCGCGTTCCGGCTCGATCGTGGTCATGGACCCGCGCACGGGCGAGGTACTGGCGATGGTCAATCAGCCCGCCTTCAATCCCAACACGCGCCGCAACCTGCGCGGCGACCTGTATCGCAACCGCGGCGTCACCGACGTCTTCGAGCCCGGCTCGACGATCAAGCCCTTCACCGTCGCCGCCGCCTTGGAAGCCGGTCGCTACCAGCCCTCCAGCCAGATCGACACCGGCCCCGGGTACCTGCGCGTGCGCGGCCACACGGTGCGCGACATTCGCAACTATGGCCGCATCGATCTCGCCACGCTGATGGCCAAGTCGAGTAACGTCGGTGCGAGCAAGATCGCCCTCTCGCTCGAACCGGAGGAGCTCTGGTCGCTGTACAGCCGCGTTGGCTTCGGCCGCATCACCGGTGTCGGCTACCCCGGCGAGGCGGCCGGCGTGATGAGCGACTTCAGCCGCTGGAACGAGGTGGAGCGCGCCACGCTCGCCTTCGGCTATGGTCTTTCGGTCACGCCGCTGCAGCTCGCGCAGGCCTACAGCGCGATCGCGGCCGACGGCATGATGCACGAGGCGACCTTCCTGCGTCGCGACGCCACGGCGCCCGGCCAGCGCGCCATGCAGCCGGAGACGGCCCGCCAGGTACGCGCGATGCTCGAGGGCGTGGTGGGCACGGACGGCACCGGCACTCGCGCGGCGGTTGAGGGTTATCGCGTGGCTGGCAAGACCGGCACGGTGCGCAAGTCTACGGTGGGCGGCTATGTCGAGGATCGCTATATCGCCCTCTTCGCCGGGATGGCGCCGGCCAGCAACCCGCGTCTGGTCGTGGTCGTGATGATCAACGAGCCGGGACGCGAGGAGTACTACGGCGGCCACGTGGCCGCGCCGGTGTTCCGCGAGGTCATGACGGGCGCCCTGCGCCTGCTCAACATCCCGCCGGACGACCTGCCCGCGTTGCAGGTTGCCCAGCCGGCGTCCGGAGGTGCGGCATGACCGCCGCGACATCCCGCTGGACCCTGGGTCCGTTGCTGCGCGACCTCGCGCAGGTGCCGCCGGCCGCCGCCGCGCTGCCGGTGACCGGGCTGGCGCTGGACAGTCGCCGCGTCGCGCGCGGCGACCTCTTCCTCGCCTGTGCCGGCACCCACCAGCATGGCCTGACCCATGCCGAGCAGGCTGTGGCCCGGGGCGCAGTGGCCGTGGCCTGGGAGCGCAGCCGTGGCCAGGCCGAGCCGTCGTCGGATCGCGTGCCCTATATCGCCGTGGACCGCCTGACGCACAAGCTCGGCGTTGTGGCCGACCGCTTCTATGGTCATCCCTCGCGCGAGATGGGCGTGATGGGCGTGACCGGCACCGATGGCAAGACCTCGGTGACCCAGTTCCTCGCCCAGGCCCTGGATCAGCCCGATGCCCGCTGCGGCGTCATTGGCACTCTGGGTTACGGTCTGCACGGTGAGCTGGAGCCCGGGACCCACACCACGCCGGATGCCATCACGCTGCAGCGCGAGATAGCCGCCATTCGCCAGGCGGGCGCCCGCTGGCTGGCGATGGAGGTCTCCTCGCATGCCCTGGATCAGGGGCGGGTGAACGGCGTGGCCTTCGACTACGCCCTGTTCACCAACCTGAGCCGAGATCACCTCGACTACCACGGCAGCATGGCCGCCTACGGCGCCGCCAAGCAGCGCCTGTTCGGCTGGGCGGGCCTCGACTACGCCATCATCAATCTCGACGATGCCTTCGGACGCGAACTGAGCGCGGCCGTTCCCGGTGGCGTACGCCAGCTCGGCTACAGCCTGACGCCGGACGCCACCCGCGAGGTCGACTGCGTCGCCGTGCGACATCTCGACCTGCATGCCGGCGGCTTCACCGCCCAGGTCGTCACCCCCTGGGGCGAGGGCGAACTCGAGGCGGCGGTGCTTGGTCACTTCAACGTGCACAACCTCCTGGCCGTGCTGGCCACGCTGCTCGCCATCGGCGTGGAGCTGCCGGATGCCCTGCTGCGTCTGCGCCGTATCTGCCCGGTGGCAGGCCGTATGCAGCTTCTGGGCGGCGGCGCCCGCCCGCAGGTGGTGGTGGATTATGCACACACGCCAGGGGCGCTGGAGCAGGTCCTCGGCGCCGCGCGAGAGCACGCCGCCGGCCGCCTCATCTGCGTGTTCGGCTGCGGCGGCGACCGCGACGTCGGCAAGCGCCCGCTGATGGCGGCCGTGGCCGAGCGTCTGGCCGACCAGGTCATCGTCACCGACGACAACCCGCGCCACGAGGACCCCGCGCGCATCGTCGCCGACATCGTCGCCGGCTTCGAGAACCCCGGCGCGGCGCACATCGAACACGACCGCGAGACCGCGATCCGTCAGGCTATCGAGACGGCGACACAGGATGACCTGGTGGTCATCGCCGGCAAGGGTCACGAGACCTGCCAGCTCGTCGGCGATACCGCCATTCCCTTCAGCGACGTCGACGTGGCCACGCGCTGGCTGGACGGAGGTGTCTCATGAGCTGGCTGAAGCTCTCCGACGTTGCGGCCATGGCCGGTGGCGAGCTGATCGGTGCCGATGCGCCCATCGACGGCGTGTCCACCGACACCCGCAGCATCCGGGCCGACGAGCTCTTCGTCGCCCTGCGCGGGCAGCGCTTCGATGCGCACGACTTCGTTCCGGACCTGGAGGCGGCCGCGGCCGTGATGGTCGAGCACCTCTGCGACACGGTGCTGCCGCAGGTCCTGGTCGAGGATACCCGCCTGGCCCTCGGGCGTCTGGCCCGCGCCTGGCGCGCCCGCCTGAGTCTCACCGTGGTGGGCCTGACCGGCAGTAACGGCAAGACCACGGTGAAGGAGATGCTGGCCGCCATCCTGCGCGAGTGCGGCACCGTGCTCGCCACCCGAGGCAACCTGAACAACGACATCGGCCTGCCGCTTACCGTGCTGGCCCTGCGCGCGGAGCACGACTTCGCCGTCATCGAGATGGGCGCGAACCACGCGGGCGAGATCGCCTACCTCACGGCCATCGCCCAGCCGCACGTGGCACTGATCACCAATGCCGGCCGCGCGCACCTGGAAGGCTTCGGTAGTGTCGAGGGGGTGGCCCAGGCCAAGGGCGAGATCTTCCAGGGGCTGCCGGCCGACGGCATCGCCGTGATCAATGCCGATGACGTCTACGCCGACTACTGGCGCGGGCTGAATGCCGATCGTCGCGTGCTGACCTTCGGTGCCGAGCAGCCGGCCGACTTCAGTGGTGCGCTGGATGCGTCGGGCCGGATGCATCTGGATACGCCCGCCGGCGCCGTCGATCTGGACTTCGCACTGTCCGGCCGCCACAACCTGCTCAACGCGCTGTGCGCCGCAGCCGCGGCCAGCGCCGCCGGGGCCTCTTTGTCGGCGATCCGCCAGGGTCTCGCAGCCATGCGGGCCGTGGCCGGCCGGCTGCAGGTCCGCCCGGGCCATCGCGGTGCGACCCTGATCGACGACAGCTACAACGCGAATCCGGGCTCGCTGCGCGCCGCCATCGACGTGCTGGCCGCTCGCAGCGGCCAGCGCTACCTCGTGCTGGGCGATATGGGCGAGCTCGGCGGCGACGCCGCCGAGCTCCACGCGGAGGCCGGGGCGTACGCGCGTGCGGCCGGCATCGACCGCCTGTATGCGCTGGGGCCGATGAGCGCGGCGGCCGTCGAGGCCTTCGGGCAAGAGGGCCGGCATTTCGAGGACTGGAAGGCCCTGGCCCGGGCCGTGGATGCGGAGCTGGCCGGCGACGTGACCGTGCTGGTCAAGGGATCGCGCGCCATGCGCATGGAGCGCGTGGTCGCCGCGCTGGAACAACAACAAGAACCGGACATGGGGACGAGTCATGCTGTTTAGCCTGTTTGACGCCCTGAGCGAGTACTACAGCGGTTTTCGGGTCTTTCAGTACCTGACCTTCCGCGCCATCCTGGGGGTGCTCACCGCGCTGGTGATCTCCTTCGTGGTCGGCCCGTGGATGATCCGCCGCCTGAGCCGCTACAAGATCGGCCAGCAGGTGCGCGCCGACGGCCCGCAGACCCACCTGACCAAGGCGGGCACGCCGACCATGGGCGGTACCCTGATCCTGGTGGCGGTGGGCATCTCCACGCTGCTGTGGTCGGATCTCACCAACCGCTTCGTCTGGACGGTGCTCATCGTCACCCTGCTGTTCGGTGCCGTCGGCTTCGTCGATGACTACAAGAAACTGCGCTACGGCAACGCCGAGGGGCTGTCGGCCCGCGCCAAGTACTTCTGGCAGTCGGTATTCGGGCTGGGCGCCGCCCTGTTCCTGTACTTCACCGCCATGTCCCCGGCCGAGACCACGCTCTTCGTGCCCGTGTTCAAGGACGTGACCTGGGAGCTTGGCTGGCTCTTCATTCCGCTCGCCTACTTCGTCATCGTCGGCTCCAGCAACGCGGTGAACCTCACCGACGGGCTCGACGGCCTGGCCATCATGCCCACCGTACTGGTGGCCGGCGCGCTCGGCATTTTCGCCTATGCCACCGGGCATGCGAACTTCGCCGAGTACCTGCAGATCCCGTATATCGCCGGCGTGGGCGAGACGGTGGTGTTCTGCGGCGCCCTGGTGGGTGCGGGCCTCGGCTTCCTGTGGTTCAACGCCTATCCCGCCCAGGTGTTCATGGGCGACGTCGGTGCGCTGGCGCTGGGCGCCGCACTCGGCCTGCTGGCGGTGATGGTGCGCCAGGAACTGGTGCTGGTGATCATGGGCGGCGTGTTCGTCATGGAGACCGTCTCGGTGATCCTCCAGGTGGCCTCCTTCAAGCTCACCGGGCGGCGCATCTTCCGCATGGCGCCGCTGCACCACCATTTCGAACTCAAGGGCTGGCCCGAGCCCCGGGTGATCGTGCGCTTCTGGATCGTCACGGTCATCCTGGTGCTCATCGGGCTGGCCACGCTGAAACTGCGCTAGGGACGACTTTGTGCTGGCAGAGGCAGACAACGCGATGACGGCAAGACCGGAACAGGCGGCCACCCTGATCGTGGGCCTGGGCAAGAGCGGCCTGTCGGCCGCCCGCTACCTCGCCCGTCGGGGCGAGGCCTTCGCCGTGGCCGACAGCCGCGCCACGCCGCCGGGCGCGGCCGAGCTGGCTGCACTGTGCCCGGGCTGCGAGACCGCCTTCGGCGACTTCGAGCCCGCCTGGTTCGCCCGTTTCCGCCGTCTGGTCGTGAGCCCGGGCGTAGCGGTGGCCGAGCCGGCCATCGTCGCCGCCCGCGCGGCCGGCGCCGAGGTGATCGGTGACATCGAACTCTTCGCCCGCGCCGTCACCGCGCCGGTGATTGCCATCACCGGTTCCAACGGCAAGAGCACGGTCACCACGCTGGTCGGCCAGATGGCCGCCGCCGAGCGTCGCGTGGCGGTGGGCGGCAACCTGGGCACGCCGGCGCTGGATCTCATCGCCCGCCCCGAGCCCGATCTCTACGTACTGGAGCTGTCGAGTTTCCAGCTCGAGACCACCGAGACACTCGCGCCGGTCGCCGCCACGGTGCTCAACCTCAGTGCCGACCACCTCGACCGCTACGACTCGATCGCCACCTACGCGCAGGCCAAGGGGCGCGTCTACGCCCATGCCGCCGTGCAGGTGGTGAACCGCGACGACGCCGTCGCCGCCGCGCTGGCCACGGGGCCGGGTGCGCGTGTGAGCTTCGGCCTGGATGCTCCGACCGCCGGCCAGTGGGGGTTTGCCGAGGCCGATGGCGCCGGCTGGCTGATGCGTGGCGCGCAACGCGTGCTGCGCGAGGACGAACTGCGCATCCGCGGCCGCCACAACGTGGCCAACGCGCTGGCGGCGCTGGCGCTGGGCGAGGCCGCCGGACTGTCTCTGGAGGCCATGTGCCGCGTGCTGCGCGAGTTCGCCGGCCTGCTGCACCGCAGCCAGTGGGTGGCGTCCGCGCGCGGCGCGGACTGGTTCAACGACTCCAAGGGCACCAACGTCGGCGCGACGCTGGCCGCGCTCCACGGCATGACCGCGCCCGTGGTGCTACTGGCCGGTGGCCTCGGCAAGGACCAGGACTTCACCCCCTTGCGTCCCGCACTGGCCCAGAACGGGCGGGGGCTGGTGCTGTTCGGTCGCGATGCCGGGCTCATCGAGCAGGCGGTGGGCGATGCGGTACCGGTGCGTCGCGTCGATTCCCTGGAGGCCGCCGTGGCGGCCGCGGCCGAGATGGTCCAGCCCGGCGACGTGGTGCTGCTGTCGCCAGCCTGTGCGAGTTTCGACATGTTCAGCGGCTATGAGGAGCGCGGCCAGCGCTTCGTCGAGCTGGTCCGCGCGCTGGGAGGTGAGGCATGAACGAGCTGCAGGCCAGTCGCACCCCGCAGGAGAAGATCGCGGTGAAGGTCCGCCAGCACCTGGATGTCGGGCTGGTGCTGGTGGTCGCCACCCTGCTGGGACTCGGCCTGGTGATGGTGACCTCGGCCTCCATCGGCGTGGCGGAAAAGCAGACCGGCAATCCGCTGTACTTCTTCGAACGCCAGCTGGTCTTCGTGCTGGCCGGGATCGCCGTGGCTGCCGCGATCTACCGCGTGCGCCTCGTGCACTGGCAGACTGCCGGTTTCGCGCTGTTGCTGCTTACCTTCGTGCTGCTGGCGCTGGTGCTGGTGCCGGGGATCGGCAAGACCGTCAACGGCAGCACGCGCTGGATCCCGCTCGGCATCATCAACCTGCAGGTCTCGGAACTCGCCAAGCTGTGTTTCGTCGTGTACGTGGCCGGCTACCTGGTGCGCCACGGCAACGACGTGCGCGAGACCTTCAGCGGTTTCATGCGTCCGGTGCTGGTACTCGGCCTGGCGGCGGCACTGATGCTCATGGAACCGGACTTTGGTGCGGCCGCGGTACTCATGGCCACGGGCTTGGGGATGCTGTTTCTCGGCGGCGTGCGTCTGGGCCAGTTCGGCCTGCTGATGGCCGTGGTGGCGGCGGCGCTGGCGGTACTGGCCGTCTCCTCGCCGTATCGTCTGGAGCGGCTAACCACCTTCCTCAATCCCTGGGCGGACCCCTTCAACAGCGGCTTCCAGCTCACGCAGTCGCTGATCGCCATCGGTTCCGGTTCCTGGACCGGGCTGGGGCTGGGCGGCAGCATCCAGAAGCTGTTCTACCTGCCCGAGGCGCACAACGACTTCCTGTTCGCGGTACTGGCCGAGGAGCTCGGTCTGCTCGGCGTCATCGTGGTGGTGGGGCTTTACGCCTACCTCGTCTGGCGCTGCTTCGCCATTGCCGCCGCCGCTGAGAACTGCGGTCACGCCTTCGGCGCCTACCTCGCCTATGGCGTGGGTATCTGGGCGGGTCTGCAGGCCTTCATCAACATGGGCGTGAACATGGGCATCCTGCCGACGAAGGGGCTCACCCTGCCGCTGATGAGTGCCGGGGGCAGCAGCATGCTGGTGATGTGCGCCGCTATCGGCCTGTTGCTGCGCGTGCATCGCGAGACCGTACAGGCCGGGGTGCAGCTCGCGGTCTACTCGAACGCGGCCATGCGCAAGACCCGCCCCGCGCGCGAAAAGCCGCGGCGCAAACTCAAGGAGGTGGCGTGATGGCCGGCGAGCGTCCTGTCATGATTACGGCCGGCGGTACGGGTGGGCACGTCTATCCCGGGCTGGCCGTCGCGCGTGAACTTCAGGCCCGCGGCATCCCGGTGATGTGGATGGGCACGCGCCGCGGCCTCGAGGCCCGTGTCATTCCGGAGGCCGGCATCCCCATGGCCTGGTGCGCCGTCAGTGCCTTGCGCGGCAAGGGTGCGCTCACCTGGCTGCTGGCGCCGTTCCGCCTGGCCCTTGCCCTGGCGCAGGCCGGGTTCATCGTGCTGCGCCACCGTCCGCGGCTGGTGCTGGGCATGGGGGGCTTCGTCTCCGGGCCCGGGGGGGCGATGGCGGCGCTGCTGGGCCGCCCGCTGGTGATCCACGAGCAAAACGCCGTGGCCGGGCTGACCAACCGCATCCTCGCCCGCCTCGCCGGACGCGTGCTGGAGGGGTTTCCCGAGACCTTCCCGGCAACGCGCAAGACCGTGTTCACGGGCAACCCGGTGCGCGCCGACATCGCGGCCATCGACCACCCCGAGCTGCGCCTGGCCGGGCGTGCAGGCCAGTGCCTGCGCGTGCTGGTGGTGGGCGGCAGCCAGGGCGCCCAGGCGCTCAACCGGGTCCTGCCGGAGGCGCTCGCGCGCATGGATGAAGTGACGCGCCCGCAGGTCTGGCACCAGACCGGGCCCCGCAACCTCGAGGCTACCCGCGAGTTCTACCGCGAGGCCGGCGTCGAGGGCCGGGTGGACGCCTACATCGAGGACATGGCCGAGGCCTACGCCTGGGCCGACGTCGTGGTCTGCCGCTCCGGCGCGCTGACCGTGGCCGAACTCGCCGCCGCCGGCGTGGGCTCGATCCTGGTGCCGTTCCCCTTTGCGGTGGACGACCACCAGACCGCCAATGCCCATTTCCTCGCGCACGAGGGTGCCGCCATCCTGTTGCCACAGTCGGCGCTCACGGCCCAGCGTCTGGCCAGCGAACTGCAGGCCCTGGCGCTCGAGCGCGACCGGGTGATGGGCATGGCAATGGCCGCCCGCGCCCAGGCGCGCCCCGAGGCGGTGAAGCACGTGGCCGACGTCTGTGTCGCCATGATGAAGGGAGGCGCCGCATGAGCCAGTATCCGAACACCATGAAACAGCGGCGCATCCACCGTATCCACTTCGTCGGCGTGGGTGGCTCGGGCATGGGCGGCATCGCCGAGGTGCTGGCCAACCTGGGCTATGAGGTCAGCGGCTCGGACATCGCCGAGAACAGCGTCACGCGCCGTCTCGCCGAGCTGGGCGTCACCGTCTTCAGGGGGCATGCCGCCGCGCAGGTGGAGGGGGCCGACGTCGTCGTGATCTCCAGCGCGGTCAAGGAGTCCAATCCGGAGGTGATGGCCGCGCGCGAACACCGCATTCCGGTGGTGCCGCGGGCCGAGATGCTGGCCGAGCTGATGCGCTTTCGCAACGGCATTGCGGTGGCCGGCACCCACGGCAAGACCACGACCACCAGCCTGGTGGCGAGCCTGCTGGCCGAGGCTGACCTGGATCCGACTTTCGTCATCGGCGGGCGCCTGAACAGCACGGCCAGCCACTCGCGCCTGGGCAGCGGTGAGTACCTGGTGGCCGAGGCCGACGAGAGCGACGCCTCGTTCCTGTACCTGCAGCCGATGGTCTCGGTGGTCACCAACATCGATGCGGATCACCTGGAGACCTACGGCGGCGACTACAACAAGCTGCGCGACACCTTCGTCGAGTTCCTGCACCACCTGCCATTCTACGGCCTGGCCGTGCTGTGCCTGGACAATCCGGGCGTGCGCGCGATCCTGCCCGAGCTCTCCCGCCCGGTGGTGACCTACGGTATCGAGCAGCCGGCCGACTACCGCGCCAGTGACCTGCGCTACGAGGGGCCGGCCACGCGGTTCAACGTCACGCTGCCGGAACGTGCCGAGCCCCTGGCGGTGAAGCTCAACCTGCCGGGCACACACAACGTTCTCAACGCCCTGGCGGCGATCGCCGTGGCCCACCAGCTCGGCGTCGACGATGCCGCGATCCAGCGTGCGCTGGCGAAGTTCCAGGGCATCGGCCGGCGCTTCCAGATGTACGGTGACATCGACACCCCGAAGGGGTGCGTCAGCCTGGTCGACGACTACGGCCATCACCCGGTGGAGATGGCCGCCACCCTGGATGCCGTGCGCAACGCGTTCCCGGGCCGTCGCCTGGTGCTGGCCTTCCAGCCGCACCGCTACACGCGCACCCGCGACCTGTTCGAGGACTTCGCGCAGGTGCTGGGCGAGACCGACGTGCTGGTGCTGCTCGACGTGTACGCCGCTGGCGAGGATCCGATTGCCGGCGCCGACGGCCGCGCGCTGGCGCGCACCGTCCGCCTGCGCGGCAAGGTCGAGCCCATCTTCGTCGAGTCGGTGAACGACCTGCCCGAGGCTCTGGGCGACGTGCTCCAGGACGGCGACGTGCTGCTCACCATGGGGGCCGGCAACATCGGCGCCATGGCGGCGCGCCTGCCCGAACTGCTCAACGCGGAGGGTCTGCGGTAATGGTCCGAAACATCGACACCCGCCGGCTGCGCGGCGAACTCAGTCAGAACGTGCCCATGGCGCGCCTGACGAGCTGGCGCGTGGGCGGACCGGCCGCGCGGCTTTACCGCCCCGCGGATGTCGATGACCTGGCCCTGTTCCTGTCGATGCTGCCGGCCGACGAACCGCTGACCTGGATTGGCCTGGGGAGCAACCTGCTGGTGCGCGACGGCGGCGTGCGCGGCACCGTGATCGCGCTGCATGGCATGCTGGACGAGCTGGCCGTGATCGCCCCCGGGGTGATCCGGGCCGGGGCCGGCGTGCCCTGTGCCAAGGTGGCGCGCTTCGCGGCAAAGAACGACCTGGTCGGCGGCGAGTTCCTGGCCGGCATCCCCGGCACCATGGGCGGCGCGCTGGCCATGAACGCCGGCGCCTTCGGCGGCGAGACCTGGGAGAAGGTCGCTCGCGTCGAGACCCTCGACCGCAGCGGTCACCGCCACATGCGCATGGCCGACGAATACCGCATTGGTTACCGCTCGGTGAAGGGCCCGGCCGACGAATGGTTCGTCGCCTGCGAGCTGGTGCTCACCCGCGGCGACGGCGAGGCCTCCCTGGCGCGCATCCGCGAACTGCTGAACCGGCGTGGCGAGACGCAGCCCACCGGCCTGCCGAGCTGCGGCTCGGTGTTTCGCAACCCCCCGAGCGACCATGCTGGGCGGCTGATCGAGGCCTGCGGCCTCAAGGGCCACTGCATCGGCGGCGCCTGCGTGTCGGAAAAGCACGCGAACTTCATCATCAACACGGGCGATGCCACAGCGCGTGACATCGAGGTCCTGATCGCCCATGTGCAGGCCACCGTGGCGCGCGAACACGGCATCGAGCTGATCGCCGAGGTGCGCGTGATCGGCGAGGAGGGCGAGGCATGAACGCGGCCAGGAACGCAGCGGACTACGGCAAGGTGGCGGTGCTCATGGGCGGCTGGTCGGCCGAGCGCGAGGTCTCGCTCAAGAGCGGCCGCGCCGTCCTGGCCGCGTTGCTGGAAAACGGCGTGGATGCCCACGGCATCGACGCCGGCCGCGACATCCTGTCGGTGCTGCCCGTCGGCCGCTTCGATCGCGTCTTCATCATCATGCACGGGCGCGGCGGCGAGGACGGGGCGATGCAGGGTGCGCTGGAGGTGTTGGACCTGCCCTACACCGGCAGCGGCGTGATGGCCTCGGCGGTGTGCATGGACAAGCTCATGACCAAGCGCCTCTGGCAGGGCGTGGGGCTGCCCACGCCGCGCCACGAGGTACTACGGGCGGACAGCGACTTCGCCGCCATCATCGAGCGACTGGGGTTGCCGCTGATCGTCAAGCCGGCGCTCGAGGGCTCGAGCATCGGCATGAGCCGGGTGGATCGCGCCGAGGACCTGGAACCCGCGTACCGCGCGGCGCGTGAGTACGGCGAGCAGGTGTTCGTCGAGCAGTGGATCACCGGCGGGGAGTACACCGCGGCCATCCTCAACGGAGAGGCTTTGCCGCTGATCCGCCTGGAGACACCGAACGCGTTCTACGACTACGAGGCCAAGTACGTGGCCGACAGCACACGCTACCACTGCCCCTGCGGACTGTCCGCGGACGAGGAGGTGGCCATGCAGGAGCTGGCAATGCAGGCCTTCCACGCGGTGGGCGCGCACGGCTGGGGGCGGGTGGATTTCATGCGAGATGCCGACGGCCAGCCCTGGCTGATCGAGGTCAACACCGTGCCCGGAATGACCGACCACTCGCTGGTGCCCATGGCGGCGCGCGAGGCCGGGATCGATTTCAACGAGCTGGTGATGCGCATTCTGGCCACCAGCCTGGAACGTGGATGAGCGCGGTGTGCCGCGACGGGAGATGCCCAATGCACGACGCAAGAAACAGCCGGTGCGTGTCGACCCGCAACTGCGGCGCCGCTGGCTGCGGCGCGCGGGGGTACTGGTGATGCTGCTGGCCTTTGTCGTGATGGTCTGGGCCGGCATCGAGCGGCTGCGCGACCCGCAGACGCTGCCGGTACGCCAGGTGCGCATCGAGGGCGAGCTGACGTACCTGGATCGCGCCGAGCTGGAACGCGTGGCCGCGCCGTTGGTGTCCGGCGGCTTCTTCACCATCGACCTGCGCCGGGTCGAGGCCGCCGTGGAGGCGCTGCCCTGGGTCTACGACGTCAGCCTGCGTCGCCAGTGGCCGGACACGCTGGAACTGCGTGTCACCGAGCAGGTGGCGATCGCGCGTTGGGGAGACGAGGCGCTGCTCAACCAGTATGGCGAGCTGTTCTCGCCGCCGGTCGAGAGCTTCCCCGGAGGGCTTGCGGTGTTGCACGGCCCGGTCGGGCAGCAGCGCGAGCTGATCGCGCGCTTCATCAAGGTCAGCGAGTTGCTGAAGGGGGCCGGCCTGCGCCCGCGCGCGTTGGTGGAGGACGAGCGACGCGCCTGGCGGCTGACGCTGGACAGCGGCGTGGAGATGCTGCTCGGGCGCGAGGAGATGCTCGCGCGGCTCGAGCGCTTCGTCACGGTCTATCCGCAGACGCTCGCGCGCAAGGCCGAGGCGCTGGCGCGCGTGGACCTGCGCTACACCAACGGATTTGCCGTGGCCTGGCGGGCAGAGACCCAGCCGGCCGCGCAGTAAGAACAAGAGGGGATGAGACGCGATGTCCAAGAAAACTGAGAAAGGCATGATTGTCGGCCTCGATATCGGCACCTCCAAGGTGGTGGCCATCGTCGGCGAGGTGAACGACGAGAACCAGATCGAGATCATCGGCATCGGTTCGCATCCGTCGCGTGGTCTGAAGAAGGGCGTGGTGGTGAACATCGAGTCCACCGTGCGGTCGATCCAGCGCGCGATCGAGGAGGCCGAACTGATGGCCGGCTGCCAGATTCACGCCGTGCATGCGGGAATCGCCGGCAGCCACGTGAAAAGCCTCAATTCCCACGGCATCGTGGCCATCAAGGACAAGGAGGTGATGTCCACCGACGTCGACCGCGTCATCGATGCCGCACGCGCCGTGGCCATTCCGGCCGACCAGCGCATCCTCCACATCCTGCCGCAGGAGTTCATCATCGACGAGCAGGAGGGTGTGCGCGAGCCGGTGGGCATGTCCGGCGTGCGCCTGGAGGCCAAGGTGCACCTCGTTACCGGCGCGGTGAGCGCGGCGCAGAACATCGTCAAGTGCGTGCGCCGCTGCGGGCTGGAGGTCGATGACATCATCCTCGAGCAGCTCGCTTCCAGCCAGTCGGTCCTCACCGAGGACGAGAAGGAGCTGGGCGTGTGCCTGGTGGATGTCGGCGGCGGCACCACGGACCTGGCCGTGTTCACCGAGGGCGCGATTCGCCACACCGCGGTGATCCCGATCGCGGGCGACCAGGTCACCAATGACATCGCCGTCGCCCTGCGCACGCCGACCCAGCACGCCGAAGAGATCAAGGTCAAGTACGCCTGCGCGCTGCGCCAGCTCGCCAACCCGGACGACACCATCGAGGTGCCGAGCGTGGGCGACCGCCCGCCGCGCCGGCTGTCGCGCCAGACCCTGGCCGAGGTCGTGGAGCCGCGTTACGAGGAGCTGCTCACGCTGGTGCAGGCCGAACTGCGCCGCAGCGGCTTCGAGGACCTGGTGGCCGCCGGCATCGTGCTCACCGGCGGTTCGGCCAAGATGGAAGGGGTGATCGATCTGGCCGAGGAAGTGTTTCACATGCCGGTGCGCCTCGGCGTGCCCCAGGGTGTGAGCGGACTGGTAGACGTGGTGCGCAACCCGATCTACGCCACTGGCGTCGGGCTGCTGCTGTTCGCGCACCAGTGTCGCAGCAGCGGCGGCCTCGATGTGCGCGCCGATGGCGGCTTCAACGGTGTGCTGCGTCGCATGAAGAGCTGGTTTCAGGGGAATTTCTAGAGCTTGGGTCTTCCCGGTGTGCGGGAAGGTTCTTTCAATGGCACAAGAGCAACACCAAAGAGGAGAATCGTCATGTTCGAGCTAATGGACAACTACGCACAGAACGCCGTGATCAAGGTCATCGGCGTGGGGGGCGGCGGCGGCAACGCCGTCCAGCACATGGTCAAGGCCAACATCGAGGGTGTGGATTTCATCTGCGCCAACACCGACGCGCAGGCGCTGAAGAACGTCGCGGCCCGCACCACCCTGCAGCTGGGCACCAACATCACGAAGGGCCTGGGTGCCGGCGCCGACCCGAATGTCGGTCGCGAGGCCGCGCTGGAGGACCGTGAGCGCATCCAGGAGTGTATCCAGGGGGCCGACATGCTCTTTATCACGGCCGGCATGGGCGGCGGCACGGGTACCGGCGGTGCGCCGGTGGTGGCCCAGGTCGCCAAGGAGATGGGCATTCTTACCGTGGCCGTGGTCACCCGCCCGTTCCCCTTCGAGGGCACCCGGCGCATGAACATCGCCAAGCAGGGGATGGACGAGCTCTCCAAGTACGTGGATTCGCTCATCACCATCCCGAACGAGAAACTGCTCACGGTCCTGGGCAAGAACGTGAGCCTGCTGGATGCCTTCTCCGCGGCCAACGACGTGCTGCTCGGCGCGACCCAGGGCATTGCCGAGCTGATCACCCGACCAGGCCTGATCAACGTCGACTTCGCCGACGTGCGCACCGTCATGTCAGAGATGGGCATGGCCATGATGGGCACCGGCTCGGCCAGCGGTGAAGGGCGTGCGCGCGAGGCCGCCGAGGCCGCCATTTCCAGCCCGCTGCTGGAAGACGTCAACATCTCGGGCGCCAAGGGGATCCTGGTGAACGTGACCGCGGGCCTGGACCTGTCCATCGGCGAGTTCGAGGAAGTCGGCGAGGCCATCCGTGCGTTTGCCTCCGAGGACGCCACCGTGGTGGTGGGCACTGTCATCGACCCGGAAATGAGCGACGAGCTGCGCGTCACCCTGGTGGCCACCGGCCTGGAGGGGAGCGGGGCCCGCGCTGCGCGCCCGGCGGAGAAGCCGGCCATGAAGGTGGTGGAGCGCCAGACCGACGGCGAGGTCGACTACGAGAAGCTCGACCGACCGACCGTGATGCGCAAGCAGACTGTCAATGGCGGCCCGGCCTACGACCCGCGTGGAGAATTCGACATGGAATACCTGGATATCCCGGCGTTCCTGCGCAAGCAGGCCGACTGAGCCCCTGGTGGGCACGATATGTGCGCGGATACCGGATCCGGGAGGGCGAAACGGCTAACATGCCGCCAGTCAGGTGACTGAATTTGCTCCGGAATTGCGTGAGACGATGCGATTCTCCTCGAATGTGCCATAATGGGGCGGTTTTGGTCCCGAAATGCGCCTGATTGTCCCGTGGCGCGGATCGACGCCATCGCGGCGGCGGCATAACGGTTTGCTTGTGGGAAGTGAGACATTGATAAGGCAACGAACACTGAGAAACACGATCCGGGCGACCGGCGTCGGCCTGCACACCGGGGAAAAGATCATCCTGACCCTGAGGCCGGCGGCTGTGGATACCGGGATCGTGTTCCGGCGTATCGACCTTGAAGAGCCGGTGGAGATACGGGCCCACCCGGACAACGTCAGCGAGACGCCGCTGTCCACCACCCTGGAGGCGGGCGGCGTTCGTGTCGCGACGGTCGAGCACTTGCTGGCAGCACTGGCCGGGCTGGGCATCGACAACCTCTACGTGGACCTGACGGCACCCGAAGTACCGATCATGGACGGCAGCGCCAGTCCCTTTGTGTTCCTGATCCAGTCTGCGGGTATCGAGGAGCAGGCCGCCCCCAAGCGGTTTATCCGCATCAAGCGTCCCGTGCAGGTGGAGGACGGCGACAAGTGGGCGCGGTTCGAGCCCCACGACGGTTTCAAGGTGGGCTTCACCATCGACTTTGATCACCCCGTGTTCCGCCAGAGCGGCCAGCAGGCCGAGCTGGACTTTTCCACCACCTCGTTCGTCAAGGAGGTCAGTCGCGCCCGTACCTTCGGGTTCATGCGCGACATCGAGCAGTTGCGTGAGCGCCAGCTGGTGCTGGGCGGGAGCCTGGACAACGCCGTGATGCTGGACGACTACCGGGTGCTGAACGAGGACGGCCTGCGTTACGAGGACGAATTCGTCAAGCACAAGATCCTCGACGCCATCGGCGACCTCTACCTGCTGGGCCACAGCCTGATAGGCGCCTTCAGCGGCCACAAGTCGGGGAGTGCGCTCAACAACCGTCTTCTGCGCGCCCTGCTGGCCGATGAAGAGGCCTGGGAAGAGGTGGTCTTCGAGAACGAACGAACATCCCCCGTCTCCTATAATAAACAGGGGGTCGGGGTCCCGGCCTGAGGCCGGAACTCATCATTCGTCGCCGCGGTCTCCGCGGCGCGCGAGTTTCTGGAGGGCGGCCCGCAGTTCCGGGTCGGTCGTGGCCTCCGCGGCTCGCTGGAGGGTGCGCGCGCTCTCCGGGCTGAGCGCCAGGCGCCGGCGCGCCGGTTCGCGCACGACGCGCGGGGCGTCGATGCGCACGCGGCACTTCTTGAGCGCCAGCCCGTACTCGGCCCCGTATTCGGCGTTGAGCTGCTTGATGATCTCGCGCTGCAGGTAGCGCAACTGCGAGGCCCAGGTGCTGGCGTCCGTCACCAGGATGAGTTCCTGGTCGCGAATGGCCGCCGCCCAGCAGTGCTCGCCCAGCGGCGCGGGCAGCAGGCTGCGCAGGCTGAAGTTCAGCCGTTCCAGCATGCGGGCCTGCTCCAGGAGTCTGGGGGCGAGGAGTCGGTCGAGTGGTTGCATCAGGCTGACTAAAGGCGTGGTGAGTGGTCGGTACCGGGGCGTCGTCGGGGTTGCCGGCGGGTGCCAGGCACACGGCAGGCCCCCGCCAACGGTTTCCCCGGTCGAAGTATATGGGTATTCTAGACCCTTGCGGAGAAAGCTGCAGTCTTACTGGATGGATCGATGAACATAATTTTCTGCTCCAAAGGGGGATCGGCCCCGCGCAGCATTCATTTCACGCACTGGGCCCATTTCCTGATCCCGGCGGCGCTGGTGACGGCGTTGGGCGGCGGTATGGTCGGGCTCGGCTACTACGTGGGCGTCAACAAGGCCCCGACCGAGCGCGTGGCCCGCTGGGAGGACGAACTCAAGCTGCAACGGCTGCAGATCGAGGAGGCGCGCACGCTCACACAGGCCAACATCGATGTCCTCACCCAGCGTCTGGGTCAGCTGCAGGGCCACGTGACGCGCCTGAACGCGCTGGGTACCAAGCTGGTGAAGATGGCCGATATCGATGCCTCGGAATTCGATTTCGGCAGCCCGCCCGCCCTGGGTGGTCCGGAGGAGGCGCTGGCCGACGCGTCCCTCAGCGCGCCCGATCTGGTGGCGGCCATCGACCAGCTGGCGGCCCAGATCCAGGACCGTGAGCAGCAGTTGCAGGTGCTCGACCAGGTCATCCTGACGCGGGCCGTGCAGCAGGAGGTGTATCCGAAGGGGCGTCCCATCGTGAAGGGCTGGACCTCCTCCTACTACGGTGTGCGTACCGACCCGTTCAGCGGCAAGCCCTCCATGCACAAGGGGATGGACTTCGCCGGCAAGCACGGATCCGACGTGGTGGCCGTGGCCGGCGGCGTCGTGACCTGGTCCGGCAAGCGCTGGGGTTACGGCAACCTGGTCGAGATCAATCACGGCAACGGTTATGTCACGCGCTATGCCCATAATTCCGAACACCTCGTCGAAGTCGGCGAGGCCGTGAAGAAGGGGCAAGCCATCGCGAAGATGGGCACCACCGGCCGTTCCACCGGTCCGCATGTCCATTTCGAGGTGCTGCAGAACGGCAAGCACGTCGATCCCGCCAAGTTCCTCAACTAGGTCGTCACGATCCATTAATGCCGGCCCGATGCTCCCGCGAGGCGTAGTGCGTGGCCTCTCCGGCAGCCGGGCCCGCAGGGCTCGCCTGCCCGGCCTGTTTGCCGCGCGCCGTCTGCCCACGCGCCTTGATAGCCCGGGGGAAGGCGGTAGAATAGGGCGGCGTTTCGCCGATCCGCACCGGCACCGGCCGGTCGACGGGGCAACGGCCGGCGGGCCCGCCACCACCCAGGGTATCGCGGCAATCGACGCCGACTGGCACGGCCGCCCGTGCGGATAATTCGGTTGCATGCCGTGTTCCCGCCCATACATAACTAACCAATACCAGCTCTCAGGAATCCACTTTACTTATGGTCGCGCAACTCATCACCAAGGTCTTCGGCAGCCGCAACGAACGGCTCGTGCGCCGCTATCGCAAGACAGCCAACCAGATCAACGGGCTCGAGGACGAGTTCAAGGCCCTGAGCGATGCCCAGTTGCAGGCCAAGACCGCGGAGTTTCGCGAGCGACTGGACAAGGGGGAGTCGCTCGACGCACTGCTGCCCGAGGCCTTCGCCACCGTGCGCGAGGCCAGTCGGCGCGTGCTCGGCATGCGCCACTTCGACGTGCAGCTCATCGGCGGCATGGTGCTGCACGACGGACGTATCGCCGAGATGCGCACCGGCGAGGGCAAGACCCTGGTCGCCACCCTGCCGGTGTACCTCAACGCGCTGGCCGGCAAGGGCGTGCACGTGGTCACGGTCAACGACTACCTGGCCAGCCGTGACGCCGGCTGGATGAGCAAGCTCTACGGCTTCCTGGGGCTGTCCACGGGTGTCATCGTCGGTGGTCTGGACTCGGCCGCACGGCGCGAGGCCTACGCGGCTGACATCACCTACGGCACCAACAACGAGTTCGGTTTCGACTACCTGCGCGACAACATGGCCTTCTCGGCCGACGATCGCGTCCAGCGTGACCTGAATTTCGCGGTGGTCGACGAGGTCGACTCCATCCTCATCGACGAGGCACGCACGCCGCTCATCATCTCCGGCCCCACCGGCGAGAATTCCGAACTGTACCTGGCCATGAACGCCCTGGTGCCGAAGCTCGTTCGCCAGGAAGAAGAGGACGGCCCGGGGGACTACAGCGTCGACGAGAAGACCAAGCAGGTACACATGACCGAGGAAGGTCATGAGCACGTCGAGGAGCTGATGACCCAGGCGGGCCTGCTGCGGGAAGGCGAGAGCCTCTACGATGCTGCCAACATCAACCTGATCCATCACCTGAACGCCGCGCTGCGCGCGCACGCGCTGTACCACCGCGACGTCGATTACATCGTGCGCGACCACCAGATCGTGATCGTCGACGAGTTCACCGGCCGCACCATGCCCGGCCGGCGCTGGTCCGAGGGCCTGCACCAGGCCATCGAGGCCAAGGAAGGGGTGAAGATCCAGAACGAGAACCAGACGCTGGCCTCGATCACCTTCCAGAACTACTTCCGCCTGTACGAGACCCTGTCGGGCATGACCGGCACGGCCGACACCGAGGCCTTCGAGTTCCAGCAGATCTACGCGCTGGAAGTGGTGGTCATCCCCACCCACCGGCCGATGGTCCGCGACGACATGAACGACCTCGTGTTCCTGAACTTCAAGGACAAGTACGAGGCCATCCGCAAGGACATCGAGTGGTGCGTGGAGCACGGCCGCCCCGTGCTGGTGGGCACCACCTCGATCGAGAACTCCGAATACCTCTCCAATCTGCTGACCAAGGCGGGCATCAGTCACGAGGTGCTGAACGCCAAGCAGCACGAGCGCGAGGCGCATATCGTCGCCCAGGCGGGGCGTCCGTCGGCGGTGACCATCGCCACCAACATGGCCGGCCGCGGTACCGATATCGTGCTCGGCGGCAGCCTGGAGGCCGAGCTCGAGGGCCTGGGCGAGAACCCGGATGCGGCGAAGGTCGAGGCCATCAAGGCCGAATGGCAGCAGCGCCACGACGCCGTGCTGGAGGCCGGCGGCCTGCACATCATCGGCACCGAGCGCCACGAATCGCGGCGTATTGACAACCAGCTGCGCGGCCGTGCCGGGCGCCAGGGTGATGCGGGCTCCTCGCGCTTCTACCTGTCGCTGGAAGACAGCCTGATGCGCATCTTCGCCTCCGATCGCGTCAAACAGCTGATGCAGCGTCTCGGCATGCAGGAAGGCGAAGCCATCGAGAACAAGTGGGTGACCAAGGCGATCGAGAACGCGCAGCGCAAGGTCGAGGCCCATAACTTCGATATCCGCAAACAGCTGCTCGAATACGACGACGTCGCCAACGACCAGCGCAAGGTCGTCTACCAGCAGCGCGCCGAGCTGCTCGAGTCCGACGACGTGGGCGAGGCCATCGTCGCCATCTGCCAGGACGTGATCGACGATGCCGTCAGCCTGTACATGGCGCCCGGCAGCATGGACGAGCAGTGGGACATCCCGGGTCTCACCGGGGCGCTGAACGACGAATTCGGTCTCGACCTGCCCATCCAGGAATGGCTGGACGAGGATGCCGACCTGCACGAGGAGACGCTGCGCGAGCGCATCCAGGAAGAGGCCGCGAAGCTCCTGGCCGCCAAGGAGGGGCGTCTGGGTGCCGACACCATGCGTCGCATCGAGAAGGACCTGATGCTCCAGGTGCTCGATAACCACTGGAAGGAACACCTCGCCGCCATGGATTACCTGCGCCAGGGGATCGGTCTGCGCGGCTATGCGCAGAAGAACCCCAAGCAGGAATACAAGCGCGAGGCCTTCGAGATGTTCCAGGCCATGCTCGAGCGCATCAAGCACGATGTGATCTCCATGCTCATGCGCATCCAGATCCCGAGCGCGGAAGACCTGGCGGCCTTCGAGGCGAAGCAGCGCGAGGCCCAGCAGGCGCGCGAGATGGAGTTCCAGCATGCCGAGGCGCAAAGCGCGCTGGCTGCCGGCGGGCAGGAGGCCGAGGCCGAGCCGGCCGAACAGCCCTACCGTCGCGAGGGCCGCAAGGTCGGCCGCAACGACCCCTGCTGGTGCGGTTCCGGCAAGAAATTCAAGCATTGCCACGGCAAGCTGAGCTGAGGCACGCGTATGGCAGTCGGGCTTGAGGCACCCCAGTCGCTGACACCCGTGGCCGGCGTGCGCCTGGCCGCGGTGGAGGCCGGTATTCGCTATCGCGACCGCCGCGATCTCGTGCTCATGGAGCTGGCCGAGGGCAGTACGGCGGCCGCCGTGTTCACGCGCAATGCCTTCCGCGCTGCACCCGTGCTGGTCGCCGAGGCGCAGCTGGCCGCCGCCGCGCCGCGCTACCTGCTCATCAACTCGGGCAACGCCAACGCCGGCACCGGCCAGCCGGGGCTGGACGCGGCTCAGGCCTCCTGCCAGGCCCTGGCCGAGGCGGCCGGGTGTCGGGCCGAGGAGGTGTTGCCGTTCTCCACCGGCGTGATCGGCGAGCCGCTGCCCGTGGAGCGTATTGCCCAGGCGCTGCCCGCTGCCGTCCAGGCGCTGGCCGAGGATGCCTGGATGGACGCCGCCCGCGGCATCATGACCACCGACACGCTGCCCAAGGGCGTGTCGCGCCGCGTGACCATCAACGGCGCCCCGGTGACGATCACCGGGATCGCCAAGGGCTCGGGCATGATCCACCCGGACATGGCCACCATGCTCGCCTACGTCGCCACGGACGCGGCTCTGCCGGCCGACCTGCTCAGGCAGTGCCTGCGCCTGGCGGCCGACCGCTCCTTTAACGCCGTCACGGTGGACGGCGATACATCCACCAACGATGCCTGTGTCCTCGTGGCGACCGGCGCGGCCGGCGTCTCCGTGGGCGAGGGCGCGGCCCTGGATGCCTTTCAGGCGGCACTGGACGAGGTGTGCATGCAGCTCGCCCAGGCCATCGTGCGCGACGGCGAGGGCGCGACCAAGTTCGTCACCATCGACGTCGTCGGCGCCCGGCACGAGGCCGAGGCCCGGCAGGTGGGGTTCACCATCGCCCATTCGCCGCTGGTGAAGACCGCCCTGTTCGCGAGCGACCCGAACTGGGGGCGCATCCTCGCCGCCGTCGGGCGGGCGGGCATCGAGGACCTGGACGTGGGTCGCATCGACATCCATCTGGGCGGCGTGCGTATCGTCAGGGGCGGCGGTCGCGATCCGGACTACACCGAGGCGCAGGGCCAGGCGGTGATGAAGCAGGCCGAGATCGACATCCGCGTCGCACTCGATCGCGGCGATGCCCGTGTGCGTATCTGGACCACCGACCTTTCCCACGAGTACGTGCGCATCAACGCCGAGTACCGTAGCTAGTACCGTGCTCGCCGGGCATGTCCACGTCGTCGCCGCGGCGATCCGCAACCCGGCTGGTGAATACCTGCTCACCCTGCGGGGGGACCATCAGCACCAGGGCGGTAAATGGGAGTTTCCGGGCGGCAAGGTGGAGCCCGCCGAGTCGCGCGAGGCTGCACTCGCCCGTGAGCTCCACGAGGAGCTGGGCATCGTTCCGCGGCGCGCCCGCCCGCTGATCCAGATCCCCCATGCCTATGCCGATAAGCGGGTGTTCCTCGACGTGTGGCTGGTCGAGGCCTTTGACGGCACGCCGCACCCCCATGAGGGGCAGCCGATGCGCTGGGTGTCGGCGGCCGAGCTGGCCGGCCTGGAATTCCCGGCCGCCAACCGGCCCATCCTCGCGGCGCTGGGCCTGCCGGACCGCTACTTGATCACGCCACCGCCCGGGGACGACCACGTGGCCTTTCTCGGCGACCTGCAGGCGGCGCTCGCCGGCGGCATCCGCCTGGTGCAGCTGCGCGCCCACCGTCTCCCTGTGCCCGATCTGTCATCCCTCGCCGCCGAGGTCATCGCGCTCGCGCATCATTACGATGCCCGGGTACTGGTCAATGGCACGCCGGCACTCGCCGGCCGCTTGGGCGCCGACGGCGTGCACCTGCGGGCCGCACTGCTGGGCCCGAACGTGACGGCGGAGGTCGCGGCCCTGCGCCGCGCGCGCGAGGGTTGCCTCGTCGGCGCTTCCTGTCACGGCGCGGCGGAGCTTGCCCGCGCCGCCGTCATCGGCGCGGATTTCGCCGTGTTGGGCCCGGTGGCTGTCACACGCACCCATCCGGACGCCGAGCCGCTTGGCTGGACGGCCTTCGAACGCCTGACCCGCAGCACGCCGCTGCCCGTCTATGCCCTGGGCGGACTGGGCGAGGCCGACCTTCCCGAGGCCTGGCGCCGGGGCGCACAGGGCGTGGCGGCCATACGCGCGTTCTGGGGCTCCCCTGGGGTGGCTGACGCGTGACGGAGTACTCGCCCGTGGATACGCAACACAAGCGCGGCCTGTGGATCGTCGCCATTCTCCTCGTCGTCGTCGCGATCGGTTACAGCTGGGGGCGGCACTGGATGGCCAGTCAGCTTCCCTCGGTCGCGCCCATCGCAGTCGACGTCCCCGGCGACTGCGCCCTGCATCGTGGTCCCTGTCGCGTCGAGCTGCCACCCGGCGTCGTGCACATCGAGCTCAGTCACGAACCTGTCCCCCTCGAGCCCTTTCGCGTCCAGTTGCATGCCTCCATGGCACTCGAACGCGTTAGCGTGGATTTCCAGATGGTGGACATGTACATGGGCGTGAATCGTTACGACCTAAAGCAGCAGGCCCCCGAAATCTGGAGCCGCCAGGCGATGTTGCCCGTCTGCGCCACGGGGCGCAGCGACTGGGTGATGTACGCGCGGATCGAGGTCGACGGGCTGGCCTACGTGGCGGCACTGCCGTTCGAGGCGGCCGCGGCGCGGTAGGGCGGGCCAGCCCGCGGCGTCGCTTGGCGCCGCAAGGGCGACCGAGGTGGCGCCCGCGCCGGCACCGGCAATTGCGTAAGATCCTCAATTCTCGCGGCGACGTGGAGCTCGAGACATCAGCGAGCATTTCCCCTGCTCCTCCCTGCCGTACCAGGTACCCAGGAAGAAGTCCGCATCGTTGTCACTCCGGCAATGCCGGAATCCAGAACGGCGGGCATGTTGCACAGGAAGACGACAACGGGAATGAACTTGATATCCCGGCCTGGATCCCTGCTTGCGCAGGGATGACGGGTCACAGGTTACAGGGATGTCGGCCAGAACCGATATCAGCCTGTCGGTTGGAGGGATAGCCGCCTACGGGCTCGGGCTGGTGACATGCCTCAGAGTGCGCAGCAGGCGAGTCGGAACTCGATGTCCTGCTGCAGCTGGCGCGCACGGTTGTCGAGGTCGGGCTGGCTGAGAAAGCGAATGGTGAAGCGGTGCTTCCCGGCGCTGATCTCGGGGAACCAGCTGACGTTCGCCGGCAGTTCGACGCGGATCATCTGGTAGGGTTGGGAGAGGTCGAGGTTCTGCTGATAAAAGCCCATGCGGGCGAGCTCCGCATGGGCGGTGGTGCTGTTGCGGATGAGCGAGAGCACGAGGTCGATCGCTTCCTGTACTTCGCGAAATGGGGCGATCCACTGTTCGAACTGGCGGCGGCGGACCTCCACGGGGCGCGAGAGCCAGTGGTGGTAGGCGGGCAGATCGAAGTCGCAGGTGCCGCCGGGGATGGAGCTGCGCTGGCGCAGTGCATTGACGAAGTCGTTGTCCTTCAGGTGTTGGCCGAGCTGGCCGGTCATGCCGCGCAGCTTCTTGATCTGCTGGCGCTGGCGGTCGATGATGCCGTCAAGCTGCACCTGGTCGACATCGGGTTCGCGGCTGAGGCGGCTCAGGTTGCCGATCTCCCGATCCAGCTCCTTCATCAGGTCGCTCTTGAGGTCACCGCGGGTGGAGAGCTGGAAGATCTCCATGAGCGTCACCAGGGCGCAGTGCGTGTCCCAGTGGCTGTCGAGCGGCAGGCAGTAGTCGAAGCGCGCCATCAGCGCCTCGAGGCGCAGCAGCGTGCGCAGGCGCTCGTTCAGCGGTTGTTCGTAGGTGATGGTCTCGCTCACGTCTTGCCGTGACTTCGTGTGGTCTGCGTTGTTTGCGCCCATTCTCGCATGCCTTGGCGTGTCAGGCATCCCCGCCGTGTCAGACCCCACGGGCCAGTTGGCGATAGTACCCGTCGAGTTCCGCGACCCGTGTAGCGAGCGCGTCCACACGGCCGCTGTTGTCGATCACGTCATCGGCATGCTGCAGACGGGTCTCGCGTCCCGCCTGGGTGGCGATGATCGCCTCGGCAAGCTCGCGGTCCATGCCATCGCGTGTCTCGATGCGTGCAAGCTGCGTGTCGCGATCACAGTCCACCACCAGAACGCGGTCGATCAGGTCGGTCATGCCGGCCTCGATCAGCAGCGGGACGACGACGATACCGTAGGGGGCATCGAACCCGTGGAGCCGTTTCTCGATGGCGTCACGCACGCGGGGGTGGACGATGGCGTTGAGGCGCTCGCGCGCGGCGGCATCGTGAAACACCAGCTCGCGCAGGGCGGCGCGGTCGAGGTGTCCGTCCGCCTGCAACATGTCGCTGCCAAATGCGTCGATGATGTCGCGGAGCGCGGGCTCGCCGGGCTCGACCACCTCGAACGTATCGCTCGGACCTGCACTTGCGGACTCGTTTCCGACGAGGTCGCTTGCGGTGCCTGCGGCAATCTCGATCCCGGCCGCGCCAAGACCCGTGATGCCCGTAATGTTCACCATGCGCGTCTGCGTCCCCGTACCGGTCACCGCAATCGTTCCGGTGGGCCCCGAGCCGGTCAGACTTACATCCGCCGGCGCCAGCGTGACCGCGTCCGCGCCTGTGTACGTCACTTTGTACTGCACCGGCCCTTCCGTCGTGCTCGCATACGAGGGGGTGCCAATCTGAAGGGTCGGGGGTGTGTTGTCCACCCACACGGGAAGACTGCCCAGCGTCCCATACAGCGAAACCCCCAAGGTGTTCTCGATGTCATTCACAACGGCGAAATCGAAGCTCACCTCGCCCGTGCCGGATACGCCTTCCACCGACACCGTGTAGCTGCTCGCCGGACCTGATGTCGGCAGCACGTTCACCCCCGTGTGCCCCGCTGTGCCTGTCGTCGACACGACCAAGTCCGACGGGTCAAAGTTGACCACATTCTCGCTGAACAGCACTGTATACTCGAGCGTCGTCGCCGTCGTCGGGCCTAACGGCGAGACCCACCCGGCGCTATCGGGCGTCACGGAGAGG
>OMKS01000202.1_pt1 | contig 54452 bp, 56 predicted proteins | sample 1674721 | NCBI WGS metagenome assembly OMKS01 (sample SAMN06264996, study PRJEB25208) | sediment metagenome | isolation source: hot spring sediment | place: USA: California | collected 2014-09-02 | reverse complement strand
CCCGTCGCCCTGCCGTCGCCCGAGGCCCCCGGCGCGGATGCCGCACCCGCCGCGCTTTCCCCGCCGCCCGCAATCGCGCCGCCCCCGGCCGAGACGGCCATCCTGGCCGTCCCGCCCGCACCGGGCCGGGCCGATGACGCACCGCTGGAGCCCGACATGCCCCCGCGTCCCGAGGGGCTGCGCGCGCCGGATGCGCCTTCGGTCGAGCCGCCAATGGCCGCCCCGCGCCCCGAACGCCGTCCCGACACGGCACCGCCGCCCGCCCCGGCCCAGAGCGCCCGGGGCACCGAGCGCGCGCCGCAGGCCGGCGCGCCTGCCCGCGCCGTGCCCGCTCTGTCAGAGGCCGCTGCCCGCGCGCTGCATGCCGAATGGGGCGGGCGGATCCTTGCCCGGGTCAGCCGGGTCCACCGCTACCCGCGCGAGACCCGCGCGACCGGCCGGGCGCTGGTCGAACTGGTGGTGACGCGCGAGGGTGCGCTGGTCTCGGCGCGGCTGGTGCAAAGCGCGGGCGATCCCGCGCTGGACCGCGCGGCGCTGGCCGCTGTCCGCCGCGCCGGGCCGTTTCCCGCCGCGCCAAGGGGGCTGGACCGCGCCAGCTACAGCTTTACCCTGCCGCTCAAATTCGACGGAAGACGCTGATCCCCGCAGCGCGTCGGCTGTTTCTTCTTGGAAAAAATACCCGAACCGGCCCGGAACGGGCCGGCTACGCCGCCTGGGGCCGGCGAATCCGTTCGGCCGCGCGCAGCACCCGCGGCGAGATATCCGGCGCACCGGCTTTTGCCAGCGCCAGCAATTGTGCCCGCATCCCCGGCCCCCAGAAAGCGTCGATATGTTCGGCGATGGCGGCCGCCGCCTCGTCTTCGGGCCGCCGGGCAAAGGCGGTGGCGATCTGGTTGGCCATGTAGATCAGTTTCTCAGGCGTCATGGGGAACCTCTGTCAATGCGATCCGGTCGGGATGGGTGTGGATGTCGAAGCCCGCGCCACGGGCGCGCGCGATCAGGGTCAGCCCCGCCGCCTCGGCCGCTACGGCGGCGCGGTCGTTGGGGGCGGAAACAACGATCAGGATGCGCGCGCGGGCCAGAACCGCCTTCTGGACCAGCTCGATCGAAACGCGCGAGGTCATCACGATCACGCCGCCCGAGGCATCCCGCCCGGCCCGCGCCAGCGCGCCGAGAAGCTTGTCGAGCGCGTTGTGCCGCCCCACATCCTCGCGCGCGAGGACCAGCCCTTCGCCGGGCGTCCAGAACCCCGCCGCATGCATCGCCCGCGTTTCGGCATGCAGCGGTTGGGCCAGCGCCAGCGCGGTGATCGCCCGGGCGATGTCGCCCTCGGCCAGGCGCAGCCCGTCGGGCGGCAGCGTGGGCAGGGGGCGGGTGGCCTCCTTCAGGCTGTCGATGCCGCACCATCCGCAGCCCACCGGCCCCGCCATCACGCGGCGCCGCTCCAGCAGCCGCGCGCCGAACCCCGCGACCGGCGCGGTGGTTCTGGTGGCGCCCCCGCTCATTCCGCTGCCGGAAGGATGCGCCGTGCGGCGCGGGCGCGCGCGGCATAGGTCTGCTGCCAGTCCGAGGGGCCGTTGGTCTGCGCCACCTGCACCGCCGTCACCTTGTATTCCGGACAGTTCGTGGTCCAGTCGGAATAGTCCGAGGTGACGACATTGGCCTGCGTCTCGGGGTGGTGGAAAGTGGTATAGACCACGCCCGGGCTGACGCGATCAGACAGCGTCGCCCTCAGCGTCGTCTCGCCCGAGCGCGAGGCAAGCCGCACCCAGTCGCCCTCGGAAATCCGGCGGGTTTCGGCATCGTGGGGGAGGATTTCCAGAACGTCCTCTTCGTGCCAGATCGAGTTCTGCGTCCGCCGCGTCCGGGCGCCGACATTGTATTGCGACAGGATCCGTCCCGTGGTCAGCAACAGCGGATAGCGCGGCCCGGTGCGTTCGTCGGTCGGCACATAGTCGGTGACCACGAACAGCCCCTTGCCCCGGACGAACCCGCCCTCATGCATGATCGGGGTGCCAAGCGGCGCGGTGTCGTTGCAGGGCCATTGCACCGAGCCCTCGCGATCGAGCAGATCGCAGGACACCCCCGCGAAGCAGGGCGTGGTCTCGGCGATTTCCGCCATGATCTCGGACGGATGGACATAGGAGCACCCCGCGCCCATGGCGTTGGCCGGATTCTGTGTCACCTCCCAGTCGGCGAACCCGTTCAGGGGCGCCATTACCCGGCGGACGCGGTTGATCCGGCGTTCGGCATTGGTGAAGGTGCCGTCCTTTTCCAGGAAGGTCGAGCCGGGCAGAAAGACATGGGCGTAAGTCGCGGTCTCGTTCAGGAACAGGTCGTGCACGACCACGCACTCCACCGCCGCCAGCCCCGAGGCCACGTGTTCGGTGTCGGGGTCCGATTGCAGGATGTCCTCGCCCTGGATGTAGATGCCCTTGAAGCTGCCCCCCCACGGCCGCATCCAGCATGTTGGGGATCCTCAGCCCCGGCTCGTCCGAGATCGTGACGTTCCAGAGCCGTTCGTATATCCCCCGCGCGTCGGCGTCATGGACATTGCGATAGCCCGGCAATTCATGCGGGAACGAGCCCATGTCGCAGGAGCCTTGCACGTTGTTCTGGCTCCTCAGCGGGTTCACGCCGACGCCGGGGCGGCCGATATTGCCGGTCGCCATGGCAAGGTTGGCGATCGCCATCACGGTGGTCGAACCCTGGGAGTGTTCCGTCACCCCCAGCCCGGAATAGATCGCCGCATTGCCGCCCGTGGCGTAAAGCCGGGCGGCGGCGCGGATCTCGGCGGCGGGCACACCGGTGAGCGCCTCGGTCGCCTCGGGGCTGTAGCGGTCCCCGGCGACGAAGCCTGCCCGGTGCTGATAGGCGTCCAGCTCGCAACGCTCGCGGATAAAGGCCTCATCCGTCAGCCCTTCTGTGACGATGACATGAGCCATCGCCGTCAGCAGCACGACATTGGTGCCGGGGCGCAGCGGAAGGTGATGGGCGGCACGGACATGCGGCCCGCGCAGAGGTCGATCCGGCGCGGGTCCGCCACGATCAGCTTTGCCCCCTGCCGCAGCCGTTTCTTCAGGCGGCTGGCAAGGACCGGGTGCCCGTCGGTCGGGTTCGCGCCGATCACCAGCACCACGTCGGCCTGTTCCACGCTGTCGAAATCCTGCGTTCCGGCCGAAGTGCCGAGCGTCGTCTTGAGGCCACGGCCCGTGGGCGAATGGCAGACCCGCGCGCAGGTATCGACGTTGTCGTTGCCAAAGACCTGCCGGATCAGCGTCTGCACGAGGAAGGCTTCCCCGTTGGTGCAGCGCGAGGACGTGATCCCGCCGATGGCGCGTACCTCGTGTCTTTCCTGGATCGCATGGAACTTCGCCGCGGTGAGGGCAAGGGCATCCTCCCAGCTTACCTCGCGCCAGGGCTCGTCGATCGATGCGCGGATCATCGGGGTCGGGACGCGGTCGGGATGGGTGGCATAGCCATAGGCGAAGCGGCCCTTGACGCAGCTGTGCCCGCGGTTCGCCTTGCCGTCCTTGGCGGGGACCATGCGCACGACCTGATCGCCCTTCATCTCGGCGCGGAAGTTGCAGCCCACCCCGCAATAGGCGCAGGTCGTGACCACGGCGCGATCGGGCGTGCCCATCTCGATGACGGATTTCTCCTGCAGGGTGGCGGTCGGGCAAGCCTGCACGCAGGCGCCGCAACTGACGCATTCCGAGGACAGGAAATCGCTGCCGCCCGCCGAGATCCGCGCCTCGAACCCGCGGCCCTCGACGGTCAGGGCAAAGCTGCCCTGCACCTCTTCGCAGGCCCGCATGCAGCGATAGCAGGCGATGGATTTCGCGGGGTCATGGGTGAAACAGGGGTTGGTCTCGTCCTCGGGCGCATGGCGCGGGTTCGCCTCGCCGTTCTGGCGCGTCTCGAAATGGTTGGCGCCGGGCGCATGACGCACGTCGCGCAGGCCCACGGCGCCGGCCATGTCCTGCAACCGGCAGTCGCCATTCGCCGCGCAGGTCAGGCAATCCAGCGGGTGGTCGGAGATATAGCGCTCCATCACGCCGCGGCGCAGTTTCGCCACGCTGGGCGTCTGGGTGTGGACCTTCATGCCGGGTGCGACCGGCGTGGTGCAGGAGGCGGGCGTGCCGCGCCGGCCCTCGATTTCCACCAGGCAGAGCCGACAGGATCCGATAGGTTCGACGCTGTCGGTGGCGCAGAGCTTGGGGATCTCGATGCCCAGTCCGGCCGCGGCGCGCATGACCGAGCTGCCCTCGGGCACAGTCACCTCGAAACCGTCGATGCTCAGCGTCACGGTCCGGTCGGACCGGCGGGCGGGGGTGCCGAAATCGGCATCGGGGAGGATGAAGTCCTTCATTCCGCGGCCTCTTTCTGGGGGATGAAATCCTCGGGGAAGTGTTTCAGCGCGCTTTCCACGGGATAGGGCGTGAAGCCCCCCAGCGCGCAGAGCGAGCCGTCGCGCATGGTTTCGCAGAGATCGGCCAGGATCGCGGGCGCCGCCGGGTCGCCCGCGCGGATGCGGTCGATGACCTCCATGCCGCGCACCGCGCCGATCCGGCAGGGGGTGCAGGTGCCGCAGCTTTCGACCGCGCAGAACTCCATCGCGAAGCGCGCCATCGCGCCCATGTCGGCGCTGTCGTCGAAGGCCACGATGCCCGCGTGCCCGATCAACCCGCCCGCCGTGTCGCATTCCTCGTAGCCGAGGGGGGTGTCGAACATGCGGGCCGGGAAATAGGCCCCCAGCGGGCCGCCAATCTGCACCGCCCTGACCGGGCGCCCCGAGACGGTGCCGCCGCAGATATCCTCGACCAGTTCGCGGATCGTAATGCCGAAGGCCGCCTCGAACAGCCCGCCATGTTTCACGTTGCCTGCGACCTGCAACGGCACCGTTCCCAGCGAGCGGCCGAGGCCGAAGGATTTGTAATACCCGGCCCCCTCGGCCAGGATCACCGGGACCGAGGCCAGGGAAATGATGTTGTTGATGACGGTGGGGCGGCCCATGAAGCCCTTGTGGGCGGGCAGCGGCGGTTTCGCCCGCACCGTGCCGCGCTTGCCCTCCATCGAGTTCAGAAGTGCGGTTTCCTCGCCGCAGACATAGGACCCCGCGCCGACGCGCAGCTCGATGTCGAAGCCCGTGCCCAGCAGGCCACCTTCGCGTGCCGCGTCAAGAATGGCGCCGAAGGTTCTGATTGCATGAGGATATTCCGAGCGGCAGTAGGCGAAATCCTTGCTTGCACCCACCGCCAGCCCGGCGATCGCCATGCCCTCGATCAGGCAGAACGGATCGCCCTCCATCAGCATCCGGTCGGCAAAGGTGCCGCTGTCGCCCTTGTCGGCATTGCAGACGATGTATTTCTGCGGCCCCTCGGCGTCGAGCACCGTCTTCCACTTGATGCCCGTCGGGAACCCCGCACCACCCCGGCCGCGCAGGCCCGAATCCGTCACCTCGGCCACGATCTCGGCGGGCGCCATGGTCCGCGCCCGCGCCAGCCCCTTGAGCCCCCCATGGCTCCGGTAGGCATCGAGATCGTGCGGGTCGATCACGCCGCAGCGGGCAAAGGTCGGCCGCGTCTGGCGGGCGAGGAAGGGGATCGCCCCGACCGGCCCCAGCGCCTTGGCGTGGTCGCCGAAATCGGCTTCGAACAGGGGCTTTGCGTCCGAAACCTCAAGCGGGCCGAAGCCATGGCGCACGCCGTCGCGCTCGATTTCCAGCAGCGGTTCCAGCCAGACCATCCCGCGCGATCCGGTGCGGACCAGCCGAAACTCGATCCCGCGCGCCCGGGCCGCCGCGGACAGCGCAGCGGTGATCGCGTTGGCGCCAAGGGCCAGCGCGGCGGCATCCTGCGGCAGGTATTGCGTAAGGCTCATCCAACCACCTCGCGGGCCATTCGCTCCAGCCGCTCGGCCGTCACGCGGGCCACGGGCGTTTCATCGACCAGCGCGGCAGGGCCACAGGCGCACAGCCCGAGGCAATGGACCGGCTCCAGCGGCACGGCGCCATCGGCCGTGGTGCCATGCCAGTCAATGCCCAGCCGCGTGCGCAGGGCCTCGCCCAGCCGTTCGGCGCCCATCGCCTGACAGGCTTCGGCGCGGCAGACCTTGAGCATGCGCCGCCCGCCCGGCTCGGTGCGGAAATCGGGGTGGAAGCTGATGACCCGTGGATCTCGGCCACGCTCAGGTCCAGTTCCTGGGCCATCGGGGCCAGCGACTCGCGCGGGATTTGGTCCAGCGCATGCTGCACGGCATGCTGCACCGGCAAGAGCGGTCCGTCCATCCCGGCATGGGTGGCCGCTGTGTGGGGTTCGCGATGTGGCGCGACAAGGCCCACCTGATGCTCGGCCTCGGGCTCGGTCAGCGGCAGCGCGACCAGCCCGCCGCCATCCAGAAAGGGCGCGACGCTGCGCCGGGGCAGGATCGTGGCCCAGCCGCCCGACTGGACATGGGCGATCAGCGTGATGATCGAGTTCGACTCGAGCCGCGGCCGCAGGGCGAACCCTGACTCGGCCATGTGGCGGTCGACGATCCGGCGGTTCTGCATGTCGGGCGTCAGCCCGCCATAGCGCGAGCCGCGCCAGACCGGCATCACGCCCAGTTGTTCCTCAAGCTGCTTGATCGCGGCCGACAGCGTGGGCTGGGTCACGCCGCAGCTTTCCGCCGCCCGGCCGAAATGCTTCTCGCGCGCCAGCGCGATGAACATCTCGAGCCTGTCGATCATCGGATTGCCCGCTGGCCGCGCCGCTATGCCCGGGCTCAGCCGCCCGTATGGCTCATGTGTCGCGAGACCTGTCCATCGGGGCGCTGGCGGGAATAGTCGAAATCATGCCCCTTGGGCTTCTGGCCGATGGCGGCGCGAATGGCCGTGACCAGCGGCGCGTCGTCCTGGGGATGCGCCCGCAGCGGCGCCCGCAGATCGGCGCGATCCTCCTGGCCGAGGCACATGAACAACTCGCCCGTGCAGGTCAGCCGCACCCGGTTGCAGCTTTTGCAGAAATTGTGGCTGAGCGGGGTGATGAAGCCGATCTTCTGCCCCGTCTCCTCGATCCGCAAATAGCGCGCGGGCCCGCCCGAGCGTTCGGCAAGGTCCAGTGTGGTGAAGCGTTCCTCCAGCCGCGCGCGGACATCGCGCACCGACCAGAATTGCCCGACCCGGTTCTCGTTGCCCAGATCGCCCATCGGCATGACCTCGATGAAGGTCAGGTCCATGTCCCGGGCGGCGCACCAGTCGACAAGGGGGAACAATTCGTCCTCGTTGACCCCCTTGAGCGCGACGGTGTTGATCTTGACCCTCAGCCCCGCCGCCTGAGCCGCGTCGATCCCGCGCAGCACCTGGGTCAGCTTGCCCCAGCGGGTGACGCGGGCGAACTTGTCGGCGTCCAGCGTATCGAGGCTGACATTCACCCGGCGCACGCCCGCCGCCGCCAGATCCCCGGCGAAGCGTTCCAGTTGCGAGCCATTGGTGGTCAGCGTCAGCTCGTCCAGCGCGCCGGTTTCCAGGTGACGCCCCATCGCGCGAAAAAAGGTCAGGATATCGCGCCGCACCAGCGGTTCGCCCCCCGTGACGCGCAGCTTGCGCACGCCAAGTCCGACAAAGGCCGAGCAGAGCCGGTCAAGTTCCTCGAGCGTCAGCAGGTCCCGCTTGGGCAGGAAGGTCATGTTTTCCGCCATGCAATAGACACAGCGGAAATCGCAGCGGTCGGTGACCGACACGCGCAGATAGGTGATCGCGCGGGCGAAAGGATCAATAAGTTGCGGCTCTCCCATGAGTGTGAAGGTAAGCGCGGCCATGGCGTGCGACAAGCGTCTTTCGGACGGGGCGGCAAGCCGCTAGGCAGGGGCGCAACGACAGGGGAGGCAGGCAGGATGAGAAGGACCGCGGGTCTGTGTCTGGTGCTGGCGCTGGGGGCCTGCGCGGCCGTTCCGAAGGGCGGGCCGGAGCCCGCCCCGGCCGAGCCTGCGGTGCCGGTTGCAGCCGTCCGCCCGCCACCGCCGCAGGCGCGCACCGCCGAGGAGTTCGACACGACGACGCCCGCCCAGCGCGAAGCGGCGCGCGCCGCCCCGCGCGGGGGCGATGCGCGGCTGGGGCTCGGCGTGGCCAGCCTTGGCGATCCGACCGATCCGGGGTTCTGGGCGGTGACGCCGCTGGTCACGCGGGTCCGGCCGGGCCGGCTGGTCGATCCGGTGACGGGGATCAGCGTGCAGGTGGAACTGCGCCCGCGCGATGCCGCCCCGGGTGCGGGCACGCTGGTGTCGCTGCCGGCGATGCGGGCGCTGGGCGTGCCGTTGACCGCGCTGCGCGAGATCGCGATCCATGCCGCGCAATGATCCGATGAGCGAGCGCAGGTTTCTGCCCGACCAGCGCGACTGGGACGCGCTGCGCGTGGGGTTCCGCTGGCCCGTGCCAGAGCGGTTCAACATCGCGCGCGCCTGTTGCGACGACTGGGCCGAACGCGATCCCGGCCGGGTTGCGGTGATCGACGCCTCGGATGGCGACCGGGAATGGAGCCATGGTGCGCTCGGGGATGCCTCGGACCGGCTGGCCAGCGTGATGGCGGCCTCGGGCGTGGGGCCGGGCGACCGGGTGGCGGTGCTGCTGGCGCAATCGCCCGCGGTGCTGGTGGCCCATTTCGCTGCGATGAAGCTGGGCGCCATCGTGCTGCCGCTGTTCACGCTGTTCGGGCCGGACGCGCTGGAATACCGTCTGGCCGATAGCGGCGCGCGGCTGGCCGTGACCGATGCCGAGGGCGCGGCCAAGCTGGCCGCGCTGCGCGACCGGCTGCCCGATCTGGTGGATGTGCTGTCGGTCGATGGCGGTCCCGCCCGCGACCTGTGGGCCGAGATCGCCGCCGCCCCGCCGATCGCCGCCCCGCGCGATACGCTGGCCGAGGATCCGGCGGTGCTGATCTACACCTCGGGCACCACCGGCCCGCCCAAGGGCGCCTTGCACGCCCACCGCTTCCTGATCGGGCATCTGCCATCGATCGAGCTGCACCATCGCGGCTTTCCGCAGGCCGGCGATTGCGGCTGGACGCCCGCGGACTGGGCCTGGATAGGCGGGCTGATGGATATGGCGATGCCCTGCCTTTACTACGGCGTGCCGCTGGTGGCCTGCCGGATGCGCAAGTTCGACGCGGCCGAGGCATGGGCCCTGATCGACCGGCTGAAGGTGCGCAACCTGTTCCTGCCGCCCACCGCGCTGAAGCTGATGCGCCAGGCGCCAGTGCCGCCGGGGGTGTGCTTGCGCAGCGTCGGCTCGGGCGGCGAGAGCCTTGGGCCGGACCTTCTGGCCTGGGGGCGGCAGGCGCTGGGGCTGGAGATCTGCGAGTTCTACGGCCAGACCGAGTGCAACCTTGTCGTGACCTGCGTGCCCGAAATGATGACCGCGCCGCCGGGCACGATGGGCCGCGCGACACCCGGTTTCGATGTCGCGATCATCGGGGCGGACGGGGTGCCCTTGCCGCCGGGCGAGGTGGGCGAGATCGCGGTGCGCCGGGGGGCGGCCTCGATGTTCCTGGGCTATTGGGGCCTGCCCGACAAGACGGCGGCGAAATTCTCGGGCGAGTGGATGCGGACGGGCGATCTGGGGATCTGCGACGCGGGCGGCCATTTCACCTATGTCTCTCGCGATGATGACGTGATTACCTCGGCGGGCTACCGGATCGGGCCGACCGAGATCGAAACCTGCCTGACGGGCCATCCCGACGTGGTGATGGCCGCCGTGGTGGGCGAACCCGACCCGGTGCGCACCGAGATCGTCGTGGCCCATGTGGTGTTGCGCGAGGGCGCGCAATGGGAAGGGCTGGCCGAGGCGCTGATCCAGCGCGTCCGCGACCAGGTCAGCCCCCATGTCGCCCCGCGCAAGGTGATCCGGGCCGACAGCCTGCCGATGACGGCGACGGGCAAGATCATGCGCCGGGCGCTGCGCGGCGGGTAGGGGGCCTGCGACCCGATCCGGCGTTTTCAATCCGCCCCATCTGGGCTAAGCAGAGCATCACCTTTCGAAACAGGGGACCCGATGTCCGTCTCGATGCTGTCCACCTTCGTCAAGCCCATGCATCCCGAGGGCCGGAAATTCGTCGCCATCGGGCTTGCGGTCACGCTGGTCGCCTTTCTGATCTGGGCGCCGCTGGGCTGGGTCTGTGCGGGGCTGACCCTGTGGGTCTATTACTTCTTCCGCGACCCGGTGCGCGTCGTGCCCGACCGGCCGGGCGTCATGGTTTCGCCCGCCGATGGGCTGGTCTCGCTGATGGGGCCCGCCATGCCGCCCGCCGAACTGGAACTGGGCGATACACCGATGATGCGGATCTGCGTCTTCATGTCGGTCTTCAACTGCCATGTGAACCGGCTGCCCGCCGCGGGGCGGATCACCAAGGTCGCCTATCGGCCGGGCAAGTTCCTGAACGCCTCGCTCGACAAGGCGTCCGAGGACAACGAGCGCAACGGGCTGGCCGTGGAAATGGCGGATGGGCGGCGCTATGGCGTGGTCCAGATCGCGGGGCTGGTGGCGCGGCGCATCCTGTGCTGGACTACGGCGGGCCAGAACCTTGCCACGGGCGAGCGGTTCGGGCTGATCCGCTTCGGCTCGCGGCTGGACATCTACCTGCCCGAGGGCGCGGTGCCGCTGGTCTCGCTTGGCCAGACCATGGTGGCGGGCGAGACGGTGATCGCCGATCTGGGCGGCACGAATGCGGCGGGGGCCCGGGGCGCATGACACGCTTCAACACGCGAAGTCCCGACAATGGCGAGCGCGTGCCCTTCCTGCAACTCGTGCCCAACATGGTCACGCTGTCCGGGATGTGCCTTGGCCTGACCTCGATCCGCTTCGCGATGGACGAACGTTTCGCAACGGCGGTGTTCCTGATCCTGCTGGCCGCGGTGATCGACGGGCTGGACGGGCTGATCGCGCGGCGGCTTCAGGCGACCTCGGACATCGGCGCGCAGCTTGATTCGCTGTCGGATTTCCTGTGCTTCGGGGTCTCGCCGGGGGTGCTGATCTATCATTACCTGCTGACGCCCGCGGGTGGGATCGGCTGGATCTTCGTGCTGATCTTCGCCGCCGCGACCTGTCTCAGGCTGGCGCGGTTCAACGTGATGTCGGGCAAGCCGCAGGAAGACGACAAGTCGAGTCCCTATTTCCTGGGCGTGCCGGCGCCCGCGGGGGCGATGCTGGGGCTTCTGCCCGCCTTTGCCACACTGTCGGGCGTGGTCGATCTCCGCGAGGCGCCGCTTGTCGTGGCGCTCTGGCTGGGGATCGTCGGGATTCTGATGATCTCCAAGCTCAAGACGCTGTCGCCCAAGGCAATCCGGGTGCCGCGCCGCCTGATCGGGCCGATGATGTTCGCCACCGTGATCGGGGTCGGGCTTGGCTTCTCGCGGCCCTGGCTGTTCTTCCTGGCGCTTGATCTGGTCTATCTGGGGCTGGTGATCCAGAGCCTCGTCAAGGCGCGCTGGCGGCTGTTCGGCTGAGGCCGTCAGCCCGGCAGCCGCGCCGCGCTGCGCCGGGCAAAGGGCATCATCCGCCCGCCACGCGTATCGAGAAAGGTCCGCACCCTGCCGGGATCGCGTTTCGACAGCGCGCAGAGCCACGCGGCCAGGACCTTCCGGATCTGCCGCTCGCCGTGGCCTGCATGGTCTTTCGCCCACCCCAGCACCCGCTCGCGCACCGCGCGCTCTGCGGGTTTCGGGGCGCGCTGGCGGGTCCAAGGGAGCGTCATCAGGAGCGCCGCATGTCGCGTCCAGACCTGATCCGCGCGGGTCCATCCCTCGACCTCGTCCAGCCGTGAGGGATCGGCCACCAGACGCTTCTGCCCGGCGATCGCGGCCTGCTCGGTGATGGCCAGCGTGTCGAAGCCGGGCACCCAGGATACGATCAGCCGCCACGCGCCTGAATCGTCCGGCCTTATGCGTGCCTGCGCCAGCAGCTTTGCCGCGGCGATCCGCGCTTCGTGGATGTCGCTTTGCCAAAGCGCTGCCGCCAGTTCCAGCCGCGCCTCGGGCGGGGATGCCGCCCGCCATGCCCCGGCCAGCGCGTCGATCTCGTGGGCGGGAATGCCCAGATAGACGCGCCCCGCCCCGTGATGGGCGGCCATTCCGGCGGCCTTGTCCGGAACGGCGCGGGCCGTCAGTTCGGCAAGGGCGATTTCGGGTGTCATGCCGCGTCTCTGGCTCTTGTGCGTGGCCCGGTCAAGGCGACATGGCGCATCCTTCGCCCGCTGTCCCGATGGGGCGCCGTTGTCCCGGGCAGGCTGAGCCAAACCCTTGTGCCTGGGACTCGTCGCGCGACAAGCGCGTTCGAAAAAGAAAAACCCCGCCAAACCTTTCGGTTGGCGGGGACATCGGCGCCCAGAACCCCGGGTCGAACGTTACTCTCTGTTGCCCAGGAATTGCAGCAGGAACATGAACAGGTTGATGAAGTCTAGGTAGAGGTTCAGCGCCCCCATGATCGCCGACTTGGCCAGCCATTCGCTGTCCATCGACTGCGCATGCTGGATGTAGTCGGTCTTGATCCGCTGGGTGTCATAGGCGGTCAGCGCCGAGAACAGCAGTACGCCGATGATCGACACCGCGAACATGATCGCGGGGCTGCCCAGGAAGATGTTCACGATCGAGGCGACGATCAGGCCGATCACGCCCATGATCAGGAACGACCCCCAGCCCGAGATGTCCTTCTTGGTCGTGTAGCCCCAGAGCGACAGGCCCGCGAAGGCGATCGCCGTGATCAGCAAGGTCTGCACGATCGACAGCCCGGTGAAGACCAGGAAGATCGAGCTGATCGACAGGCCCATCAGCGTCGAGAAGCCGTAGAAGTAGAGCTGCGCGGCCGCCGCCGACATCCGGTTCGCGACCATGCCGAAGCCGAACACCATGATGAGCGGGGCGAACATGATCAGCCATTTCAGCGGAGAGGCGTAGATCGCCATACCAAGCCCGGTCAGCGTGCCATCTGCCGCGACGGCCAGCCCCGAGATCGCCCAGGCGGCCAGCGCTGTGATCACCATGCCGACCGACATGGTGCCGTAGACCTTGTTCATATGGGCACGAAGGCCCGCGTCGATCTGCGCCGACGAGCGGATGCCCGCCGTCTGGCCCGCGCGGATCGTGTTCGTGTTGTAGTCAGCCATCGCTGCCTCCTCAGATTTTCACACCCGGCGGACCGGACAATCCGGACCCCGCCATTGCGGGGGAATATCGGCGAAGGGGGAAAGCATTTCAAGGCGCGCCGGTCCGAAAACGGCGCGATACCTTGTGACGTTTCCGTCAGCCTGCCGCGCGGTTCAGCGCAGCCAGGTCCTCGGCACGTCCCAGACCGGGCGGCGGGCCTCGGCCAGCGCCTCGTCCCGGGTCAGTCCGGTGTCACGCGGCATCGAGTCGTCAAGCTCGGCCAGGCGGTGACGCTGGCGGGCAACGCCAAGGCCAAGGCCGAAGCGGCGCAAAAGATCGCCAAGCGCGGGAAGACGGACGCCCCGGATGGTGTCGGTGACGATATGGGCCATGGCCGTGCCTCCTTCCTGATGCGGACTGCTCTCTCTCTGCTTGCAGCTTATCGCGCATCGTGTTTCATTCTTCAGACGAATGATTGCTATGCGGTGAATCAAGGGTCGTGATATGCCGCGCCATCTGGACCTGACCGCCCTGCGCTCTTTCGTGGCCGTGGCCGAAGCGGGCGGGGTCACGCGGGCGGCGGGGTTGCTGAACCTGACGCAATCGGCGGTGTCGATGCAGGTCAAGAGGTTGGAACAGGCGCTGGGGCTCGATCTGCTGGACCGCACCGGGCGCCGGGTCCGGCTGACCGCGGCGGGCGAGCAGTTGCTGGGCTATGCCCGCCGCCTGCTGTCGCTGAACGACGAGGTCTATGCCCGCATGACGGCGCAGGATTACGAGGGCGAGATCGTGCTGGGCGTGCCGCATGACATCGTCTATCCCGCGATCCCGCAGGTGCTGAACCGCTTTGCCGCCGATTTCCCGCGCGTCCGGGTGCAGCTGGTCTCGTCTTACACCACGCGGCTGCGCGAACAGTTCCGCCGCGGCGAGGTGGACCTGATCCTGACCACCGAGGATCGCTGCGGCCCGGGCGGCGAGACGCTGGCCGAACTGCCGCTGGTCTGGGTCGGCGCGATCGGCGGGCAGGCCTGGAAACAGCGCCCGCTGCGGCTGGCCTATGAACATGCCTGCATCTTCCGCCAGGACGTCGAGGAGGCGCTGGACCGGGCCGGCATCCCCTGGCAGATGGCCGTAGAAAGCGACTCGATCCGCACGGTCGAGGCCAGCGTCAGCGCCGATCTGGCGGTGCACACCGTCGTCGAAGGCGCGATGCCGCCCTATGTCGAACGCATCAGCCATGGCGGCGCGCTGCCCGAATTGCCGCGCACCCTGATCGACCTCTATGTCTCGGATGTCGCGCCGGGTCCGACGCTGGAGGCGCTGGCCGGGCTGATCCGGCAGGCCTATCGCGCGGGCTGAGGGCTCAGGGACCGGCCTGCGCCAGCCGCCCGCCCTGGCGAACCATGGCAATGCGCGTGGCCCGCCCGGTACGGTCATCGGTCTCGACGAGGACACCCGAAACCGTCGCCTCGCCTGCGGCCGGGGTGAACCGCCCCTTGGCCATGCCGGTGATGAAACGGCGCATCGGCTCGTCCTTTTCCATGCCGATCACCGAATCATAATCGCCGCACATGCCCGCATCGGACAGATAGCCCGTGCCGCGCGGCAGAACCTGCGCGTCCGCCGTGGGCACATGGGTATGGGTGCCGACCACCAGGCTGGCGCGGCCGTCGCAGAAATGGCCCATCGCCATCTTCTCGGAGGTCGCCTCGCAATGCATGTCGACCAGCACCGCTTGCGCCAGCCCGCCCAGGGGATGCGCCTTCAGGACCGGGTCGATGGCCGAGAACGGATCGTCGAAGGGCCGCTTCATGAAGACCTGGCCCAACGCCTGTGCCACCAGGACCTTGCGCCCGCCGCGCGCCTCGAACAGCCGCGCCCCCCTGCCCGGCGCACCCTTGGCATAGTTCAGCGGGCGCAGGATGCGCGGCTCCTGCTCGACGAAGCCCAGCATGTCCTTCTGGTCGAAGGCATGATCGCCCAGCGTCAGACAATCCGCCCCGGCATCGAGCAACGCGCGCGCATGCGCCGGGCTGAGCCCCGCCCCCGATGTCGCGTTCTCGCCATTGACCACGACGAAATCCAGCCCCCAGTCCGCGCGCAAGCCGGGCAGGCGCGCGATCACCGCATCGCGCCCCGCCCGGCCCATGACATCCCCAAGAAACAGAATTCTCATGCGCAACAGCCCCAGGCCGCACCACGCCGAAGGGCAAGGCGTTCCGTCACGCCGCCCCCGCGCCCCTGTCCTTCTTCTGGCCCGAAATATCCCGGGGGGAGTCCGCAAGGACGGGGGGCAGCGCCCCCCTGTGCCCGGCGATGCCGGATCAGGTCCGGTCGGCCAGCGCCTTGCACCAGGCTTCCATCTCGCGCGTTGCGATCTCCATCGGCGGTTCCATGAAGGTGATGTGGAACCGCTCGCCCAGATCGGCCACGCCGATGGACCGGGGCCGGACCGCCAGCACATGGGCGTTCGGCAACGCGATCCCGAAACAGAAGACGATGTTGCGGGCGTCGCGGATCCCTTCGCCGACGGTGCCGCCGATCGCGGTGGTATGCGCGAAATGGTCGAAAATGGCGATGAAGGCCACCTTGGGATGGGCGTCGATCCGCGCCCTGAGGGTGGCCATGATGTCATCGACGCTCTGGCAAGAGGTCTCGGACTTGGGCAGGTCCATGTCGAAGACCGGGTATTTCTCCATCAGAAGGGTCTGTTTCATCCTCGCTCCGGGTCTGGGGGTTGATCTCGGCTCATCCTGACCGATCTGTTGCGCGCGGTCAGTGACCAGATCACCGCGCGGCTGAATCTCTTGCATCGGCCAGCGCGCCGGGCAGCGCCTCGGCCAGCACATCCAGCTGATCCTCCGGCCCTGCCGAGATCCGGATGCAGCGGTCCAGCGGCGCCACGCCGGGCATCCGCACGAAGACATCGCGCTCGGCCAGACCGGCCAGCACCGCGCGCGCCAGCGCCCCGTCCCCGCCGCAATCGACGGTGACGAAATTGGTAGCCGAGGGCAGCGCCACCAGCCCGTTCGCGCGTGCGATGGCCCCGATCCGGTCCCGCGCGGCAGCGACCTGAGCGCCGACCTCGGCCAGCCATGCGGAATCGCCCAGCGAGGCCAGCGCGCCCGCCTGGCTGATCCGGCACATGCCGAAATGGTTGCGCACCTTGTCGAAACCCGCGATCAGCGGGGCCGCCCCGATGGCATAGCCCACCCGCGCACCGGCCAGCCCATGCGCCTTGGAAAAGGTGCGGAACCGGATCACGCGCGGGTCGTCGGGGTCGATGGACGGCGCGGTGCCCTCGGGGGCGAACTCGATATAGGCCTCGTCCAGCATCATCAGCGTGCCCTCGGGCACCGCGTCGATCATCGCCTGCACGCGCGCGGCCTGGTGCCAGCTGCCCATTGGGTTGTTCGGGTTCGACAGGTAGACAAGCTTCGCCCCCACCTCCCGCGCCCGTGCGATCAGCGCGTCGGGGTCTTCGTGATCGCCCGCAAGGGGAACCAGATGCAGCGCGCCGCCGAAGCCTGCGACATGGTAGTTGAAGGTCGGATAGGCGCCGGCCGAGGTCACGACCGGATCGCCGGGCGCGACCAGCATCCGAACCAGGTAGCCCAGAAGCCCGTCGATCCCCTCGCCGACCATGACATTCCCGGGCGCCACGCCCAGATCGGCCGCCAGTGCCGCGCGCAGGTCGTGGCTGGTGGAATCGCCGTATTTCCAGGCTTCCCGCGCGGCCTCCTGCATCGCGGCGACGGCGCGCGGCGAGGGGCCGAACAGGCTTTCATTGGCACCCAGCCGCGCGCGGAACGGACGGCCACGGGCGCGCTCCTGCGTCTCGGGGCCGACGAAGGGCACGGTGGCGGGCAGGCTGGCCACGAGATCGGTGAAACGGGGTCCGGTCATGGGGCGAGCAAAGCGGAAAAGCCGGGTCCGGGCAAGGGGGGCGGGGTTGCGACCGCCCGCCCGCCTGCCTAGGCTCGCCCCGCCACAGGAGATGTCCCGATGCTCGCACCCGAGTTCCTGACCACGCCCGAAGGACGCCGCCTTGCCCATCACCGCTTGTCGGGCGCGGGGCCGGGGGTGGTGTTCCTCGGCGGCTTCATGTCCGACATGACCGGCACCAAGGCCAGGCATCTGGAGGCCTGGGCGCGGGCAGAGGGCCGCGCCTTCCTGCGCTTCGACTATTCGGGGCATGGCCAGAGCTCGGGCGCCTTCGCGGATGGCTGCATCGGCGACTGGGCGGCGGACGCGCGGGCGGCGATCACCGCGCTGACCGAGGGGCCGCTGGTGCTGGTCGGCTCGTCGATGGGGGGCTGGATCGCGCTCTTGTTCGCCCGCGCCATGCCCGAGCGCGTGGCCGGCCTTGTCGGCATCGCTGCGGCGCCCGATTTCACCGAGGACAGCATGTGGGCGGGCTTCACCGAAGACCAGCGCGCCCGGATCCTGGCCGAAGGCCGGATCGAGATCCCGTCCGCCTATGCCGACAGACCCTATACGATCACCCGCCGCCTGATCGAGGACGGGCGCGCAAACCTCGTGCTGCGCACGCCGCTGCGGCTGCCCTTTCCGGTGCGGCTGTTGCAGGGGACGGCGGATGAGGACGTGCCCGTTCCGGTCGCGCTGCGTCTGCTCGACCACATGGACTGCGCCGATGCGCGCCTGACGCTGGTCAAGGGGGCCGACCACCGGTTCTCGGAACCGGACAACCTTGCGTTGATCGAAGCCGCCATCACCGACCTGACAACGGGCTGATCGAACGCGCCGCCTGGCTTCTTCCTGGTCCAAATACCCCGCGCCGCAGGCGCCCCTCGAAAGGGGCCTCAGACGGTGCGCAGATGCGCGCGGCCCGCTCCGGGCGTGCCGGAATTGGCGTCGATGAAGTCCAGCACCAGCGGACGGATATTGTTGCGCCAGCTCTTGCCCGCGAAGATGCCGTAATGGCCCGCGCCGGGTTCCAGATGGCTGGCCTTCTTCGACTCGGGCAGGGCGGTCAGCAGGTCGAGCGCCGCGATGCACTGGCCGGGGGCCGAGATGTCGTCATTCGCCCCTTCGACGGTCTTTACCGCGACATCGGTGATCGCGGCGATATCGACGTTGCGGCCTGCCACCTTGAAGACATTGCGCGCGATCTCGCGGCGCTTGAAGACACGCTCGACCGTCGACAGGTAGAACTCGGCGGTCATGTCCATGACGGCAAGATATTCGTCATAGAAGCGGTTGTGCTTGTCGTGGTCCGACGCCTCGCCCTTGGCCGCGCGCAGCACCTGTTCGGAGAACGCCCGGGAATGGCGGTCGCCATTCATCGATATGAAGGATGCAAGCTGCAACAGCCCCGGATAGACCAGCCGACCGACGCCCGCATATTTGAACCCGACGCGCTGGATCGCGACCTGTTCGAGCTGGCCCATGGTCACCCGGCGGCCGAAATCGGTGACATCGGTCTTGGCGGCATCGGGGTCGATCGGCCCGCCGATCAGCGTCAGCGACCGGGGCTGGGCGTCGGGGTCCTCGGCGGCCAGATAGGCGGTCGCCGCCAGCGTCAGCGGTGCGGGCTGGCAGACTGCGATCACATGCGTTTCAGGGCCGAGGAACTTCATGAAATCGACAAGGTAGAGGGTGTAATCCTCGACGTCGAACTTGCCTGCCGAGACGGGGATGTCGCGCGCATTGTGCCAGTCTGTGACGAAGACTTCGCAATCGGGCAGCAGGCTCGCCACGGTCGAGCGCAGAAGTGTGGCATAATGGCCCGACATCGGCGCGACGAGCAGCACCCGGCGCGGCTTTGGCGGACGTCCATGGACCTGGAAATGGATCAGGTCGCCGAAGGGGCGCTGCACGACCTTCTCGACCGAGACGATATGGTCGCGCCCGTCGCCTGCGACCACCGTGTTGATATTCCAGTCCGGCTTGGCGACCATCCGTGCGAAGGTGCGTTCCGTGACCTCGCCCCAGGCCGCGACAAGCCGGAAGAACGGGTTGGGCACCATGCTGACGGCAGGGTAGGAGCCGATGGCCTGCGCCGTCGCGCCGAGCCACTGGTTGGTGGTGCGCGCCGTCTCCATCAGGTCGTAGGTCGCCATGTATTTCATTCGCCACTCCTTTTCCGATAGGATATCGGAGATGCAGGGACAGCGAAAGCCGGGGAGGCGGCATGCTGCAAACGCGAAAAGTAAGGGGGAAGCCGCGCTGTGACAACTGAAGAAGATGCGCCGGGCAGGAATCTCGAACGATTGAACGAGAACCTCGCCAAGCTGGAGGAGCTGACCGAGCGTCTCATGTCGGCGGTGTCGCGCAAGCGGCGGATCGACCCGAACCTGCAGGGGCCGGGCCATGATCTCTACATGAAGGCGGCCGCGGCCTACATGGTCGAGATGATGCGTAACCCCTCCAAGCTGATCGAGCATCAGGTCGCGTATTGGGGCAAGTCGCTGAAGCATTTCGTCGAGGCGCAGGAGGCGCTGGCGCGCGGCACGCTCAAGGCGCCCGAGGACCGAACGCCCCCCGATGCACGGTTCTCGAACCCGTTGTGGCAGACGCATCCCTATTTCAACTTCATCAAGCAGCAATACCTGATGAATGCCGAGGCGATCGCCCGGGCGGTGCGCGAGGTCGAGGGGCTGTCGCCCAGGGATGCCAAGCGGCTGGAATATTTCACCCAGCAGATCGTGGACCTGATGTCGCCCGCGAATTTCCTGGGCACCAATCCCGAGGCGCTGGAAAAGGCGGTGGCGACCGACGGGCAGTCGCTGGTGGACGGGCTGGAAAACCTGGTGCGCGACATCGAGGCCAATGAGGGCGAGATCCTCGTCACGCTGGCCGACCGCGAGGCATTCACCGTGGGCCAGAACCTGGCCACCACGCCCGGCAAGGTTGTCTTCCGCAACCGGATGCTGGAGCTGATCCAGTACGCGCCCAGCACCGAGACGGTGCATGCGACACCGCTGATCATCTTCCCGCCCTGGATCAACAAGTTCTACATCCTCGACCTCACGCCGAAGAACTCGCTGATCAAGTGGATCGTGGATCAGGGCTATACGCTGTTCGTGGTCTCCTGGGTGAACCCCGATGCCAGCTATGCCGATGTCGGCATAGATACCTATGTAGAGGAAGGCTATCTGGAAACCATCGCGCAGGTGAAGGCGATCACCGGCGAGGACAAGGTCAATGTCATCGGCTATTGCATCGCGGGCACGACGCTGTCGCTGACGCTGGCGCTGATGGAAAAGCGCAAGGACCGCTCGATCCGCTCGGCCACATTCTTCACCACGCTCACCGATTTCTCGGACCAGGGCGAGATGGGCGTGTTCCTCGACGACGATTTCGTGGACGGGATCGAACGCGAGGTGACCGAACACGGCTATCTCGACAGCTTCTTCATGTCGCGGACGTTTTCCTTCCTGCGCTCGAACGACCTGATCTACCGGCCCGCGATCCGCAATTACATGATGGGCGAACGCCCGCCCGCCTTCGACCTGCTCTACTGGAACGGCGATTCGACGAACCTGCCGGGGCGGATGGTGGTGGAATACCTGCGCGGGCTCTGCCAGGGGGATCGGTTCGCCACCGAAGGCTTCGAGATCTGCGGCGAGAGAGTGAAGATCTCGGAGGTCAAGGTGCCGGTATTCGCCATCGCCTGCGAGACCGACCATATCGCGGCCTGGGCCTCGTCCTATGAGGGCGTGCGCAGGATGGGCAGCCGGGACAAGACCTTCATCCTGTCGCAGTCAGGCCATGTCGCGGGGATCGTGAACCCGCCGAGCAAGCGGAAATATGGCCATTACACGAGCGGTGCACCGTTGAAGGACACACCCGCGGACGACTGGCGCGCGAGCGCCGAGTTCCACGAGGGGTCATGGTGGCCGCGCTGGCAGGAGTGGCTGGGTCGCCGTTCCGGCAGGCAGGTGCCCGCGCGCATTCCCGGCGAGGGGCCGCTGGAGGCGCTGTGCGACGCGCCCGGGACCTACGTCCTGACGGGCAAGACCGCCTGACGCCATGTCCCCGGCGATTTTCTGCTGCGCCGCAGCGGAAAGACTTGAAATGCTGCAGTGCAGCATGTATGTTCCTTTCAGGATCACAGCAGAGGCGGGCGGGTTGCCCGCAAGAGGAGCCCCCCAATGGCTGATACCCAAGACTTCACCAAGATGATGCAGGACATGATGTCGGCATTCTCGATGGATCCGACCGCCATGCAGGACGCGTTCAAGACCCAGGCCGCGCTGACCGAGAAGATGTCGAAGGTCGCGCTGGAAGCGGCCGAGAAATCGACCGAGATCTCCGCCAAGTGGACCAAGGACACGCTGGCCAAGTTCGGCGAAGTGGCCACCGTCAAGGATGAGCCCACCGACTACACCAAGTCGCTGACCGATTTCGCCTCCGCCTCGGCCGAGATGGCTGCCGAAAACATGGCCGCCTTCGCCGAAGTCGCCAAGAAGGTGCAGATGGAAACCGTCGAGCTGATGCTGGCCGCGGGCAAGGACTTCTCTCGGGACGCCACCACGGCGATGAAGAAAGCCACCACCACCGCGACGAAGACCGTCAAGAAGGTCGCCACCCCGGCGGTGTGAACCACATATTCGAATTAGCCTCGACTCCTCCTCCCTGTCGAATGGTCAATACTGGGGCGGGCCTTGTGCCTGCCCTTTCTTTTTGGCTTTGCAGCGCATAAGCTTGGCTGCGCCGCTCTGCGGCATTGCCATCGAGGGAGGTCCGCCAGTGACCGACGCGAAAGATCCGCTGCTGATCAAGCGCTATGCCAGCCGTCGTCTCTACAACACCGAGACGAGCGATTACGTCACGCTGGAGGATATCGCCAAGGTGATCCGCGAGGGCCGCGAGGTGAAGGTCGTCGATCTTAAAAGCGGCGACGACCTGACCCGGCAATACCTGCTCCAGATCATCGCCGAGCATGAAAGCAAGGGCGAAAGCGTGTTGCCGATCAACGTTCTGACGGATCTGGTGCGCAGCTATACCACCTCGGCCCATTCGATCGTGCCCCAGTTCCTCGCGCAAAGCTTCGACATGCTGCGCGAGAGCCAGTCGAAGATGATGGAGAACATGGGACGGATGAACCCGATCGCCGCCATGCCCGGCTTCGAGGCGCTGAAGGCGCAGCAGGAGGCGTTCCTCAAGGCGATGACCGGGGGCTGGGCAAGCGCCAGCTCCGGATCCGCGCGCGACGACGAGGACGAGGGCGCGGACCGCGCCGAATTGGAAGATATCCGCCGCGAGCTGGCCGAGTTGCAGCGCAAGCTGTCCCAGCTGAACGGCTGATCCGCCTCAGGTGCCGTAGGCGCGGGTCTCGATGCCCTTCACCGCTTCGGCCGCGGCAACCAGCGCATCCGCAATCAGATCGAGTTCCGCACGGGTCAGCCTGGCCGGCAGGCGGGTATCGCAGGCCCGCATCAGCATCGCGCGCGTTCCTGGCAGGTCGGGCAGCGGCCCTTCGATGAACTGCCAGTTCCAGAAGGCGCGGGCATTGTCCCGGCTCAGCCCGAAGACCTGCACCGAAACGCCGCGCGCTGCGGCCTCATTCTGGAAGGCGACGGCCTCGGCATCGCTCTCGAAGCCAACCAGGTTGAACTGGATCGAGTCGGGCGCGCGGGTTTCGGGGGGCAGGGGGGGCGGCACGTCGAACCACGGGCAGGCGTTCAGCTGCTCCGCGACGTGATCGTGGTTTGCCCGCCCGTCGCGCACGCGGCGGTCGATCTCGGGCAGTTGCGGACGGATCACCGCGGCCGACAGGTTCTGCATCCGCATGTTGTAAAGCGGCAGGCGGTTCTGCCAGCGGGCAAAGCTGTTCAACAGCCCGTCATGTTTCTTCCAGTTATGCTCATAGGCGCCCGACATGATGACCGCGCGCGCCGCAAGGTCGGGGTCGTCGGTGGCCATCATGCCGCCTTCGCCCGCGTTCACCAGCTTGTAGGACTGGAAGCTGAAGCAGCCGATGGCGCCCAGCGTGCCGATCCTGCGGCCATGCCAGAGCGCGCCCAGCGAATGGGCCGCATCCTCGATCACCGGGATCTGGCGTTCCGTGCATAGCGCAAGGATCGCGTCCATGTCCGAGGTATGGCCGCGCATGTGGCTGATGAGGACGGCGGCGATGCCGATGTCGAGTTTTGCGGCGAAATCGTCGATGTCGATCCGGTAATTCGCGCCGACCTCGACCAGCACGGGCTGGCAATCGGCATGGATCACCGCCGAGGGTACGGCAGCGAAGGTGAAGGCGGGGATCAGGACGCGCGCGCCGCGCGGCAGGTCCAGCGCCTTGAGCGAGAGAAACAGTGCCGCCGAACAGGACGAGACGGCGACGGCGAAGCGCGTGCCCATCAGGGTCGCGAACTCGCGCTCCAGCAGCGTCACAGGCGCATCGGCAGCGGCGTTGTAGCGGAACAGGTCGCCCGATTGCAACAGCCGGTCGATCTCGGCCCGCGCGGCCTCGGGGATCGGTTCGGCGTCGTGAACATTGGGGGCGAGGGGCATGGGTTCGCCTTTCCTGAACTGCGCTTTCGGATGTCCTGTAAAGGAAAGCCCGGCCGCGGACAATGCCGCGCCAGGGGTCAGATGCCCAGCCGGTCGCGCAGGCCGAACCACGCCATCGCCAGCGCCAGAAGCGGGCTGCGCAGCGCAGCGCCGCCCGGGAAGGGGGGGCAGGGCAGGCGGGCGAGCGTGTCGAAGTCCTCGCTCCGGCCGCCTTGCGCGGCCTCGGCCAGCAAGCGGCCCGCAAGGGTGGCCAGCGCCACCCCATGCCCGGAATAGCCGCCCGCCGACAGGATGCCCGGCGCAGGCGCGGCAAGATGGGGCAGGCGGGTGCGGGTGATCGCCAGCGTGCCGCCCCAGGCATGGGTCAGGGCCACATCCGCCAGATGCGGAAAGACCTGAAGCATCGGCTTGCGCACCTTGGCGCGGATGTCATCGGGGAAGCGGTAGCCATAGCTTTCACCGCCGCCGAACAGAAGCCGCCGGTCCGGTGTCAGTCGGAAGTAATTGACCACGAAGCGGCTGTCGGCCACTGCGATGTCGCGTGCCAGCACCGTTGTCGCGCGCGCGCCGAGCGGTTCGGTCGCGACGATGAAATTGTTGATCGGCATGACCCGGGCGGCCACATGCCGGTCAAGCCCGCCCAGATAGCCGTTCGCCGCCAGGATCACCCGGTCGGCCGTCACGCGGCCGCTTTCGGTGAACACGACGGGCCGCGTCCCCGGCGCGATGCGCCGGACCAGCGTGCCCTCATGCAGATGCGCCCCGGCCGCGACGGCGGCCCGCGCCAGCCCCAGCGCATAGGCCAGCGGGTTCAGATGCCCTGCACCCCAGTCAATCACCCCGCCGCGATAGGCGGGCGATCCCACCAGCGCGCGCATCTCGTCCCGGGTCAGCGGCTCGACCAGATCGTAGCCATAGTCGCGGCGCAGCTTTTCGGCATAGGCATGTGCGTCCGTCACACCGCGCGCGGTCCATTCGGCATAGGCCACGCCGGGGCGGTAGTCGCAGCCGATGGCGTGCCGCGCGATCAGATCGGCAACCAGCGCGCGCGCATCCTCGGCCAGATGCCAGAGTCGGGTGGCGGCCGCATCGCCCAGCATCCGCTCCAGCGCGTCCTGATGCAGCCGCTGGCCCGATCCGACCTGCCCGCCATTGCGCCCCGAGGCGCCGAAGCCCATCCGATGCGCCTCGACCAGCACGACATCGGCCCCGGCCTCGGCTGCGTGCAGCGCCGCCGACAGCCCGGTATAGCCGCCGCCCACCACGCAGATATCCGCCCGCATGTCGCCCCTGAGCGGCGGGAAAGGGTCCAGCGGCGGCGTGACCTCGGCATACCAACTTGCCGGCCAGGCGCCGCGGCGGTCGTTGGCGAACAGAAGGTTCATACGTTCAGCAAGAGATGCTCGCGTTCCCACGGGCTGATGACCTGCAGGAACTCCTTGTATTCCAGTGTCTTGACGCTTTCATAAACGACGCAGAACTCCTCGCCCAGAACCTCGCGCATCGCCGGGGACGCGCGGAAAAGGTCCAGCGCCTCGGACACGTTGCGCGGGATCGACTCGTCGCCGGAATAGGCGTCGCCCTTGTATTCGGGTTTGGGCTGGGCGCCCTCGACCAGGCCCAGATAGCCGCAGGCCAGCGACGCCGCGATGCCCAGATAGGGGTTGCAATCCATCCCGGCCAGCCGGTTCTCGACCCGGCGTGCCTCGGGTTCGGCGACCGGCACGCGCAGCCCGGTGGTGCGGTTGTCGCGCCCCCATTCCAGATTGATCGGTGCGGCAAAGTCGGGGACATAGCGGCGATAGCTGTTCACATAGGGCGCAAGCACCGCGACGACCGATGGCATATGCGTCTGCAACCCGGCGATGAAATGCATGAAGGCCGGGCTTTCGCGGCCATCGGATTCCGAGAAGATGTTGCGGCCCGTCACCGTCTCGACCACCGAATGGTGGATATGCATGGCCGAACCGGGCTCGTTCTCGATCGGCTTGGCCATGAAGGTGGCGTAGCAGTCATGCCGCAGCGCCGCCTCGCGGATCAGTCGCTTGAAGAAGAAGATCTCGTCGGCCAGCCGCACCGGATCGCCATGGCGCAGGTTCAGTTCCACCTGACCGGCGCCGCCTTCTTGCAGGATGCCGTCGATCTCCAGCCCCTGGGCCTCGGCGAAATCGTAGATGTCGTCGATCACCGGGCCGTATTCGTCCACCGCGCTCATCGAATAGGCCTGCCGCGCGGCGGCCTTGCGGCCTGACCGGCCGATCGGCGCCTCCACCGGCTCGGCGGGGTTCGGGTTGCGCGCGACGAGGAAGAATTCCATCTCGGGGGCGACGATTGGTTTCCAGCCGCGCGCATTGTAAAGCCCGACGATCCGTTTAAGCACGTTGCGCGGCGCGATGGAAACCGGATTGCCCGCCTGATCGGAAATGTCGTGGATCACCTGAAGCGTCAGGTCGGCCGTCCAGGGCGCAGCCGTCGCGGTGGTGAAATCCGGCGTCAGGATCATGTCGGGTTCGATGAAGGCCTGGCCCGGAATGTAGGTCCAGTCGCCGGTGATCGTCTGCAGGAAGATCGAGTTCGGCAGATAGAACCGGGCCTGGGTGGCGAATTTCGAGGCAGGCATCGCCTTGCCGCGGGCGACACCTGCAAGATCGGCGACGATGCATTCCACCTCGTCGGGTTTGCGCCCGCCAAGATAGGCCGTCGCGGCCTCGGGAAGCTGGTCGAGCCAGTGGGGCATCGGATTAGCGCCTTTCGGTGAAGAACCGCGCGATGCGCGCGGCCATGGCATTGGAATCGGTGGGCAGGTCCAGCCGCGCGCGCGCCTCGGCCAAAACGGGCTCGGGCACCAGCCCCGGCGCCCGGGTCTGCATCAGGCCGACGATGAAGCCCCGGTCGAATTCGGGATGCGACTGGACGGAAAAGGCCCGGTCGTCATAGATCAGCGCGGCATGGGCGCAGAAATCGTTGCAGCCGACGGTCCGGGCGCCTTCGGGCGGGCGGAGCACCTGGTCCTGGTGCCAGGCGTTCAACCGGTAGGTCCGCCCCTCGATACGGTAATCGGTCGGCCCGACCGCCCAGCCGTCCGCGAATTTCTCGACCTGTCCGCCGAGCGCCCGGGCGATGATCTGATGGCCGAAACAGATGCCCACGACCGGAACCGAGGCTTCCATTGCGGCGCAGATGAACCCTTCCAGCGGCGGGATGAAGGGATGGTCCTCGTAGACGCCATGGCGCGAGCCGGTGATCAGCCAGCCGCCCGCGTCAAGGGGCGAGGCGGGAAAGTCCATCGCCTCGACATCATGGGTGACGAAGTCGAATCCGTGGCCCGCAAGCAGGTGCGTGAACATGTCGGGATAATCGCCATACGCTGCCCGAAGACTTTCGGGCGCATGGCCGGTCTGCAATATGCCGATCCGCATTTCGGGGTCTCTGGTCTATGCGCTGCCAGCCTAGTCAGCGGCCCGGGGACGGACAACCCCCTCCATGGACGTCTCGTCCGCTCTTTCTTTCCGGTCCTTCTTCTGGCCCCAAATATCCCGGGGGGAGTCCGAAGGACGGGGGGCAGCGCCCCCCGCCCGGTCGCCCGGCGCAAGCCGGGCGAAATCCCTCCGGATGTCTGCCCCGTCAGACCGTGTCGAGGTAAAGCGCAAGGCGGGCGTCTTCATCCAGGTCGGCCACCCGGCGCGCCTCCTGACGCTTGGTCATCGCGAGGTTTCGGATCAGGCCAGGCGCGAAGATCCGCGCGATCAGCGGGCTGGCCTCGAAGGCGTCGATCGCGCCCTCCCAGCAGGTCGGGATCTGGGGCAGATCCTGCAGATAGGCGTTGCCGGTGACCGGCGGGGGTGGCGTCAGATCGTCCTCGATGCCGATCAGCGCCGCGCCCAGAACCGCCGCGATCAGCAGATAGGGGTTGATGTCGCCGCCGGCCACGCGATGTTCGATGCGGCGTGCGCGCGGGCTTCCGCCGGGGATGCGCAGCGCCGCGGTGCGGTTCTCCTGCGCCCAGCAGATCCGTGTCGGCGCATGTGCCCCGGGCACCAGCCGCTCATAGCTGTTGGCATGCGGCGCCAGCACCAGCGTCATGTCGGGCAGCGCGGCAAGACAGCCTGCGACCGCGGCGCGCAGCCGTCCGGGGCCATCCGGGCGGGCATCGTCGAAAAGGTTGGCGCCCGTGCCATCGAGCACCGAGAAATGCATGTGCAGCCCATTGCCCGCATGGTCGGGATAGGGCTTGGCCATGAAACTGCCCGCCATCCCGTGCCGCCGCGCCAGTCCCTTGACCAGCATCTTGAAGAGCCACGCATCATCCGCGGCGTTCATCGCCGGGCCGTGCATCAGGTTGACCTCGAATTGGCCCATCCCCGCCTCGGAAATCGCGGCATCCGCCGGGATGTCCATCGCCTCGCATGCGTCGTAGAGATCGGTGAAGAAGCCGTCGAAGGCGTCGAGCGTGCGCAGGCTCAGGATCTCGGCCGCCTCGCGCCGCTTGCCCGAGCGCGGCGAGCGGGGCGGTTGCAGGACGCTTTCGCTGTCGTCGACGAGGTAGAATTCCAGCTCGGTGGCGACCTGCGGCTGCCAGCCACGCGCGGCATAGGCATCCAGCACCCGCGCCAGCGCCTGGCGCGGGCAGCCCTCGAAGGGCGCGCCGTTCTCGGTGAACATCCAGACAGGCAACAGGGCACTAGGCGACTCGAGCCAGGGCATCGGCACGACGCCACGTCCCGTGGGGCGCAGGACGCCATCGGCGTCGCCCGTCTCGAAGACCAGCGGGCTGTCCTCGATATCCTCGCCCCAGATGTCGAGATTGAGCGCCGAAAGCGGAAAGCGTGCGCCCTCCTCGGCGGTCTTGGCGGCAAAGCGCGCGGGCAACCGCTTGCCCCGCGCCTGACCGTTCAGGTCGCACGCACCGATGCGGATCGTGCGCACTTCGGGATGGGTGTCGAGCCAGGCGATCATCGCACGACCTGCGGGCGGATGCGCAACCGGGGACGGGCCTCGGGCGGCAGGTGGCGGTTCAGGCGGCGATTGATCAGTCCGAAGATCGCAATGATGACAAGCGTCATCAGGATGAAGTAGCCCGCCACGATCGGATAGGCGACGAAGGGGTTGAAGGTCTTGTCGGCGAAATATTTCGCGTAGTAGAGCGCGTCGCCCTTCTGCTGCCAGGCCGGGAAGCCGGAGAAAAAGACCAGCGTGGTGGCGTGGAACAGGAAGATCGCCTCGTTGGTATAGGCGGGCCAGGCAAGCCGCAGCATCGTGGGCCAGACCACCCGGCGAAACCGCGCCCAGCCCGACAGGCCATAGGCGTCGGCGGCCTCCAGATCGCCCCTGGGCACCGAGCGGAGTGCGCCATAGAAGATCTCGGCCGTATAGGCGGCGGTGTTCAGGAACAGCACGATCAGCGCCCCCGCCCAGGCCCGTGTCAGCCAGCGGGTTTCGGCGGTGATCTCGACGAAGATCAGGTCCAGCGTGAGGCCCGCCTTGGGCAGCAGCACGAACGCCTCGTAGGCAAGGAAGAACTGGATGAACAGCGGTGAGCCGCGGAAGACGAAGATGAACCATTCCGCGGGCTTGCGCAGGGCGACCAGCGGGCTGAGCCGCGCCAGCGCCACGGCGGTCGCAAGGAAGAACCCCGCAAGCAGCGCGAACAGGCCGAAATAGACGTTCCAGATCATCCCCGAGCCGATCAGGGTGACCTGTTCGCAAAGGGTAAAGCCCGAACGCGGCAACACACGCTCGCCGATCCCGACCGAGCGCAGCGCGTAATCCTGTATGGTCTGAAGACAGCTCATGCGGCGGCCTTGCGCTGGGCTTCGCCCGCCAGCGTCGCCTGACCATGCGAAAGCCGCGCGTTCAGTCGGCCCAGCATCACCTCGGAAATCTTGGTCAGCCCCAGATAGAACACCAGAAGCCCGAGGAAGTAATAGATCCGCCAGTCGGGATGGGGATAGGCATAGATCGAGGTCTTGGCCCCGCCCAGTTCCCGTGCCCAGTAGACGATGTCCTGCACCCCCAGCAGGAACAGCAGCGGCGTGGCCTTGATCAGGATCATCCACAGGTTCGACAGGCCGGGCAGCGCAAAGATCCACATCTGCGGCACCAGGATGCGCCAGAAGGCCTGGGCGTGGGTCATGCCATAGGCCTCGGCGGTTTCGATCTGGGCACGCGGCACCGCGCGCATCGCACCATGCAGCACATTCGCGGCGAAAGCGCCGAAGACCACCGCGAAGGCCGTGACCGCCAGCGCGAACCCATAGGTGTCATGCACCCATTGCGGGCTGGTCGACAGAGGCAGCTTGGCCTGGGCGCAGACCACGAAATCGCTGCCGCGCCGGACGGGTTCGGTCCAGTCGGGGCAGATCGTCTTGTGCCGGACCCATTCCAGCGCCTGGTCCAGTGCGATCGGCACGAAGAGGAAGAAGATGATGTCGGGCACGCCGCGCACCATCGCCGTATAGCCCCGGCCCAGCCATTGCACCGGCCAGAGCCGCGAGCGTGTCGCCATCGCTCCCGCGAAGCCGAAGGCCAGCGCCGCAGGCGCGGTAATCGCAAGCAGCAACATGACCGTGCCGAACGAGGCATAGAAGGCTATGTGCTTGCCGCTGGTCAGGTAGCAGGCAAGCCAGTGAAGCCCTTCGAGGGTGGACGGATCGGCGCATGAGGCGAACATGGCGGGTCAGGGGCGGCACGCGGCCGCCCCGCTCATCGGGTCAGAACAAGGGCGATTCGGCGCCGAGCCACTTGGCGATCAGCGCGTTCAGCGTGCCGTCATCCTTCATCGACTGGATCGCCGCGTCGAACTTGTCGCGCAGTTCGGGGTCGGACTTGCGGAACGCTGCCCCGATGCCGCCGTCAAGCTGCACATCCTCGCCAACGAAGACCAGATCGCCCTCGGCCACATAGGGAGACAGGAAATCCTTGTCCGCCAGCGCCGCATCGGCCTCGCCCTTGCGCACGGCCGCGATCGTGTCCTCGGGATTGGCGAATTCCAGCAGCGTTGCGCCGGTATCGACCACATGATTGGCGTGAATCGTGCCGGTCTGGGCCGCGACCACGCCGCCCTCGATATCGGCATCCTCGGCCAGGCCGACATAGGACGAGACCGAGGGGGGCGTGTATTCCTGAGCAAAATCAATCACCTGCTTGCGCTCGTCCGTGATGCTCATGCTGGCGATGATGACGTCGTAATTGCCCGAGAGGAGGTTCGGAATGATCGAATCCCAGTCATTCGTGACCCAGACGCAGTTCAGCGCGGCGCGCTTGCACAGCTCGTCGCCCAGTTCGCGTTCGAACCCGTCGACCTCGCCGTTGTCGTTGATGAAATTGTAGGGAGGATAGGCGCCTTCGGTGCCAAGGCGGACGACATCCTGTGCAAGGGCAAGGCCCGCCGAAAACGCAAGCGCGGCGGTGCCGAGGATCAGGGACTTCATGGTTACTCTCCCGTTGGTCTGGTTGGGCGGTTCAGGCCGCCACGGTTGCACTTAGAAACTGCTTGAGACGCTCGGACCTTGGCGCGCCGAACAACTCGTCGGGCGGGCCTTCTTCCTCGATCAGGCCCTGATGCAGGAAGATGACATGGTCCGACACATCCGCCGCCAGCCGCATGTCATGGGTGACCAGGATCATCGTGCGCCCCTCCTCGGCCAGCACCTTGATGACCCGCACCACCTCCTGTTGCAACTCGGGGTCGAGCGCCGAGGTCGGTTCGTCGAACAGAAGCGCGCGCGGCTGCATCGCCAGTGCCCGCGCGATCGCGGCGCGCTGCTGCTGGCCGCCCGAAAGCTGCGCAGGCCAGGCATCGGCCTTGTCGCCGATCCCCACCTTGTCGAGCAGCGCGCGGGCGCGGATCTCGACCTCGGCCCGATCCTCGCCCAGCACGGAGATTGGGGCCTCCATCACGTTCTGGAGAATGGTCATGTGCGCCCAGAGATTGAACTGCTGGAACACCATCGACAGGTTGGTGCGGATGCGGATGACCTGACGGCGGTCGGCGGGTTGGCGGTTCGGGCCGATGCCGCGCCATGTGACGGGCTCGCCCTCGAACAGGACCTCGCCCTGCTGGCTGTTCTCGAGCAGGTTGGCGCAGCGCAGAAGCGTCGACTTGCCCGAACCGGACGAGCCGATCAGCGAGACGACATCGCCCCGATGCGCGGCAAGGCTCACGCCCTTGAGGACCTCCAGAGCGCCATAGCTCTTGTGAAGGTCGCGGATTTCAAGGACGGGCGGTGTTGCGTCTGTCACGAAGGGTGGCTTTTGTTGCTTGACGGCCCCGAAGTAGGGCGCGATTCCGCTGCGATTGCAACGGGGAACCGACGGAAGGCGCGGGCTGCGCCCAGGATTTGGGCAGTTGCGTCCGATCCGCTCGCCCTTGGGTTTTGCACGCCTTTCAGCTGCTGCGCCGGCTCTCGGCCCGGTGGCGGGCCAGCGCGCTGTCGCGGTCGTTCACGCCCAGCAGGTTGGCCACCAGTCGCAACAGCCCGTCCTCGGCCTCGTCACGGATGCCATCGGCCAGAACCACGTCCCACAGCGACTCGATCACGCCTTCGCGCTCCTCGTAGGGCACGGCGTCCTTGATCGCGCGGGTGAAGCGGACGGTATCGGGTGCCTCGGCTTCCAGCGCCTCGGCCCGCAGGCGCAGGGCATGGGCGTCCGCAGGTGGCAGGCCGTAGCGGGCGGCAAGAATGCGGTCGATCCGCTCGGCCTCTTCACGGGCGTATTCGCCATCGGCGCGCGCAATGCGCACCAGAAGCGCGCCCAGCGCGAGGCGCGCATCGCCATCGGGCAGGCGGTCGGGGTCGGGCCGGAACAGCCGACTGAGAAAATCGGTGAACATGGGGGTGATATACGATGCCTGCGCGCGTCGGAAAAGCGGGTTCAGCCCTCGTAGCCCGCGACGATTACCAGATCGCCCTCGGACACGGGGTCGCGCAGGGCGCGGGCGGCCTGGTAGGCGGGGCTGTCATAGCAGGCCAGCGCGGCCTCGAGGCTGGGAAACTCGATCACCACGGTGCGCCTGCGCGCAGCGCCCTCGCGCAGCTGCTGCTCGCCGCCCCGCACCAGAAAGCGCGCGCCGTATTCGGCGAAGGGCGCGGTGTTGGCCGCCTTGTAGCGTTCATAGGCCTCTGCGTCATGCACGTCGACATGGGCGACCCAGTATCCCTTGGGCATGGTCTTCATCCTTTCAGACTGGCGAACAGGGCGGTGAGGCGGGCGGCCTCGTCTTGCGCGCCCCAGGGCGGGTTGGCGATGAACATGCCCGAGCCGATCAGGCCATGTCCCGGCCGCGCCGGGGGAAAGCGGACCTGATGATCCAGCGCGTCCGGGAAGGATTCGCAAAGCGCGGCGATCATCGGGGCATGCGGCGCGGCGGGCAGGATCGGATACCACAGCGCCAGCGTGCCCACCGCCCATTTGCGGTGGATCGCTGCAAGGTGGCCGGGGATCGCGGCATAATCGGCCTTCACCTCGAAGCTGGGGTCGATCAGCATCAGCCCGCGCCGGGGCGTGGGCGGTACCAGCGCGCGGGCAGCGCGAAAGCCGTCCTCTGGGCGCAGATGCGAACCGAACGGGGCCATGACCTGCGACAGCGCCTGATATTCCTGCGGATGCAGTTCGGCCAGGTGCATCACGTCGCCCTTGCGCAGCGACAGCGCGGCCAGAAGCGGCGAGCCGGGATAGGCGGTCGGGCCGAACCGCGCGCGGATCTCGACCAGGCGCCGCCGGTAGGGGTGGTCGGCGGGCAGCCGTCCCTCAAGCGCACCGATGCCCGCTGCTGCCTCGCCGGTCCTGACCGCCTCGGGCGCGGCAAGATCGTAGAGACCGCGCCCGGCATGGGTCTCGATATAGCTCAGCGGCTTGTCCTTGCGGGTCAGGTAGTCGAGCATCGCGCATAGAAGCGCGTGCTTGTGCACATCGGCCAGGTTTCCCGCGTGATAGATATGCTGGTAGGAGAGCATCGCCCTAGACCAGCCGCGACACCTCGACCGCGGCGCGCACGAAATCGGCGAACAGGGGATGCGGGGCGAAGGGTTTGGATTTCAGTTCGGGATGGAACTGAACGCCGATGAACCAGGGGTGATCCTTCCATTCGACGATCTCGGGCAGGCGGCCATCGGGCGACATGCCGGAAAAGACCAGCCCGCAGGCCTCCAGCTTGTCGCGATACTTGATGTCCACCTCGTAGCGGTGGCGGTGGCGTTCCTCGATCACGGTGGCGCCATAGATCCCGGCCACCTTCGAACCGGCTGCCAGATGCGCGGTGTAGCTGCCCAGCCGCATCGTGCCGCCCTTGGTGTCATCGGCCTTGCGGATGACGGTCGCGTTGCCCTGCACCCATTCCTTGAGGTGATAGACGACCGGCGTGAACCGCTTGCGGCCCGCCTCGTGGTCGAATTCCTCGGACCCCGCATCGGCCAGATGCGCCACGTTCCGCGCCGCCTCGATCACCGCCATCTGCATGCCGAGGCAGATGCCGAGATAGGGGATTTGCCGGGTGCGGGCGAATTCGGCGGCCTTGAGCTTGCCTTCGGTGCCGCGTTCCCCGAACCCGCCGGGCACGAGGATCGCGTGGAACCCCTCGAGCCATGGCGAGGGGTCTTCGCGCTCGAATAGCTCGGCGTCGATCCATTCGGCCTTGACCCGCACCCGGTTGGCCATGCCGCCATGGGTCAGCGCCTCGGCGATGGATTTGTAGGCGTCCTCGAGCTGGGTATATTTCCCGACGATGGCCACCCGCACCTCGCCCTCGGGATTGAAGATACGGTCGGAGACGTCCTCCCATTTGCCCAGGTCGGGCTTGGGCGCGGGGCTGATCTGGAAGGCATCCAGAACCGCCTGGTCCAGCCCCTCGCGATGATAGGCCAGCGGCGCCTCGTAGATCGACTTCAGGTCCTGCGCGGCGATCACGGCATCTGGGCGGACGTTACAGAACAGCGCCAGCTTCTCGCGCTCCTTCTCGGGGATCGGCCCTTCGGAGCGGCAGACCAGCACATCGGGCGCGATCCCGATCGAACGCAGTTCCTTGACCGAATGCTGGGTCGGCTTGGTCTTCAGCTCGCCCGAGGCGCGAATATAAGGTAGCAGCGTCAGGTGCATGAAGATGCACTGGCCGCGCGGCCTGTCCTGGCTGAATTGGCGGATCGCCTCGAAGAAGGGCAGGCCCTCGATATCTCCGACCGTGCCGCCGATCTCGCACAGCATGAAATCGACCTCGTCCTCGCCGATGCGGATGAAGTCCTTGATTTCATTCGTGACGTGAGGGATCACCTGGATCGTCTTGCCCAGGTAGTCGCCCCGGCGTTCCTTTTCCAGCACGTTGGAATAGATGCGGCCCGACGAGATCGAGTCGGTCGCACGCGCCGAAACGCCAGTGAAGCGTTCATAGTGGCCAAGGTCCAGATCGGTCTCGGCGCCATCATCCGTGACGAAGACCTCGCCATGCTCGAACGGGCTCATCGTGCCGGGATCGACATTCAGGTAGGGGTCCAGTTTCCTGAGCCGCACGGTAAAGCCGCGTGCCTGCAACAACGCCCCGAGCGCCGCCGAAGCCAGCCCCTTGCCGAGCGACGAAACCACCCCGCCGGTGATGAAGATGAAGCGTGCCATAGGCTTGGCGACCCCCGTGATGCTTGTCGTTTCACTGCCCGATTCGGCGTCGAGCCGCCGCGGTATCACGGGACTCGACATATAGCCGATTGCGCGCGCCGCCGCAACCGGACCGCTAGATGCTGTTAAGGATTTGGGTTTTGCCTCAATCCCTTGTGGGATTTCGGCGGCGCGATCTGCCCGCCCGGACCCGGGCGGGGATCAGTCGGCCCGCGGCGGCAGCAGAGGCGAGATGTCGTCCGGCGCAACCGGCGGGGGCGGCAAAAGCTCCTCGCCTTCGGGCAGACCCGATGTGCCGGGATCCGGCACGGGCGCCTCGACCGGGGCGGGCGCGCCGCGGACGCGGTCAAGGACCGAGACCCCGGCGGCGTTCTGTGCGGCGATGATGGTCAGTGTGATCGAGGTGCCGATGAAGCAGATCGCGAAGAACCAGGTCAGCTTGCCCAGCGGCGTCGACGGTGCGCGGCCGGTGACCGCACCGCCGCCGCCCATTCCGAGGCCACCCCCTTCGTTGCGCTGCAACAGCACGATGCCGATCAGGCAAAGCGCCAGGATCAGGTGGACGATGAGGATGACGTTTTCCATGCGAGGCGGCCCCGGGCTTGGTCTGGCGGTCTACCTAAGCCCAACGGGCCGCCCCCGCAACCCCTTCAGGCCTGAGCCGTCCTGGTCTCTGGTTTCCTGGCGGCCGCGCTCTTCTTGGCCGGCGCCTTGGTCCCGCGGCGCCAACCCATCGCGCTGGCCAGGATCAGCGACAGCACCGCTATGCCGCCCCAGATATTGGTCGCGCTGACAACCGGCTCGACGATGCCCTTGTCGATCAGGATGTAGCTCAGAAGGCCGAAGATGATGACGACAAGGAACAGGCCCACGACACCCAGCGCGCGCAGCGCGCCGATGATGTAGACCAGAAACGCGATGGCGAGCATGGCGCCGAGCCCGATCACCAAGGACCTCTGGTCACCTTCGAAGTTCGCCTGCGCCCAGGTCGTGTAGTTGTATTGGGTCGGGTTGTAGGCGGCTGCCAGAAGGATTGCGGCAATCGCCCAACGAAGCAGAAATCCGGACATTTCTCGTCCTCCGTGGTTATATTTCGACAGAAGCCGACTCGCGACAGATTTTACCTCTGGATAGTCCCGTTGCGGCGACAAATGGCCTGCCTCATCGTCGCAGGGACATTCGGACCCGCGGGATGGACGCGAAATCCCGCCGGTCGGCGGTCGGTTCGTGCCGCGGCGGCATTGTCCGAGAAAACCGCTTGCCTCGGCGACCATGGCCGATATACCGGCACGGGTTTGAATCCAGCCAAGCGAGGAAGACCGCCATGGCCAATGTCGTCGTCGTCGGCGCCCAGTGGGGCGACGAGGGGAAAGGCAAGATCGTCGACTGGCTGTCGGAACGCGCGGATGTCGTCGCGCGGTTCCAGGGCGGCCACAATGCAGGCCATACGCTGGTGATCGGCGGCGTTACCTACAAGCTCAATGCGCTGCCCTCGGGCGTGGTGCGGGGCGGCAAGCTTTCGGTGATCGGCAATGGCGTGGTGCTCGATCCCTGGCATCTTCTCAAGGAGATCGAGGCGATCCGGGCCCAGGGCGTCGAGGTCTCGCCCGAGACGCTGATGGTCGCCGAGAACACACCGCTGATCCTGCCCTTTCATGGCGAACTGGACCGTGCGCGCGAGGCGCAGACGGCAGTGGCGAGGATCGGCACGACCGGGCGCGGGATCGGGCCCTGCTACGAGGACAAGGTGGGGCGCCGGGTGATCCGCGTGGCCGATCTGGCCGATGACGCGACACTGGAATTGCGGGTGGACCGGGCGCTGGTGCATCACAATGCCCTGCGCGCGGGGCTGGGCCTGTCCGAGATCGACCGGGACGCGCTGCTGGCCGATCTGCGCGCCATTGCCCCCGAGCTGCTGCGTTATGCCGCGCCGGTCTGGAAGGTGATGACCGAGGCGCGGCGCGCGGGCAAGCGCATCCTGTTCGAGGGCGCGCAGGGGGCGCTGCTGGATATCGACTTTGGCACCTATCCCTTCGTCACCTCGTCGAACACCATCGCAGGCCAGGCCGCCACCGGCACCGGCATGGGGCCGGGGGCGATCGACTTCGTGCTGGGCATCGTCAAGGCCTACACGACGCGCGTGGGCGAGGGGCCGTTTCCGACCGAACTGGACGATTCCGATGGCGAGCGTCTGGGTGAGCGGGGCCGGGAATTCGGCACGGTGACGGGGCGCAAGCGGCGCTGCGGCTGGTTCGATGCGGTCCTCGTGCGCCAGACCTGCGCCACCTCGGGGGTGAGCGGGATCGCCCTGACCAAGCTCGACGTCCTGGACGGGTTCGAGACGCTTCGGATTTGCGTGGGCTATGATCTTGACGGACAGCGGCTGGACTATCTGCCGACAGCCGCCGACCAGCAGGCGCGCTGCGTTCCGATCTACGAGGACCTGCCCGGATGGTCGGACTCGACGGAAGGCGCGCGCACCTGGGCCGACCTGCCTGCCAACGCGATCAAATATGTCCGCCGGGTCGAGGAGTTGATCCAGTGCCCGGTCGCACTACTCTCTACGTCGCCTGAACGTGACGATACGATCCTTGTAACCGACCCCTTCGCAGATTGATGGCCCTGTCCTGGAAAGCCCGCCGCCGCTGGTCGCTCGTGATCCTTCTGATCGGGCTGCCCGCCTATATCATGGTGGCCGTCAGCGTGGTGGCGCTGTTCGACCGTCCGCCATCCTGGCTCGAACCGGTGGTCTATATCACGCTGGGCATCGTCTGGGCATTGCCGTTTCGGTTTGTTTTCCGTGGCATCGGCCAGCCGGACCCGGACGCCTCTGGTGCACCGCCGCGGGTCCGTTCCGACAAGGCGGACCCCGGCGCGGCGCGGGGCAGCGATGTCGATGGGGCGCCGGGCAAGGACAGTTCCGCAGGACGATAGCGTAAACGGGCCTGCGGCGGAGCGATCCGGGGTTCCTGCCTGTCGCTTGCCAAAAAGGGTTGCTCCATGCGCGGTCGATCACGGACCGCGGGGCCGACCCCCAGGAACTTCTCAGGCGTGGCTGCGTGCCGCCTCTGGCGTTTCGCCGTCTGGGGCAAGTGTCGTCAGCACAAACTCTCCGCGCCGGACCTTCCTGAAGGTGCCGTTCCGCAGCAGACCTGCGAAGGCCCGCAGCAACTCTTCGCGCGAGTCCCCCTCGCCAAGGCGGGCCCGCGCAAGCCGCAGCACCTCGGGACGGGTGAAGCGTTCCAGCCCGCGTTCGACCTGCAGATAGGTCGCTGCCGCCTCAAGCAGGTCGGCCATGCCGGTGGGGCCGTATCCTTCCAGGAACCGGGAGAATTCCTGATCGTTGGCTGACTCGGCCTCTGGATTGTCGGCGGCCATGCCGACTTCGGCGTCCGTGGCGGTGACGCGCCGGGGGCGGATCGCCATCGGGGTCTCGCCCGGGTAGGGGGGCGGCATGTCGACGCGCTGTTCCGAGACCAGCATGAGCGGGGCAAGCCGCCGGGGTTCGTCGGTTGCGGCGTCGGACCCGGCCGTACGTTCGCCGCGCACCACCTTGGCCAGCACCTCGCGATAGGGACGGCGCGCGTGCTCGTCCTCGGACCCGGCTGAACGGGCTGCGCCCGACTTGATTTCGGCGAAGGTCGCGGCCACCGCAGCCTTGAGATGCGCGATCGAACTGTGGCGGCGCGTCTGCTCTGCACCGTCGAGCTTGGTGTTCGTCACGTCCCAGATCCGCTGCAATGCGGTCTCGACCCGGGTGGGGGCCTCCGGTTCTTCGTTCGCTGCGTCGGCGGCACCGTCCGCATCGGGCGATGCCTGCGCGGCGGTGGGCAGCTCAAGGGGCGCGGTCTCGTCGCCCTGGACATCGCGGGCCGCGGGCGGCGTTCGCTCCAGGGCGAGGGGCTGATCGAGAAGGAGTGGCGTGTCAACTTCGCGCCGCACCTCCTGCGCCGCTTCGTCATCCGGGGTCCCGGAGTCTCGCAGCGCGATGCCCGCGTGTCCGGCGTCTACCCGCGGCGCGTCCTCGTCCGAGACCTCCTCGCGGGCCGCCGCCGCGGTCACTGCGCCGGTGCCGTCGTTTTCTTCGGGGGCTGACGTGTCGCGAGCCGCCTCGGGGGCCTCGTCCCTGGTGGCGCTGAACTCGGCCCATACGGCGGCAAGCTCGGCCTGAAGCTCGGCCTCGAGCGCATCGGGCAGACGCGCCTCGTCCGGTGTATGCTCCTGCGTTGCGGTCTTGGTCGCAGCCAAGGGACGCAGCGGGGCCTCGGGCCAGCGGGCGACGACATCCTCGCGCTTGAGCTTGAGAACCCGGGCGCGGGCGCGCGGCTTGGCAGGCACGGGATCTGTGGGGGGCGCGATCACGGTCGCGGGGCGGGTGTCGAGAGCGGCGAGAATGCGCGCCCGCGCGCCCGAATCCGTGTCATCGTCACCGTCGTCAGAGAGCGTTGCCTCTGCGACCTGCGCGGGGGGCGTGGCGGGCGCAGCATGCGGGGTTGTCCCCGCAACCGGGTCCGGCGCGGTATCTTGGCCGGTGGCGCGCGGTTCTGCGGCCGGTCCGGCAAACGGTGGCTCCGGCGCTTTTGCAGCCGGATCAGGCGACTTTGGGCCGGGCTGGCCCTCCGCTCGGCGGGCTGCGGGTGTTTCCACCTTGAACCCGGCCTCTGCAAAAGGGGCGGAATATTCGGCCGGGGCGGCGGCGCGCGCGTTTTCGACTACGGCGCGGATGCGCGCGAGCTTGGCTGCGACGGTTTCGGGTTCGTCGGAAGGGCGCAATCCCGGTGCGGCCTGCGGTTGCTCTTCCTGGGTGCGGGTCGGCATCTCGGCAAAGACCCGCGGCGCCTCGGCGGACAGATCGTCGCCTGGCACATTCGCGGGACGAAGCAGGATTCCACCCTCGTCGACGCGGGCCTCGACGCGCTTGCGGATCTCGCGTTCGGCGATGCGCTGCAGCATCGCGGCGTCCGGGCTGGGCGGTTCCGCGCCGAAGAAACGGTCCTCGGCCGCAAGGTCACGGAAATATTCGGCGATGGCCTTCATCGTGTCGAAGGAATCCTCGAACCCTTCGAGGGTGCACGAGAAGGTGCCGTAGGACACCGTAAGTATCTTGCTTGCACCAACCATGTTCGTTCGCTTTCTCCCCCCGCTCATAGCGCGAGTATTTACCATAGGCTCCTTCCTAAAGATGAACAGAAAGTGTTTTTTCGTGGATTTTTCGACGTTTCGGTTGCATTGACCCTGGTCCTGACCCATTGCTGCAAAAATGTTGCCGCGATTGCTCCAGAGTCCCGACCCGATCGCAATCCTCGGGGGAGGTGTCGTTAACCCGAATCAGCTGGCGCGGGTTGTGGGCCTTGTGTCAGACGTGGTGGCTGCCGATGGCGGGGCGGATCACGCGCTTGCCGCCGGGCTGATGCCGCGTCTGGTGATCGGGGATTTCGACTCGATTTCGGATCGGACGCGCGCCGCCTTGCCGGTCGAGCGACTGTACCATGTCACCGAGCAGGAAAGCACCGATTTCGAGAAATGCCTGCGCGCGGTGGCCGCTCCGCTGATGCTCGGTCTGGGCTTCATGGGGGCGCGGATCGACCATGCGCTGGCGGCGATGAACGCGCTGGCGCGTTATCCCGACCGGCGCTGCATCCTGATCGGCGAGGCGGATATCTGTTTTCTCTGTCCGCCGGAGTTGCGCCTTGCCCCGCCGCAAGGCGCGCGGCTGTCGCTGTTCCCGATGGGGCCGGTGCGGGGCGAGAGCGAGGGGCTGCGCTGGCCGATCGCCGGGCTCGACTTCGCGCCGGGCGGGCGGATCGGCACCTCGAACGAGGTCACCGGCCCTGTGACGCTGCGCATCGAGACCGGTGCCATGGTGGTTATCCTGCCCGAGACGGAACTGGAGGCCACCGCCGCGGCGCTCATGGCGCAGGTGGCGGCGGGCGGTTCAGGTGACGCTCGCGCATGAAGACGTAAAGTCCGGCGCCCATGATGATCGCGATGCCCGCCAGGGCCTGGGCGTCGGGCAGATCGTCGAAGATCAGGAAGCCCAGAACGGCAGCGGCGACGATCGCGAGATATTGAAGCGGCGCGATCACCGCGGTGGGCGCGCATCTGAGCGCGGCGCGGATCAAGAGATGCGCGACCATGGCGGCAAGCCCCACCCCGGCGGGCCAGAGCCAGAAGATGCCCCGTGGCATGACCGGGTCGAGCGGGGCGATACCGGACCCTTCGGAGACCGCGAGCAGCGGCAGCACGATCACGCAGGCGTCCAGCGCCGTCCACGCCTGCAGCGCCACCGGATGGGTGTGGCGCGCCACCTGCCGGGTCGCGACCATGTAGCAGGCGAAGAACAAGGCTGTCAGAAGCGGCAGCAGGGCCGCCGCCCCGAAGGCGGCAAAGCTCGGCCCGATCACCAGAAGCGCGCCGACAAAGCCGATGATACAGGCCAGAACCCGCCGCCAGCCCACGGTTTCGCCCAGCACCAGCGCACCCAGCAGCGTCAGGATGAAGGGCTCGACGAAGAAGATCGCGATGGCATCGGCCAGCGGCATCACCCGCAGCGCGGCGAAGAAGGCGGAGGTGGCGGCGAGAATGCGGTCGGGCGCGCGGCTCATCGCGCAGTGATGCACCGGCCCTGCGATCCCGTCCAGCGCCCTGCCCGGTATGCGGGCGGCGGGGCAGGGGGGCGCTGCCCCCCGTCCTTGCGGACTCCCCCCGGGATATTTGAAGCCAGAAGAAGGATGGAAGCTACAGCGCGGTCAGGGGGCTCAGCAGTTCGGCACGTTGACGGCCAGCCCGCCCAGCGCGGTTTCCGCGGCGTTTTCAACCTGTTCGGGGCTGCCGCCCATGACCGCGGCCAGCCCCGCCGCCGCCATCGCCGCGGCCGAGCCGACCTCGGCCTGGCAACCGCATTCGGCGCCCGAAATCGAGGCGTTGCACTTGATGATGCTGCCGATGGCGGCCGCGGTCAGCAGGAAATCCCCGATCTTCGAGGGCTGCGCGCCGGGCACATGATCCAGCCAGTAGCGGATCGTGGCGGGCACAACGCCGGCCGCGCCGTTGGTGGGCGCCGTGACCACGCGCCCGCCGGCGGCGTTTTCCTCGTTCACCGCCATGGCATAGACGCTCATCCAGTCGTTGATCGTGTGCGGCGGCGTCAGGTTCAGCCCGCGTTCGGCGATCAGCGCCTGGTGGATCGCATGTGCCCTGCGGCGTATGTTCAGCCTGCCGGGCAGGGTGCCGTCGGTGGCCAGCCCGCGGTCGATGCAATCGCACATCGCCGTCCAGATCGCCGCAAGCCCGTCTTCAAGCGCGGGGGGGGGCTGCGCCGGGTCAGTTCGTTCTGCCGTTTCATCTGCGCGATGGTCAGGCCGGATCGGGCGGCCATGTCCGGCATCTCGGCCGCGTTGCGAAAGGGGTAGGGGACGGGGGCGCCTGTGCCGTCCTCGGGATCACCGGACGCAAGCTCGGCCGCCGTGCGCACGAAGCCGCCGCCGATGGAATAATAGGTCTCGGTCAGGATCACGTCGCCCTGGGCGTCGGTGGCTGACAGGACCATGCCATTGGCATGGCCCGGCAGCGCGCGGTCGTGGTCGAAGACCAGATCCCGGGCAGGATCGAAGGCGAGCGGGTCCAGCCTCTCGGGCATGACGCGATTCTCTGTCCGGATACGGGCGAGGGCGGCTTCGGCGGCATTGGTATCGCAGGTTTCGGGGCTCACTCCGTCGAGGCCCGGTATGACTGCCCGATCGGTGGCATGCCCGACACCCCTGAAGGCCAGCGAGCCGTGCAACGTCGCGCGCAGGCCATGGGCGCGAAAGGGCGAGGGGCGCAGCAGGTCGAGAAACCGCGCCGCGGCCACCATCGGCCCCATCGTGTGCGAGGACGAAGGCCCGATGCCGATCTTGAAGATGTCGAAGACGGACAGATACATCGGACTCCTCCCCGTCATCATTACTGGCATGGCCTGCGCCATTTTCCATCCCGAAAGCGACGTTTCGCGCGGAGCGCGCGGTCGTGCCTCCTGTGCGATTGCCCCTCGCAGCCCTGATCCAACTTGCCTATAAGGGTACGGAGCCTAGAGAGGAGACTGCCCATGTCCACCGAGCTTTCCCCCATCGAGAAGGCCAAGTTCGTTGCCGCCAGGCGTGCCAGCGACATGGTAGAAAACGGGATGAAGGTGGGGCTGGGCACCGGCTCGACCGCGGCCTGGATGGTGCGCTGCCTGGGCGAGCGCGTGCGCGAGGAGGGGCTGAAGATCAGGGGCGTGCCGACCTCGACGCGCACGGCCGACCTTGCGCGCGAGGTGGGGATCGAGGTGATCGCGCTGGACGAGGCGGGCTGGCTGGACCTGACCATCGATGGGGCGGACGAATTCGATGCCGAGCTGAACCTCATCAAGGGGGGCGGCGGGGCGCATTTGCAGGAAAAGATCGTCGCCAGCGCGTCCGACCGCATGGTGGTGATTGCCGATTCGGCCAAGGAGGTGGCGCATCTGGGCGCCTTCCCGCTGCCCGTCGAGGTGATCCCCTTCGGCTGGAAGACGACGCGCAAGCTGGTCGAGGAGATGCTGGAGGGAATGGACGTGCTGGGCCGCGACGTCACGATCCGCATGAACGGCGCGATGCCCTTTGTCACCGATGAGGGCAACCATATCCTCGATCTCCACCTGCTGCGCATCGGCAACCCGCGGCAGTTGGCGCTGGTGCTGAACCAGGTTCCCGGTGTGGTCGAGAACGGGCTGTTCATCGGCATCTGCGACACCGTGGTGATCGGTCATGGCGATGGCCGGGTCGAGCTGCGCGACGTGGCTGCGGGCAGCGTGCAACAGGACAGCATCGAATTCGCCGAAAGCGAGAACTTGTTCAAGGATGTCTGAGCGCGGCATGGCCTTCGACTACGATCTTTTCGTCATCGGCGGCGGTTCGGGCGGGGTCCGGGCGGCGCGTCTGGCCGCCAGCGAGGCGGGCGCACGGGTCGGGCTGGCCGAGGAATACCGCATGGGCGGGACCTGCGTGATCCGCGGCTGCGTGCCCAAGAAGCTGATGGTCTTCGCCTCGGGTTATGCAAGCGCAATGCAGGATGCGCGCGCCTATGGATGGGATGTCGCGGCGGGCGGCTTCGACTGGGCGGCGTTCCGGGCCAGGCTGGATGCCGAGCTTGACCGGCTTGAGGGTATCTATCGCGGCAACCTGCAGAAGGCAGGGGTTGAAATCTTCGATACGCGCGCCGTGCTGGCCGATGCACATACCGTGCGGCTGGCCGATGGCACCGAGAAGACCGCGCGCCATATCCTGGTCGCGACTGGCGGCCGGCCCTTCGTGCCCGAGTTCCCCGGGTCAGAGCATGTCATCACCTCGAACGAGGTGTTCAGGTTCGAGGCGCTACCCAAGCGCATCCTGATCGTCGGTGGCGGCTATATCGCCTGCGAGTTTGCGTGCATCCTGAGTGGCTTGGGCGTCAAGGTGACGCAGTATTATCGCGGCGCGCAGATCCTGCGTGGTTTCGACGAAGAGGCGCGCGGCCATATCGCCATGGCGATGTGCGACCAGGGCATCGGCCTTCGGCTGGGCTGCAACGTGCAGCGGATCGACCGGGTCGCGGACGGGCTGTGGGTCAAGGCCACCGACGGACATGACGGGGTATATGATGCGGTGCTTTACGCGACCGGGCGAGTCCCCAACACCGCGGGTCTGGGTCTTGAGGATCTGGGCATCGGGCTGAAGGAGAACGGCGGGGTCGAGGTCGACGGCTATTCCCAGACCGCTGTGCCCTCGATCTATGCGGTGGGCGATGTGACCGACCGCATCAACCTGACGCCCGTGGCGATCCGCGAGGGCGCGGCCTTTGTCGAGACGGTGTTCAAGGGCAACCCCACGCGCGCCGATCACGAACTGGTGCCCGGCGCCGTTTTCACCCGGCCCGAATTCGGAACGGTGGGACTCAGCGAGGAAGAGGCGCGCGCCCGCGGCGGGGTGGAGGTCTACGCAACCGCGTTCCGGCCGATGCAGTCGGGCTTTGCGGGACGCGAGGATCGGGTGCTGATGAAGCTGATCGTCTGCGCCCATACCCGCAGGGTTCTGGGGTGTCATATCGTCGCCGACCATGCGGGCGAGATGATCCAGTTGGCCGCGATCGCGATCCGGATGGGCGCGACCAAGGACGACTTCGACCGCACCGTCGCGGTGCATCCGACCATGGCAGAGGAACTGGTGACGTTGAAGGCGCCGGTCAGGACGTGGTGAAGGCGGGTTGAATTCCGCCCCCGAGCGACCAGTTAGGTCACACGAGTTTGCGAGACGAGCGAGAACGACAACAGGAAAGAGGTAAGACCTGGATGGCTGGACAAAGTGGCGGTCCCTGGGGTGGCGGAGGCCAGGGCGGTGGCAACCGCGGCGGTAATGGCGGTGGCCGCGGCCCCGGCGGTGAGCCGCCCCAGATCCCCGAGATCGACGAGCTGATGCGCCGCGGGCAGGAACAGTTGCGCGTGCTTATGGGCGGGCGTGGCGGGCACGGCTCCGGTCCGAAGCTGACCAAGGGCGGGATCGCGCTCGGCGTTCTGGCGGCCGTCGTGGTCTGGCTTTTCTCTTCGCTGTATACGGTCAAGCCCGAGGAACAATCGGTCGAGCTGTTTCTGGGCAAGTATTATGCAACCGGCCAGCCTGGTCTGAACTTTGCCCCCTGGCCGGTGATTACTGCCGAGGTGGTCAACGTTACCGGCGAACGCACCGAGAATATCGGCATGCGCCGGGGGGCCAAGGAAGACGGGCTGATGCTGACCACCGATGCCAATATCGTCGATATCGACTTCCAGGTGGTCTGGAACATCAACGACCCGGCGAAGATGCTGTTCAACATCCGCGATCCGCAACTGACCGTGCAGGCCGTGTCGGAATCGGTGATGCGCGAGATCATCGCCGCCTCGCCGCTGTCGCCGATCCTGAACCGCGACCGGGGCATCATCGCAGACACGGCGCGGCTGAACATCCAGGAGACGCTGGACGAATATGACAGCGGCATCAACATCGTGCGGATCAACCTCGACAAGGCAGATCCGCCCACCGAGGTGATTGACAGCTTCCGCGAGGTTCAGGCTGCCGAACAGGAACGCGACCGCCTGCAACGCCAGGCAGATGCCTATGCAAACCGCGTCGTGGCACAGGCACGAGGCGAAGCTGCGCAGATCATCGAGCAGGCCGAAGCTTATCGTGCCCGTGTCACCAATGATGCGCTGGGTGAGGCCAGCCGCTTCAGGGCGGTCCTGGCCGAATATGTCAAGGCGCCAGAAGTCACGCGCAAGCGGCTATATCTGGAAACCATGGAAAAGGTGATGGGCGAGGTGGACAAGACCATTCTGGATCCGGCGGTGCTGGGTGGCGATGGCGGTCAGGGCGTTGTGCCCTACCTTCCGCTTAACGAACTGCGCCGCAGCACGACCGGGGCAGGGGGGAACTGAAGATGCGCAAGACGATGATGATCGTTCCGATCCTGTTCCTGGCGCTGATCCTGGGGCTGTCCTCGGTCTTCGTGGTGGACGAGCGCGAAAAGGCGCTGGTGCTGCAATTCGGCCAGATCAAGGCGGTCAAGGAAGAGCCCGGGCTCGCCTTCAAGATCCCGTTCATCCAGGAGGTTGTCCGTTATGACGACCGGATTCTGTCGCTGGACACCGACACGATCGAGGTCACGCCCTCGGATGATCGCCGGTTAGTGGTCGACGCCTTCGCCCGCTATCGCATCGCCGATGCGGTGCAGTTCCGTCAGGCCGTTGGCGTCGGCGGGCTGCGTGCGGCCGAGGACCGGTTGTCCTCGATCCTGAACGCCCAGATCCGGGCGGTTCTGGGGGCCGATCGGGTGACGTCGGACACAATCCTGTCCGAGGATCGGCGCATCCTGATGACGCGGATCCGCGACCAGTCGCGCGAGCTTGCCCGCAGTATAGGTCTGGAAGTGGTTGACGTGCGGCTGAAGCAGACCAATTTGCCCGCACAGAACCTCGAGGCGACCTTTGCCCGGATGCGGGCCGAGCGCGAACGCGAGGCCGCCGACGAGATCGCCCGCGGTAACGAGGCGGCGCAGCGGGTGCGCGCACTGGCCGACCGGACCGTGGTGGAACTGGTCTCGGATGCCGAGCGAGAGGCGCAAATCACCCGAGGCGAGGCCGATGCCGAGCGCAACGCGATCTTCGCCGAAGCCTTCGGCTCCGATCCCGAGTTCTTCGCGTTCCTGCGCTCGCTGCGGGCCTACGAGAATTCGCTGATGGCGGGCAATTCGTCGATGGTGCTGACGCCGGACAGCGAGTTCTTCGACTATCTCAAGCAGGCCGAGCGTCCGCAACCGTCGGCGCCGGGGATTGCCGCGGCGCAATGAGCTTTGTCATTCTGGCCATGGGGCTGGTTCTGGTCCTGGAGGGGCTGGTGTTCGCACTGGCCCCTTCGCGTCTGGACGAACTGGTTGACCTGATCCGCCGCATCCCGCCGGAAACACGGCGGTTGATCGGGCTGGTCGCCGTTGCGATGGGCACCGCGCTCATCTGGCTTGCCCAAAGGCTTGCGGGGTGAAACACTGCGCCAATCACGGCCTGTTGACACGCCGCGACGGGCGTTGAGTTGCATCGTCTCGCGTCAGGCGCATATCGCAGGAAACAAGGGTTTCGGTCCCCGCACGCTCTGGCCGGACCCGCAGGGAACGCATGCAGGAGGATCCAAGCGTGACATCGCAGGCCATTTCCAATACCGCCCGTCCCGCGTCGGCCTGGCTTGGCCCGGCGCGCGCATTGGCGCTGGCCGCCGCCCTTGCGCTGGGACAGGCATCCGGCGCGCTGGCCCGCGCCGCGCCCGAAAGCTTTGCCGATCTCGCCGAGCAGGTCAGCCCGGCGGTGGTCAACATCACCACCTCGACCATGATCGCGGGCCATACCGGTGTGATGCCGATGGTCCCGCCGGGGTCGCCTTTCGAGGACTTCTTTCGCGACTTCATGAAACCGGATCGCGACGGCACCCGCCCGCCACGCCGCAGTCAGGCGCTGGGTTCGGGCTTCGTGATCTCGCCTGACGGCTATATCGTCACCAACAACCACGTCATCGAGAAGGCCGACGAGATCACCATCGAGTTCTTCTCGGGCATGACTCTCAAGGCCAGTGTTGTCGGCACGGACCCCAATACCGATATCGCGGTTCTGAAGGTCGAAAGCGACAGTCCGCTGCCTTTCGTGTCCTTCGGCGAGTCCGATGCGATGCGGGTGGGCGACTGGGTGATGGCCATGGGCAACCCGCTGGGTCAGGGCTTTTCGGTCTCGGCGGGCATCATCTCCGCCCGGGGCCGGGCACTGTCGGGCAGCTATGACGACTACCTGCAGACCGATGCCGCGATCAACCGCGGCAACTCGGGTGGTCCGCTCTTCAATATGGCGGGCGAGGTGGTGGGTGTGAACACCGCGATCCTGTCGCCCAATGGCGGTTCGATCGGGATCGGTTTCGCGATGTCCTCCACGGTGGTGACGAATGTGGTCGACCAGCTCAAGGAATTCGGCGAGACCCGGCGCGGCTGGCTGGGCGTACGCATCCAGGACGTGACCCCCGACATGGCCGAGGCGCTGGGCCTGGAAGAGGCGCGCGGCGCGCTGGTGACCGACGTGCCCGAGGGTCCGGCAGCCGAGGCGGGCATGGAACAGGGCGACGTGATCCTCAGCTTCGACGGGGTCACGGTGGACGACACCCGCGGGCTGGTGCGCCAGGTCGGCAACACCGCCGTCGGCAAGACCGTCAAGCTGACCGTGTTCCGTGGCGGCGAGACGGAAACGCTGGACGTGACGCTGGGCCGCCGCGAGACTGCCGAAGGGGCCGTGCCCGCGGTTGCCTCGCCCGATACCCCCGATGAACCCGACACGCGCGAGATGCTCGGAATGACGCTTGCGCCCCTGACCGACGCTCTTCGCGAACAGCTCGAACTGGGCGCGGCGGCAGAAGGGCTTGTCATTCAGGACATCGACGAAACGGGCGAGGCCTATGAAAAAGGCCTGCGCGCGGGCGACCTGATCACCGAGGCAGGCCAGCGCAAGGTGCTGACCATTGCCGATCTCGAAGCCCGCATTTCCGAGGCCCGCGATGCAGGGCGCAAGTCGTTGCTGCTTCTTGTGCGCCGCGACGGAGAGCCGCGCTTCGTGGCGCTGTCGGTCACAGAAGACTGAATCGCCAGAAACACAAGGGGCGCCCGTCATCGGGCGCCCCCTTCGGGTCCGGGCGATGCCCGCTCAGTAAAGCCCGGCCACTCGCGCCCGTAGCGTGACCAGCGCCAAGACCGCGTCAATGGTTGGCGTGGGCGTGCCGGTGACGCGCCCCAGCTCTTGCACCGAACCCACCAGCGCGTCGATCTCCATCGGTCGGCCCATGGTCAGGTCCTGCAACATCGACGTGCGATGCGCTCCCACGGCCGCACCGCCCTCGATCCGGCGATCGACGTCGATGGGGAATCTCACGCCCAGCTTCTCGGCGATCTCCTGCGCTTCCAGCATCATGTTGCGCGCTACCGCCCGCGTGCCCGGATCGGTACACAGCACATCCAGCGTCGCATGCGTCAGCGCCGAAATCGGGTTGAACGACAGGTTCCCCCACAGCTTGACCCAGATTTCGTCGCGCAGCCTGGGCCGCACCGGAGCCTTCAGCCCCGCCGCCGCCAGTGCCTCCGACAGCCGCACCGCACGCTGCGATTTCGATCCGTCCGGCTCGCCCAGCGAAAAGCGGTTGCCCTCGATATGCTTGACCACGCCCGGCTCGATCACCTCGGCCGCCGGATAGACCACGCAGCCCAGCACCCGGTCCGGCCCGAACCCGTTCCATTGCGCATCGCCCGGATCGACCGAGGCCAGCCGCGTGCCCTCCAGCGGGCCGCCGATCTTGTGGAAATACCACCAGGGCACCCCGTTCACGCCGGAAACGATGGTCGTATTTTCCCCGATCAGCGGCTTCATCTTCTCGACCACCGGCGGCACCGAATGGGCCTTGAGCGTGACCACGACGTAATCCTGCACCCCCAGATCGGCCGCGTTGTCAGAGGCATTGACCGGCACGGTCACGTCCGTCCCGCTTTCCTCCTCGATCAGCCGCAGCCCGCGTTCCTTCATCGCCGCCAGATGCGGGCCGCGCGCCACCAGGCTGACCTCGGCGCCCGCCTGTGCGAGCTTCGCCCCCATATAGCCGCCGATGGCGCCCGCTCCGAACACGCAGATCTTCATGCACAATCCCTCGTCCTGCCGCGGACCCGCGCCCGCCGCCCTGTCTTCTTCTGGCCGTAAATATCCCCGCCGGAGGCAGCCCGGCCCCTGGCCGGGCTCCCTTCACGCAGCGCTTTCCGTCAGCCCCAGCTTTTCGGCCAGTCCGATCCGCTGCAGCTTGCCGGTCGCGCCTTTCGGGATCTCGTCCAGGATCACCACCTTGCGTGGCACCTTGAAGTCGGCCACCCGCGCAGCCGCGAAGTCGCGGATCTCGCGCTCGGTCGCCTGCATGCCCTCCTTCAGCACCACCGCCGCCGCCACCTCCTCGCCAAGCTTTGGATGGGGCAGGGCGAAGGTCACGCATTGCGCGATGGCCGGATGCTCCATCAGCACGCCATCGACTTCCAGCGGACTCACCTTCTCGCCGCCCCGGTTGATGATCTCCTTCAGCCGCCCGGTCAGGTGCAGATAGCCCTCGTCGTCGAAGGCCCCCTGGTCGCCGGTGCGGAACCAGCGCCGACCCTCGGCCTCGAAGAAGCTTTTGGCGTTCGCCTCGGGATTGCCCTCGTAGCCCGGCGTCACGTTCGGACCCGAGATCACCACCTCGCCCGTGCCGTCTGTCAGCCGGTCCTCGATCTCATGGGCGATGCGCACCTTCGGCCCCGCCTCGATGCCGACCGAACCGGGCTTCTGCGCGCGGGGGGGCAGCGGGTTCGAACACATCTGGTGGGCGGCCTCGGTCATGCCGTAGCCCTCGATTACCGGCGCGCCGAAGGTCTCGGCCAGTTCGGTCATCACCTGCGCGGGCAGCGAGGCCGAGGACGAGCGCAGGAAGCGCAGCCGCGCGGCGTCGATGACATCGCGGTTGCGGCCGGCACGCGACAGGATCGCCTGGTGCATGGTCGGCACCGCGGTATACCAGGTCGGGTCGGCATCCTTGAGCCAGCCGAAGAATTTCAGCGCGTCGAAGCCCGGCGCGCACCAGATCGAGGCTCCCGCCGAGAGCGAAGCCGAGACGGCGGCCAGCAGCCCGTGGATATGGAACAGCGGCATCACGTTCAGGCAGCGATCCGCAGGCGTCAGGTCCAGCGAGGCGCGGATATTCGCGGCCGAAGCCGCGACATTCGATTGCAGCAGCGGCACGATCTTGGGCCGGGACGTGGTGCCCGAGGTGTGCAGGATCAGCGCGACATCGCCGGGCAGCGGCTCGCCGGTATCGCAGGCCCCGCCGCCGCCTTCGGCCACAAGCTCGAACTCCCCAGCTGGTGCCGCCGGATCGAAGCGCAGCCGCAGCACGGTCAGCCCGAAACGATTGGCCGCGGCCAGCGCCGGGCCGGTATAGCCCTCGGCCAGAACGATGGCCTTGGCCTTCAGATCCTCGAGGTAAAAGGCATATTCGTCCTCGCGATAGGCGGGGTTCAGCGGCGCGGTCGTCGCCGCCCGGGTGATGGTGACGAAGGCCGTGGCCATTTCCGGCCCGTTCGGCAGGACGATGGCCACCCGGTCGCCCCGGCCCACGCCCGCGGCGTGAAGCTGGCCAGCGACCCGGTCGCCCAGCGCGCGCAACCCGCCATAGCTCAACCAGTCGCGGCCCGGCGCGCCGATGGCGGGGCTCGTGTCGTCATGTCCCTGGAGCAATGCCTTGATGGTCGTCACCTCGATGTCCTTTCTCTAGGTCGTGTTGTCCCTGCGGGCATCCGGCCGATCATTCGGCCGGCGCGGGACGCTTGGCGATGCGCCGGTGCAGCATCTTGATCAGCGGCAGCGCGAAGAAGATCGTCGCCAGCGCCAGGAAGGTTGCCGACAGCGGCCGCGAGATGAAGAAGGTCACATCGCCCTGGGCGCTGATCAGCGTCTGGCGGAAGCTTTTCTCCATCAACGGGCCCAGCACAAGTGCCAGCACAAGCGGCGCGAGCGGATAATCCGCCTTGCGCAGCAGGTAGCCCGCTACGCCGAAGCCCGCGATCAGCCAGACATCGTGAAGTTTCTGGCCGGGCGCAAAGCCGCCCAGGATGCACAGCACCAGCACCATCGAACAGAGTACCGAGAACGGCATCCGCAGCGCCCAGACGAAAAGCGGGATCAGCGCGATGTTGATCAGCACCGCCGCAAGATTGGCGGTGTAGAGCGAGCTGATCAGCCCCCAGACGAAATCCTGCTGCTCGATGAACAGCATCGGCCCCGGCATCAGCCCCCACATCACCATGCCGCCCAGCAGCAGCGCGGTGGTGGGCGAGCCGGGGATGCCCAGCGTCAGCATCGGCAGCAGCGATCCGGTCGAGGCGGCATTGTTGGCGGTCTCGGGCGCGGCCACACCCTCGATATTGCCCTTGCCGAAGGTCTCGGGCTTCTTCGAGAAGGTGCGCGCCAGACCATAGCTCATCAGCGAGGCGGGTGTTGCGCCCGCGGCGGGCAGCATACCGACGAAGAAGCCCGGCACCGAGCCGAAGCTCATGGTCTTCCACATGCGGTTCATCTCGCGGATACCGTCGATCAGGAGGTCGCGCATCCGCAGCCGTGCCGTCGAGACGGCGGGCGAGATGCACGAGGTCTCGATGGTGTAAAGCACCTCGCCCACGCTATAGACCCCAATCGCCAGCACCAGAAAGCTGATGCCCGAATAGAAACCCGGAATGTCGCCGAAGATCAGCCGCAGCTGGCCCGAGATCATGTCCAGCCCCACGGTGGACAGCACCAGCCCGAGGCAGATCATCACGATGGTCTTGAGCGTGTCGTCCCCGCCAAGCCCCACGAAGGTCGTGAAGGCCAGCAGAACGAGCACGAATTCCTCGGCCGGGCCGAATTTCAGCGCCAGCTCCGCCAGCGGTGCCGCGAAGATCGTGAACAGGATCACCGAGATCGTGCCGCCCACGAACGAGGCCACCGCCGCCGCGATCAGCGCCAGCCCCGCCTTGCCCTGCAGGGTCATCGGCCTGCCGTCGAATGTGGTGGCGACCGCCGTCGAGGCGCCGGGGATCCCCAGCAGGATCGAACTGACCGCGCCGCCATACATCGCGCCGTAATAGATCGCCGCCAGCAGGATGATCGCCGAGTTGGGCGGCACGATGAAGGTCAGCGGCAGTACCAGCGCCACGCCGTTCACCGAACCAGGCCCCGGCATCGCGCCGATGAACAGCCCCGCGGTCACGCCCAGGATCACGATCATGATGTTGAGCGGTGTCAGCGAGGTCGCGAAACCGTCGGCAAGCAGCGAAAGAACTTCCATGGCCGCCCCTCCTCAGAAGAACATCGCGTAAAGCGGGATGAAGAACGGTTCGGTCCAGCCCTTGGGCGACAGGATTTTCAGCGTCACCTCGAAGAAGAAGAACACCACGACCGGGGTGGCCAGCGTCAGGATGCCGATCAGCATCCAGCCATGTTGGTCGAAGAATTTCAGGTAGATGAACAGGAACGCGATCAGCGCCGGATAGGTGCCGATGAAGGGAATGACCGCAATGGTCGCAACCAGCAGCGCCACCGCCCCTGCGATCTGCGGAATGGCGTCGGCATCGGGAAAGAACTTCTCGCCCTCATGCGGATGGCTGATGAAACTGCGCAGCAGGATCAGCGACGAGGCCGCGAGCATGATCGCCGACAGCCAGAACGGGAACGCTCCACCGCCGGGGCCGGACGCTGCGACCCAGCCGATCGGCAGCGCCTTGGCATACCACATGAAGTAAAGCGACAGCCCCATCAGGGCGAGCGCGGTCAGTCTGTCCGCGGCGAGCATGGTGCCTCCCATCCGGTTGCACGTTCGACGATACGGGCGGACCCGAGGGCCCGCCCGCCAGCGAAGGTCTGCGAAAGGATCAGGACGGCGTGTCCAGACCTTTCAGGATGTCGCGGTGCTTTTCGCGTTCGGACAGGAAATAGGCCTGAAGCTCGTCGCCCGTCAGGAAATCGGTCAACAGCGCCTGGTCGCGGGCATAGGTCTGCCATTCCTCGGATTCATGCTGCTTTTGCAGGAGGTTGACATAATACCAACGGCCTTGGCTTCTGACCGCTTTGGCATAATCGCGGTTTGTGATGGATCGGACGGTGGCGATGTCGTTGG
>OMKS01000201.1_pt1 | contig 54533 bp, 59 predicted proteins | sample 1674721 | NCBI WGS metagenome assembly OMKS01 (sample SAMN06264996, study PRJEB25208) | sediment metagenome | isolation source: hot spring sediment | place: USA: California | collected 2014-09-02 | reverse complement strand
TATCCCTCAGAACCGATCTTGCCATGAAAAGGGCAGATCGCCGAGGAGAAATGTGATCATCCGGGATGGAACACATATCCAGCACGATATACTTCAACCCGTTGCGGTCGTGAAACCGGTCGATCCATCGGCCGTTCAGGTCCGCCAGGGCTTCCCGGTTCTCGGCCAGGGCAAGCGTCCCGGTCTCGAACCGCCCCATCCGAGAGGCCGAGGCCGCTTGCGCATCGACAGACCTTCCACCAACGACCTGACGCATGACCGGATCGAGGGCGAGGCGGTCAGCGTCGTTCACATCCTCATATCCAGCAAGTCGCCCAAACACCGATTGTCGCAACAACCCGTCAGGACGATGGATCGTGTTCTTGCCGCGCCGGGTGTCGCGCAGTGCTGCCGCCGCCGGATCGGACAGCCCGAGCGCGTCATCCAGCTCGCGCATCAACAGCAGGCCGCCGTCGGAACTGAGCTGCGTGCCACGAAATTCCAGCCGCACACGGTGGTCGAAAGCGACCCGATCTGACGGCTGCGAACCCGCACCCTCCGGGTGATCCGTCAAACACGCCCCTCACAGCCTGCAACACCATGATTTATATCGAAAATAACACGTTCACGACAGCAAAATCAGCGAGCCGCTTGGGGAATGTGGGAGAAAGATGATTTGAAATCAGTTTTTCAAATTCCCTGTTCCATCCATCATCGGGGCGGCGGATAGAGGGCGCGCCGCGATGCCGTCCCGCTTTTCGTCTCTTTCAGCCATGGATCGCCCTCCGGTCAGCGGCTGCGCGTCCTATACGGCCTGAACCGCGTCGATGGCCAGCCCCATGCAGCCGACCCCGACATGGTGGCCGGCCGGCCCGGCCAGGGACGGAATGTTGCAATCGCAGCAGAAACCCCTTGATCGACTCGACACGAACCCTTACGTGCCACTCCACATGATCGGAACCGATCCCAACTTCGGAGCACCGGGGGGGCGCTAAGGGACCGACTGGATTCAATCTACTGGTCAGAAGGGGAGCGCCATGAGCGACGCCAACCTCTTCCAACTGGGGATCGGTCTGGAGACAGGCGCCCATGCGGAAGATCACCGCGGCCAATCGGCTGCAGACGTAACCCGTGACGTGGTCGACGACTCGCGCGATGACCATTTCATCCGCCGCGACGGTCGGGTATTCGCCGGAACCCATCTCATCATCGAGGTGGTGAACGGCCATGGTCTCGACGACGAGGCCCGCATCCAGCAGGCGTTCCGCGACTGCGTGGGCGAATGCGGTGCCACGCTGCTGCATATCCACACCCACAAGTTCAGCCCCCAGGGCGTGAGCGGCGTGGCCGTGCTGGCCGAAAGCCATATCTCGGTGCACACCTGGCCCGAGATCGGCTATGGCGCCTTCGACGTGTTCATGTGCGGCGATGCGCAACCCTGGCGCGCCGTCGACGTGCTGTCGCGCGCTTTCGGGACCCAGGATGTCCGCGTCAAGGAACTGCTGCGCGGCGATGGTCTGGTGACGGACGTCCAGGCGGCATGACCGACTGGGTCCGCGAAAGCCTGCATTCCGACTACGCGCTGTCCCTGCGCGTGGATCGCCTGCTCTATGACAGCGAGACGGAGCATCAGCGGCTGAAGGTGTTCGAGAACGCCACCTTCGGCCGCGTCCTCACGCTCGATGACGTGGTGCAGACCACCGAGGGCGACAACTTCATCTACCACGAGATGCTGACCCATGTGCCGATCCTGGCGCATGGGGCCGCGCGCCGCGTTCTCATCATCGGCGGCGGCGATGGCGGCATGGCGCGCGAGGCGCTGCGCCATCCCTCGGTCGCCCATGTCACCATGGTCGAGATCGACGCGGGTGTCGTGGACTTCTCGAAACGATACCTGCCGATGCTCAGCCAGGGCGCCTTCGACGATCCGCGCCTGACCCTCGTCATCGACGACGGCGCGGCCTTCATGCGCCGCACCGAAGGCGGCTTCGACGTCATCATCGTCGATTCGACCGATCCCGTAGGACCGGGCGAGGTGCTGTTCACCGACACGTTCTACGGCCATGCGAAACGCGCGCTTGCGCCCGGCGGCATCCTCGTCACCCAGAACGGCGTGCCCTTCCTGCAGGGGGACGAACTGACGAACACGATGCGCGCCTTCAAGGCGCTCTTCGCCGACTGGGGCTGCTATCTCGCCACCGTGCCCACCTATGCCGGCGGGCCGATGGCCTTCGGCTGGGGCACCGATGGCGACGCGCGCCAGACCCCGCTCGACGTGCTGGACCAGCGTTTCGCCGCGTCAGGCATCGACACCGGCTATTACACGCCCCAAGTGCACAAGGCCGCCTTCGCGCTGCCGGGCTATGTCGCGCGCCTGATGCCCTGACACCCTGCCTTCTTCTGGCCGGAAATATCCTCGGGGGGAGTCCGCGTCCGCGGACGGGGGGCAGAAGGCCCCCCTACCCCTTGGGCGGGATCGAATAGGTCAGCCCGGCGCGCGCCGCGGCACCCGCCATTCCTTCCGAAAAGATCAGCGCATCGCCCACCGCCAGCACGCGGCCCAGCTTCAGCAGGCGCGCCTCGCAGATCAGGTCGCGTCCCGCGGCGGGCTTGCGCATGAAGTCGATGGAACAATTGGTCGTCACCGCCAGCGCCCTCGGTCCGATCATCGCAAGGATCGCCAGGAAGATCCCGACATCGGCCAGCGCGAACATCGACGGCCCCGACACCGTGCCGCCCGGCCGCAGATGCCGCTCGGCCACCGCCATGCGCACCCGCACGGCCATCGGCGCGACCTCCTCGATCACGAAACCGTCGCAGACCTGCGGAAATTCCCGCGCAAGGAATGCGGCAAGCGCGTCCCGGTCCATCACCACGTTCATGGCTTTTCCCCTGTCCCTGTGACGCGTAGTCTTCGCCGCCGAGGCGAGGAGAGACAAGATGACCGAAATCCTGTTGCGTGAGGATGCCGGCGGCATTGCCACGCTGACCCTGAACGCGCCCGAACGGCTGAACGCGCTGTCGGATGCGATGCTGGCCGCCCTTCAGGCGCAGATCGACACACTGGCCAAGGATCGCGAGACGCGCGTGGTGATCCTGAAAGGCAATGGCAAGGCGTTCTGCGCGGGCCATGACCTGAAGGAGATGCAGCAGGGCCGCCAGGCAGAGGATGGCGGGCGCGCCTGTTTCGCCGATCTTTTCGCCCGCTGCGCATCGGTGATGACGGGGCTCATGCGCCTGCCCCAGCCGGTAATCGCCGCGCCGCACGGGATTGCCACCGCCGCGGGCTGCCAGCTTGTCGCCTCCTGCGACATGGCCATCGCCGCCGAGGGCACGCGCTTCGGGGTGAACGGGGTGAATATCGGGCTGTTCTGTTCGACGCCCATGGTCGCGCTGACCCGCAACATCCCGCGCAAGCAGGCGTTCGAGATGCTGACCACCGGCGCCTTCATCGACACCGACCGGGCGACCACGCTGGGGCTCATCAACCGCGCCGTTCCCCATGACAGTCTCGATCAGGAAACCCGCGCCCTTGCCGAAACCGTCGCAGGCAAACTCAACTCCGCGGTGCGGATCGGCAAGCGGACGTTCTACGAACAGATCGAGATGGAGATTTCCGACGCCTATGCCCATGCTGGCGACGTGATGGTCGAGAACATGCTCTGGCGCGATACGAACGAGGGAATCAGCGCCTTTCTCGAAAAACGCCCGCCGGACTGGCAGGCGTGAGCGGGTGGATCGGTGCCGGGCGGGAGCCCACCCGGCCCTGATCCTTTCACTCGCAGGAGGCCGGGATCACTCGGCGGCGATCCGCATGGCCGACGCCGACGCGGCAGCGGCTTTTTTAGCCTTGCGGCGGCGCGTCTCGGCAAGCTGCTCTTCGGTCTGACGCATGTTGATATAGGCGAAGGCCACGACGAAACCAATGGTGCCAAGCGCGAGGGGGCCGATGATGTCCATTTGCAGTTCCCTTTGTTCTGTGTGGTTGTGCAAGGGATACGGGGGCTGTCGCGAACCGGATCACCGCCGATTGAAAAAATGTGGCAATAGATCGGCAGGCTTCGGTGGGGTGAATTTCAGACAGTTGAAAACCAATGGAAAAACGGCAATCCGCCCGGCCGGTCATGGCTGCGTGATCGGCCCGTGACTGCCGATCAGCGCACCAGGATGATGATGATCAGGAAATAGACCAGAAGCCCGATGACACCGGCATTGGCGAACAGCAGGCTCGTGAACAGCAGCGCCAGAAGCACCGCGAGCACGATGAAGACCTGTTCGTGGATCGGCCGACGCGAGACCCGTTCCTCGATCTCCTCGGGCGAATAGCGCCGGATCACCCCGCCGAGAATGGCAAAGGCGACCCGCCGTGCGCTTTGCCACAGCTCGCCCAAGAGTGTCCCGCGCCGCATCATTCCGCCTTCTACCAGCGCCCCGACATCGTTTCCAGCCCGCACTCCGGGCACTTACAGATCGTAGAGTGCGCCGAACTTTGCGTCGAGATAATCCATCAGCGGACCCTCATGCGGCGCAAATCCGCAGGCGCGCTCGATCATCTCGGCCGGCAGATACAGCCCGCCATGGCGCTGGACCTGGACCGCAAGCCAGGCGGTCGCCGGTTCGGCATGACCACGGGCAAGATCGTCGTCCAGCGCGGGCACCGCGGCGCGCAGCGCGGTATGAAGGCACCCGGCATAGACATTGCCCAGCGTGTAGGTCGGGAAATAGCCGAACAGCCCCACCGACCAATGCACATCCTGCAGGACCCCGTTCGACGGCCGGTCGACCGCCAGACCGAAATCCGCCAGAAACCGCGCGTTCCAGGCCTCTTCCAGATCGGCCACCTCCAGCCGCCCGGCGATCAGGTCGCGCTCCAGATCGAAGCGCAGCATGATATGCAGGTTGTAATGCACCTCGTCCGCCTCGGTGCGGATGAAGCCGGAATGCACCCGGTTGACCGCGGCGTAGAAGGCATCCGGATCGGGGGCGCCCGAGGACCCGAAGATCCCGGTCATCCGTCCATGCAGCCAGCCGCAGAACGCGCGGGACCGCCCCAGCTGGTTCTCGTAGATCCGGCTCTGGCTTTCATGCACGCCCATCGACACGCCCGCCCCCAGCGGCGTCAGCCGATAGGAGGGCTCGATCCCCTGTTCATAGGCACCATGGCCGACCTCGTGCAGCGTGGAGTAAAGGCAGCCCAGCGGCTCGGCCTCGTCCACGCGCGTCGTGATCCGCACATCCGTCCCCGACCCGCTGGTGAAGGGATGCACCGACCGGTCCAGCCGCCCATGCCGCCAGTCATAGCCGAAATGGCCGGCCACCTCACGCGCCAGCGCCATCTGGCCCTCGGTCGGGAAATGCCCCGACAGCGCGGCCGGCGCGCGGCCCGATCCCATGATCCGCTCGCGCAACGCCACCAGCCGCGGCCGCATCCGGTCGAACATGGCTGCCAGCCCCGCGGCGGTGGCGCCCGGCTCGTAATCGTCCAGCAGCGCGTCGTAAAGACTGCCGCCCTCGGCCAGCGCCGAGGCTTCCTCGCGCTTCAGCCGCACGACCTCGGTCAGGATGGGCAGGAAATGCGCGACATCGTCACCCGCCCGCGCCTCGGCCCAGATGCCCTGCGCGCGGCTTGTGACCCGGGCGATCTCGGCCGACAGCCGGTCGGGCAGTTTCGTCGCGCGCGCGTAACTGCGCCGGATATGGCGCAGCTGCGCCCGGCCCGCCGGGTCCAGCGCCGCCTCGTCCACCGCCGCCAGCCATTCGCCGACCCTGGGATCGGTCCGGCGCGCGTGCAGCACCGATTCCAGCGCGCCCATCTCGTCGGCGCGCTGCTGGGCCGCGCCCTTCGGCATCACCGTTTCCTGGTCCCAGCCCAGCCGCCCCATCACCTGCGCCAGCGCCTCGGTCTCGCGCTGGAACGCCATCAGATCGTCGAACGCACCCATCCGTTACCCCCGGATCGTCGATTGCTGCACCGGGTATCGCGCCAGGAACCGCGCATGCAGCACCAGCGTCCAGAGCGTGATCGCCCCGATCTGGTGGGCCACCGCGATCGGCCATTGCGAGGCGAGCAGGATCGTCCCGATCCCCAGCGTCGCCTGCGTCAGCACCATCAGCGCCACCAGGTCAAAGGCCCGGCGCGTGCGCCGATGCACGCTCTTGCGCCCGACAAACCAGGTCACGAGGCCCAGCACGGCCACCAGATAGCCGTTCATCCGGTGCAGGAACTGCACCAGCCCGTGATTCTCGAAGAAGTTGCGCCACACGGGTTCGATATGGAACGGGTTCGGCGGCAGGAAGTCGCCCGCCATCATCGGCCAGTCGGTATAGGCCCGCCCCGCATAGAGCCCCGCCACCTGCGAGCCCAGCAGGATCTGGAGAAAGACCAGCAGCATCAGCGCCGTCGCCATCCCGTATCCCGCCGGATCGCGCACCCGGCGGGCCTGCAACAGGTCGGCCTCGGTCCGCGACAGCTTGAAGATGAACCAAGCCGTCACCCCGATCAGCGAGAAGCCGAAGCCGATATGCAGCGCCATGCGGTAGGACAGGAAATCGAAGGGCGGCGGCGCGATGCCGCCCCCGCCCACCAGCCAGTCGGCCGCGCCCAGGAACACGATCAGGACGCCCAGCCCCAACAGGCGCAGCGCCCAGCCCTTGGGCATCTTGCCCGCGGCCAGAAATCCGACAAAGCCCACCGCCCAGAGCACCAGCGCCGTGGGCGCCAGCTGGCGCGAGCCCCAGCCCCACCAGAAGGCCAGATGGAACTCGTCGATCCCCAGCCCATGCGCCTCGCCGCGATAGACCGGGCTCTGGCGAAAGCGGTCGAACGCCGCCAGCCAGTCGCCGGGGTCGAGCGGCGGCAGCGCCCCGAACAGCGGGTTCCAGTTCGGCATCGGCACCAGCATCTCGGTCAGCCGGGCAAAGGCGCCGATCACCAGCATCGCGGCGACGATGAGCAACAGCATCATCAGCCACAGCCGCACCGCGCTGCGCGCGCCCCGACGGGCCGCGCGGTCGATCGCGCCGGGCTGCACCACGGGCCGCTCGCGCGGGGCCTCGATGCCGACCTCCTCGAAGATGTTGCGCTTCCTGGTCATGGATGTCCCTTTCGGCGGCCCGTCCCTGCCGCGCGTCTGAGGCCTGCGGCGAACAGTAGTTCCGCCAAGGGGTGCCTTCAAGTCAGAGCCCGTCGCCGCGCCCCCGTATCAATTGCCGCAGCATCCCGTGCAGCGTCTGCACATCGGCCCGCGTCAGCGGCATCCGGCTCCACATGTTGCGCAGGTTCAGCTTCATGTTCGCGGCCTTGGTTTCGGGAAAGAAGAACCCCGCCGCCTCAAGCCGTTCCTCGAAATGCTCGGCCAGTTTCTCGACCTCCAGCCCCGTGGCGGGCGCGGCCCCGGCCATCTGCACGCGCTCGGGCAGGATGCCGGGCGACTGGCGGCGCCATTCATAGGCCGTCAGCAACACGCATTGCGCCAGGTTGAGCGAGGGGAATTCCGGGTTCGCGGGCACCTCGACAATGGCATTGGCCCGCGCGATGTCCTCATTTTCCAGCCCCGCGCGCTCGGGACCGAACAGCACCGCGACCCGGCGGCCCTGCGCGATCATCCCGCGCGCCTGCGCCATCGCGCGTTCGGGGGTGACGACCGGCTTGGTCAGCCCCCGTGCGCGCGAGGTGGTGGCATAGACATAGTCGCAATCGGCCAGCGCCTCGGCGGTGGTGGCAAAGACGCCCGCATGATCCAGCAGCCGCCCCGCCCCGCTTGCCAGCGCCACCGCGCGCGGGTTCGGCCAGCCATCGCGCGGGTCCACCATCCGCAGGCCCGTCAGCCCGAAATTCCACATCGCCCGCGCCGCCGCACCGATATTCTCGCCCATCTGCGGGCGGACAAGGACAAAGACAGGCTGATCGGCCATGCGGGGGGCTCCGGGCTGGGCTGCGCCCGCCTGATACGCGGGCCCGTCCCCCGGTTCAAGCGCCCGCCCGGTTCAGGCGATGGTCAAGCAAGGCGAAGCCCGCTATAGGGGCGCGAACGACCCGAGGAGCCCCGAAATGGCCGAGATCGAGCGCCCGCAAATCTACCTCATCACCCCCCCCGCCTTCGAGCTGGACACGTTCGCCCCGCGCCTGGCCGCGGTGCTGGATGCCCATCCGGTGGCCTGCCTGCGGCTAACAATGGCCACGCGCGACGAGGACAGCGTCGCGCGCGCCGCCGATGCCCTGCGCGAGATCGCCCATGCCCGCGACGTGCCGCTGGTGATCGAGGCGCATCTGGGCCTGGTCGAGCGGCTGGGGCTTGACGGGGTGCACCTGACCGACGGGTCGCGCAGCGTGCGCAAGGTCCGCAAGGCGCTCGGCACAGACGCCATCGTGGGGGCCTTCTGCGGGGCCTCGCGCCATGACGGGTTGACCGCGGGCGAGGCGGGCGCGGATTACATCGCCTTCGGCCCCATCGGCGCGACGGCCCTGGGCGACGGGACGCTGGCCGAACGCGACCTGTTCGAATGGTGGTCCGAAATCATCGAGATCCCCGTGGTGGCCGAGGGCGCGCTGGATGAGGAACTGGTCGCAAACCTTTCTCCCGTCGTGGATTTCTTCGTCATCGGCGAGGAAATCTGGCGCACCGACGATGCCTGCGCGACGCTCGCCCGCCTGATCGCCGCGATGGGCTAGGCGGGCGGCATGGCGCTGCGCACCGCCGTCTCGCAGGCCCGGGCCAGCGCCTTGCGGTCGGGGTAATCGGCCACCCTGAGCGGCGGGTGATAGACCAGTTCGACCCCCCCCTGCCGTCGGGCCGCCAGCACCTTCAGCAGATGCGCGCCGAACCCCATGTCGCCCCACCAGCCATAAAAGGCCGGATGCGCGCCCGGCGGCGCGGTGTAGATCACCGTCACCGGCTGGATATGCAGGATGTCCTTCAACCCCTGCGTCAGGAACGCCGCGAAAAGCGTTGTCTTGAAAAGCAGAACCCGCCGCCCGTCGGTCGAGGTGCCCTCGGGGAAGAACAGCAGCTTGTGCCCGGCCTTCAACCGATCCTCGAAGACATGGTTATGCGCCTTCGCCTCGCGCCGGTCGCGATTGATGAAGACTGTCCCCGTCGCCCGCGCCAGCCAGCCGATGCCGGGCCAGCCCGCCACCTCGGCCTTCGAGACGAAATAGATCCGCTCGCGCGCATTCAGCGCAAAGATGTCCAGCCAGGACGCATGGTTGGCCACCACCGCGCCACGCGCGCGCATCTGCCGGCCGCGCACGGTATAGCCGATCCCGAGGATGACAAAGGCCATCCGGCAGACGAATTGCGTGATGAAGGGCGTGACCGGCCGGTGCCAGCCGAAAACCGGCCTCTCGACCAGCCGCACCAGCAGCAAAAGCCCCAGGCAACCGAAGGTCACCGCCCCCAGCGCCGCCCCGCGCCAGACCACGCGAACCCAGCCCGCCGGCGAAATCGGCGGCGCGGGCGGCGGCTCGGCGCCACGCCAGGTGCTCACCCCCGTCCCCGCGTGTAGCGCGCGCGGCTTTTCGCGTTCATCTGCGCGGTGTCCATCACCAGGCAGACGTCGATCGTGTTGAAGGCGCAGTCGATATAGGCCCCCTCGCCCACGAAGCCGCCAAGCCGCAGATAGGCCTTTATCAGCGCAGGCATCGCCAGCATCGCGCGCTTGCGGTCGATCCGGTCCTCCGCCAGCAGATCCATCCGCTGGAAATGCTCCGCGACCGCGCGCACCCGCAGCGGTTCGGGCGCAAGGAACCGGTGATGCAGCAGCGACAGCGGCTCGGCCAGCGCCTCGACATCGGTGCCGTGAAAGCTCGCCACGCCGAAGAGAATCTCGACCTCGCGCTCCAGCACATATTCGGCCAGACCGTTCCACAGGTGATACAGTGCCGTGCCGCCGCGATAATCGGGATGCACGCAGGACCGCCCCAGTTCCAGCAACCGCCGCCCGCTCTCCCCCAGCCGGGTCAGGTCGTATTCGTCCTCGGTATAAAACCGCCCCAGCGCGGCCGCCCGTTCCGAGGTCAACAGCCGGTAGACCCCCACCACATGATCCAGCGCGCCCGCATCGCGGCGCCGGTCGACCAGAATCAGGTGATCGTAATGCGGATCGAACGCGTCCCGCTCCAGCCGGTTTTCGTGATCGACCAGTGGCCCGTCCCCGTTCAGTTCCGCCACGAACACCTCGTAGCGCAACCGCTGGGCGGCGCGCAGATCGGCCTCGGTCTGGGCAAGGCGCAGCTCGAAATGGTCCTCGGGCGGGTGCATCGGCGCGGGCTCCGGCAGCCCCGGCGGGGCGGTCTCGGCGCGTTCTAGGGGGCCGGGCGCCAAAGCGCAACTGCGCGCGCCACCGCGCATCCCCCCGGCCGGGCGCATCCGTTAATGCCGCGTTAACCATCTTGGGTCAGCCTTTCGCGAACAAGATATTAGGATTCGTAAACTGGCATGAGCTCTATTCTCGCCCCGTCGATCACCACCTTTCCCGCCTCGCGGAAATTGGCCGTGATCCGTGCCCCGATCACCGATTGCACCTGCCCGATGCCCCAATCCGGCCGGCCCGGATGGCGCACCAGCATGCCGGGTTCGAGGATGGAATTCATGGGCGGCATCGACTTTTCCCCCATCACCCGCCACGCGGAGTTGCGACATGGCTGATCTGACCGCCCTTGTCGGCTCGCGCATCTGTCACGACCTTATCAGCCCGATCGGCGCGATCGGCAACGGGATGGAACTTCTGGCCATGTCGCCGGGGCTCTCGGGGCGTGACGAATTCGAACTGATCGCCCACAGCGTCGCCCGCGCGAACGGGCGCATCCGGCTATTCCGCCTGGCCTTCGGCGCGGCAGGCGAAGGCTCCGAGATCGCCGGGGCCGAGATCGCCGACATCCTGTCCGACTATTACGGCGGCAGCCGGATCGAGATCGCCGCCGAACCGCCCGCCGCATTGCCGCGCGCGCTGGCCAAGGTCGTCCTGCTGGCGGTCCTCTGCGCCGAGACCGCCCTGCTGCGCGGCGGGCGGATCGCGATCAGCGGCTCGGGCAGGGATCTGGCGCTGACGGCAGAAGGCGCCCGCCTGCTGCTCGATCCGCGGCTCTGGATTCCGATCGCCGAGGATCGCGCCCCGGAGGGCGAGATCGCCGCCTCGGAGGTCCAGTTCGCGCTCTTGCCGGTCGCCGCCCGCGCGGCCGGGCGCACGCTCGCGCTCTCGCGCAGCGAGACGCGGTTCGACCTGTCGATCTGACCGCAAAGGGCCGATCCGGCGCGGCCTGCCCTGCGCCATGCCGGGGGCGCCATGAGCAAGGGAATTGACAGCTTCCCCGCGCAGCGCGCTACTCCCTCGCACCAGGGAACGAGGGAGACCCCGATGAAACATCTTGCACTTGCCGCGGCGATTCTGGCCGCACCGCTGCCCGCCCGCGCCGGATCGCTGGGGCCCTGCACCGATTTCTTCGTCTTCGGCGACAGCCTCAGCGATCCGGACAACACGCTCTCGCAACTGCTCGAACCGGACCCGGGTCTCGCCGCGATCTATCCGCAGGGCCAGTTCACCGATGGCGCGACATGGGCGACACAACTGGGCGCCGGTCTCGCCTCGGGCGCCAATTTCGCCTTCGGCGGCGCCCCGCTGAACGAGGAATTCGGCCGCGCGATCGGGGCGGATGCCTGTTGCCGCGATGCCGCCGTCGCCGTGGAAACCGCCAAGACCTTCATCGCGCGCAAGCATAACCAGGCCGTTGTCGCCTGACCCCTTGCGGGCGCCGAGGTCGGGGCCCCATATCGGCCCCATGACCCGAGGGGAGTGCCCATGCCGTTCCGCATCTTCGCCCTGATCCTGGCCGGGGTGATCGCCGCCGCCGCCCTGACCGTCGCGCTGGTGACCGCCCTGCCCGGCCACGGCATGGCGGTGCTGATCCCGCTGGCGCTGGTGGCGGCGCTGGCGCTGCGCTTGCTGCGGCGGAAATGATCCCGCCCGGCGACCACGCGCTGACCGAAACGGCGCTTGCGCCGTCGGGCAAGGGCCGGGTGCTGGTGATCGCCTGCGGCGCGCTCGCCCACGAAGATCCTCGCGCTGAAACGGGCCAATGGCTGGGACCATCTCGACCTCGCCTGCCTGCCTGCGATCTGGCACAATCACCCCGAGCGGATCGAACCGGGACTGCGCGCTGCCATCGACCGGCACCGCGCCGATTACCGGACGATCCTCGTGGCCCATGCCGATTGCGGCACCGGCGGCGGTCTGACCCGGGCGAAAGCCGCGTCAGACGCCCTCGGCGACACAAGCGGCCTGGCTGCGGATGCGTTCCACCATCGCGCGCAGACCGTTCGAGCGTTGCGAGGACAGATGCTCGTCCAGACCCAGCCGGGCCATCTGCGCGCCCGCATCGGTGGCCAGAACCTCGGCCACCGTCCGCCCGTCATACAGCGCCCGCAGCACAGCGATCAGCCCGCGCACGATCATCGCGTCGCTGTCGCCCTTGAAACGGTAGACCGCGCCCGCGCCCTGCCCCTCGATCTCGGGCATCAGCCAGACCTGGCTGGCGCAGCCGTCCACCTTGGTCGCGGGCACCTTGAAGGCATCCTCCAGCGGGTCCATCGCGCGGCCCAGGTCGATCACATGACGATACCGGTCCTCCCAGTCCTCCAGGAACTCGAAGGTCTCGACGATCTCCTCGAATGCCGCGCTTGCCACCACCCGGGCCTCCTTGCCATTGCCCCTCTCACTTAGGACCGCCAACGCGAAAGGTCCAGCACAGCGCCTGTCGCGGCTTTTCAACAGCCCGGCTTTCGGCTAACCCGTGGGCAGGAACAACACGGGGGCCCCCATGCGCGCACGTTTCATGGTCATCCTGTCGACCGCGCTGATCCTTGGCGGCTGCGCCACGGTGCGTGAATCCCGCATCAACCCGTTCAACTGGTTCGGCGGCGCCACCCAGGAAGGCACGACCGCCATTCCGGTCAGCCGCCAGGCGGCCGATCCGCGCCCGCTGGTCGATCTGGTGGTCGAGATGGGCGTCGACCGCACGCCCGGTGGCGCCATCGTGCAGGCGACGGGCCGGCCCTCGCGGCAGGGGTTCTGGGACGCCGAACTGGTGCGCGACCCCGCCACGCCCGGCGAGACCGGCGTCCTCGTCTTCGATTTCCGCCTCGCGCCGCCCGACCGGGCCACCCGCGTCGGCACCGAACCTTCCCGCGAACTGACCGCGGGCACCTTCCTGACCGATCAGGATCTCGACGGCGTGCGCGCCATCGTGGTGCGCGGCGCGCAGAACCAGCAGCGCGTCAGCCGCTGATCCGCGCGCCGCGTCCCGCTTACGGCGTCAGCAGATAGGCCCCGCCATACAGCACCGTCAGCACCGCGATGGTGAACAGCCAGTGCCTCAGCATGGTCCAGCCCGCGCCCTTCGCGGCCGCCGGCTTGCGCGCGCAGATCGGACAGATCCTTTCCCCACCCGGACTCATGGTCCCGCAGGCGGCGCAGGCCATGTCGGGCAGGTCCGCCAGGGCCGGGGCGACAGACAGGGCCGCAGTCGTCACCGCTTCAAGTGCAAAGCCCGCCGACCGAAGCCGACGGGCCATCTTCACATCCCGCTCCGGACCGGGTGCGGCCTATTTCTGGACCTCGCCCGTGATGATCTGCCGGACGAACCGCCCGAACGCACCATCCGGCAGGCCCGAGCCGCCGCCCGACACGTCGCCGCCCGCGAGGGTCGCCCGGTCGCCCAGCAGCGGCAGGTTCAGCTTGGAGGACAGCGGCGTGGGATCCCCCGTCGACAGCTCGACATTGCGGCGGCGCTCGCTGAGAAGCGGCCAGTTGAACCGGCTGGAAAACGGCGTCGGATCGCCGGTGCGCAGTTCCATCGCCCCCGAGGCCGACCGGCTGGACAGCAAGGACAGGCCCAGCGCCGACGAGAACGGCGTGGGGCCGACCCCCGCCAGATTGACCGCGGATTTGCGACTGCTCAGCAGCGGCCAGTTGAACCGGCTCGACAGCGGGGTAGGGTCGTCGATCAACTGGTCATTCTTCTTGTCGGCCATGGCAGACTCCCGTGTTCGCCCAATACTGCCCGAAAGGTGATGCGCACAGCCCTTGCGGCAAGGGCATGGGCGCCGGGAAACCGCCGCAGCACAGAAATCTCATGCAATCGTGAACTGCGCCCCGTCCCCGCCGCGCTCAGAGCCCGACAACTTCCACATTGCTGCCCCGCGCGGTCAGCGCGACCTCGCCCCGGCACAGCCGCAGCGCGTCCTCGCCGAATACCTCGCGCCGCCAGCCCCGCAGCGCCTGCACATCGCGTTCGCCCGCCGCGATCAGGTCCAGGTCCGACGAGGTCGCGATCAGCTTCTGCGCAACCCCGGTCTCCTCGGACTTGGCCTTGAGCAGCACTCGCAACAGATCGGCCAGCGCCGGGTTCACCTGAAGCCGCGAATTGGTGCCGGGCACCTTGGGATAATCCTCGGGCGCGGTCTCCTGGGCGACACGGATGGCGGCGATGATGCCATCCGCGATCTCGCCCCGCCGCGCCTCGCGCAGCAAAAGCCGCGAGCGCGCCAGTTCCTCGATATTCTGCGGCCAGGTCGAGGCCAGTTCCAGCAGCGCGTCGTCCTTGAACACGCGGGTCCGCGGGATGTTGCGCGACTGGGCATAGCCCTCGCGGAACCGCGCCAGTTCCCGCACCACGGCCAGGAACTTGCCCGAATTGGTGCGCGTCTTGATCCGCCGCCACGCCTCCGAGGGGCGCACGATATAGGTCTCGGGGTCGGTCAGCACCCCCAGCTCCTCCCGCAGCCATTTCGCCCGGCCGGTGCGGTCCAGTTCGGCGGCCAGATGCTCGTAGATCACCCGCAGATGCGTGACATCGGCCAGCGCATAGGTCTTCTGCGCATCCGACAACGGCCGCCGCGACCAGTCGGTGAACCGCGAGGTCTTGTCGAGATTGGCCTTGGCGATCTTGCGCACCAGCGTCTCGTAGCCCACCTGTTCGCCGAAGCCGCAGACCATGGCGGCCACCTGCGTGTCGAACAGCGGCTCGGGAAAGACCTTGCCCCCGGTATAGAAGATCTCCAGATCCTGACGCGCGGCATGGAACACCTTGACGACATCGGTATTGCGGAACAGTTCGTAAAGCGGGTCGAGCGACAGACCCTCGGCCAGCGGATCGACCAGCACCGCCGCCCCCTCGGGGCCGTCCGGGCCGGGGATCGCCAGTTGCAGCAGGCAGAGCTTGGCGTAATAGGTCCGCTCGCGCAGAAACTCGGTATCGACCGTCACATAGGGCCGGGTCGCGGCCTCCTTGCAAAAGGCGGCCAGCGCCTCGGTGGTGGTCACTGTCTTCATCTGCGCCCGTGTCCTGCCGCGTTCATGCGTCTCTCTGCTCCGGCACCACTCCCCCCTGATAATGAATGCCGGGGGGCTTGGAAAGGGTGCTTTCTGTCCGCGCAAGGATCGAAAAACCTACGGGAATCGGGCCATTGCAGGGCCGATCAGGGCAGCAGGACCGAGCTTTTGTCCCCCGCCGCAAAGCGGCGCAGGACTGCCGGATACAGAAGGTGCTCCATCGGCAGCACGCGCGCGGCCAGCGTCCCGGGCGTGTCGCCCTGCAGGATCGGCACCCGCGCCTGGCCAAGGATCGGCCCGCCGTCGAGTTCCGCGGTCACCTCGTGCACGCTGCAACCCGCCTGCGCATCGCCCGCCGCAATCGCCCGGGCATGGGTATCAAGCCCGCGATATTTCGGCAGAAGCGAGGGGTGGATGTTCAGCATCCGGCCCGCCCAGGCGGTCACAAACCCCTCGGTCAACACCCGCATGAAGCCCGCAAGGCACAGGATGTCGGGGTCTGCACGCTCAAGCGCGGCCTGCAATGCGGCCTCGAACGCGGCGCGGTCACGGCCGAAGGGGCGGTGATCGACCACAGCGGTCGGAATGCCCATCGCCTGCGCCTTTTCCAGCCCGCCCGCGCCCGGCACGTTGGACAGCACCAGAACGGGCCGCGCGGGGTGATCGCCCACCATGCTCTCGGCCAGCGCGACCATGTTCGACCCGCCGCCCGAGATCAGGATCGCGACGCGCTTCACACCAGCCGACCCCGATAGGCCACCCCCTGCCCCGGCACGACCCGGCCGATCCGGTGAACTGTTTCACCATCTGCCGCCAGCAGATCGGCCAGCGCCTCGGCCCGCTCGGGCGCCACCGCCAGCACCATGCCCAGCCCGGCATTGAAGGTCTTGAGCAGTTCCGCCTGATCCATCCCGGCCGTCCCGACCAGCCAGCGGAAGACCGGCGGCAGGGTCCAGGACGACAGGTCGATCTCGGCTCCCAGCCCCTCGGGCAGGACACGCGGCAGGTTCTCGGTAATCCCGCCGCCGGTGATATGGGCCAGCGCATGCACGCCCCCCGCCCTTGTCGCCGCCAATGCGGGACGCACGTAAAGCCGCGTGGGCGTCAGCAGCGCCGGGCCCAGCGGCCCCTCGGCAAAGGGCGCGGGCGCGTCCCAGCCCAGGCCCGCCACCTCGACCACCTTGCGCACCAGCGAATAGCCGTTGGAATGCACCCCGTCCGAGGCCAGCCCCAGCAACACATCGCCCTCGGCCACGCCAGCGGGCAGATCGGCGCCCCGCTCCATCGCGCCCACCGCAAAGCCCGCAAGGTCGAAATCGCCGTCGTGATACATCCCCGGCATTTCCGCCGTCTCGCCGCCGATCAGCGCACAGCCCGCCCGGGCGCAGCCCTCGGCGATGCCTTCGATCACGGTTGCGGCCTCATCGACCGACAGCTTTCCGGTCGCGAAATAGTCAAGAAAGAACAGCGGCTCCGCCCCCTGGCAGACCAGATCGTTGACGCACATCGCGACAAGGTCGATCCCCACCCCGCCCAGGTCCCCGGTGTCGATGGCGATCCGCAGCTTGGTGCCCACCCCGTCGGTCGCGGCCACCAGCACCGGGTCGGTGTAGCCGGCCGCCTTGAGGTCGAACAGCGCGCCGAACCCGCCCAGCCCCACCATCACGCCGGGCCGGGCGGTGCGTTTGGCGGCGGGCTTGATCCGTTCGACCAGCGCATTGCCCGCGTCGATATCGACCCCCGCCGCAGCATAGGTCAGGCCATTCTTGCGCTCGCTCATCGACGCCCTCCATCTGGTCGGCGCAGCGTTAGCCGATCCCCCGCCCCCTGTCCACGGGGCCCACCGCACGCCCCGTTAACCGCCCGCCTGTCCGCAAAAAGGTCCGATGGAAGTCCGATGGAAATCCGATGGGGTTCCGATCGCCATATCCCTGCAAGACAAGGCCGTTAACCCCGAATCTCACCGCATCGCGAACTCCGCGGCCCGATGGCCACCTTGACGGCCCGCGCCGCTCTGCTACTCAGGGCCACAGGTCGGGCCTGTAGCTCAATTGGTCAGAGCAGGGCGCTCATAACGCCTTGGTTGGGGGTTCGAGTCCCTCCGGGCCTACCAGATTTCCGATGTCTGCCGATCCCGCTCCGGATCCGTCCGGCATGTGGAAAAACCTCTTGCCGAGCCGTATCCCGGTTCCGCAAATGAACCGGCAGACCCAAGGACAAGGCCCGGCCATGACCCAATCTTCTCCAGCCGCACCGATCTGGCTGCTGGTCGCCCTGCAGGGCATCGTCTCGGCCGCAAGCCTTGTGGTCGAGATCGTGGCGGGGCGTATGATCGCGCCCTATGTGGGCATGTCGCTCTATACCTGGACGGCGATCATCGCCGTGGTGCTGGCGGGGTTCTCGGCCGGGCATTGGTGGGGCGGGCGGATCGCCGAGCGCGACAGTCCCGCCGCGCTGCGGCGCACCGGTTGGGCCATCGTGGGCGCGGCGCTGACCACGGGGGGCGCGGTTTTGCTGCTGCGCCAGGTCGCGGGGCCGGTGCTGGAGGCGGTATCCCAGCCGATGGCGGCGATCACGATTCTGGCCGCGGCGGTGTTCTTCCTGCCCTCGTTCTTTGCAGGCGTTCCCGCGCCGGTGCTGTCCATCGTGGCGATCCGCGCGGGCGGTCGGTCGGGGCACGCGCTGGGGGCGATGTTCGCGGCCGGCGCGCTGGGGGCCATCGCCGGCACGCTGCTGGCGGGCTTCCTGTTCATCTCATGGCTGGGCACGAAACTGACACTGGCCGTCGTCACCGCCTGCTATGCCATCGTCGCGGCGATCCTGTTCCGGCTGGCCGCAAGGCCCGGGATCGGTGCGCCCGCGCTGGCGGCGCTGGTCGCTGCGCTGGGGCTGGCCGGCGGCGGGCTTGCCCTGCCCCGGATCTGCGATACCGAAAGCCAGTATTTCTGCATCCGCACCGTCGAACTTGTGCCCGAGGCGCCGGGCAGCGTGCGGCTTATGGTGCTGGATCATCTGGCCCATGGCATTTCGGGCCGCGACGACCCGACGCTGGCCTATACCGAACATTCCGCGATGCTGGACGGGATCACCCGGATGCGGATGCAGGACCGGGCCTTTCGCGCCTATTTGATCGGGGGGGGCAGCTATTCGGTGCCGCGCATCTGGGCGGCGCGCGCGTCGGGTTCGGTGACGGTGGCCGAGATCGACCCGCAGGTGACGCAGGCGGCGGCGCGGGATTTCTGGTTCGACCCCGCCACGACCGAGGTGCTGCACGAGGACGCCCGCCGCGCGCTGAGCAGGCGGCCCGAGGCGCGGTTCGACGTGGTGGTTGGCGACGCGTTCCACGACATCGCGGTGCCCGCGCATCTGGTGACGCGGGAATTCTTCGAACTGGTGCGCGACCGGCTGGTCGAGGATGGCATCTATGTGATGACGCTGATCGACCATGCCGACCGGCTGCGCGCACTGGCCGCCATCGTTGCGACGCTGCGCGAGGTGTTCCCCGCGGTCGAGGTCTGGACCGAGATGCGCCCGCCCCTGCCCGGCGAGCGGCGGGTCTTTGCGCTGGTGGCCGAGCAGACGCCAAGCCCGGTGCACGGCCTGACCCTGCGCGTGCCCGAGCCGCGCAGCTTCGGCGCACTGGACGACAGCTTCATCGAGGGGCTGCTGTCCGAACAGGCGCCGCCCGTGCTGACCGACGACTACGCGCCGATCGACCGGCTGCTGGGGCCGGGCAAGCTGATCGACTGAGGCTCAGGCGAACAGGTCGTGGCACAGCTCCAGCGCGTCGATCAGGACATCGACCTCGGCGCGGGTGTTGTACATCGCGAATGAGGCCCGGCAGGTGGCCGAAAGCCCCAGGTGATCCATCAGCGGACCCGCGCAGTGACTGCCCGCCCGGACCGCCACGCCCTTCTTGTCAAGCACGGTCGAGATGTCATGGGGATGCGCCGGGCCGTCCAGCGTGAACGAGAAGATCGCGCCCCGCTTCTCGGCCCGGCCCTGCACCTGCAGCCAGTTGAGACCGCCGAGCCGCGCCATCGCATAGGCGCCGATCTCCGCCTCATGGGCGGCGATCTTCTCCATCCCGATGCCCATCATGTAGTCGAGCGCCACGCCGAGGCCGATCTGCTGGACGATGCCGGGCGTGCCCGCCTCGAACTTCATCGGCGCGTCGGCATAGCTCACCGCGTCCTTGTGGACCTCGCGGATCATGTCGCCGCCGCCGATGAAGGGCCGCATCTCGGCCAGCCGCTCCTTGCGGATATGGATCGCGCCCGAACCCGAGGGACCGTAAAGCTTGTGCCCCGTGACAACATAGAAATCCGCCCCCAGCGCATCGACATCGACCGGCATGTGAACCGCGGCCTGGCTGCCATCGACCAGCACCGGCACGCCGCGCTCGCGCGCGCCCCGCACGATGGCGGCCACATCGACCACGGTGCCCAGCACATTCGACATATGCGTGACGGCAACCAGCCGGGTGCGCGGCCCGATCGCGTCAAGCACCGCCTGCGGATCCAGATTGCCCGCGCCGTCCACATCGACCCATTTCAGCACCACGCCCTGCCGTTCGCGCAGGAAATGCCAGGGCACGATATTGGCGTGATGCTCCATCACCGACAGAACGATCTCGTCCCCGGCCTCAAACCGGGGCGCGGCCCAGGCATAGCAGACAAGGTTGATCCCCTCGGTCGCGCCCGAGGTGAACACGATCTCGTCCTCGTCCGCCGCCCCCAGAAAGCGGGCGACGATCCCGCGCACGGCCTCGTATTTCTCGGTCGCGATATTGGAAAGCGTGTGCAGGCCCCGATGCACATTCGCGTATTCCTGCGCATAGGCCAGCGTCACCGCCTCGATCACCGCGCGGGGCTTTTGTGCCGAGGCGCCATTGTCGAGATAGACCAGCGGCTTGCCGTTCACGGTGCGGGACAGGATCGGGAAATCCGCGCGGATCTTCTCGACGTCATACATCCGAAAGCGCTCCGCCAAAGGTGATGCCGAGCAACGACATCAGGATGCTCATCCCGATCACGATCGCGAACATCGAGGCCAGGATCATGAAGAACGTCTTGAGCACCGAGGAAAAGCCGTGAAGAACAGCCACGAAATTGCTGAGAAGATAAAAGAAAAGCCCGATACCGAACATCCCCACCAGACCGGCCAGCGGCGGCAGGATCAGCAGGCTCGCGGTCTGCACCACCTGCAGCAACACCATGATGACCTGCAGCCAGACCGTTAGCGCCAGCGCACCCGCAAAGCTGCCGATGCCGCCAAAGAACCGTCCGATGCCGTAGACCGCATAGACCGTCACCACCAGAAGCCCGCCCTGCACCACCGCGATCAGCAGCGGGTTCTCGCCGAAGATCGGCAGCAGCGGGTTCATTGGTGTCGGCACCAGGTAATCGCCAATCCGGGTCAGCAGCACGCTGACCGCCACCACCGCCATCAGCGCCTGCCACAGCACGCCCTCCGGCAGGTCGAGCGCAAGCATGCGGCGCGCGCCTTCGCGGGGGTCGGTCACGGTGTCGCGCGCAAGCGCGAGCAGGAAGGGGAGGCTGTCGGACATGGAACGGTTTTCCTGAAACTCAGACACGGCCGCTTTTCTCGGCCTCGGCCAGAGACAACAACCAGATCGCCGCGAACGCAACCGTAAGAACCGACGCAATCAGGTTCGTGATCGCCCCCGCCCCCAGGAATCCTGCCAGAAGACCAAAGCCAAGGATCGCGGGCGACACCACCAGCAGCGTCCAGAACAGTGCCAGACGTGCGCCGTAGAACGTGCCCGCGCCGCCCAGCATCCGGGCAAAGAGGTGACTGAACGCCGCGATGCCATAGAAAAAAAGCGGCGCCAGAAACATCCAGCCAAACAGCGCCGCGCCCAGCAACGCCTCCAGCGGGACGGCGTCGCTCATCAGGGACTCGCGCATCAGCCGCGGCCATTGCGCCAAGAAGATCAGGAAACAGGCCAGCATCAGGTAGACCAGCGCGCGGTCCTCACGCTGACCGGCCTGTAACTGGCGGCGGAGCGCGGCGCGCGGGCTGCGCCACGTCGCCACGATTTCCTTGATGATCGACATCCTACCCCCTGTGGCGGGCCAGCCACAGGGCAAGCCGCTCGACGATCTCGCCGCGGATCTCCTCCGATTCGATCTCCTCGACCGCTTCGGCGATGAACGACAATACCATCATGTCGATCGCCTCGGCCCGCGGCACACCGCGCGAGCGCAGGTAGAACAGCGCCGTCTCGTCGATGGCCCCGCTGGTCGAACCATGCGAACAGGCGACGTCGTCGGCATGGATTTCCAGTTCCGGCTTGACCAGGAACTGGCTGTCCCCGTCCAGCAGCAGCGATTGCGAGAGCTGGTAGCCGTCGGTCTTCTGCGCGCCGGGCTGCACAAGGATCTTGCCTTGGAAGACACCGGTGGCGCCGTTCTTCAGCACCTTCTTGAAGACCTGGCGGCTTTCGCAGCGCTCGGCGTCATGGGTGACGAAGACCGTGTCGTCATGGTGAAAATCCGCGCCGTCGCCCACGCAGGCGCCCGCTACATGGGCCACGCCGTCATCGCCCGCCAGTTCGATCATGCATTCATTGCGCGTCAGCGCCCCATTCGCGGTCATGGTGAAGGACTTGAACGTCGCTTCGCGCCCCAGCCGGGTGAAGATATGGGTTGCCGCGCGCCGGCCATGATCGCGCCCCTGCAGCCGGACATGGTGGAAGGCGCCGCCATCGGCGATCTCGACCTCCATCACCTTGTTGAACCGCGCCGCGGCCGGGCCGTTCTCCAGAACGGTCAGATCGGCGCCCGGCTCGATCTTGATGACATGGTGAAGAATCGCGTCAGAGGTATCCGACTCGTGCCGATAGATCAGGTTCACCGGCTTCTCGGCGCGGCCCGTCGCACGGATCAGAAAGCCATCGGTGGCAAAGGCGGTGTTCAGCGCGGCCAGCGGCCGGTCCACCGGCTCCTGTCCGCGCGCCTCCAGCGTGCCGTAAAGATCGGCGGCCCAGTGAATATCCTGACCCTGCGCCTCGGCCAGACGGGTGATCTCGACCCCCGCCAGCGCCGGATCATCCGAGGCCGCCGCATCGAAAACCCCGTCGACGAAGACCAGCCTCACTCGATCCATGCCGTCGAAGACCGGGACCTTCTGGCGCGCGTGATGCGTCGCGGGCACCGGCTCGGCGGACACGAAATCCGCCGGATCGGTGAAGCGCCAGTATTCGTCGCGCCGCCCCGGCATGCCCATCGCCTGCACCCGCGCCAGCGCCCCCTCGCGCGCGAGCCGCGTCCAACCCGGCGCGGAAGGCAGGCTCAGCCCGGCCAGCCGCACTTCGGTCGCGGTCAGTTTCGCCTGCGGCAAAGCCATCACGCCGCCTCCCCGATCAGGTCGGCATAGCCGTTCTTCTCGACCTCAAGCGCCAGTTCCGGCCCGCCCGTCTTGATGATCCGGCCATCCACCATGATATGGACCACGTCCGGCACGATATGATCCAGCAGACGCTGGTAATGCGTGATGACGAGGAAGCCGCGATCGGGGCTGCGCATCGCGTTCACGCCATCGGCCACCAGCTTCATCGCGTCCACGTCCAGCCCCGAATCGGTCTCGTCGAGGATGCAGACGCGCGGCTCCAGCATCGCCATCTGCAGGATCTCGTTGCGCTTCTTCTCGCCGCCCGAAAAGCCCATGTTCACGGGCCGTTTCAGCATCTCGGCGTCGATGTTCAGGTCCTTGGCGCGGGCGCGCACCACCTTCAGGAAGGTCGCGGCGTCCATCTCCTCCTCGCCGCGGGCCTTGCGCTGGGCATTCACCGCCGTGCGCAGGAAGGTCATGTTGCCGACGCCGGGGATCTCGACCGGATACTGGAAGGCCAGGAACAGCCCGGCCGCCGCGCGTTCCTCGGGCTCCATCGCCAGGATGTCCTGGCCCAGAAGCGTCGCGCTGCCCTCGGTCACCTCATAGCCGCTCCGACCCGCCAGCACATAGCTGAGCGTCGACTTGCCCGACCCGTTCGGCCCCATGATCGCGTGCACCTTGCCCGCCTCTACGGTCAGTGTCAGGCCCTTGAGGATTTCCTTGTCCTCTTCCTCAAGAGAGGCCCGCAGATTCTTGATTTCCAGCATGTTTCTTCCCCTAGGCAATGGTAACGGCGGTGCCCGCGGCGGACACCATCAGCATGTTGTTGATAACCTCGTAATCGAGATCGACGCCGACCACGGCATTCGCGCCCATCGCCCGCGCCCGACCCTGCAGCTCGCGCAGCGCCGTCTCGCGCGCCTCGCCCAGCGGTTGCTCATAGGCGCCCGACCGGCCGCCGATGATGTCGGTGATCCCGGCAAAGATGTCCCGGAACACGTTGGCGCCCAGGATCGCCTCGCCCACGGCGATGCCGTGATAGGCGGTGATGGTCTTGCCCTCGACCGAAGGGGTGGTGGTCACGATCATCGTGTCTTCCTCAGTCATCAGCACCCCGGCGCCAGCGCCAGTTACCGCTCGTCTTGCGCCGGACGATCACGACAAACCCGAGCGTCAGACCGGCGGTCAGCAGCAAATACAGCGCCACCGGCCAGAACAGCGCCACACCCGACCGCCCCAAGGAGCCGAAAACCGCAATCGCCACAAGCCCCAGCAGCAGCGAAAAGACAGCCACCGCCGCCCATCCCTTCCAGTTTGCCGGGAAGGCCCCATAGCCATGCGTCTTTGGCACAAACCACGGCGAGCCCATCAGCCGACGCTTCCCTCCAACGAGATTGCCACCAGTTGCTGCGCCTCCATCGCGAATTCCATCGGCAGGGCCTGCAACACCTCCTTGCAGAAGCCGTTGACGACCAGTGCAACGGCCTCTTCCTCGTCCATCCCGCGGCTACGGCAATAGAACAGCTGGTCGTCATCCACCTTGGATGTCGTCGCCTCATGTTCGACCCGGGACGAGTTGTTGCGCACCTCGATATAGGGCACGGTATGCGCCCCGCAGGTGCTGCCGATCAGCAGGCTGTCGCACTGGGTATAGTTGCGGCTGTTCCTGGCCTTGGGGTGCATCGAGACGAGCCCGCGATAGGTGTTCTGCGCGTGGCCCGCGGAAATCCCCTTGGACACGATCCGGGACCGCGTGTTCTTGCCCAGATGCACCATCTTGGTGCCGGTATCGGCCTGCTGCCAGTTGTTGGTGATGGCGATCGAGTAGAACTCGCCCTGGCTTTCATCGCCGCGCAGGATGCAGGAGGGGTATTTCCACGTCACCGCCGAGCCGGTTTCCACCTGCGTCCACATCACCTTGGACCGCGCGCCCCGGCAATCGGCGCGCTTGGTGACGAAGTTGTAGATGCCGCCCTTGCCGTTCTCGTCGCCCGGATACCAGTTCTGGACAGTGGAATATTTCACCTCGGCATCGTCCAGCACCACGATCTCGACCACCGCCGCGTGCAGTTGCGCGATGTCACGCTGGGGTGCGGTGCAGCCCTCCAGATAGGACACATAGGCGCCCTTGTCGGCGATGATCAGCGTGCGCTCGAACTGGCCGGTATTCTCGGCGTTGATCCGGAAATAGGTGCTGAGTTCCATCGGACAGCGCACACCCGGCGGCACATAGACGAAGGAGCCATCCGAGAACACGGCCGAGTTCAGCGTGGCATAGAAATTGTCCGATTGCGGCACGACGCTCCCGAGGTATTTCTTCACCAGATCCGGGTGGTTCCGGATCGCCTCGGAGATCGAACAGAAGATGACGCCCGCCTTCTCCAGTTCCTTCTGGAATGTGGTGCCCACGCTGACCGAATCGAACACCGCATCGACCGCGACCTTGCGGCCTTCGGCGGGCGCGTCCTCGGCGCCCTCGACACCGGCCAGGATCATCTGCTCCTTCAGCGGGATGCCCAGCTTCTTGTAGGTCTCCAGCAGCTTGGGATCGACCTCGTCCAGCGACTTGGGCTTTTCCGCCATGCTCTTGGGCCGGGCGTAGTAATACTGTGTCTGGAAGTCGATCTCGGGATAGTCGACCATCGCCCAGTCGGGTTCCTCCAGTTGCTGCCAGCGCCGGAACGCGGCCAGCCGCCAATCGGTCATCCATTCGGGCTCTTCCTTCTTGGCCGAGATCAGCCGCACGATGTCCTCGTTGAGGCCCATCGGGGCGTATTCCATCTCGATCTCGGTTTCCCAACCATGCTTGTACTTGCCCGCCATCGACTGGACTGTCTCGATGGTCTCGCGGTCGACCCCCTCGCGGATATCGGCCGTCCCCTTGTGATCGGAATTGTCCAAAGCAGCCATCTGATCCTTCCGCCTTTTCCTGCCGGACCCGTGCGGGTCCCGCTCGTCCCTGTTTCAGCCCGCCCGGGCCCTGAATTTCGCCGCCGCCGCAAGCCAGGCCTCGGCAAAGCGCGTCACATCCTCTTCCCGCACCCCCGGCCCCAGCGAGACCCGCACCGCCGAGGCCGCGACCGCCTCGCCCAGACCCATCGCCCGCAGCACGCGACTGGCGCGCAGCTTGCCCGAGGAACAGGCCGACCCCGCCGAAATCGCGAACCCGGCAAGGTCCATCCGCATCACCTGCGTCTCGCCCTTCCACCCCGGAGTGGCAAGGCAGGACGTGTTCGGCAGCCTTGCCGCAGCTTTTCCGACAAAAATAGTCCCATTTGTGCCGGACGCAACGATCTTTTCTAGAATATTTCTAAGATGTTCGATTTCTGCCCATTTTCCAGCAGAAATATCCGCCTGCGCCGCTTCCGCAGCCGCGCCGAAGCCGGCGATGCCCACCACATTCTCGGTTCCCGCGCGCCGTCCCTTCTCCTGCCCGCCCCCGCGGAGTCGCGCCTCCAGCTCGATTCCACGCCTCAGGATCAGCGCGCCGACTCCCTTGGGCCCCCCGATCTTGTGGGCCGAAACCAGCGCCATGTCGCAGCCCAGCCAATTGAAGGCGACCGGCAGCTTGCCGAAGGCTTGCGTCATGTCGCAGACCGCGATGCCCGGCGGCAGGTCCTGGATCACGCCGGTCTCGGAATTTGCCAGTTGCAGCGCCATGCGCGCGGGATCGGCCACGCTCACCTGTCCGTTGCGGTCCACCGGCAGGCAGGGATCGACCCAGGAAGCGACCGAATCATGCTCGATATCGCCCGCAACAAGCCCCCGCCCGGCACAGGCCAGCGCGGCGGCCTCGCTCGCGCCCGAGGTAAAGACGGTCTCCGCCCCCTCCGCCCCCAGGGCCGAAGCGACCTGCGCACGCGCCTTCTCGACCAGCGCCCGCGCCGCGCGCCCCTCGGCATGCACGCTCGACGGGTTGCCCACCACATCCATCGCCGCGATCATCGCAGCGCGCGCCTCCGGCCGCAAAGGCGCCGTCGCATTCCAGTCCGGATAGACGCGCCCGCCCATGCCCTGTCCTTCTTCTGGCCCAAAATATCCCGGGGGAGTCCGCGCCAGCGGACGGGGGCAGCGCCCCCTACTCGTCGTCCACCACCTCGAACAGCGCCGGCACCGCCGGACAAGGGGCAAGGTCGTTCGCCGTGATGTCCGACAGCCGCGTCTGGTGCAGGAACACATAGACATGGGCCGAAAGACCCTCCCACAGCCGGTTGGTCAACGATTGCGCACGGCTACCCGACAGCCCGCCCGAGGCGCCCGCGCCCTTGTGCATCGCGCTTACCGTCTCGTCGACCGCCGAAAGCACGTCGACCACGCGGATCTCGGCGGCCGGTCGCGCCAGCCGGTAACCGCCGCCCGGACCACGCACCGACTCCACCAGTCCCGCGCGGCGCAGCTTGACGAAAAGCTGCTCGAGATAGGGCAGCGAGATGTCCTGCCGTTTCGAGATCTCGGCCAGCGACACCAGCCCGCCCTCGGGGATCAGGGCCAGATCGACCAGCGCCACCATCGCGTAGCGCCCCTTGGTGCTCAGTTTCATCGCCACCCTCCCGCAGACGGTTGACGCAGCGCGGGTGGGCCATTACCTCGGACTGCACCCCGAGCCCACGCTCGTCGGGTGGACCTGTCCTATGTAGCCCGGCCCTTCTCGTCAAGAATCCGGGCCTCGCGAACGAGAAGAACATAAATGCCCGAGGTCATCTTTCCCGGCCCCGAAGGCCGTCTCGAAGGCCGCTACCATCCGCAGAAAGACAAGGACGCCCCCATCGCCATCGTGCTGCATCCGCATCCGCAATTCGGCGGAACGATGAACAACCGGGTCGTCTACAACCTGCACTACGCGTTTCACCGCATGGGCTTTACCGTGCTGCGGTTCAATTTCCGCGGGGTGGGGCGCAGCCAGGGCGAATACGACCAGGGCATCGGCGAGTTGTCGGATGCGGCGGCCGCGCTCGATTACCTGCAATCCATGAACCAGAACGCCAAGCATTGCTGGGTTGCGGGGTTCTCCTTCGGGGCGTGGATCGGCATGCAGCTTCTGATGCGGCGGCCCGAGATCACCGGCTTCGTCTCGGTCAGCCCGCCCGCCAACATGTACGATTTCTCGTTCCTCGCCCCCTGCCCGTCCTCGGGCCTGGTGATCCACGGCTCGGCCGACCGCGTCGCGCCGCCCGCCGACACCCGCGCGCTGGTGGACAAGTTGCACGAGCAGAAGGGAATCACCATCACCCATGACGAGATCGAGGGCGCAGACCATTTCTTCCAGGATCCGCATATGGACGCGCTGATCGATCATGTCAGCACCTATGTCCGGCGCCGCCTGACCGAGGGCACCCGCTGACGGAGGCAAGGGCGTGGCGATTCTCGACGATCTAGCCGACACCCTGGCCCGCGAGGCGCTGGAACTGGCGGAACAGCTGGACGATGACCGGCTGATCGACGAGATGGCCAGGGCGATCGGCGAGTCGTCGCCCACCACCCAGGAAGCGTTCATGACCGCCGTGCGCATCCGCCGCGCCCTTGGCCGCGGTCGCGCGGTGATGGATCGCAAGCGCAGCACCCACGCCCTGCCCCCGCCCGAACAGGGCGATTCCGCCTAGGGCCGACCAGGGGTGGCCGAGGCATGCGGCAGGCCGCCGGGGGCTGGAGCTTTGGCATGGGCAGCGGCTCGGGCAATGCGGTGCCTCGCGCCAGGTCGCGCGCCTGTCCCGGCGGGCCGAGCACCACAGAACCGCGCGATCAGGTCGATGCGTGGACCGATCTCGCGGCCGCCGGCGACCGCGATTGCCGTGTCCGTTCACCGGGGGATCACTACGGTATACAAAAGCATACCGCTCTGGCCTGAACCGGTGAAATCGGCTATGACCCGCACGATGCGCGATTCCCGCAATCCTGAACGAGGGGCCACATGACGAAGATCAAAGTCGACAATCCGGTCGTCGAACTCGACGGCGACGAGATGACCCGGATCATCTGGGACTTCATCAAGAAGAAGCTGATCCTGCCCTATCTCGATGTCGACCTTCTGTATTACGACCTTGGCATCGAGGAACGCGACCGGACCGACGACCAGATCACCATCGACGCCGCCGAGAAGATCAGGGAGGTCGGCGTCGGCGTGAAATGCGCCACGATCACCCCCGACGAGGCGCGGGTCGAGGAATTCGGCCTCAAGAAGATGTGGAAATCGCCCAACGGCACGATCCGCAACATCCTGGGCGGCGTCGTCTTCCGCGCCCCGATCATCTGCCGCAACGTGCCCCGCCTGGTGCCCGGCTGGACCCGGCCCATCGTGATCGGCCGCCACGCCTTCGGCGACCAGTACCGCGCGACCGACATCAAGTTCCCCGGCCCCGGCACGCTCAGCCTGAAATTCGTGGGCGAGGACGGCACGGTGATCGAGGAAGAGGTGTTCAAGGCGCCCTCCTCGGGGGTCTATATGGGGATGTACAACCTCGACCAGTCGATCATCGACTTCGCGCGCGCCTCGATGAACTATGCCCTGGCGAAGGGCTGGCCGCTCTATCTCTCGACCAAGAACACCATCCTGAAACAGTATGACGGCCAGTTCATGATCCTGTTCCAGAAGGTGTTCGACGAGGAATTCGCCGACCGCTTCAAGGCCAAAGGCATCACCTACGAACACCGCCTGATCGACGACATGGTGGCCTGCGCGATGAAGTGGAACGGCGGCTTCGTCTGGGCCTGCAAGAACTATGACGGCGACGTGCAGTCCGACACCGTGGCGCAGGGCTTCGGCAGCCTCGGGCTGATGACCTCGATCCTGATGACGCCCGACGGCAAGACCGTCGAGGCCGAGGCCGCGCACGGCACCGTCACCCGCCACTACCGCCAGCACCAGAAGGGCGAAGAGACCTCGACCAATTCCATCGCGTCGATCTACGCCTGGACCGGCGGGCTGAAGCATCGCGCCAAGCTGGACGGCAACGAGCGGCTCGCCCATTTCGCGGAGACGCTGGAACGGGTGGTGGTCGAAACGGTCGAGGCGGGCGACATGACCAAGGATCTGGCGCTGCTGGTCGGGCCGGACCAGAAATGGCTGACCACCATGGGCTTCCTTGAGAAGGTGGACGAGAACCTGAACAGGGCGCTGGCGGGCTGAGGCGCGGGCGGGTCGCTGCCGCCCACCCGAAGACCGGGCCGCATGTCGTCAGGGCATGCGGCCCCCCGGGGACGCCATCCGTCTGGACAATTCCGTCCGGCAACGGCATTTCCGGATCATGCAGCTTTCCGTTCCCCGCCACAGCCTGCCTGACGACGCCCAGGGGCTGATCGTCGGCACGCTTCTCGTGGCGATCTCGGTCCAGCTGCTCAGTGCCGCGGGGCTGGTCACCGGCCAGATCGCGGGGCTGGCGCTGGTGGCTTCCTATGCCTCCGGATGGTCCTTCGGCGCCCTCTTCTTCGCGCTCAACCTGCCCTTCTACCTGCTGGCGCTGCGCCGCATGGGGCGGGCCTTCACGCTCAAGACCCTTGCGGCGGTGGGTCTTCTCTCGCTGTTCACGGAAACGCTGCCCCATGTCATGAGCCTTGGGCCCGTTCAGCCGCTCGCGGCCGCGATCCTGGCAGGCGTGACCGCGGGCGCGGGGCTGCTTGCGCTCTTCCGCCATGGGGCAAGCCTTGGCGGCGTCGGCATCGTGGCGGTCTGGCTGCAGGACAGGCATGGCATCCGCGCGGGTTGGGTGCAGCTTGGCTTCGACGCAGCAGTCTTTGCGCTGGCCGCAGCCGTGATCGCGCCACTGACCCTGCTCTGGTCGCTGATCGGGGCGGTCGTGCTGAATGTCATCATCGCCACCAATCACCGTCGCGACCGCTATATCGCCCGCTAGGCAATCAGGACACAGACCCATGCCGAAATCCTACATTTTCCTTCTCCTGGCCATCCTGACCGAAACCATCGCGACCTCGGCCTTGCAGGCCAGCCAGCAATTCACCCGGCTTCTGCCCTCGGTCATCGTCGTGCTGGGCTATGCGCTGTCCTTCTACCTGCTCTCGCACGCGCTCAAGACAATTCCCGTCGGCATCGCCTATGCCGTCTGGTCGGGGCTGGGGATCGTCCTGATCGCGCTGATCGGCTGGTGGGTCTTCGGCCAGCGCATCGACCTGCCCGCGGTTCTGGGCATGGCGCTGATCCTTGCGGGCATCCTGGTGATCCACCTCTTTTCGAAAAGCGCGGCGCATTAGCATTGGTTCTGGCCTTTTGGGGCAAAAGCCACTATCCGCAGCACAAATCCCCCAGAGGCCAACCCCATGGACATTCGCAACATCGCGATCATCGCGCATGTGGACCACGGCAAGACGACGCTTGTGGACCAGCTCTTGAAGCAATCCGGTTCCTTCCGCGAGAATCAAGCGGTGGCCGAACGCGCGATGGATTCCAACGATCTGGAACGCGAACGCGGCATCACCATCCTGGCCAAGGCTACCTCGGTCGAGTGGGACGGGCATCGGGTGAACATCGTCGACACCCCCGGCCACGCCGATTTCGGCGGCGAGGTCGAGCGGATCCTGTCGATGGTCGATGGTGTCGTGCTGCTGGTCGATGCCGCCGAAGGGCCGATGCCGCAGACCAAGTTCGTCACCTCCAAGGCGCTGGCGCTGGGGCTGCGTCCCATCGTGGTTCTGAACAAGGTCGACAAGCCCGAGGCCGAACCCGACCGCGCGCTGGACGAGGTGTTCGACCTTTTCGCCAATCTCGGCGCGAATGACGAACAGCTCGATTTCCCGCATATGTATGCCTCGGGCCGGTCGGGCTGGGCCGATCTCACGCTGGACGGGCCGCGCAAGGACCTGCATGCGCTCTTTGACCTGATCCTCGACCATGTGCCCGCGCCGAAGCAGTTGGCCGATGTCGATGAACCCTTCCGCATGCTGGCCACGACGCTGTCGGCCGACCCCTTCATCGGCCGCATCCTGACGGGCCGGATCGAATCGGGCCGGGTGCGCTCGGGCGATACGATCAAGGCGCTGTCGCGCAGCGGCGAGGAGCTGGAACGCTTCCGCGTCTCGAAGGTGCTGGCCTTCCGCGGGCTGTCGCAGAGCGCCATCGAGGTGGGCGAGGCGGGCGATATCGTCACGCTTGCAGGCATGTCGAAAGCCACTGTCGCCGACACGCTGTGCGCGACCGCCGTGACCGAACCCCTGCCCGCCCAGCCTATCGACCCGCCGACGATTTCCATCACCTTCGGCATCAATGACAGCCCGCTGGCGGGCCGCGAGGGCAAGAAGGTGCAATCGCGGGTGATTCGCGAACGGCTGATGAAAGAGGCCGAGCTGAACGTCGCGATCAAGGTGACCGACACCCCGGGCGGCGAGGCGTTCGAGGTCGCGGGCCGCGGCGAATTGCAGATGGGCGTGCTGATCGAGAACATGCGCCGCGAAGGGTTCGAACTGTCGATCTCGCGCCCGCAGGTGCTGATGCGCGAGGAGAACGGCCAGAAGCTGGAGCCGATCGAGGAAGTCACCGTCGATGTCGACGACGGCTATTCCGGCGTGGTGATCGAAAAGCTGACCGGCCCTCGCCGCGGCGAGATTGTCGAGATGCGGCCCGCCGGCACCGGCAAGACCCGGATCGTGGCCCACGTCCCCTCGCGCGGGCTGATCGGCTATCATGGCGAGTTCCTGACCGACACCCGCGGCACAGGTGTTCTGAACCGCGTGTTCCGTGAATGGGCACCCTACAAGGGACCGATCCCGGGGCGCCGGGCGGGCGTTCTGATCTCGATGGAGAACGGCGTCTCAGTCGCCTACGCGCTGTTCAACCTCGAGGAACGCGGACGGCTTTTCATCGGCGCGCAGGAGCCCGTCTATGAGGGCATGATCATCGGCGAGCACAGCCGCGACAACGACCTGGAAGTGAACCCGCTGAAAGGCAAGAAGCTGACCAACATCCGCGCCTCCGGCACAGACGAGGCGGTGCGGCTGACCACGCCGGTCAGGATGAGCCTGGAAGAAGCCATCGCCTATATCGACGATGACGAGCTGGTGGAGGTGACCCCCAGCGCGATCCGTCTGCGCAAGCGCTTCCTCGATCCACACGAACGCAAGCGCCAGTCCCGCGCGGCGGGCTGAATTACGGCCCCTTGCGGGGCCGCGCGCCTTCGGCGCGTGGGTATTTGGACCAAGAAGAAACAAGGCGCTGCGCCCCATTCAAGGGTGCGGCGCCTTGATTCATAGGCGTGAGTCAGTCGGTGGTTTCGACGACCAGAAATTCCCGTTCCGAGGCACTGCGGGCATGGTCCAGCACGGTCTGGTATTCGGGGCTGTTGTAGCAGGCAACCGCCGCCTCGAGGCTGGGAAAGCGCGCCACGACATTGCGCGGGCGCTCGCGGCCTTCGAGCTGCACGAAACGGCCACCGCGCGCGAGGAAGGTGCCGCCATGCGCGGCGATGGCGGGACCGGCCAGTTCGGCGTACTTGCCATGGGCGTCGGGGTCCGTGACGGTGACATGCGCGATCCAGAGTGCCCCCATCGCTCAACCCTCCAGCAGGGTTTCGGCGGCGCGGATCGCGGCCTGGGCATTGGCGATGTCGCGTGCGCCGCCCTGCGCCATGTCGGCCCGCCCGCCGCCGCCCTTGCCGCCCAGTTCGGCCACCGCCGCCTTGACCAGATCGACGGCCGAGACGCGGGCGGTCAGATCGCCCGTCACGCCCGCGGCGACTGCAGCCTTGCCCTCGGCCTCGGCGATCAGGAGGATCGCGCCCGAGCCGAGCCGGGCCTTGTGCTCGTCGATCAGCGGCGGCAGGTCCTTGCCCGAGACACCCGTCAGTACCTGGGCGAGGAAGGGCACGCCGCCCACCTGACGCGCCTCGGGCGCCGCACCGGGACCGGCCAGCGCCAGTTCACGACGCAGGGTCGCCACCTCGTTTTCCAGCGCGCGGCGCTCGTCCACCAGCGCCTTGACACGGGCGGCCAGTTCGCCGGGCTGGGCGCGCAGGATCTCGGCCACCTCGGACAGGCGGGCCTGCTGGGCGATCAGATGCTCGAGCGCGCCCTGCCCGGTCAGCGCCTCGATCCGGCGCACACCGGCCGAGGAGGCGCTGTCGCCCAGCACCACGCACAGCCCGATATCGCCGGTGCGTTCGACATGGGTGCCGCCGCACAGTTCCAGCGACCAGGCATTGCCGTCCTGCCCCTTGCCGGTGGGCGCGCGGCCCATCGAGACCACGCGCACCTCGTCGCCGTATTTCTCGCCGAACAGCGCCTGCGCGCCGATGGCGCGGGCATCGTCCGGTGTCATGATCCGGGTTTCCACGGGGCTGTTCTGCCGGATGAAGGCGTTGACCTCGCTCTCGACAGCGGCCAGTTCCGCGCGGCTCATCGCCTTTGAATGCGAGAAGTCGAAGCGCAGCCGGTCGGGCGCGTTCAGCGAGCCCTTTTGCGCGACATGATCGCCCAGCGTCTGGCGCAGCGCCTCGTGCAGCAGGTGCGTGGCCGAGTGATTGGCCCGGATCGCCGAACGGCGGGCGTGATCGACGCGCAATTCCAGCGGGTCGCCGACCGACAGCCCCCCCTTGGTGGGCGTCACCTTGTGGGCGAACAGTCCGCCGGGCATCTTCTGGGTGTCATGGATCACGCCCGAGGCATCGGGTTTCAGCCATGTGCCGCTATCGCCCACCTGCCCGCCGGATTCGGCATAGAACGGGGTCTGGTTGACCACCAGCCAGCCGGTCGCGCCTTCGGACAGCGAGGCCACCTCGGCGCCTTTCACAACCAGCGCCAGCACCTGCCCTTCGGCCACCTCGGTATCGTAGCCCAGGAATTCGGTCGGGGCGACGCGCTCGGCGATCTCGTACCAGATGGTCGCCTCCTTCGCCTCGCCCGAACCGGCCCAGCTGGTGCGCGCCTTGGCCTTCTGCGCGGCCATGGCCGCGTCGAAGCCCGCGACATCGACCTCGCGCCCCATCTCGCGCAGCGCGTCCTGCGTCAGGTCGAGCGGGAAGCCATAGGTGTCGTAAAGCCTGAACGCCGCCTCGCCGGGCAGTGCCGCGCCTTCGGGCAGGCGGGCCAGTTCGTCGTCCAGCAGGCGAAGGCCGCGGTCGAGCGTCTGCTTGAAGCGGGTTTCCTCCAGCTTCAGCGTCTCCTCGATCAGCGCCTGAGCGCGGCGCAGTTCGGGATAGGCCGCGCCCATCTGGGTCACCAGCGCCCCCACCAGCCGGTGCATCACCGGATCCTGCGCGCCCAGCAGATGCGCGTGCCGCATCGCGCGGCGCATGATCCTGCGCAGCACATAGCCGCGCCCGTCATTGCTGGGCATCACCCCGTCCGCGATCAGGAACGAGGTCGAGCGCAGATGGTCCGCGATCACCCGATGGTGGACATTGCGCGGCCCGTCCGGCTCGGACGAGGTCGCATGCGCCGATGCCTCGATCAGCGCGCGCATCAGGTCGGTGTCGTAATTGTCGTGCTTGCCCTGCAACAGCGCGCCGATCCGCTCCAGCCCCATGCCGGTGTCGATCGACTGCATGTCCAGGGCGCGCATGCTGCCATCCTCGAACTGCGCGTTCTGCATGAAGACGAGGTTCCAGATCTCGATGAAACGGTCGCCATCCTCGTCCTTGCTGCCCGGCGGGCCGCCCCAGATCGAGGGGCCATGGTCAAAGAAGATCTCCGTGCAGGGGCCGCAGGGGCCGGTAGGACCCATCATCCAGAAATTGTCGTTGGTGGAGATGCGGATGATCCGCTCGTCGGGCAGGCCCGCGACCTTCTTCCAGATCGCGGCAGCCTCGTCGTCGGTGTGATAGACGGTAACCAGAAGACGATCCTTTGGAATGTCGAAATCGCGGGTCAGCAGCTCCCAGGCATAGGGGATCGCGTCTTCCTTGAAATAGTCGCCGAAACTGAAATTCCCCAGCATTTCGAAGAAGGTATGATGCCGGGCGGTATAGCCGACATTGTCCAGATCGTTGTGCTTGCCGCCCGCGCGCACGCATTTCTGAGAGGTGGTGGCGCGGGTGTAGTCGCGCTTCTCGACCCCGGTGAACAGGTTCTTGAACTGCACCATGCCGGAATTGGTGAACATCAGCGTGGGGTCGTTGCGCGGCACAAGGGGCGAGCTGTCGACCACCTCGTGGCCGTTCTTCTGGAAATAGCTCAGAAAGGTCGAACGGATGTCGTTCAGGCTGGGCATGTCGGTCGCGCCTCGGGGTCTCGGAATTTCCGATCCGATGTATCGCCGCGCGCGGGGGCTGTCCATGGCCAAGGCGGCGCTGCGCCCGGCTGCCCCCTCAGCCCGCGGTGGCGCGCAGCAGCCGCTTGCGCGCGGCCGGGATCGCGCGGATCTCGAGCCCGGTAAAGACATGCAGCGTGTTCAGGTCGCGGTCGACGACCGCATGGTCGGACACCCAGCCGCCCATCACCAGATAGCTGCGCAGAAGCGGCGGCATTGCCAGCATGGCGCGCCTGGCATCCGGCTTGCGGCGGCGCAACCGCTGGGCAAAGCGGAAGACATTCGGCGCCTTGACCCGCGGCAGCCAGCGCGGGGGGGCAAGATGGCGCTCGGTCAGCAGCGCGAAGGCATCCATATGCGCCGCGGCCTCGGTGCCCTTGAAGGACGAACAGCCGAACAGCATCTCGACGCCGGTCTCGTCGACAAAGCGCGTCATCGCCCCCCAGGCCACGCGCAGGATATCCGGATCGCGCCAGTCGGGATGGATGCAGAAGCGCCCCATCTCGACCATCGGGCCGTCGAACTCGGCCAGCGCCGACAATTCATAATATTGCGCCGAATAGCTTTGCCCGATCTCGGCCCCGCCCTTGAGCGGCATGAGCCGGAAACAGCAGACCAGTTCACCGCTGCGCGCCTCCTCGACCAGCACATGGCGGCACAGCGCGTCGAAGGCATCGGCATCCAGCCCATCGGGGGCGTCGGGCGTGGCGCGGAAGGTCAGGTAGCGCAGACGCTGCGCGGCCTCGATATCGTCCGGGGTCCGGGCGAAGCGGGCGGCGTATCGTCCCCTGCGAAGTGACAGCATCGTGACCGCTCCCGCGGACTGGCGGACGGCGAGCGTCCGACTACCTATGTTCACGACGGCGTTAGCACAGAATTTGTGACAACTGAAGGACAGGGCGCACGAGGCAATATGACCCAGAAGATCACCAGAACCGATGCCGAATGGCGCGCGCAATTGTCGGACCTTGCCTACAAGGTGACCCGCAGGCACGGCACCGAGCGGCCCTTTACCCATGACGATTTCCCGAAACGGTCGGGCAGTTTCCGCTGCATCTGTTGCGGCGCGGTCCTGTTCGATGCCGAAGACAAGTTCGACAGCGGCACGGGCTGGCCCAGCTTCACCCGCCCCGCGGATCAGGACGCGGTGGGGGAGACCACCGATCGCAGCTTTTTCATGACCCGGACCGAGGTGCATTGCGCCCGCTGCGACGCCCATCTGGGCCATGTCTTTCCCGACGGGCCCGCGCCCACGGGACTACGCTACTGCATCAACGGGGTTGCGCTGAATTTCGAGGAAAAGGGCTGAACCGCCCCGTCTTCGGGGGCAGGGTGGCTAGCGCGGTCCGATAACATCCTCGGCGCGGAAATTGCCAAGGTTGCGGAACAGCTGGCCGAGGAAGCTGATGCCCTTGACATTCGATTCGGTCACCCGCCGATTGAGCGCGATCACCCGACCCCGTTCCAGCCCGAAGCGTTCGACATTCTCGACCGTGCCGTTCGCGGCAAACGAGATCGCCACCACCTGCCGCTCGATATTCTCGGGCGCGCGGGGGCCGACCGTCTTCCAGATATTCTCGACGTAATACCACGCCTCGTCGCGCATCACGCCATTGACCGAGGGGGTGCCGACCAGTTCGGCCACGCTGTCGCGGGTATCCACGCCCACCACGATTGCGGACAGATCCTCCTCGGAGGGGGCGTAGCCGCTCTTGCGAATGATCGGGGAACAGCCCGCAATCGACGCGCACAGAACGACGACGAGCGCCAGTCTGGCGGAACCTGCCCGGGGCCTTGCCATGCCAACCTCTTGTCACAAGGGCTCTTGCCTCCTAATCCGCTTACATCAGAGAGCCACCCGGGTTCAAGGAAGGAACGTCGCCATGACCGATACCGAACACATGGAAACGACGATCCGGCTCGCCGCGCTACCGGGCCGCACGCCGGTATCGCTACGACTGGAACCAGACGCCTCGGAGCGCGCGGCGATGGCCGGACGGCTGGGGCTGCTGGCGCTGAAAAAGCTACGCTTCGAGGGCGAACTGGTGCCCGAGGCGCGGCGCGACTGGCGGCTGTCGGGGCGGCTGGGGGCAACGGTGGTCCAACCCTGCGTGGTGACGCTGGCCCCGGTGACAACGCGGGTCGAGACCGATCTCGTACGTGTCTACCGCGCGGGACTCGCCCCCCCGCCCCCGGGCAGCGAGATCGAGATGCCCGAGGATGACAGCGAGGATCCCCTGCCCGAACGGCTTGATCTGCTGGCGGTGATCGAGGAGGAGCTGGCGCTGGCGCTGCCGCTTTATCCGCGTGCCGAGGGCGCGGAAACCGGCGAGGCCAGCTTTGGCCCGCCCGGGGTGGCCCCGATGCGCGATGAGGACACGAAACCCTTTGCGGCGCTGGCCCGGCTCAAGGGGCGGGACGGGGCCGAATAGCGAGTGTAGCCTTGCGTGTTTCGCCTCGCTTGCGCGAGGCGACCGGGGGCCGGGGGCTGCGCCCCCGGCCCTTTGGGTATTTGGGCCAAGAAGAAAAGGCAGGCGTGGGTGGGGGCTACCAGCGTCCGGTCAGGCTGCGGATCAGCAGCCCCGCGCGGCGGTGGAATTCCGAGGGGGCAAGCCTGCCTTCGGCCACGCGGGTGGGATCGGCGGCGGCGCGGCCGAGGATTGCACCTGCGCGCCAGGCGGTCAGCGCGGCGGGGGTCGCGGCGGGGGGAATCGCGGCGCGCTGGCGCCGGGCGGCAGCAAGCCGGGCAAGCCCCTGGCGGGCCAGCGCGGCGACGGCTGCGGGACGGCCATCAACCAGCGGCAGGCGGCCGCGCGCCTCGAGATCCGGCACCGCCAAGAGCCAGGCGGCGATGCCTTGGGCGAAGGCCAGGTCGCGCAAGGCGCGCTCGCCCGTTGCGGCGCCCAGCACGCGCGCCGCGACCCACATCAGCGTGCCGAAACAGGCGTCGATATGCGCCTCGAACGCCGCCTGATCGGCAAAGGGGGCGCGGGTGCAATCCCAGCGGCGCGCGGCCACGAGAGAATCGAGCAGAATTGCGCCCTCGGGATCGAGGACCTGCGCCAGCGGTGTCGCGACCTCGTGGCGGCGGACCGGGCCGCCGCGCGCGATCTCGTCCAGCACGTCGCGCCACCATTGAAGGCGCATCTCGGCGATCATCGGCTCGGCGGTGAGCCAGGGCGCGCGCGCCACCTCGACATTGAAGGCATAAAGCGGCAGCAGCCGCTCGCGCGCCGCGACCGGCGCCGTCATCGTGGCCAGGAAGCGGTCGGGATCGCCCCGCCGGACGATCTCGGCGCAGGCATCTATGCTCATCGCGGCCGGGCCACGGTCAGCAGATAGCCGTATTCGGCCCGGCAGGCCCGCCAGGTAGCGATTTCATCCTCGGCCGCCGCCAGCACATCGGCAATCGCGGCGGAGGCGCCGGGGCGGAGGGTTGCGATCTGGCGTTCCATCGGCTGGAAATAGCCCTCCCATGCCGCATCGGACAGGGGGCGCTGACCAAGGATCGCGTATCCCGCCGCCTGGACCTGGGCCGCAATGCCTGCCGCGTCTGTGATCCGGGGGTATTCCCGGTCCCAGAAGGCCCGCGCCCGGGCCGAAGGCGTCGCAGTGAACCAGCAGGCTTCGGAAAACGCCACCGCGCCGCCCGGGGCCAGCGCCGCGCGCCAGCGGCTCAGCCCCTCGGTCACGCCGAGGAAATGGAGCGCGCCGGCCGACCAGATCAGATCGAAGGGACCGGTCAGCGCGCCCATATCGCCCTGCCGCACCCGGGCCCGCCGCTCATCCGCGAAACGCGCCGTCGCCCGTTCGGCATAATGGGGGTGCAGGTCCACCGCCTCGACCCGGCCGCGCGGCACATGGGCCAGCAGCGCCGCGATATCCGCCCCCGGCCCGCAGCCCGCATCGCAGATCGCGCCATCCGCGGGCACGCCTGCAAGGGCCAGCGCCCAGTCCAGGCTGTCACCGTCGCTCGGCCCGCCGCGGGGCGAATCGTCGTGAAGCGTGAAGAAGGCCGCCCAGTCCATCAGGCGGACCCCGTGACGGGCGCCCCGTCGCGCACCAGTTTCCACACGACCGCATCCAGAAGCGCCTCGAAACTGGCATCGACGATATTGGGCGAGACCCCCACCGTGGCCCAGCGCCTCCCCTGCCCGTCCTCGCTGTCGATGATGACGCGGGTCACGGCCTCGGTGCCGCCATTGGTGATGCGCACCTTGAAATCGACCAGCTTCATATCGTCGATATAGGGCTGGTACAGGCCCAGATCCTTGGCAAGCGCCCGCCAGAGCGCGTTGACCGGCCCCCGGTCACGCCCCTCGGCATCGCGGCTTTCCGAGACCGACAGCTTCTTTTCGCCGCCCACCTTGACCACCACCACCGCCTCGGACTGGCTGACCATCCGGTCATGGCGGTTCTTGCGCCGCTCGACCGTCACCCGGTAGCGCTTGACCTCGAAGAAGGCGGGCAGCCGGTCGAGGATACGCCGCGCGACCAGTTCGAAACTGGCCTGCGCGCCGTCATAGGAATAGCCCTCGCCCTCGCGCGTCTTGATCTCGTCAAGGATCAGCGCCAGCCGCGGATCGCCCTCGGGCACCTCCAGCCCCGCCTCGGCCAGCCGCCTTCGCAGGTTCGACTGCCCGGCCTGGTTCGACATCGGGATCACCCGGATATTGCCGACGCGGGCGGGGTCGATATGCTCGTAGGTCGCGGGTTCCTTGAGGATGGCGCTGGCATGCAGCCCCGCCTTGTGAGCAAAGGCCGAGGCGCCGACATAGGCCGCCGCCTTGCGCGGCACCCGGTTCAGGATGTCATCCAGAAGCCGCGAGGCGTGCGTGAGCCCGGTCAGCGCCTCTGCCGTCACGCCGGTTTCGAACCGGCTGGCATAGGGCTCCTTGAGCAGGAAGGTCGGGATCAGCGTGGTCAGGTTCGCGTTGCCGCAGCGTTCCCCCAGCCCGTTCAGCGTGCCCTGCACCTGCCGCGCGCCCGCATCGACAGCGGCCAGGCTGCACGCCACCGCGTTGCCGGTATCGTCATGGGTGTGGATGCCGATCTGCGTGCCGGGGATGCCGCGGGCGATCACCTCGGCCGTGATCTCGCCGATCTCATGGGGCAGCGTGCCGCCATTGGTGTCGCACAGCACGATCCAGCGCGCGCCCGCCTGATGCGCGGCCACAAGGCAATCAAGCGCATAGGCCGGGTCGGCCTTCCAGCCGTCGAAGAAATGCTCGGCATCGAACAGCGCCTCGCGGCCCTGCGCGGTGACATGGGCGATGGATTTCGCGATGTTTTCGACGTTCTCGGCCAGCGTGATGCCCAGCGCGGTCGTGACGTGGAAATCATGGGTCTTGCCGACGAGGCAGACCGACTGCGTATTGGCGTTCAGGACGGCAGCCAGCACATCGTCATTCTCCGCCGACCGCCCCGCGCGCTTGGTCATGCCGAACGCAGTGAGGGTGGCTTTCGTCTTCGGCGGATGCGCGAAAAAGTCACTGTCGGTGGGGTTCGCACCTGGCCAGCCGCCTTCGATATAGTCAAGCCCGAGCTGGTCGAGCATGGCCGCGATCTGGTGCTTTTCAGCCGTCGAGAATTGCACCCCCTGCGTCTGCTGCCCATCGCGCAGGGTGGTGTCGTAAAGAGTGAGGCGGGTGCGGCTCATGTGAGGCCGTCAAGTTTGCTGGGGTCGAAGTCGCGCTTACTCTGCAACTCCACCCCAAGCCGAGTCATTCGGACTTCGACACCCGCATCAATCAGCACGGATTTGATACGGTCTACTTCAGAAAAGTCTTTCGATTTCATGGCTTGCTCTCTGGCCGCTACCAAAAGAGACTTGGCATGATCCAGAGCAAGATCGCCAATATCAGCAAATTTTCGCGCGGCGCTCAGAATGTTCCGATCCGTCAACCCTAAAAAGTCCGTCGTCGCGCGAAAATCTGCAAGAGCGTCATCATCTCGCTTCGCGCTGTCAAAGGCTGCATGAAGTCGGGTTATGGCGAGCGGCAAATTCAGGTCGTCAGAGATCGCGTCAATGACTTCCTGAATCACATGGCCTTTGTTCAATCTTTTGTTCAACAGACCATCGGATGTCATTGCGCGCGTCCACCGCATTAATGTCCGTTCCGCCTCCCGCGCCTTCGCCTCCGTCCAGTCCATCGGTTTGCGGTAATGCGTCTGCAGCATCACAAACCGGATCACTTCGCCCGGCCAACCTTGATCCAGCAGATCGCGCACGGTGAAGAAATTGCCCAGGCTCTTGGACATCTTCCTGCCCTCAACCTGCAGCATCTCGTTGTGCATCCAGACCCGGGCAAACCCGCCCTCGGGATGGGCACAGCAGCTTTGGGCAATCTCGTTCTCGTGATGGGGAAATTGCAGGTCGATGCCGCCGCCATGAATGTCGAAGGACGCCCCCAGCAATTCATGCGCCATCGCCGAGCATTCGATATGCCAGCCCGGCCGCCCCCGGCCCCAGGGCGAGTCCCAGCCCGGCAATTCGTCGTCCGAGGGCTTCCACAGGACGAAATCCATCGGGTCTTCCTTGAACGGTGCCACCTCGACCCGCGCGCCCGCGATCATGTCGTCGACCGACCGGCCCGACAGCGCGCCATAGGCCGCATAGGACCGCACCCGGAACAGCACATGGCCTTCGGCCGCATAGGCATGGCCCTTGGCGATCAGCCCCTCGATCATGGCGATCATCGCCCCGATCCACTCGGTCGCGCGCGGCTCGCGGGTCGGGCGCAGCGCCCCCAGCGCATCCATGTCGTCATGATACCAGCCGATGGTCTCGTCCGTCCGCTCGCGGATCAACCCCTCCAGCGACCGCGGATCGCCCGCCGCGCGCCGCGCCTGGGCGGCGGCGTTGATCTTGTCATCGACATCGGTGAAATTACGCACATAAGTTACCGCGCCCTCGCCATACACATGGCGCAACAGCCGGAACAGAACGTCGAAGGTCACCACGGGCCGCGCGTTGCCCAGATGCGCGCGGTCATAAACGGTGGGCCCGCAGACATACATCCGCACATTGGCGGGGTCCAGGGGCTCGAACGTCTCCTTGCGGCGCGTCCTGCTGTTATATAGGCGGATCTCGGTCATGGCGTGGTCCTTCGCGCGCGTCCCGGGCCGGGTTCTGGCATATCCGCGCCGCGATGGGAATATGCCGACCGGCTCGCACAACCGCGCGCCACGGGGCACCCTGCCCGCAAGACCGAGGATCAGATCATGGCCTTCTGCGACGCGCTGCCCGGCGCCACGCGCGACCGCCTCGGCTGAGACGCCACACCCCCTTGCCTCTTCTTCTGGCCCCAAATATCCCCGCCGGAGGCATCCGACAGGATACAGGGGCGATGGACCACGACGATCTGGCGCATTGGTCGAAACGGGCCGCCGACTGGGCGCGCGCCTATCACCGGGGGCTGCGCGACCGCCCCGTGCGGCCGAGGACCGCGCCCGGCGCCACCGCCGCCCGCCTGCCCGCCGCCCCGCCCGAGGCCCCCGAGCCGATGGAGGCGATCTGGGCTGACTTCGAGGCGCTGGTGCCGGACGCCATGACCCATTGGCAGCATCCCCGCTTCTTCGCCTATTTCCCGGCGAACGCCGCCCCCGCCTCGATGCTGGCCGAGCAACTGGCCAATGCGATGGCCGCACAATGCATGCTGTGGCAGACGGCCCCCGCCGCGACCGAGATCGAGCAGGCGATGGTGGGCTGGCTGCGGCAGGCGCTGGGGCTTGCCCCCCGCTTCACCGGCACGATCCATGACAGCGCGACCACCGCGACGCTGGCCGCGGTGCTGACGATGCGCGAACGCGCGCTGGGCTGGGCGGGCAACGCGCAGGGGCTTTCGGGCCACAAGCGGCTGAGGCTATATGCCAGCGCCCAGACCCATTCCTCGGTCGACAAGGCGGCGCGGGTGGCGGGCATCGGGCAAGAGAACCTGGTCAAGGTGGCGACCGACGCGACGCACGCGATGGACCCCGCCGCGCTTGATGCCGCGATCCGGGCCGATCTGGCGGCGGGCTACCTTCCGGCGGGCGTGATCCTGTGCGTCGGCGGCACCGGGATCGGCGCCATCGACCGGGTGGCCGAGACGCTGGCCGTGGCAAGGGCGCACGGGCTTTACACCCATGTCGATGCGGCTTGGGCGGGCTCGGCGATGATCTGCCCGGAGTTCCGCGACCTCTGGGCGGGGATCGACGCGGCCGACTCGATCGTGGTGAACCCGCACAAGTGGCTGGGCGTGCAGTTCGACTGCGCGGTGCAGTTCCTCGCCGACCCCGCGCCGCAGGTCCGCACGCTGGGGCTGCGGCCCGATTACCTGGAAACTCTGGGCCAGTCGGATGTGACCGATTTCAACGAATGGACGGTGCCGCTGGGCCGCCGCTTCCGGGCGCTCAAGCTGTGGTTCGTGCTGCGCGCCTATGGGCTCGAGGGGTTGCGCGCCCGCATCCGCAACCATGTCGCCTGGGCCGCCGAGGCGCGCGACGCCATCGCCGCCCTGCCCGGTTTCGAGATCGTGACAGAGCCGCGTCTGTCGCTGTTCACCTTCGCGCTTGGCGACGATGCCGCGACCGAGGCGCTTCTGAAACGGGTGAATGATGACGGCCGTGTGTACCTGACCCAGACGCGGCATCAGGGCCGGTTCGTGATCCGGGTGCAGGTCGGGTCGTTCGATTGCAAGCGCGCGGACGTGATGATGCTGCCCCGCGTGCTGGCGGAGGCGAGCGGGGCGGCCTGACGCCGCCCCTGCCCCGGTTCAGAACCGGAACGACGCGCGCAGCGTCGCGGTGGTGGCATCGGCACCCACACCCGAGCTGCCGAACTCGTCGAAATCGTGGTAGAGAACCTCGCCGCCGATGATCCAGGATGGCGACGGCTGCCAGGCAAGCCCCACACCGACGAACGCGCCCGTCTCGTAGCCCAGCGAGGTGCCGGCACGCGCGGCACCCGCCGTGCCGTAGAGCATGGTCGACCCCATGTCGTAACCCACCTGCCCCTTCAGCCGCCAGACATAATCCAGCTCCTCGGCGCCGCCTGCAAGGTCGATATCGGCGCGGTCATAGTCCAGTTCGATGCCGGTCACCAGCGTGCCCATGTCCCAGCGATAGCCGACATGCAAGCCGTAGATTTCGCCATCGCCGTCGCGCGCACCCGAGACATTCACATCGCCATAGCCCAGTTGCAGACCGGCATAGGCGCCGCCCCAATCGCCGCTCGGGGCAGGCGCTGGCACGGGCGCCGCAGCAATGACCGGCGCATCGGCCGGGGCGGGGCTGTAGCTGCCGGCCAGCGCCGGGGTGACCGCAACGGCGCCGAAAGTCAGCGCCAGCGGAAGCGTGAAACGATTCAGTTTCATCGGAATTCTCCTTGCTTCTCTATCGTCCTCGGAATTAGGCCCGACAAGGGCCAGGCGTCCGAACCGCCGCCTGTCGACAACGTTGTAAAAAGGGTTGCATCGCCTGCAGTGAAAGGGACGAACACGGGGATGTGACACCGCCCCTGTTCCACGCTCCCCGCCCGGCGGCTTTCCGCCGGGCGGGGGCTGGACAAGCGGCAGCCGCTCGCCCAGCCGCCGGACAATCGCTCCCCGCCTCCCCGGAGACAGCCCATGGCCTGCCGACTTGCCCCGATCCTGACGATCCCGCTGCTGGTCGCGCAGGCCCCGGCACTTGCCCAGACCGGCAACTGGTCCGCGCCTGACGATCTTTTTGTCAACGACCATGCCGATCATCGAGGCCGCGGCCGAGGACCGCCTGCGCGCCGCGCTGTCCGCGCTGCGGGCCGAAACCGGGGTCGAGATGACCGTGGTGACCATCGCCCGCCGGTCCGATTACGGGTATCTCGGCCTGTTCGAGGATTTCGCGACGCACCTTTTCAACACCTGGGGCGTGGGCGATGCGACGCGCAATGACGGCATCCTCGTTCTGGTTGCCCATCGCGACCGCGAGATGCGGCTGGAACTGGGCGCAGGTCATGCGCGCGACTGGGACCGCGTGGCGCGCGATGTGGCCGAGGAGAGCTTCCTGCCGCTGTTCCGCGAGGACCGCTATTCCGAGGGGATCGAGACCGGCACCATGGCCGCCATCGCCCGCATCGCCCGGCCCCGTGCCGCGGGCAAGCCGCCCGGGTCCGGCTCGGGCACGGGTGGATGGGGGGCGGGGCTTCTGCCGCTGCTGCTGTTCGCGGCCTTCTTTCTGGCGGTCGCCTTCCGGCGGCGGCTGGGCGATCTGGGCCTGCGGGTCCGGCGCTGCCCCGGTTGCGGCCAGCGCGGCCTGCATCAGATCCGCGAGGTGATCTGCCCCGCCACAAGCGCCGAGGCGGGCGACGGCCGACAGGTCACCTCCTGCCCCGCCTGCGGGCCGAGCGACACGAAAACCTACCCGATCTCGCGCCCCGGCGGGTCGAGCGGCGGCTTCGGCGGCGGCCGGTCTTCGGGTGGGGGCGCCAGCGGGCGCTGGTAGGCTGCAAGGACGCATGGACAAGCCGCGCGCGTCGCGGCTAGCACTGGCCGGACGAGCCGGAAGGGAGGGTAAACCATGCGGATCAGCGAAACAAAGGCGATCGTGACCGGGGGCGCCTCGGGTCTCGGGGCGGCGGCGGCGCGCGCGCTCTGCGCGGGCGAGGCGGCGGTGACCATCCTCGACCGCGACGCCGAACGCGGCATGGCGCTGGCGGCCGAGATCGGCGCGGGCTTCAAGCCGGTCGATGTCACCGACGAAACCTCGGTCGCCCAGGCCATCGGCGAGGCGGTCGCGCAGATGGGCGGACTGACCGCCTGCATCAACTGCGCCGGCATCGCCACCGCGGAACGGCTTCTGGGCCGGAACGGGCCGCACGCATTGGAAAGCTTCCGCCGCACCGTCGAGATCAACCTGATCGGCAGCTTCAACGTGCTGCGCCTGGCCGCCGCCGAGATGGCCGGGAACGATCACGAGGCCGATGGCTGTCGCGGCGTGATCATCAACACCGCCTCGATCGCCGCCTTCGACGGGCAGAAGGGTCAGGCCGCCTATGCCGCCTCCAAGGGCGGTATCGCCGCGATGACCCTGCCGCTTGCCCGCGATCTGGCGAATCTGCGCATCCGCGTGATGGCCGTCGCACCCGGCGTCTTCCGCACCCCGATGCTCGAAGGTCTGGGCCAGGAGGTGATGGACGGGCTGGCCGCCGATGTGCCGAACCCGCCGCGGCTGGGCGCCCCGGCCGAATTCGCGGCCCTTGTCTGCCACATCATCGAGAATTGCTATCTGAATGGCGAGGTGATCCGGCTCGACGGCGCGCTGAGAATGCGCTGAGGCCGCCCGATCCGGCCTCGCCGGGAAAACCCCGAACCCTGCTTCTTCTGGCCGCAAATATCCCGGGGGGAGTCCGAAGGACGGGGGGCAGCGCCCCCCCCACCCGGTCGCCCCGGCGCAAGCCGGGGCGAAACCGCTCCCCCGTCTAGCGTTCCGTCGCCTCGGCCTTCTCGGCCAGCATCAGCCAGTCCTCCTCGGCCTCGGACAACGCCGCCTGTCGTTCCGCCAGCGCCTCGCTCGCCCTCGCGAATTTCGAGGGATCGCGCGCAAACAGCCCCGGATCGGCCAGCAGCGCCTCGATCCTGCCGATCTCGGCCTCAAGCCGCGCGATCTCCGCGGGCAGCGCGTCGAGCCTGTGCCTTTCGGTGAAGCTCAGCCCCTGCGCGGTCCTTTCCGCCTTCCGGGGCACCTGTTTCGGAGCCGGGGCGGCAGGCTTCTCGGATGGCCGCGCATCGCTCACGCCCCCCCGCTGGCCGCGGTAATCGGACCAGCCCCCGGCATAGACCACGGCCTTGCCGTCGCCCTCCATCGCGATGGTGGTGGACGCCACCCGGTCGAGGAAATCACGATCATGGCTGACCAGCAGCACCGTGCCATCATAGTCCGACAGCAATTCCTGCAACAGATCCAGCGTCTCGACATCCAGGTCGTTCGTCGGCTCGTCCAGAACCAGAAGGTTCGACTCGCGCGCCATGATCCGCGCCAGTAGCAGCCGCGCCCGCTCGCCGCCCGACAGCGCGCGGACCGGCGCACGGGCCTGCGCCTCGTCGAAAAGGAAGTCCTTGAGATAACCGACCACATGGCGGGGCCTGCCGCGCACCAGCACCTGGTCGGCCTTGCCCGAAACGCGCATCTCCGGATCGCCGGTCAGGCTTTCCCACAGCGTCATGTCGGGGTCCAGCGCGGCGCGGTTCTGGTCGAACACCGCCATCTGCACGTTCGAGCCCAGGACCACCTCGCCGGTATCGGGCGCCAGTCCACCGGTCAGCATCCGCAACAGCGTCGTCTTGCCCGCGCCGTTCGGTCCGACCAGCGCCACACGCTCGCCCCGCTGGATGTGCAGGCTGAAATCGCGCAGGATCGCACGGTCGTCAAAGTTCTTCGAGATACCCCTGGCCTCGATCACCCGCTTGCCCGATTGCGGCCCCGAGTCCAGCGCCATCGCCGCGGTGCCCTGGCGGCGGATCATCGCCGCGCGGTCCTCGCGCATCGCGGCCAGCGCGCGCAGCCGTCCCTGGTTGCGCTTGCGCCGGGCCGATATCCCCTCGACCGCCCAGCGGCCCTCGGCCTTGATCCTGCGCTCGAGCTTGTGGCGCGCCTCGTCCTCCTCGGCCCAGACCTTGTCGCGCCATGCCTCGAACGCCTCGAAGCCGCGCTCCTGGCGGCGCACCTCGCCCCGGTCGATCCACAGCGTCGCGCGCGCCAGCGCGCGCAGGAAGGCCCGGTCATGCGAGATCAGCACGAAGGCCGAGCGTGTCTCGCCCAGTTGCGATTCCAGCCAGGCAATCGCCTCGATGTCCAGATGGTTGGTCGGCTCGTCCAGCAGCATCAGCGACGGCGCCTCGGCCAGAAGACGGGCCAGAGCCGCCCGCCGCCGCTCGCCGCCCGAGGCGGTCGCGACCGGGGTGGCGGGGTCGAATTTCAGCCCCTCGGCCACCATCGCCACGCGGTATTCCTCGCCCGGCGGCAATGTCGCGGCGGCGAAATCGCCCAGCGTGGCAAAGCCCGACAGGTCGGGATCCTGCTCCATGTAGCCGACCGTGGTGCCGGGCGAGAGGATACGCGCGCCCGCATCGGGCTCGACCAGGCCCGCCATCACCTTCATCAGCGTCGACTTGCCCGATCCGTTGCGCCCCACCAGCGCCACCCGGTCGCCCGGCTGGATCACCAGATCGACACCCGCAAAGACAGGGTTGCCGCCAAAGGTCAGAGAGATGCCGGAAAGCTGCAAAAGGGGTGCGCGCGCCATGGGTGGTGGCTACTGCGCCCCGCCCCCGCGGTCAAGCGACCGCTTGGCGGCCAGCAAGAGACCCGCCGGCGCGCGCCGACGGGGCCTGTCGGATCGGTCGCGGACCAGCTCAGGCTTCCATCACGTCGCCGCCGCCGCCGTCGTCGCCCATGTGGAAGTCGAGACCGTGGGCCGCGCGAATCTTGTCCTCGATCTGCAACGCAACGTCCTGGTTGTCCTTCAGGAATTGCTTGGCATTCTCGCGGCCCTGGCCGATGCGTTCGTCGCCGAAGGAATACCAGGCCCCCGACTTGTCGACGACACCGGCCTTCACGCCCAGGTCGATCAGCTCGCCGGTCTTGGAAATCCCCTCGCCATACATGATGTCGAACTCGACCTGCTTGAACGGCGGCGCGACCTTGTTCTTGACCACCTTCACCCGGGTGGCGTTGCCCACCACCTCGTCGCGGTCCTTGATCGCGCCGATCCGGCGGATGTCGAGACGAACCGAGGAATAGAATTTCAGCGCGTTGCCGCCCGTGGTGGTTTCGGGGCTGCCGAACATCACGCCGATCTTCATGCGGATCTGGTTGATGAAGATCACGGTGCATTTCGACCGGCTGATCGAGCCCGTCAGCTTGCGCATCGCCTGGCTCATCAGCCGGGCCTGCACGCCCACGTTCGAATCGCCCATGTCGCCCTCGAGTTCCGACTTGGGCGTCAGCGCAGCCACCGAGTCGACCACGACCATGCTGACCGCACCCGACCGGACCAGCGTATCGACGATCTCTAGGGCCTGTTCACCGGTATCGGGCTGGGAAATCAGCAACTCGTCCAGATCGACGCCCAGCTTGCGGGCATAGATCGGGTCCAGCGCGTGCTCGGCATCGACAAAGGCGCAGATGCCGCCCTTCTTCTGTTCCTCGGCCACGCAATGCAGCGTCAGCGTGGTCTTGCCCGAGCTTTCGGGGCCGTAGATCTCGATGATCCGTCCCTTGGGCAGCCCGCCGATCCCCAGCGCGATATCCAGCCCCAGCGACCCGGTCGAGGTTGACTCGATCTCGGCCACGGGGTTCTCGGCGCCGAGCTTCATGATCGAGCCCTTGCCGAACTGCCGTTCGATCTGCGCCAGCGCCGAGTCCAGCGCCTTCTGCTTGTCGGAATTCCGCTTGTCCACCATGTCGAGAAGGTTCGCTGTGCTCATATGTCCTATCCTTATTCCACACCCCGAAGCGGGCGGCAATGACCACTCTTGTTCGCCTCTTGTTCTCACAGGTATCGGATCAAGCAGAGAACATTTCAAGTCAAATTCGAGCATCCCGAGCATTGACGGAATCGGTTAACGAATGGTTCACGGACACATGGCGATGCCTCCCGGAAACTGCGCGCCCCTCAAGCCATTCTGTTCACAGGAGGATTTTTCTTCTCCAGAGCGCAAACCGGTCGCGTCCGGGTAACCGGGCCTTCCAGGGTAGCCCGCTGCGCCTCCCGACGGTCGCGCCAGATGCGATGGCCCTCGCGATTGCGAAGCGATCGCGTCGGGCTTCACTGCGCGGGCCTCTTGCTTGGGCGTGGCGCTGGCCATTTGGGCATTCCGGGGCATCCGGCACGCGCGATCGCCACCTCCCGCCCCGCCCGCTTGCCCCGGCCTCAGCGTCATGCCAGATCCCCCGCATGTCCCGCACGCTGCCGCCTCGTCTTTCGCCGCGCCCGCGCTTCGGCGACCAGACGCCGCCCGCGATCTTTCCGCCAGTGCTCGGCACGCTTTCCCTGGGCCTTGCCTGGCGGCAGGCGGCCGAGGTCTTCCCCGTCCCCGCCGCGATGGGCGAGATGATCCTTGGGGCTGTCACTCTGCTCTGCCTTTTCTGCATTGCGGCCTACGCGCTGAAACTCGCGCGGCGGCCGGGCGTTCTGACCGAGGATCTGCGCGTGCTGCCGGGCCGGGCGGGGCTCTCGGCGATGGTGCTGGCGAGCTACCTTGTCGCGGCGGCGCTGGTCCCGCTCGCGCCCGGCGTCGCGCTGGCCCTGCTGGGCGCAGGTCTCGCGCTGCATGCCGGTCTGGTCCTGCTGCTTGTGCTCGCGCTGATCCGCGGCCCGGCCGGACAGCGCCGCGTGAACCCGGTCTGGCATCTGCAATTCGTGGGCGTCATCATCGCCGCGCTTCCGGCACAGGCCCTGGGATTCACCCTGCTTGCAACCGTTCTGCTGACAGCGACGGGCATGGCCGCGCTGGCGATCTGGGGCGCCAGCCTCGCCCAGGCCCTGCGCGAGAAGGTGCCCGCGCCGCTGCGCCCGCTGCTTGCGATCCACCTCGCACCCGCCTGCCTGTTCGGCTCCGTGGCCCTGTCGCTGGACCGGCCCGGCCTCGCCTGGGGCTGCCTGGGGCTGGCCGCGCTGCTGGCCGGGATCCTGTTCCTGCGCCTGCCCTGGCTGCTCGCGGCTGGTTTCTCGCCGCTCTGGGGCGCATTCACCTTTCCGCTTGCCGCCCTCGCCAATCTTGCCCTCGCGATGGCCGCCGCCGAACCGGTCGGGGCCATTCGCATCGCAGGCGGGCTGCTGCTCGTCGCGGCAACGCTCGCGATCCCGCCAATCCTGATCGCGATCCTGCGATCCTGGACGCTTGGCGGGCTCGGGGACAAGACCAATGCCGCCCGCGTCTGAGCGGTGGAACGATCCACGACGCCCGGCAAAGGGACCGGGCACCAGACCTGGGACAATGACACCATGACCGACCAGAATCCCGACCGTTATGTCAGCTTTCCCGACTCGACTGCACCGGCAAGGCCGACCGGCTGATCCAGATGCTCGCCGCCCGCATGGCCGGAACCGAATCGCGCTGGGGCGTCTATTTCGACCGCAAACCGGCCGAGAAGATGCGCATGGGGGCGGACAACCTGCATTTCGTCGGCAGTCAGGTCAACGCGCTCCAGGCCTTCTTCGAGGAATGCGATGACAGGGCTGCGCTCGACCTGCTGTTCGACCTCGAACAGACCTGCTGCTGAGCCCCCTCCTTCTTCTGGCCCGAAATATCCCCGCCGGAGGCGCCGCGCGCGGCACGCGCGCGGCCACGCCCAACCCCGGACAAGCGGGGCGCCTGCGCCCTGCGCCGGACGGGGGCGGGAGTGCCCCGCCCACGCCCCGCGATTGACCCTTTCCTTTTCCGCCCCTCCGTGAAATAGGGAAGCGCCAAACGAAGACTCCCCAGGAGATCCCCATGGAGATTCGCGAGGCGCTCACCTTCGACGACGTGCTGCTGGTTCCGGGCGCAAGCTCGGTGCTGCCCAACCAGGCCGACACGGCCACCTTCGTCACCCGCGCGATCCGGCTGAACATTCCGCTTCTGTCCTCGGCGATGGACACGGTCACCGAACATCGCATGGCGATCGCGATGGCACAGGCGGGCGGGATCGGCGTGATCCATCGAAACCTCACCATCGAGGAACAGGCGCGCGAAGTGCGCCGCGTCAAGCGCTCCGAGAGCGGTGTGGTCTACAACCCGGTCACGCTGACCCCCGACCAGACGCTGGCCGACGCCAAGGCGCTGATCGAGCGTTACAATTTCACGGGCTTCCCGGTGATCGATGGCAAGGGCAATGTGGTGGGCATCGTCACCAACCGCGACATGCGCTTCGCCGCCAGCGACGCGACGCCCGTACACGCGATGATGACCGCCGAGAACCTCGCCGTGCTCAAGGAACCGGTCGACCGCGCCGAGGCGCTGAACCTGATGAAGGCGCGGCGGATCGAGAAGCTGCTCATTACCGACGAGGTGGGCAGGCTCACGGGCCTGCTGACGCTGAAGGACACCGAGAAATCGGTCCTGAACCCGCAAGCGGTCAAGGACGAGCTGGGCCGGCTGCGGGTCGCGGCCGCTTCGACCGTGGGCGATGCGGGTTTCGAGCGGTCGCAGGCGCTGATCGACGCGGGCGTGGACCTGGTCGTGATCGACACCGCCCATGGCCATTCCGAGGGGGTGGCGCGCGCCGTCGAGCGGATCAAGGCCAGCAGTTCCGTGCAGGTGATGGCGGGCAACGTCGCCACCGCCGAGGCGACGCGCGCGCTGATCGACGCGGGCGCGGACGCGGTCAAGGTCGGCATCGGGCCGGGCTCGATCTGCACCACGCGGATGGTGGCGGGCGTCGGCGTGCCGCAACTGACCGCGATCATGGATTGCGCCCGGGCGGCGGGCGATGTGCCGGTGATCGCCGATGGCGGCATCAAGTATTCCGGCGATTTCGCCAAGGCGATCGCGGCGGGCGCTTCCTGCGCGATGGTCGGCTCGATGATCGCGGGCACCGATGAATCCCCGGGCGAGGTGATCCTCTACCAGGGCCGGTCCTTCAAGTCCTATCGCGGCATGGGCAGCCTTGGCGCCATGGCGCGCGGCTCGGCCGACCGCTATTTCCAGAAGGACGCGGCCAGCGACAAGCTCGTGCCCGAGGGGATCGAAGGTCAGGTGCCCTACAAGGGGGCAGCGGGGGCCGTGATCCACCAGCTTGTGGGCGGCCTGCGCGCGGCGATGGGCTATACCGGCTGCGCGACCATCGCAGAGATGCGGAGCAATTGCCGCTTCGTGCGGATCACCGGCGCCGGGCTCAGGGAATCCCATGTCCATGACGTGCAGATCACCCGCGAAAGCCCGAATTACCGGGTGATGTAGGGCGATCATAGAACATTTTCATCAGGGACTGGCGGGCCGATCTTCATGCTGAACCCGAGATCGCGACCATGACGCCCGCAGCGCGGATCGCCGCGGCGATCGGTCTGCTCGATGCCTGGCTGGCAGGCGCGCCGGTCGAGCGGCTCCTGACCACCTGGGGACGGCAGAACCGGTATGCCGGCGCAAAGGACCGCGCGGCGATCCGCGATCTGGTCTTCGACGCGCTGCGCTGCCGCCGGTCCTTTGCCGCGCTCGGGGGCAGCGCTACCGGACGCGGGCTGATGCTGGGGTTGCTGCGCGCGGACGGGATCGCGCCCGGGACGATCTTCACCGGCGAGGGTCATGTGCCCCCGCCCCTGACCGCGGCGGAACAGGCCGTCCCCCCTGCCGACCTGCCCGAAGAGATCGCCTGCGACTGCCCCGACGCATTGGCCGCGGTGCTGCGCGACAGCCTCGGGGCCGATTTCCTCCCCGTCATGCAGGCGCTGCGCCAGCGCGCGCCGGTCTTCCTGCGCGCCAATCTGCGCCGCACCACGCGGGACAAGGCCGCCGCTGCGCTGGCCTCCGAGGGGATCGAGACCCGGCCGCATCCGCTCTCGCCCACCGCGCTGGAGGTGACCGCAAATGCCCGCCGCGTCCAGCAGTCGCGTGCCTGGCGCGAGGGGCTGGTCGAGTTGCAGGACGCCGCGTCGCAGGCGGTGGCCGATCTGATGCCGCTGCCCGAGGGCGGGCGCGTGCTGGATTTCTGCGCCGGGGGCGGGGGCAAGACGCTGGCGCTGGCG
>OMKS01000200.1_pt1 | contig 54558 bp, 45 predicted proteins | sample 1674721 | NCBI WGS metagenome assembly OMKS01 (sample SAMN06264996, study PRJEB25208) | sediment metagenome | isolation source: hot spring sediment | place: USA: California | collected 2014-09-02 | reverse complement strand
GACAGGACCATGGCCCGCTGTGATGTGGTGATGGCCGCCTCCGGCACCGTCACTCTGGAACTGGCGATCCTGGGAGTTCCCATGGTGGCCGCCTATAAGCTTTCACCTTTCAGCTATCTTCTGGGCCGCTTGCTGATCGATCTGCCCCATGCCACCCTGGTCAACCTGGTGGCGGGACGGGAGGTTATTCCGGAGTTATTGCAGTATGAAGCCACCCCGGAAAAGATCAGCCGAGCGGTGGCGGATTTGCTGGTGGATGAGAGCCGAAGAGCGGAGATGGTGGCCGCCCTGGCCCAGGTCCGCCGGCGGTTGGGCGGGAGCGGCGCTTCACGGCGGGCCGCCGCTCTGGCCCTGGCCATGCTGGATAGCCCCCGGGGCGGCATCACCCCTTAGCAGTTGTGCCAGGGCGGTTTGGCGGCGGGAGGTGTCCTGGTTGTTGACCGCCAGGGCCAGGGCCCGGCGGCTGCCCACCAGCACCGCCAGCTTTTTGGCCCGGGTCAGGCCGGTATAGACCAGGTTGCGGAAGAGCATCTTGTAGTGCTGGGTCAGCAGCGGCATAATCACCGCCGCGAACTCGCTGCCCTGGGATTTGTGGATGGTGATGGCGTAAGCCAGTTCCAGTTCGGTCATCTGGTCACGGCGGTAGGTGACCCGGCGATCATCGGGGGGGAAGGTGACCTGGCAGGTCTGCTCTTCATGGTCGATGGCGCTGATGGTGCCAATATCGCCGTTGAACACCTCCAGATCGTAGTTGTTGCGGGTGTGGATCACCCGGTCGCCCAGACGCAACAGGCGGCTGCCCGCTGCAATTTCCGGCCTGCCCGCCCCGGCGGGATTGATCCGGGCCTGGATCACCTGATTGAGATTGCGGGTGCCCAGGGTTCCCCGAGTCATGGGGGTCAGGATCTGGATCTCGGTTTGCCCGCCGTGGTACTTGGGGATCCACTCCCGGTAGAGCTTGACCACCACCTCAACCGCCGTCAATCCATAGTGCAGCGAAGACCAGGGGTGGACCCGGCTGAGCAGGGCCTGCAGTTCCTCGGCCTTGGTCTCGGCGGCCAGCAGTTGCTCCAGATTGACGTGGCTGAACTTGGCCGGCACCGTCAGTTCGCTTTCATAGGGGCTCACCTTCTCTCCCAGCCTGAACTCATAGGGGTCGCCGGCCAACGGCACCGGGGCGCTCTTTTCCCGGAAATGGCCACGGACCCGGTGGAGAAACCGCAACTGCTCCTGGCTGGCTTCGTCGGAATCGATAAAGAGGCAGTCGTTGTCCTCCCGCCAGCTGGCCGGGCGGTGGAAGGGAGAGGTGATTCGGGGGATCTCCCCCCGGTTGATCTGGTGGGCGAACCGGATAATGGCCGAGGTTGCCGCCTGGCGGAAAACCTTGCTCAACTTGAAACAGGGGACCCGGTCCGAGGCGATGAGATCGCGCAGCACATTGCCGGCTCCCACCGGGGGCAACTGGTCCGGGTCACCGATCAGCAGCAGTTGCCCCTCCGGCGGAACCGCCTGGAGCAGGGCGGCGGCCAGGCTGATGTCGAGCATTGAAGATTCATCAACGATCAGGAAATCGCAATTTAAGGGATTATCGGCCCGGCGCTTGAAGCCGCTGCCGGCCCATTCCAGCAGGCGATGGATGGTCCGGGCCTCACGCTCCACCACCTCGCTCAGCCGCTGGGCGGCCCGGCCGGTGGGAGCGGCCAGCAACACCCGCCGGCCCATGGCCTCCAGCAACCGGACCAAAACCCTGGTGGTGGTGGTTTTGCCGCAACCTGGCCCCCCGGTGAGAATGGCGCAGCGGCGACCGGCGATTCCGGCCACCGCCGCCTGCTGCTCCGGGGAGAGCGTCAACTTTTGGCCCCGGCAGTAACGGTCTAGCCAGGCTGTCACCTGTTGTCGGTCGAGGGGCGCCGCCCCAAGGCGGCTCCGGATCCGGTCGGCCACCGCCTGCTCATCGTAGTAGAGGGTTTTGGAGTAGTAGCAGGGGCGGGCCGGAGAGGTTGCCTCTGCGGCCAGGTGGCGCACCATCAGCCGCCCTTCGTTCGCCATCCGTGCCAGCAGGCCGGCGACCCGGTCGCCGAGATCAAGCTCCAGCAACTGTTTCACCTCCTGCTCCACCTGCTCCCGGGTCAGATAACAGTGGCCCTGTTCCCGGCCGGCGGCCAGAATATGACGGATGGCCGCCATCAGCCGGGGATCTCCGTCGGCGGCAAAGCCCATCCCCAGGGCCACCCGGTCGGCGGAGAAGAAGCCGATTCCGTAAATATCCTCGGCCAGCCGATAGGGGTCGCGACTGACCACCTCGATGGCCCGGTCGCCGTACTCTTTGTAGATCCTGACCGCAAACAGGGTGCTGATCCCCTGGTTCTGGAGGAAAAGCATCACCTCCCGGATCGCTCGGTGTTCCTGCCAGGCGGCCCGGATCTTTTGCAGTTTGCCTTGGGCGATGCCAGGCACCTCGGTGAGCCGTTCGATCTCCTGCTCAAAAACCGTAAGGGTTTGATCGCCGAAATGGCGCACGATTTTGCGGGCGGTCTTGGGTCCCACTCCTTTGATCAGGCCGGAGCCGAGATACTTTTCCAAGGCCGCGGCGGTGGCCGGCTTGAGCTCCAGGGCTTCACGGGCCTTGAACTGGCGGCCAAACCGGGGGTGCTCGTGCCAGCTTCCGGTAAAACGCATGGTGGCTCCGGCGAAAACCCGGGCCTGATGAACCACCACCTTGACCGGCTCCAGCCGCTGGTCAAAGGGCTGTACCCGCAGGACGGTCCAGCCGTTGTCCGGGTTGTGGTGGGTGATCCCCTGGACGATTCCCTTCAGTTCATCTTCCATCGCCCGATTATTTCCGGGTTTGCCCCCGCCCGCAAGGCAAATCATTAACCCGGTCGCGGGCCGCCCCTTTGTCCGCCATGGTGGCCTTCGCTGTTGCTATGTAAGTCGGCACCCCCAACTTATACCACTACCGGCAGCTCATGCCAGGAGGTGGTGTAGGCCGGGGATTTGCGGGACTGCTTGTTTTTCCAGTTTTTTGCCAGTCCGTTGGCGGCGCTGTGGATGGTGTCCCGCCCCCAGCGGCGGTTGATCCGGTCGAGTGCCCCCATCAATTCCTCCCTTTCCCGGAGAGGCGGTTGAAAGAGGCTGGGTTGGGCCTGACAAGCGGGGCTGAGATCCAGCAAAACCACCCCGACCTTGCGATAGGAGCGACCAGGGCGGTAAAGTCGTTCCAGGACGGCGGCGGCCCGGCTGATCAACTCCGGGGTGTCGGAGGTGGGCTGGGTCAGGTTGACGGCCATGCCGTCCACCTGCCGCCCATGGTCGGCGGAGAAGAGATTGTCGGCCAGATAGATCTGGAGGGCGCCGGTTTTCTGCCGCTGATGGCGCAGTTTTGCGGCGGCCAGGGAGACGTAGGAGGAGAGCGCCTCCCGCAGATCGGCCAAGGCGGTTACCGGCCGACCGAAGGAACGGGAGGAGGCGATCGATTTGCCGGCCGGCGGGGCCGAGACCAGGGGCAGACAGGAAACCCCCCGCAGTTCCATGGCGACCCGCAGGCCGGTGATGCCGAGATGCCGGCGCAGCCAGCCGTCGTCGGCGTTTTTCAGGGCCAGGGCGGTGTGGATGCCGCGGGTGGCCAGTCGGGCGGCGGAGCGGGGGCCTATCCCCCAAACATCGTCTACCGCCACGGTGGCCAGGAGATCATCAAGGCCCTGCTCCGGCAGCAGAAAAACCCCTTCATGTTCCGTCTCCTTTTTGGCGATCCGGTTGGCGATCTTGGCCAGGGTTTTGGTGGGGCCAAAACCGATGGAAACCGGGATGCCGACCTGGCGGCCGATCGCGTCCCTTATGTTACGGCCGTTTATCAGCAGTTTCGCCGGGCTGCTGGCCGGCAGCCGGATAAACGCCTCGTCGATGGAGTAGATCTCCACCTCCGGTTCAAGCTGGCCCAGCAACTCCATCACCCGGCGGGAGATATCGCCATAGAGGGGAAAGTTGGAAGAGAAAACCTCGACCCGGTGGGCCTCGATCAAGCGGCGGCAGCGGAAGAAGGGTTCCCCCATCCCGATCCCCAGCTTTTTGGCCTCGTTGGAGCGGGCGATAATGCAGCCGTCATTGTTCGAGAGGACCACCACCGGGCGGTCGGCCAGCCGGGGATTGAAGAGCCGCTCGCAAGAGACGTAGAAGTTGTTGCAATCGAGCAGGGAGAATATTCGGCCCATGGTTTTTCCTTACAGGGTATGGATGACGAAGGTGGCCACGCCCCAGATTTCGCAGGTCGCCTCTCCACTGAGTTCGATGGGCGGGTAGGCGGGGTTTTCGGCTAGCAGCCGTACCCGGCCGTCCCGCTTAAACAGTCTTTTTACCGTAAGTTCACCATCCACCACCGCGATTACTATTTTGCCGCTGATCGGCTCCAGGGAACGATCCACCACCAGGATGTCATCATGGTGGATGCCGGCCCCGATCATGGAGTCTCCGGCCACCCGGACGAAGAAGGTGGCGGCGGGGTGGGCCACCATCAGCTCGTTGAGATCAAGTCGGCCTTCGATATAATCTTCGGCCGGGGAGGGAAAGCCGGCCGAGACGCCTTGGGCGAACAGCGGCCTTTTCAGTTCATCCTTGCGATCAAAAGCTTTGATGACGGTGATGGCGGCGGCGTTTTTCATGGCGCCAGCTTACCCGATTTGCGGATCGGCGGCTCGTTGAAAAAAGGGCGCCGGCTGGTTGCCCAGGCGCTTTAAGGTTGACCGGAGCCGCCAATACTTTTACAACGGCGGTAAATGGACACCGCTACGCTTGATAAGATATTGGCTCGCCTGGCCGAGGAGATCCCCAACTACCGGGTGCCGGTGGTGGATTTGATCGCGGTCCAGACCCGGGATCCGTACAAGGTACTGGTAGCCACCATCCTTTCGGCCCGTACCAGGGATGAAACCACGGCCGTGGCCGCCGCCCGTCTGTTCGCCAAGGCGCCGGACCTGGATGCCTTAAGCCGCCTGACGGAAGGGGAACTGGCCCGGCTGATCCATCCGGTGGGTTTTTTCCGCAACAAGGCGGTCTATCTGACCCAACTGCCCGAGGCCGTTAACAAGCTGTTCGGCGGCCGGATTCCCGATACCGTGGAAGAGTTGGTCAAACTGCCGGGAGTGGGGCGCAAGACCGCCAACCTGGTGGTGGCGGTGGCCTTCGGCAAACCGGCGATCTGTGTCGATACCCATGTCCATCGGATCATGAATATCTGGGGTTACGTGCAAACCGCCACCCCGCTGGCCACCGAAATGGCCCTGCGGGCCAAGTTGCCGGACAGATACTGGCTGACCATCAACTCCGTGCTGGTGGCCTTCGGGCAGGCGGTCTGCAAGCCCCTCTATCCCCACTGCGACCGTTGCCCGGTGGTTCGGTGGTGTCCCCGGATCGGGGTTACCCCCCGCCGGGTGCCGGCCGGCTCGACCGCTGTCGGCGCCAGGCCGGAGTTGCGGCTGATCTCCTGGAACGTCAATGGCCTGCGGGCCATCGCCGGCAAAGGCTTTACCGGGATCGTGCGGCAACTGGCCCCCGATATCCTGGCCCTGCAGGAGATCAAGGCCCACCCCGAGCAACTGCCCAAGGAAGTGAGAGAGCTCCCGGGCTACCACGCCTATTGGCTGCCGGCCCAACGGAAAGGCTATTCGGGGGTGGCCACCTTCAGCCGCCGGGAGCCGTTGGCGGTCCGTTACGGCATGGAGGTGGAGGAGTTCGAAGGCGAGGGCCGGGTGCTGACCCTGGAGTTTGCCGACTTTTTTCTGATCAACGCCTACCTGCCCAACGCCCAGCCCGAACTGGCCCGCCTGGACTATAAGCTCGCTTTCTGCCGCCGCTTTACCGAATTTGCCGCCGGCCTGGCCCGGCAAAAAACCGTGGTGGTCTGTGGTGATTTCAATGTGGCCCACCGTGAGATCGACCTGGCTCGCCCCGAGGAGAACCGGCAGAGTCCCGGTTTTTCCCGCGAGGAAAGGGCCTGGATGGATCTGTTCCTGGCCGCCGGCTTTGTCGACACCTTCCGGCTGTTCCATGCGGAAGGCGGTCACTACAGCTGGTGGAGCTACCGGGGCGGCGCTCGCCAACGCAACGTGGGCTGGAGAATCGATTACTTCTGCGTTGATGTCGCCAGCCGCCCCCGGGTAAAGGCGGCCGCCATCCTCCCGGAGATCATGGGCTCGGACCACTGCCCGGTGGAACTGCTGCTGGTCGCCCCCCTCCCGTCCTGAGCGAGCTGGCATTTAGGTTGACAGCTCAGGCGACGATTCAAGATAATTAAACAGTCGCTTTTAGGCTCGGATAAAGGGCGCGGGATAGGCGCCCAAGGAGCGGGGGATGGATGACAAACTCATTGCTGGTAAAAATCCTGAAAATGACCGGGGTGGATCGACCTGGCTGCGCCGGGCGCTGAAGGATTCCTTGAGCGTGCAGTCCAAATTTTTTCTAGTCACCGGCCTGATCCTGCTGCTCAATTGTCTGGGGACGGCCCTGATCATCTATCAGGCCGAGAAAAAACAACTGGTGGCAAGGGCTTTCGCCCAGTCGGAGCTTGTAATGGCGGCGGTGGAGGCCAGCCGGGCTTACGTGCGGGAAGAGCTGCGGCCGGTTATGTACAGCCGGTTTGGCCGGGATTATTTTCTCCCCGAGGCTATGTCCACCTCATATGTGGGGCGGGCGGTGATGGAGCGTTTCGCCCCCCTGGTGGGGGATTATGACTATCGCCGGGTGGCGATTAATGCCCGTAACCCCCGCTATGAAGTCAACGAACTGGAGCGGCGGATGATCGCTTACTTCATCGAGTACCCCGACCAGGTTGAATGGCGGGGTCTGCTGAAGATTGATGGCAAGGACAAATTTAAACGGTTCCGGCCGGTCTACTTCGAGGAGGAGTGTCTGCTCTGCCACGGCCGCTCGGAGCACGCCCCGCCGAGCCTGGTTGAGACATATGGAGATCGTTTGGGTTTCGGCAGAACCGCGGGCGAACTGGCCGGCCTGGTGACGGTGGGGGTGCCGGTGGCGGCGACCCTGGTCGAGGCCCGGCAAAAGGCGACTTTGATTTTCCTGGTGGTCGCCAGCGGCTTGGCCCTGGTGCTGTTGGCGCTCAATTTTTTCTTTCACCGCATGGTGGTGACCAACCTGCACGGGATTCTGGAGATATTTCGCGATCAGGAGGAACCGCCCCAAGCGGCACGGGAGCAGATTTCTGCCGATCCGGGCGGGAAAATAAAATTTTTTCAGCACAAGGATGAGTTGGCTGAACTGACCGCGGCGGCCTACAGTATGGCCGCAAGCCTGAGGGAAAAAAAGGAGCAGTTACGCCTCTACAACCGGGAACTCGAACAGCGGGTTGAAGAGCGCACCCGAGACTTGCAAAAGTCGGAGCAGGAGTTGCGGGAGGCCCGGGATCATCTCGAGGAGCGGGTGCGGCAACGCACCGCCGAGCTGGAGCAGGCCAATGTTGAGTTGGAAGAGAGCCGGCGCCGCATCGAGATGGCCCACCGGGACTGGAACGACGCCTTCGATGCCATTCAGGATCCGATCTTCATCCATGATCGCAATCACCGGATCGTCCACGCCAACCCCGCCTATGTTCGGCGGACCGGTCTGCCCCTGGAGGAGTTGCGGGGCCGAATCTATTACGAACTTTTCCCCCCTCTCTCCCAGCCGTTGCCATCCTGCCGGGACTTTCCGGAAAAGCTCAGCCAGGTGGGTGGCGACAAAGTAACCCTGCCCCAGGGCGAGGTCCTGGTGTCCCGCTCCTTCGGGATTCGCCGGGCCGACGGGAGTTACCGCCACTCCATTCATATTTTAGAGGATCAAACCGAGTTGCGCCGTTTTGCCTTGGAACTGCAACGGTTGAACCGGTCCCTGCGCACCATCAGCCGGGGCAATGAGGCGCTGGTTCGGGCCGTTGACGAGTCTGGCCTGCTTAACGACGTCTGCCGGATTCTGGTGGAAACCGGCGGTTACCAGATGGCCTGGGTTGGTTATATCCAGGCCGATCAAGGGCAAACGGTAAGGCCGGTGGCCCACGCCGGCCGCGAGGAGGGCTTTCTGCGGGCGGTACCGACAACCTGGGCCGATGAACCCCATGGCCGGGGGCCAACCGGAATCGCCATTGTCCGGCGTCAGGCCGTTACCTCCCGCGACCTGCGAAACGACCCGAATTTCGCCCCCTGGCGCGACGAGGCCCTGGAGCGGGGTTATGCCTCGGTAATTGCCCTGCCCCTGTTTAATGGGGAGGAGTTGTACGGCGCCCTCTCCATTTATGCCGCCGAACCCAATGCCTTCGACACCCACGAGGTGGTGCTGCTCAGCGAGCTGGCTGATGATCTCGCCTTTGGCATCCATATGCTGCGGATTCGCGGCGAACGTGAGGCGGCGGTCCGCGATCTGGCGGCCAGCGAAGCCCGGTTTCAGGATCTTTTCGAACACGCGCCGGCGGGTTATCTTTTGCTGCGTTTGCAGGACGGCATCATCATCCAGGTCAACGAAGCGGCTATCCTGATGCTGGGCTATCAGAGGTCGGAACTGGTTGGCAGTTCGCTGTTCGCCCTGTTCCCCCCCGGGGCAAACGGTCTGGCCCGGGCCGAGTCCCTGTTCCGCCATTTCAGCCGGGGGGCTCAACTCAAGGACCAGGAACTGCAGGTCAGGCGCAAAAACGGTGAGGCCATCTGGATCAGCCTCACCGCTCAGCCGGTTTTCGACGATGAGGACCGGATCGTGGAGTGTCGGGCCAGCATCTTCGATATCTCGAAACGCAAAGAGGCCGAGCAGGGGCGGCAGCAATTGACCGAGCGTCTGCAGCGCAGCCTGGTGCAGACGATCCAGGCCATTGCCACCACCATTGAAAAACGGGACCCCTATACCGCCGGCCACCAGCAGCGGGTGGCGGAGCTGGCGGTGGCCATCGCCCGGGAGATGGGGCTTGATGAGCAGCGCATCGAAGGTTTGCGTCTCGGGGCGATGATCCATGATATCGGCAAGATTTATGTTCCGGCGGAACTGTTGAACCGGCCGGGAGAGCTTGACGAGTTGGAGTTTCGCTTCATTCGCACCCACTCCGAGGTGGGTTATGAGATCATCAAGGGGGTTGATTTCCCCTGGCCGGTGGCCGAGATGGTGGTCCAGCACCATGAACGGTTGGATGGAAGCGGCTATCCTAAGAATTTGCGCGGCGAGGAGATCATCCTCGAGGCGCGGATCATCGCGGTGGCCGACGTAGTGGAAGCGATCACCAATCACCGTCCCTACCGCCCGGCCCTGCAACTGGAAAAAGCGATCCAGGAGATCCGGGAGCATCAGGGTGGCCGCTATGACCCGGCCGTGGTGGCTGCCTGTGTCCGCCTCTTTCAGGAGAAGGGGTTCCAGTGGAGTAAAACCTGGGGGGTCGGCCCGGCCGGATAAAGAGCCCTGGCCCGGTTTTATCGCGACCCGGAATCCTTGCTGAAGAGCAGGGCGGCATTGATGCCGCCGAAACCCGAGTTGCAGCTGATTATCGAGGGGGCGGTCAGGGGTAGGGGGGTGTTGCCGTGCATGGGGATGGCGGCGTTTTCCCCCTGGCGGAGACCCACGGTGGGTGGCAGCACGCCTTCTGTGAGGCTGCGGACGGCAATGGCCGCTTCGATCACCCCGGCTGCCCCCAGGCAGTGACCGATAGCCCCTTTGACCGAGTGGACCGGAGGGGGGCTCTCCCAGACCCGAGAGAAGGCCAGCAACTCCATGGCGTCGTTATACGATGTCCCGGTGCCGTGGGCATTGATCCCGCCGACCTTTTTTCGGCCATTGGCGGTTGCCTGTTGCAGGGTTCTGATCAGGCCGCTGGCGTGGCGGCAGGGGGCGGTAATGTGGGAGGCATCGCAGGAGATGCCGAAGCCGGCGAGTTGTGCCAGGATCGGCCACTGCCGGTTGGCGGCCTCGGCGGCGGTGGTGAGCAGGATCCAGCCGCCCCCCTCGCCCAGGGAGAGGCCGTCCCTGGCGGCGTCGAAGGGTCGGCAACCGTTGGCGGAAAGGGCTTGGAGACTGGCGAATCCCTCCAGGACGAAACGGCTGAGAAGATCCACTCCGATCACCAGGGCGGCCGGACAGGCTCCGGCTTGCAGACGCGTGGCGGCCTGCATAACGGCGATGGTGCCCGAGGCGCAGGCTCCGCTGGTTACCAGATGGTCGCTGCCGCCCAGGCCCAGTTGCCGACCGAGATATCCGCTTAAGGTCTGGGGCTGGCCCGGCCAGGGCCCCGGTCCGTCGAGCAGTTCATCGACCGCCCCCTTGGTGGTCGCGCAGAAAAGGGCGGTTTGGGGGGGAAGGATCGGAATGGTGGCCAGCAGCCGGTCCAGCAGGGTTCGGAGCCGTTTGTCGGTGCCGATGGGGGCCGGCAGCTCGGCCACCATCCCCACCGGCCGGGAATCGGACAAGCCCGCCCGCGGGTCGGTTCGCAAACCCGAACGACCGGCCAGCAGGCCCTGCCAGGTCGCCTCGCCGTTGCCCAGGGCCGTTTCCACTCCTGTCATGCTGACGACAATCGTACTCATGGTGCCAGAATGCCTCGCCGCCATTTTTCCCTGAACGCTGCAATCCACTCGGGATGGGTCAGCATCAGGCCGCCTTGGGGATCGGTCAGCAGTTGGACGGTGCAGCCGCTGGCCGCCACCCGGCCGTCCGCGCCGCTGATCAGATAGCTGTAGTCCAGCCGCACGGCGTCATTCCAGTGCAGGGTTGCCGCGATGGTGATCTCTTCATCGAAGATGAGGGGAGCTTTGTAGTCGATCTGCATCTGGACGATGGGCGCGAGAACCCCGTGATCGATAAATTGGCGGTAACTCAAGCCGTAGCGGTCGCCGGAGGCGATGCGGCCATCTTCGAAGTAGCTGGGGTAGCGACCGTGCCAGACAATTCTCAGCATGTCCACCTCTTCGAAACGCACCCGTCTGGTGATGGTGGCGGTAAGGGGAGGGGGAGCGCCCGGATCGATGGGGAAATATTTTTTCAGCAGGCCCATGGCAAAGGTTACCGGTGTGCCGAAGAGAGGTCGATGGTTCCGTCGGCCACCGTTTCTCCGGCCCGTTGCAGGGAGAAATTCGCCTGCCAGCCCGGCCCTTGGGGTTTAAGGACGATGGCGGCCCGGATAAGGTCATCGGGCCGGACCGCGCTGCGGAATTTTACGTTGCGGCAGCCCCCGGGGCTGAGTTTCTCGCCCACCGCCAGCTCCGCCAGATGGCGCACCGCGGCCAATTGAACCACCGCCGGCAGGATCGGCTGCCCGGGAAAATGACCGTTGAAGGCGGGAAAGGTGGGAGCGAAGCTGAATTCTCCGGTCGCGGCGATCTCCCCCTCCCGCTGTTCCCGTTGCCACCGGCGCAGGGAGTTGTGTAGCGCCTCTTCAATCGCCGGCATCAATCCTCTCCTAATCTCTGGTGGTAAGCGTTCACCAGGGTCGATAAATTGTCGATTACTCTCTGGTAAGGAGCAATGTTACCCGGAGCCAGGGATTTGTGAAAGCAATTCCCGTCCAGTTGACGGCTAAAGTTGCCGGTTGGCCGGTGTACTCCACCCTCCAGAGGGGCAGGGGGCCGAGTTTGGCGAACTTCTTCATCCCTTGAGCGCTGGCTTCCTGCTGGCAAAAGCGCAGCAACAGGTTGCGGTCGCAGGGCGCGGCGGCCGGCTGCAGCAGAAAGATCCGCCGCAGGGATTGGGCCAGGAACCCCGGCAGCCGGTGGTCGCGAAATATCTTCAGCTCCCGGATAGGCTGGTACTCGCCGCCGGCGCTCAGTCGGGCTTCAAGCAGGGTCACTCCCGAGCCGTCCAGCAGGACATAGTAGAGCCCGTCGTCCTCCATTCTGGTGCCGAGCAGGCCGGCAAATTGGGTCTCTCCTCCCCGCAGGATCTTGATCCGCCAAAGCTGTTCCCCGCCCTCTGCCGAAGCGGCCGGCGGGTGGTCCGGCTCGCTGACCGGCGACCGGACCGGCAGGGCGCAGGCGGCCACCAGGCCGAGCAGCAGCAGCAGTGGCGTGAGCGGGCGGAGTAACCTTCCCATCTAGCGTTCCTGGTAGCCGTTGCCGGCCAGAATGGGCGAGATCAACAGCGCCGTGGGCCAGGCCAGGCCGATGCCGCAAAGCACGGTCACCCCCAGGGAGTGGAGGGCGGGGTGCTGAGCAAAGGCCAAGACCCCGAAACTGAGCAGCGAACTGGCGGCGCAAATGGAAACCGCCAGAAAAGTTTTGCCCTCCAGCCGCCCCCCCCGGGCGCAGACCACGAAAATCCCGTAATCCACGCTCAGGCCGATCACCATGATTCCCATTAAAAGATGCATCATGTTGAGTTCGCCGCTGGTCAGCCGGCTGAAGATGATCATGGCGGCCAGGGCCGACAGGACCGGGGCCAGCACGGCCAGCACCAGCCGGGGTTTTTTGAAGGCCAGCAGGGCCAGCAGGCCGATCAGGAGGGCGGCTCCGCTGACCAGGACCACCATATCGTGGCGCATCAGCTCCTCCACCTGCCGCCGCCACTTCTGGTTGGCGAGTACGGTGATCCCGGGATGTTCAGCCTCCAGGGCCAGCAGCAGAGGAAGGGCTTCGGCCGCCGGTTCCACCGTGGTCAACAGCAGAATATCCGCTCTGTTGCCGGCGGTTGACCGGTTGGGCCACCTTACCATGGTGGCCAGCAGGGGTTGCAGCGGCCCCTGGAGAATTTTTTCCGGACTGGAAGCCGCCGGTGGGGCGTTGAGTCGCTGGAGGAAGGGTTTAAAGGCTTCGGGGGCGAAGCCGGCCGCCGCCGCGGCCTTGTTGAACCGGGGTAGGAACTCCTCGGAGTGGGAATGCCAGAAATCGTTCCAGGCGGTCAGTTGCCGCTGTTGGGCCGCCGGCCCGGGGAGCAGCGGAGCCAGGCTCTGAAACCGCAGGGAGTCGGTTTGCCCCAGGTGCTGATAGACGATGAAATTCCGCTCGAGAGCCTGTTCCAGGGTGGAGCCGGCCGCCACCACAAAGGCCTGGTCCCCCCGCTCCCGCCAGGTGGCGCGGAAGTGCTCTTCATCGGCGAGTACTTTGGGGTCGGGGGCGTCCAGCACCTGCAGGTCGCCATTGTAAGTCAGTTGCGGCCAGGAGAGCACTCCGGCGGCCAGCAGGGAGCCCCACAGGGCCAGAGCCGCGAGCCGCCCCGGCAGCGAGGTGATGTTCGGCACCCGGAACCAGGGGGCCGGGCGCTCCCTTCTTCGCCCGGGGTGAACGATGGTGGGCAGCAGCAGCCAGGAGAAGATCACCGCCAGGAGAATGCCGCTCAGGGAGAGGGAGGCCATCTGGCGATGGGAGGGGACTTCGGAAAAGAGCAGGATGATGAAAACCCCGGCGGTGGTCAGGGTGGCCAGGACCACGGGCCGCAACAGCAACTGCTTGATCTGTTTGCTGTCGCCCTCCGCGCCGACCAGGGCCAGATAGATATGCACGGCAAAGTCAACGGCGATGCCGATCAGGACGATCCCGAAACCCAGAGCCAAGGCGCTGACCCGGCCATGGATCATTCCCATCACCGCGATGGCGGCCGGAGCAGCCAGGAAGGGGATGCCCAGCACCAGAAAAGCCCGCCAGTCCCGCAGGGTAAAGATCAGCATGGTAAAGAGGAGGATGGTGGCCACCGGCAGAAGCAGCCGCAGGTCGCGCTGAACGGAGTCGGCATTGGCCAGGGTGTGGGGCAGGGAGCCGATTACCCGCCACTCCACCCCGGCGGCCAGGTTGTCGTCCATGATCTTCGCCAGCTGCCGGGCCACCTCCCTGGCCCCGCTGGAGTCGGTCAGCGATCTGCCGCTTTCCGCCAGCAGGAGGATGCTGCGGCGATTATCGCTGAGGAAAAAGCCGTCGCTGATGGAGCCGGTGAAGCCGCTTTCAAGATGGGACAGTTTTTGCAGCACCAGGCCCATCAGGCCCAGGGGATCACGCTGGACCTGGTTTTTGAGGATAAAACCGGCCGGACTGTTGAGGCGGGCAAAGTTGGTCTTTAGGGTTCGGGTCAGTTGCTGCTCGGCCAGTCGAGGGGTCAGGGCGGTCAGTTCATCCTCACTGAGCAGGGTGGGCAGGTGGGGCTCAAGTTCCTGGAAAAGGGCCAGTTCAAAATCGGGGGGAAAACGGTAGATCACTTCGGTGAACAGCGGGGCCGCCGCCATGGCCTCCCCGACTCCCAAGGCGCTGGCTTTCAGGGCGCTGAGCGTTGCTTCCCCATCCGGGTAGCGGGCGGGGTCATGGGTCAGGGTGATAAAGAGGCGGTCCACCAGGCCCAGCTGCTGCAGCAGGGCAATGTCGCCGCGGACCGCCTCTCCGGGTAAAAGATCCAGGGCGTCGTCGTTGATCTCCAGCTTGAAAGCCTGCCAGGTGCCGGCCGCCACAATCAGCAGCACCAGCAGCCAGGGCCACGGCAGCGAAGGTTTACTCACGGCTGTCGCAACGGTTGAAAAGATTTTCATCAAGGGGGGCATCGAGTTGGTAGGCGTGGAAGGAGATGGTGGTCGTGTCGCCGCCGGGTTCGGCAATTTTCACCTGCCTTGGCTGCAGGGAGGCCGGGTCGAAAGTGATGGTGACCGAGGCGACAAACTCGCCGATTTTCCGGTTTTGGGGTTCAACCAGCAAGGTGTGGGGGGCGGCCAGGGTGAGATGGTACTCGGCCGCCAGCTTGGCATAATCTCCGCCCAGCCAGAGCCAGAGCTGGTGGGCCACCATCCGCGTGATCGGATCGCTGTTGAGGTCGAAGCGGGTGGTTTGGCCCTCGGCGCAGCGCAGGCCGCTCTCCCCCTTGAAAATCAGGACCGAAGGCACCGGGCGGGTAAATTCCCAGCGCAAACGATCGGGTCTGGCCAGATGGAGGGTGCCGTGGAAGATTACCGGGCGGGCGAAAAGGGCCAGTTGCTTCTCCTGGGTAAAGGAGCAGGAGAGGTTGCGGACTTTGGCGGCGGTGGCTTCCAGCTCCCGCAGCAGAGCGGCTGGATCTTCGCCGGTGGCCGTGGCGGGTGCCGCCGGCAGCAAAAAACAGAGCAGCAGGAACAGCCCCCTTATGGGCCGGGCCAGGATCATGGGTTCCCCCCCGGCAGGTCGCCCGACCAGATTTTAAGCTTGACCTCGGCCAGTTTGCCGCCGGCATCACGCACCGATCCGTTGACGATCTTGACCGCCCCGAACTCAAAGGTTTTGGCGACATCGATCCAAACCGTACGGCCGGGATCGGGCAAAGCCCGCAGGGAGAATTGGTCGACCCCCACCAGCATTCCCCCCTCGGGTTCCTTCCCCGCCTGCCGGGCGTCATAACCATTGACCGCGGCCATGGCCTGGGCGACCAGCTCGATATAGTACTCGGGCAGCACCCGGGAGTTTTCGTCAAGCCAGATGCCCTTCGCGGGCACCGTGGCCTCGACCACCGCCTCCCGGCCGCGTTCCAGCAGGGTGGCCACCAGGAGCATCGGTGGTCGGTGGGGCATAAATTCCGTCACCGGATGGGGCAGTTGGATGGAGTTCATCGGGTTCCTTTTGGGTGGATTGGGCGGGCGGCCGGTCACGCTACATGTAGAGGCCGCCGTTGACTCCGATCACCTGGCCGGTGATGTAGCCGGCGGCCGGGCCGAGCAGAAACTCGACCACTCCCGAGACCTCATCCACGGTGCCGACCCGGTTCAAGGGCACCAGGGGCAGGATCTTATCCAGGGGCAGATCCTTGATCATTTCGGTGGCGATCAGCCCCGGGGAGACCACATTGACCAGGATGTTGCGTCGGGCCAGCTCCCGGGCCAGGGATTTGCAGGCCCCGATCAGACCGGCCTTGGCGGCGGCATAGTTGACCTGCCCGGCCTGGCCGGTCTCGCCCGAGACCGAGGCGATGGCGATGATTCGCCCCTGCCGTTTGGAGAGCATCGCCTTGGAGATCAGGCGGCCCATGAGGAAAAAGCCGGTGAGGTGGGTGTTGAGGACCTGGTCCCAGCTGTCGCGGCCCATCATGGGCAGCAGGCCATCGCGGGTGATCCCGGCGTTATGGATAAAGGCGTAGGGCACCGCCTGGTCCAGCAGGGGGTCCAGTGCTGCCGTCACCGCCGCCTCATCGGCCACGTCGAAGGAAAGCAGGGTACACCGGCGGCCCATGGCCTCGATCTGTTCGCGCAGGGACTGGGCTGGGCCATGGGAGGCGTGGTAGTTGAGCCAGATATCGTAACCGCCGGCGGCCAGCCGGAGGGCGATGGCGGCGCCAATGCCTCGGCTGGCCCCGGAGATGAAAGCTATGGGTGTTTGGGTCATCTTGTTCCCATCAAGTAAATAGTTGTCGAAGAAAACCGGGAATTAAAAGGGATAGCCGGTTAGCCCTTCCACCTTGCCCTTGTCGTCGAAATTAACGATGAAGGTGCGGAAGCGATTGTACCAGTAATTCCAGGTGTTGTCGCTTTCGGGGTTGGGGGTGGCGAATTCCGGGGGGTGACCGATGGCGATCAGGGTGCCTCGCTTGGTCATCCCCAGCTTGACCCGCCCCTCTTTGATGCCCCGCTGATCGAGAGCCGGCAGGGCATTGACCTCCTTTTTCAGGCCGGAGATATCCTTGACCAGCAGTTTGGCCATGTGGTCGCTCAGGGCCAGGGTCTGGCCGGTGTTCCGATGAAACTGATAGAGGTAAACCTTTTTACTCTCCACCGCCTCCAGTCTCATCCCCCGGCGGTCGACCCTCTGCACCTTCACCTGGGTGCCCCAGGGGATCATGGCCCCATCCAGTTGATAGTTGACCGACGAGAGGGTATTTCTTTTCGGATCGGGATGGAGATTGTAGGCCAGATAGTAAGTCTGGCCGACCATCCCGCTCAGGGATTGAATGGCCAGGGCCGGGGTGGCTCCCAGGCTCAGATGGCAGGCGACAATTGCGACGGTGGTGGCCAGAATCCAGTTGGTTAATTTCATTTTGACACCTCCTTGGGTTGTGGTTTGCTTTCCCGAAACGGGGTCAAGAGCCTTACCGTTCAATGCGAACCGAGGCACGGCCGCAGAAGGCAGTGGCGGTCCAGAAGAGCGGGCCGTCTCCGGGTCCAATTTCCTCCACGGCCTGGGTCAAAGCCAGGGCCCCAGCCAGCCCGGCCGGGGCTTCTGCTCCGGGGGCAAGGGTAAAATCCGGCTGAAAAACCTCCTCCTGGCGCCGCAGGTAGAACTCGGCGGCGCAATGGTTCTCTTCCACCAGGATAGAGTTTAATCTGGGTAAGCGGTACCTTGACTCGGTCTCGGTGGTCAGCAACCAGGCTACCGCTCCCCGTCGCGGGGAGGGAGCCGACGCCGGGGCCGAGCTCCTGGTCGCGGCCTCAACCAGCACCGGGGATTCCTCCTCCACGGCCAGCACCAGGGCCCTTTTAAACGGCATCAGCTCCAAGGCGGTTTTGGCCTCGGCCAGGGCCGCCAGAAAGGGCCAGCCGGGACTGGTGACCGTTTGGGCCGGTCCTCTGAGATTCAGGAGGCGGGCGAGATAGCCGGCGGCGGCGTTATGCACCGAATGGGAAAAGAGGGTGGGAGAGGCCTGGCTTTCACCGTTGTCGAAGAGGGAATCGAGGAAGCCGAAATTGGTATCCAGCGGGCCGGTGGTGGTGCCCAGAAAGACCCCGGTCTGGCAGGGATCATCGCCTGAGCCGGAACCCAGGGCCGCGCTTCCGGCCAGCACGGCCACCTGGATAAAAAGATCGGCCCGGCGCAGGTCGCGGAGCAGGTCGGCGGGAATGGTTGGAACCCCGATCTCCCGTGCCACCTTGGCGACAAAAACATCCTTGCTCACCGGATTGCTCATGGGGCCGCCTCCAAAACCAGGCAACTGTTGCCGCCGCCAAAGGCCAGGGATTGGGAAAGTCCGATCCTGCCGGTCAGCGGAACCTGCTCATTTTCGGTGAGCGGCCGGTAGGGAAAGGCCGGGTCCGGTTGGCGGCAGCGGCGGGTTCCCGAAACTGTTTCGTTTTGCAGGGCCAGCAGGGTAAAGACCGCCTCGATGGCCCCGGCCGCTCCCAGGGTATGACCGGTCAGGGATTTGGTGGAAATCAGCGGCGGGCGATAATCAAGGGTGAAGATGGCGGCCAGGGCCGAGGTCTCCGCCAGGTCATTGCTGGGGGTGGCGGTGCCATGACCGTTGATCATGGCGATCTGTTTCCGATTCGGGATCATGGCGTCCTTAAGGGCGGCGGTAATGGCCGCCTGCAGGCCGCGCCCTTCCGGATGGGGAGCGGTGGGATGCCAGGCATCGGCGGCACAGCCGTAGCCGCGCAGCCAGCCTATCGGCCGGCGCCGGGCCCGGTGGGCCGAGGACTCATTTTCGAGAATCAGCACGGCGGCCCCCTCACCAAGATTCAGTCCCTGGCGGTTCTGATTAAAGGGGCGGCAGGGAGCGGAATCGGTGAGCTGGAGGGCGGCAAAGCCGTTGCAGGTGATACGTGACAGGGCGTCGGCCCCGCCGGCAATGGCCAGATCACAGCGCCCGCTCCGCAGCCAGTTGCCGGCGATGCCCAGGGCATCGGTACCCGAGGCGCAGGCGTTGGTGACCACCAGGCTGGGACCGCTCACCCCCAGGATCTCCTGCAGGATTGCGCTGATATTGTTGCGCAGGTAACGGCGCACCGGGTCCAAGGGTGGATGTGCCCCCTGGCGCCAGGCTCGGTAGTAATCCTCATCGTTAAAGGCGCAACCCACGGTGGTGCCCAGGCAGATCCCCACCCGCTTTTTCCGCAGGTCCGCCGGCTCTATCCCGCTGCGGACCAGGGCCTGAAGGGCGGCCCGCAGGGCCAGCCTGGCGGTGGGACCCAGGTCGGCGGCGATCTGGCCAAGCCGCGGGTAATCAGGGGTCGGGGATGGTAGCGGCTCGTCCGGGGCGCTGAATACCGGGAAGGTCAGGGAGGTGGCAAAGGTCTCTGCGGGCACCGGGCCGCAGGGCACCGGCCGACCGTTCAACGATCGGAGGTGTTCCTCCGGATTTCGACCCGCGGCGGAGACGCACCCCATGGCGCTGATGGCGATCCTGTCTGCTGCTGGCACCAAAACTTACCTTCAGCTCTTTTTCTGGTGAATATAGTTGGCCAGGCTGGCGATGGAGGCGAAGGCCTCTTTGCCCTCCTCCATGTCGGCAATCTGGACGTCGAAATGCTTTTGTACCAGGACGACTAGTTCCACCGCATCCAGGGAGTCAAGCCCCAGACCGTCATCGCCGAACAGGGGCATATCGTCCTTGAGGTCCGCTGGGGTCATCCCCTGGATTTTGATCTCGTCGATCAAGATCCGCTTCAGTTTCTCTTTGAGCTCTTCCATGCTTCTTCCATTTGGTTGGTTTAAGTTACTGCTGCCAGAAATCGTAAAAGTTGTACCATTGATGGGGATACTCGTCCAGATACTCCTGCAGGTTTTTGGCAAACCTGGCACCGGAGTTTCGACAGGCCTCCGCCCGTTGTTCCCGGTTTTCCCAACGGGGATACCAACTGTCCCAGACCCGTAACTGGTATGATTTGCGCCCGGTTTTGGCGGCAAACATGACAACCACCGGGGCTCCTACCGAGCCGGCCAGAAAGTAGGCGGCCTCGGGTATTCTGGCTGGGTCCCCTAGGAGATCCACCGTCACCGCCGAGCCCTTAACCAGCCTGTCCCCCATGATGGTGACCACCTCGCCCCGCTGGAGGGCTGCGGTGGCCTCGATCATGCCACCCCAGGGGCCCTCGCTGTCGATGATTTCAAAGGGGCGCCTGCCGTCACGGAGGTCGAAGTAGTGTTTGGCCGCCGCCTCCTGATCGTAGCGCATCAGGGCATGAACCCGGGTGGGCAGACTGTCCAGTCGGGCCAGAGCCGTCTGCCAGTTGCCCACATGAGCGGTGAGCAGCACCACCCCTCTCCCCCGGTTCACCAGCTCTTCCAGTTGCTGATAGCCGATAAATTCGCCGCGCAGATCGCCGCCTTTGATTCCCAGCCAGGCGCGATCCACCAGCACCTGGCCAAAGGAGGTCAGGTTTCGGATCATGGCCAGCCAGCGGCCCGGACGGCCGGCGCTCGGAAAACGGCGGCTCAGGTAGGGGGCCGTTTTTCGCCCGATCTTCCGGCTGGTAGCGGCATATGCCGCTATCACCGGCAGCAGCAGCAGATAGGCCCCCAGCTGACCAAAAAGACGCAGGGTAAGATAGAAGATTCCGTGGCCCAGTGCTTCGAGCCTGATTTTAAGGCGGCCCCCAAGCGGCCGGGAAGCAGGGGTCATCCGGACGGGCCCTTTTCCTTTGTTTGTCGCCTGAACAGCCGGGTTTGGGCCCAGTAAACCAGAACGGCCCCGATGAGGCCCAGCAGGGGGCCGACCACCAGAGAGCCGAGCAACCAGTCCCAGAGGCGGAGATGGATCTCGTGCAGCCATTTTTCCCGGGAGAGATCGAGAAGCAGCTGGCCGGTCCGCATGAAGTAGCCGACTTGAATGCAGATAATCGGCACCACCGGCGGCATGCAGAACTGGCTGGCCGCCACCGCCGCCATCTTGTTCAGATGGAGGCGATGGGCCACGTAGATAATTGCCACCGTATGGACGGCGATCAGGGGGAGCGCGCCCATGAACAGCCCCAGCCATACCGCCGTGGCCATCCCCGGCGCGGAACTGTGTTCGCGAAACAGCATCTGCATAGCCAGCCAGGGGCGGGGGAAGCGAAGTTTTTTCTCTTGCGGGGCCGGCCGGCTGCAGACCTGGCGGTGGGGCCAAGGGGCCAGACGGCGCAGCAGCAGGCGGGTATGGAGCAGGGTCAGGCGGAAATTGTCTCGTAACTGGTGGAAATGGGTGATCCTTTGCCCGGGGGGAGGGTAGTGGACCGAGATCTCCACCGAGGTCAGGGCAACCCCGGCCCAGGCTGCTTGCACCAGCACTTCGACCTCAAAATCGTAGCGGCTGCAGGTCAGGTTCAGGGCCAGCAGTTCGCGGATTGGATAGAGGCGCATGCCGCTTTGGGTGTCCGCCAGCTCCTGGCCCGATTCCAGCCGGACCCAGAAATTGGAGAAGGCGCGGCCGAAAAGGCTGGCCTTGGGCGCCGTCTCCTGGGTCATCCGCCGGGCCCCGATCACAATGGCCGGTCGGTCGATGAGCTCCGCCTGCCGGACCAGCAGCTCCGCCTCGGCCGGGTCATGCTGGCCGTCGGCATCCAGGGTAATCATGGTTTCATAGCCCAGCCGGGCCGCCTCCCTGGCCCCCGCCAGGATGGCCGTTCCCTTGCCCTCGTTGGTCGGCAGCCGGAGCTTGGCGCAGTCGAGTCCGGTTAGCTGCCGCAGAGGCTCGTCGTCGCTGCCGTCGTCAACCACCAGCACCGGCCAGCCGGCGGCCAGGGTGCCTTCCACCACCTTCCGCAGGGAGTCTCCATGATTGTAAACCGGAATGACGACGATAATTTTTGGGTTTTCCTTTTCATTCATCGTCTTCTGGTGCGGGGCCGGAGAAGGTAATCCCAAAGGGGGCCGACGTGGCCCATGCGGTGGAGCATGGTAAGCTGGTCGATCGCCTCTGAAACCGGGTAGATGCGATCTAGCCGGCCGGCGAAGGAGGCGGTCAGCTCCCGCTCCAGATCGATCCCCGCGAGCTGGGGTGATGAGTAGAAGATCGGCTCCAGCAGCGGTTGGCCGGCCTCGATAACCCCTTCGGCCACAGCCCGTTGGGCCAGGCTGGTGCCCGGCAAAATCCTGATGCCGGTGAAGGCGAAGACCAGGGACTTTCCCAGGCTCTCCAGGTTGGCGAGTCCTTCGTTCAGGGTTTGCCGATTTTCATCGGGGCCGCCCAGCATGACGAAATGGGCGCAGGGGATCTCCGCCTCCAGGGCCAGCCGATTGGTGGCCAGCACCTGCTCGAAGGAGAAACCCTTGTCCAGAGCGGCCAGGGTTCGGTCGGAGGCGGCATCGGTTCCAACCTCCATGGCGGCCAGGCCGGCTCGTTTCATCAGCAGCAGATCCTCCCGGTCCAGATTTTGCGGCCGGAAAAAGGCGCACCAGGGGGTGGTGTTGCCGTTTTTGATCAGCGCCTCCGCCACCAGGCGGAAATGGCCGGCCGCGTCGTTGAACACCGAGTCGGTGAAGAAGATAAACCTGGCCCCATGCTCGGTACTCAAGCGGCCAACTTCGGCGGCGGTTTCCTCCGGGTCGCGGTAGCGCATGGTCCTGCCCTCGATGGTCGGGTAGGAGCAGTAGGCGCAACGGTGGGGGCAACCGCGTTTGGTTTGGATATTGAGCATCCCGCCGTGGGTGATGTAGTACTTGAGGGAGCTGGGGCTGAAGATCGGTTGGGGCCAGCTATCATCCTTGCGTTCACTGTACAGGAGCCGGGCCTCGGGACGACGGCCCGCGGCCAGCTCATCGGCCAGCCAGGGCAGGAGCAGCTCCCCTTCGCCCACCACTCCGTAATCGGCCTGCAGGTAGGCCAGGACCTCGCCGGGCATGATGGAAAAGGCCGATCCTCCCAGCACCATCACCGCCGCCGAGCAGCGGCGAATCAGTTGGGCGGTTTCGGCAATCTCCGGCAGGTAACCGTGGGGGTCGGAGCTGTCCACCGTGTCCAGGTTACGGATGGAGAGTCCGATCAGCTCGTAGCTGTTTTCCCGGAGCAGCCGCTCAAGTCCATCCCGGCCGCCGTCGGCCAGGAGATCAAAGTGGGTGGGAACGTGGCCGGCTTCCCGCAGGGCCCCGCAAAGGTGAGCCACTCCCAGGGGATACACCGGGTAGGGGACAACGGCCTGGTTGACGGAGACCAAGAGGCAGTTCAGGCCCATGGCGATCAGCTCCGGGGCAGTTCCCAGCCGCGTTTCGCGGCCAGGCGTCGGGGTACATATGAACCATCGGCCATCTCTTTCTTAACCACTTCGCTGAAGAGGCGGGCCATCCGCAGGGACTGGGGCATCTCCCGGTAAAAGTTGTCCCAGGCGTAGTGATACATGGCCTGCAACTCCTCGGGGGTCATCTTCTTGGGCTGGAAACAGACCTCGGCGGTGGTGTAGCGGCTCCAGTCCCGGTGCAGAATGCGGCCATCCTTTTCCATCTGGGCGGTGACCGGGGTATGGGGAAAGGGGGTCAGAATGGAGAACTCCGCCATTTCGACATCGATCTCCAGCAGAAAGTCAACCAGCCGCTTGATATAGTCGGCGTCCTGATTGTCGGGCCCCAGCAGTACCGCGGCCTCCACTCCGATCCCGTGATCCTTCAGCCGTTTGACCCGGTCCCGGATCACCTGCGAGGTATCGAATACCGCCTGGTAAACGTACCAGCACCCCGCTTCGGCCGCCTTGGCCACCACTTCATCTTCGTCGAGAATGGGGTGACTGATCCACTTCTTCTTCAGGGGCTTGATCGCCTCAAAAAGCTCCATCACCCATTTTTTATCCTGGGCCAGGGAGTTATCCACCAGAAAGAGGCGGTTGTTTTCAATACCGGCCAACTCTTCCACCACCCGATCGATGGGGCGCGGTCTAAACTGGCGGCCGCCAAGAAAGGCGGTGGCGCAGGGAAAACAGTTGAAGCGGCAGCCCCGGGAGGCGTGAACCAGATCCACCATCTGCACCCCCCGATAGATGTAGCGCTGCCGGTTGAGAATCTCCCGGCGGGCGGGACCGATAGTATCAATGGGAGGAAAATCGTGGAAAAAATCGTATTTGGGCTGCAGCGTTCCGTTCCGACAATCCTCCAGCACCGCGGCCAGCCGGCCCCCCTCGGTTTCCCCCAGAAAGACCGAATCAACATAGCCGGCCATCTCTTGGGCGTGGAGCATGGTGGCAATGCCGCCGCAGATCACCGGCACTCCCCGCTTGCGGTACTCCGCCGCGATCTCCTTGCCCCGGGGAAGCTGGCAGGTGAGCATCATGGAGAGCAACACCACTTCGGTGGGCTGGGCGAAGTCCAGGGGGTCGACGTTCTCGTCGACAAACCTGAGCTGATGGTGATCGGGAATTGAGGCGGCCACGCAGACCGGGCCATGGGGTGGCAGATGGAATTCGGTCTGTTCCGGGATCTTATTCCACTTGGGGTACACCAGGGTGATTTGCATCTTTATCGGCTCACGATGGTGAAGGTTATGGCCAGTTGACCGGCCTGACCGGGCATGGGCCGGCTGTCGAAGGCACAGGCGAGCATCAGGGTAAGTTCGGGCTGGCTGACGAGCCAGCGGCCGGCTTCCTCCTCGGCGGCGACCAACGGCGACTCCGGGGCAAAGATCGCGTAAACCGGACCGATCAGGCCGAAGTGGTTGGCGGCTTCGGAGAGGGGGATGTTGGGCAGAGTATAGCCGAAGAGGGCCGGACTGGCCAGGTTGGGACCGGTCAGCAGGGTGGCGGCGAACTCCAGATCAGTGGCCAGGGAACCGGTGGTGGTGCCCCCGATCAGCCCCACCCGTTTGCCCTGGTCCGAAAATTTCTCGCCCGGCGCCAAGAGACCGTTTTCCACCAGGACGCGGCCCGCTTCCACCACCAGGGCTCGACTCAGGGGCGGCATTCGTCCCCAGCGGGAAGGAGTCGCCGCCAGCAGTCGGGTTACCTCCGGGCTGGCCGTTTCGCAGAAGGCATAACGATAATAATCCCGCGAGTCAGGGCTGTTTGGTGTCGGCAAAGCTGCTTCCGCTTCGGTTAAAAGGTTACCCCCAGCAAAAATTTGCTTGAGTTGAGGGGATCATTGGGCTCCTTGCGGTTCCCGTTTGAGACATGGTGAAAACGGTATTCCAAATTCAGGTATCTGTGGTGGCCCATCGGTCGGCGCAGGCCGATGCCGAACTGGTAGTTGCCGTTCAGCCTGGTTCCCATCCCCTCCAGATTGCTGGCCATGTAGAGGGGACCACCCCCGGCCAGGAGGTAGGGCTGCAGCCGGTCATGGGCGGTGAATCGCCAGCAGGCCAGGAAGTTGATCCCCGCCATGAGGGTACTGTCAGGACTCACCGCCAGGTGGAGCGGCAGCTCCAGCAGCAAAGAGTGCTCACCCCGGTACCAGGATGAGCCCGGGTTTGCTGTCAGGTTCCGCTCATACCTGGGGACCAGATCGACGGTCTGTATCCGGAGTTTGGTGGCCCCCATCCCGGGATGGCTGGTGCCGTAGCCGGCCAGCAGAATCCAGTCGGCCTTATCCCTCCCCCGCTCACTGGCCAGCACCCCCGGCAGCCAGGGACCCGGAGAAAGGTGGGTTAAGATAAGTGAAAAGAGGGAGAAGGCCGAGAAAGCCGCCCGCCCCGGACTTATTCGGAGCGGGTTGTGGCGCTGGCCGGGGCGGCGGCGTATCTTCATCGGTTTTCCCCGGTTCTTCCCGGTTTTGCTATTTCAGCCAGCAAAGCGGATCCTCGGCCAGGTAATCCCCCGTTACCTGGTAGGCATGGCCGCGACAGCCGTAACAGATGGTGTTATAGTCACAGCCGGAACATTTACCCTTGATGGTGGTCCGGATGTTGCGCAGATCGCGGATAATCTTGCTGGTGCGCAGAATATCGGCCAGCGACTGCTCACGGATGTTGCCCACCGGCAAGTTAACTCCGGGGCAGGGATGAACCTCGCCGATGGAGGTCACGGTACAGGAGTATTCATGGCGGGAACACTGGGAAGCGGCCAGGGGCGGGTGGGGGGTCCAGGTTTGGCCGAACTCCTTGGCGTCGATCTCGGAGAGCTTTTCAAAAAGGGTTTTGATCTCGGTTATGGGAACTTCCAACTCGGGGTGCTCGGAGGCTCTGCCCTGCAGGGTCATCATCTCCACATAGGGGATGATCTTCCGGCTGCGGGCCCAGCGCCAGATATCGGGAAGTTCATCATAGTTCTGGCGACAGATAATGGTCTGAATGCCCAGCAGAAGATGCTCGTTTGGGTAGCCGGCGGCCAGCAGGGCCGCCAGGCCCTTTTCGATGGCGGCGAAGGTTCCCGGCCGTCCCGCCAGATAATCCTGGACGGCGGCATCGCGGCTGTTCATCTTGATCACCACCGCCACCCCTTTCTGGGCCAGGAGCTCGGCGATCTCCGGGGTGATCAGGGTGCCGTTGGTAAAGATGTCCACCTTGATCCCCTTGGCCAGAATGTAATCGATCACCTCGAAAATGCTGGGATAGAAGAGGGGCTCGCCGCCGCCGAGGACGATAATTTTGCGGATGCCGAGGGCGGTGGCCTGGTCGATCACATTCTCGATTTCGGCGGCGGTAAGCTCATTGGCCAGGGGTAGACCGGAAGCGGCATAGCAGTACACACAACGGATATTGCACGCCCGGGAAAGCTCAAGCTCCAGCGACAGCAGCCCGTTGTTTTTCCGGGTCTGGGCGATCTCCTGCGGGGTGAACTCCTGCCCCCAATATTCACTTAAACACGACACGGTTATTCTACCTTCCGAAAATCAAAAAATCTTTTCATTTTTCGGCCACTGCCTTTTTCAATCACAGCAACCACCTCGGCCGGAGATCTTTTTATAACCTCCGGTTTTACCCGTAGTTTGGCTTGCAACCGCTCCTGGATCGCGGCCGGTTCAACCGCTTCGTCTCCGCCCACCACTACCGTGATCTCGTCGGCGAGGCTGAAGTGGGCCCGGGCTTCCACGTAGTAGGCGGCAATGCCGGGAATTTCGTCGATGGCCTGGAAGATGTTTTCCGGGTAGAGGGTGGTTCCCCGGCACTTGAGCCGTTGGGCCAACCGTCCCTCAATGGGGCCCAGGCGCGGGGTCTGCCAGCCGCAGGAGCAGGGTTCAGGGTAGAGTCGGGCGACATCGCCGGTGCGAAAACGGACCAGCGGCAGGCCTTCAACCCCCAGGGGGGTGACCACCACTTCCCCCGGCTGGCCGTCCGGCACCGGCGTGCCGGTTTCGTCGATAATCTCCACGAGCATCAGTTCGGGATGGACATGGCCCCCGGCGGTGGCGGGACATTCGACAAAGGCGGTTTCCAGTTCGGTGGCCCCGTAGGAACCGTAGGTTTTGGCTCCCCACCCTTTTTCCAGCATCTCCCCCAGGGGAGTGAGGGTCAGGTCGGCCTTGCGGATCGGTTCGCCGATGGTGACCAGGGTTTCGATGCCGGCCCGGGTCGGATCGAGCCCGTGCTCCAGCCCCCATTGGGCCAACTGCCAGAGAAAAGTGGGCACGCCTACGATGACCGAAGGGTTCAAAGTGCGAATCAATTCCCATTGCCGGGAAGGGCTGCCGGCGCCGCTGCGAATGGCGGTGGCCCCCAGCCGGACCAGGCCCGTATAATAGGCCAGTCCGGCGATAAAGCAGCGATCCAGGGTAACGCAAAGCAGAACCCGTTGGCCGGGTTTGATGCCGATGCGAAAAAAGGCTATCATCTCATTGTAGGCCAGCCGCTCCAGGTCATTACTGGTGTAGGGAACGGTGACGGCATTGCCGGTGGTGCCGGAGGTGAGGGCTAGGTCGGTGGCGGTGAGGTCGGCGGCGGGGAAAAAACAGCCATGACCGCGGTTCAGGTCCGCCCGCTCGGTGAGGGGCAGCTTGTGAAGCTCGGCCAGGGAGCGCAATTGACTGGGCACCAACCCCACCTGTTGGAATTTTTCCCGATAAAATTCGGAGGTGCCCGCCAGCTCCAGGTGGCGGCGCAGCAACTCCAGCTGGGCGGCTTCTCGTTCGGTTTTTCCACACTCTCGCAGGGAGATCCCGCTTGTGAGGGAGTATCGGCTGGTGGGGGGCGGTATCCGCATCTCCGGTTCCGGTGGCCAACAGTTGTAGGCTGCGCTTACCAAGCAGCCAGTTCCTTGGTGATTGCCTTGCGGGTTTCCGCTGCCAAAAGACGAGGGACTATAACACCGTCATCTCCTTTTTTCAAGGTGATCGGCGGCAGAATGATCAACTTGATCGGGCCGGGAGTCAACAAGGATTTACCGGGGGGCAACACCTCTCCCGCCCCGATGATTGCCACCGGGATCAGGGGGCGGCCGGTGGCCGCCGCCAGCTTGAAGGCGCCCTGGCGGAAACGGCCCAGCTTGCCGTCCCGGGAACGATGCCCTTCGGGCCAGATAATCAGCGAGCAGCCCTCGTCGATTAGGTGCTGGCCCTGGGCTTCAACCTCCGGCCAGCCGTTGCGGGCGTCGATGTAGCCGGCGGCCCGCATCACCCGGCCGTAAATTGGGATATTGAACGGCCAGCCGGTGATAAAGGCGTTTTCCACCTCCAGCATCCCGAAGAGATAGGGGTCGAGGGCGGAGCGGTGGTTAGCCACAAAGATTGCCGGCAAGGGCAGCGCGCCGGCCCGGTTTTCGACGGAGATGGGCACGGCCGGGGAGAGGAGACGCAGCAGGATCCAGCCGTATCTCCTGATGGCAAGCCGCAGAGGGCGACCAGGCGATTTGTCCGGAGAGAGGGTTTGGGCCAGCGCGAGTAGCGGCAGGAACGCTCCGAAGGCCAGAGTAACAAGGATAAAGGTTGACCAGCAATAGAGATTGGCCGCCAGCCTGCTAAGCTTCATCCGCGGTTTGGCTTTCCTTCAACTTGATCAGCAGTTCAAAAAGGTCGTTAACCGTGCGGACAGCCTTCAGGCTCTCCTCATCGTTAAATTTCATCCCGAAACTCTTCTCCAGGGCCACCACCATATCCACGGCGTCAAGGCTGTCCAGGCCCAGGTCATCGTATAGGGTGGCCTCCGGAGTCAACGCCTCGGGGTCCAGCTCCAGTTCTTCCGCCAGGGTTGCAACTACTCGACGGCGAAGTTCGTCGTTGCTCATCATGGTGTTAATCTCCTCAGAACCAAAGCTGCGTTGACGCCGCCCAGGGCAAAGTTGTTTTTCAGCACGGTGGTTAATGCTCTCTTTTCAATTTTACGGACCAGATTGGCCACGGCGCACTCCGGGTCCGGGTTTGCCAGATTAAGGGTGGGAATGATCTCCTGGCGCTGGAGCATCTCCAGCAGAACGATGGTCTCCAGGGCCGCCGCCGCTCCCAGGGTATGGCCGATATGCCCCTTAAAGGAGCTGGTGGGCACCGAGGCCCCCACCACCTTGGCGATGGCCGCGGCCTCGGCCGGATCGCCCAGCAGGGTAGCGGTGGCGTGGGCGTTGACATAATCCACCTCGGCGGGGCTGATCTTGGATTCGTCCATGGCATTGAGCATGGCCCTGGCCATGGAGCCCTCATGGGGGTTGGCGATATGCTCACTGTCGTTGACATTGCCAAAACCGATGATTTCGCCGTAAATCCTGGCGCCTCTTTCCCGGGCCGACTCGTAGCTCTCCAGCAGGATAATTCCGCCCCCGCCGCCGCAAACCACCCCGTCCCGCTCGGCATCAAAGGGTCTGGGTGTGGCGGCCGGATTGTCGTTTTGCAGCGAGGCGGCCCGGACCACGTCGAAAACCCCGGTGACCGAGTGGTGAACTTCATCGGCGCCGCCGCAGAGCATGGCCCGTTGGCGACCCGCCTGGATCAGCAGATAGCCCAGTCCGATGGCCTGGGAAGAGGAAGCGCAGGCGCTGACCGGGGACCACTGTTCGCCATGGATCCCCAAGGCCAGACAGATATTGGCCGCGCAACTGTGGCCCATGATTTTAAAAAATTCGCCGGACCTGATGCCGCCGATGGTCTCAGCGGGCAGGAAGGTGCGGTAAAAATCTTCATAGGCGGAGGGACTGCCGGTGGTGGAACCGACGGCGACCCCGATGGTGCCGGTGGCCAGCAGGGATTGGTCGATCCCGGCGTCCTTGACGGCCTCAAGAGCCGCCAAGGTGGCATATTTGGCCATTGGGCCCATTGTGCGTCGCAGGCTGCGGGGCAGGAGCTCCTTGTCGGCAAAATCGGGCACCGGGGCGGCCAGGAGGCTTTTTAAGCCGTCGATCCGGGCCCACTCCGGCATGGCCCGGATGGCGGAGCGCCCGGCCCAGATCCCCTCCAGGAGGGGTTGAACTCCGAGGCCGAAGGGGGAAACGGCGCCGCGCCCGGTAATGACAACTCGTTTCAACGGCATTGGCGCACTTGCTCCCATGTCGATTCCAGTCCCAAAATCTCTCCGGCGCTGACCAACCCGGCCAGGGCCGCCCCCACCACGCCGGTCATCAGGGTGCTCTGGCCACCGAGCCAAAAGCCCGGCAGCCTGGTCCGGGCTCCGGGGTTGTGCTGGCCCAGGCAATGTTGGGCTCCGTAGGCGGCTCCCTCAGGGGCGGCCAACTCATCGCGAAAAGTCAGGGGGGTGCCCACCGCCAAGGGACGGAGGGCGGCGTAGCTCTCCCCCCAGTAGCGGCCGGCCGCCGCAATCATCTCCCCGGCCAGCTCCTCTTTCCAGGCCAGGTAAGCCGGGGGGCGACTGCGGCGACCGGTTGGTGCGAATCTCTCAATCTCCTCCCAAAGCGCGGGTCTGAGGAGTATAATGCCCCGGTGGTTATTTTTCAAGTTTGGCAAGCGGCCCCGCTCCGGGGTGGTCATCATCAGGACCCTTTCCGTTCTGGGCACCCGCGCGGTTTCGGGCAGAATGGCGAGCCCGGCCGGGATGTGATAGTGGTTGACCCAGTCGGGTTCCCCGGGGGTCTCATCCGGAGCCACCGCGAAAACCGCGAACATGGAGGCGGTGTTGCGCAACCCTTGGATTCTCTTCAGGTAGATCGGCCGGAAAATACCCGCCGGCACCATGGCCGGCACGGCGGAAGGGTGACCGGTGTAGATTACGTCACGACAGTGGATAATCTGTCCGCGGTCGGTGCGGACCCCGGCCGCCACGCCACCTTCCACCAGAATTTCGTCGACCCGGTTTTTGCCGATTATGGTTACCCCGGCCTGCTCCAGGATCCGGAGGAAGGCGTCCACCACCGCTTGGCCACCGCCATCTATGGTATAGGCCCCGCGGTAAAAGCCGTGGGCGACCATGGCGTGGACCGCCAGACTTGCCCGCGCGACCGGGATCCCGTAGAGGAAGGCGGGACTGGCCAGGACCGCCTGGAGCTGGGGATCAGCCGTGAGTTTGGTTAAGTAGTCGCACAATGAAACGGGGGGTTCCTGGAAGCCCCGCAGAAACGGGGTCAGGGGCAACTCAAGGTTGTAAAAGGGGATTTTCTGGCAGATCGCGGCAATCTTGCCCAGGTAGTCAGCGATGGCGATCCGCTCTCCGGGGAATCTCCGCTCCAATTCATCCCTTAGGCGCCGGTAGGAGAAAAAAGCCCGTACCGGCTGGTCGTAGCCGGCGATGGACAGCTCGTCGTGGCCGTCGGGGGGGAAGGGGCGGATGGGGATTATGGCGCGCACCCCCAGGTAATCCCAGAGGGTAGTGAGCACGTCACCCTCTCCCAGGCAGCCGGTGTAGTGGAACCCGACATCGAAGGGGACCCCCTGGCGGACAAACCGTTTCAGGGCCCCGCCCGGCCGGGAGGTACGCTCCACGATCACCACGCTCCGGCCACTTTTGGCCAGCAGGGCGGCGGCGGTCAAACCGCTAATGCCACTGCCGATCACCACCACGTCACACTTCATGGTGTACCTTGGCTACCAGGCAGGCGTTGACGCCGCCGAATCCGGCGGCGTTGCAGAGAATATGGTGAGGGGTGGCGGCGATGGTGGCGGTGGGTATTCGTAAAAGCGCCGCTTCCGGGGCCGGCTTGCTCAGATTGGGGTGGCCGGCGACAAAACCGGCCCGGCTCATGAGCAGGGCATAGATCAGCTGGGAGGCGCCGGCCATCCAGAATTCATGGCCGGTAAGGGACTTGGTGGCGGCCACCACTGGTCCCTGCTCCCCCTGTTCCAGGCCGAAAAGCTGACTCAAAGCCTGGGCCTCTTTTTCATCTCCGGCCGGGGTGGAGGTGGCGTGGGCCATCACCAGATCGATCTCGGCGGGTAAAACTCCGGCGTTGGCCAGGGCCCCCCGCATGGCGCGCGAAAGGCCCTCGCCGCTGGGCACAGAAAGATGATAACCGTCGGAAGAGAAGTCGTAGCCGCTGATTTCAGCGATGATTTTAGCTTTTCTGGCCCTGGCGACCTCTTCCGCTTCCAGAAAAAGGATGGCCGCTCCCCCGCTGGGAATCAGGCCGTCGCGCTCCTGATCAAAGGGGCGGGAAGCCTGATGCGGGGCATCCTCCCGCCGGGAGAAGGCCCCGATGGCGTCAAAACTGCACATCGACTGCCAGGATATCTCTTGGGCGCCGCCGCAGAGCATGCGATCCTGGCGCCCCCGGGCGATCAGGTCGGCGGCCTGGCCGATGGCCATGGCCCCGCTGGCGCAGGCGCCGCTGATCGACCAGGAGGCTCCTTGTAACTGCAGTTTGGTGCAAAGGTTGAGGGTTACGGTGCTGGTCAGCAGGCGGAAGATGTGACCGCTGCCGATCGCCTTGGTCTCTCCCGCCGCCTTAAGCATTTCGCACTGTTCAACCCCGGTCACCACCGAGGAATCGTTGCCCAGCAAAAAACCGGCGGTGGGGTTGCCGGCCAGCTCGGTGGGGTCAACTTCGGCCTGCTCCAGGGCCTGGACGATGGCGTCCCAGGCCCACCAGCCGAACTCCGGCAGACGGTTGCGATACTTCCGGTCCAGTGGGGTGCGGCCGACAAAATCGCTGATCACCCCGCTTAGTCCGCTCTGGAAGCCCAGTTTCTTTCTGGCCGGCAAGAGGGCGATGCCGCTGACCGAGTCGCGCAGCGAGGCGGTTACCTGATCGCGGGACAAGCCGAGGGAGGAGACGATACCCAGGCCGGTGACGACCACTTTGCGGTCATTTGTCGATTTTTTAACCACGCTTTTTATCGGTAATTACCGGGTGAAATTGTCCCAGGAGCGGCAATCGCCACGGTGCTGCAAGGCCGCTCTATAATAGGCCATGGGCAGGCTGTCAAGTCCCGGGCCTCCTTGAAGGCGCATTTTGCTCCTGCTTTCGAGGAGAAGACATTCGCGGCCATTTTTTTTCAAGGCCAGTTTCTGGTTGACAATCGTAGTGGCAATCGCTATAGGAATCAGTTCCCATGTACACCATATCTTTAAACAAAGCGCACCCGGCATGAAGAAGATCCTGGTGGTATATTACTCCCAGAGCGGGCAACTCCAAAGGGTGGTCGAGACCATCACCTCCCCGTTGGTGGCGGCGGCGGATGTTGAACTACAGGTCGAGCCCTTGCGCCCGGCGGTGGAGTATCCCTACCCTTGGCCTTTGCTGCGCTTTCTTGACGCCTTTCCGGAATCGGTCCGGCTCGATCCCCCGCCCCTGCAACCGCCCGCCATTGACCGGGAAGCCCGTTATGATCTGGTCATTCTGGCCTATACCGTCTGGTTTTTAGCACCGGCCCCGCCGGTGGTGGCCTTTCTCCGTTCCGAGGTCGGCCGGGCGGTTTTACGGGACACCCCGGTAATCACCGTTATCGCCTGCCGCAACATGTGGCATCTGGCCCAGGAGAAGATGAAAACCTTGTTGCGGGAGGCGGGCGCACGGTTGTCGGACAACGTGGTGTTGGTCGATCAGGGCAGCAGCCTGGCCACCTTTGTCACCACCCCCCGCTGGATGCTGACCGGCCGTCGGGATCGTCTATGGGGTCTGTTTCCCCCCGCCGGGGTGGCGGAGGAAGAGATCGCCGCCAGCGCCCGTTTCGGACATGCCATTCTTGATGCCCTGCGCCAAGGCAGCCTTGACGGCCGCCGGCCGGTGTTGACCGGCCTGCGGGCGGTTAAGGCCGACATCCGTCTTGTTCCGGGCGAGAAAATCGCCACCCGCAGTTTTTTGATCTGGAGCCGGCTGATCCGCCTGATGGGCCTCCCGGGCAGCCCCGGTCGCAAGCCGGTCTTGCTGATCTATCTGGTTTTTCTGCTGGCCATGATCATGACGGTGGTCCCGATCAGCATGGCTCTGCGCGCCCTTTTGCGTCCGTTGTTTGCCCGGCGCCTGGAGGCCCAGCGCCTCTATTTTGAAGGACCATCCGGCAGGGGAGAAGAACGGATGCGGGAGTACGCCAGGATGGCTCGCCGATGAACAAAGCCGTTTACATCAACCGGATCGCTGCCTATCTGCCCGGTGAGCCCGTCGATAACGACCGGATGGAGTCTGTGCTGGGGATGATCGGCGGTCGGCCCTCCCGGGCGCGGGCTATCGTGTTGCGCAGCAACGGGATCAAAACCCGTCACTATGCCATTGACCCCGCCACCGGCGAGGCCAGTATGAACAATGCCCAACTTACGGCCGCGGCGATTCGTCGGCTGGAGGGAGCGGGTTTTACCCCTGACCGGATCCGGTGTCTGGCCTGTGGGACCAGCTCTCCCGATCAGCTGCTTCCCGGTCATGCCGTGATGGTACACGGTGAGCTGGGGAACCCCACCTGTGAGGTGGCTTCCCCCAGCGGGATCTGCATCTCGGGAATCATCGCCCTCAAGTATGGCTACATGGCGGTACTGGCGGGCTTGCACCATAACGCGGTGGTGACCGGTTCGGAAACCGCTTCCTCTTCCATGACCGCCAAAAATTTCTCCGCCGAGAATGAAGCCCGGGTGGAGGAGCTGGAGAGTAGTCCGGTGATCGCCTTTGAAAAAGATTTCCTGCGCTGGATGCTTTCCGATGGCGCCGGGGCCATGTTGCTTGAGCCCCAACCCAATACTGAAGGGCGGTCACTAAGGATCGAGTGGATCGAACAGTTTTCCTATGCCCACGAACTGCCGGTGTGCATGTACGCTGGCGGCGACAAGGACTCCCGGGGACGTTTCGTCGGCTGGCATGAATATCCGGGGGAAGAGGTGATGAAGGAGTCGCTCTTTTCCCTGAAACAGGATGTCAAGCTGCTCAACGACAAAGTTGTCCACATGACCGTTGAGCGGGGAATGAGCGATACTCTTGCCCGTCATCCCCTGCGGCCCGAGGAGATCGATTGGTTTCTGCCCCACTACTCATCGGGCTTTTTCCGGGACAAGGTGTATGAGGGACTCCGCAAGGTGGGGATGGAGATACCCTTTGAGCGTTGGTTCACCAATTTGCCCTCGGTGGGCAACGTGGGCTCGGCTTCCGTCTATCTGATGCTGGAGGAGCTGTTCAACGGCAACCGCCTGCGCCGCGGCCAGAAGATCCTTTGCTATGTTCCCGAAAGCGGCCGGTTTTCCACCGCCTTCATGCTGCTTACCGTGGTTTAGTCCCGATCTCCGCTTCCGCTCCGTTGGCCCGCAGGAAAGCGGCCAGGCTGCTGAGGGAGGCCATGATCTCGCGTCCCGTCTCCTCCGAGGCGATTCGAGCCCCATATCTCTTCTGCACCGTCACCACAATCTCCACCGCATCCAGCGAATCGATGCCTAAGGCGGACTCCGGGCCGACCAGGTCTCCGGTGGGGTCGAAATACTCCGGCTTTGGCAGGTGGCAGATCTCGCAGATCAGGGTCAGCAGTTCATCTTCCAGTTTATTCATGGGTTTGTCCCCAATAGATTGATGGAATTAAAATTTTCCGGCCCTTTCCCGGTGATTGAAATAGCTCCAGGCTCCAGCCAGGCAAGCCGCGGCGAACGCGGCCAGCAAGAGGGTGGGGCGCAAAATCTCCCGGCCGCCGCCCTGGCGAACAAAGATCTCCAGCATCGCCTCCAGGGCCCAACCGAGGGGGGAAAATTGGCTGAGCTTTTGCATCGTCTCCGGCATGGCGTAAACCGGAACCATCACCCCGCCCAGGGCCGCGGCGATGACCACGCTCATGGCTCCGAACATGGAAACCTGTTCGTAGGAGCGGCCCACGGTGCCCAGCAGAATGCCGTAAGCGGCGGCGGCGGCCACCGCCGCCAGGAGTACCAAAAGAATAGCCCCGTAATTATCTCCCAGCTCAAAAACCGGGGCTCCCAGCAAGGGCAGGAGCAATTTGCCGATGGCCAGAATCAGGCCGAACTGGGCCAGGCAGACCAGGCCGTAGGCGGCGACCTTGCCCAGCAGGAAAACGAAAAAGGGCACCGGCATCACCAGCAGCCTGCCCAGGGTGCCGGTGAGGCGCTCCCTAATGATGGAGCCGGCCAGGGGCACCACGATGAAAAATATGCCGAAAAGCGACCAGGCCGGGACATTCTGTTGCACCGAATCGGGTACGACGACCCCGGTCTCGTGGGCAAAACGGGGCTCGGTGACGGTGATCAGTTCCCGTTCGCCCAGCTCGGTCAGGTCCCAGGAGGTGTGCCCGGACAGCTCAAATTCGGGCGGCAAGGGCGGCAGCTGGTTGAAGAGCCCGGTCAGCTCAGCCTGGAGAGCGGCCAGCAGTTCCTCGAACTGCACCGCCATGGCGGCCATCTTCACCGAAGCCAGCATGCTTGAACGGTACCCCCCCATAACCAGGGGATCGAAATAGAGTTCGATCCGGCCGGGGGGCAGGGCGGGAGGAGGGGATTCGTTGCCCTCCACCATCTCCCGAACCATGACCCGGCTTAGCCTGCGGACCTCGTCGCTCATGCCCGGGCGAATGACAATGCAGAGCTGAAAGTCGCCCCGCTCCACCGCGGCCTTTCCCGCCGTCTCCCGCTCTTCCCGGCGCAGTCCGATCTGGCCCGATTGGGTCAAAAGCCGGCTGAAATCCCGGGCCGCCTTCCCCCCATCTTGATCGACCAGGATCAATTCCAATGGGCTCTCCCCCATTTTTTTGAGCACGTTGTCCTGGACCAGGGTTATAACCAGCACCAGGACCGCGGGCATGACGAAGAGGATCAACAGTCCGGCCCGGTCCCGGCCCAGCAGAAGCAACTCCTTTTTTATGGTCGCCCAGAGGGGGGTGGTGAAAAACATGCTATTCCCGCAGGCTCTTGCCGGTAAGTTTGAGGAAAAGATCGCCCAGATTGGCACAGGCTTCCCGGGCCACCAGTTCCGCCGGGGTTCCACGGGCAATCACCTCGCCGCCGTCTAGAATGATTACGGAATCACAGAGCTGCTCCACTTCCTCCATGTAGTGGGTAGTGTAAACCAGGGCGTTACCCCGGGCGGCAAGGGTGGCCAGGGATTCCAGGATCAGGCTGCGTGACTGGGCGTCGATTCCCACCGTCGGTTCGTCAAGCAAAAGAATCGGCGGCTCGGCCAGCAGGGCCACCGCCAGATTCAACCGCCTCTTCATGCCGCCGGAATAGGTACCAACCTGCTGCTCTCCCACCTTGCCGAGCAGGACAAAATCCAGGCATTGTTCGACCCGCTTTGGCAGCCGCTCTCCGGTCAGACCGTAAAGGCTGCCGAAGAAAAGGAGGTTTTCCCGCCCGGTTAAATCGCCGTAGAGGGCGATATCCTGGGGAACATAGCCGATTCGCTGGCGAACCAGCCGTTTATGGGGTCTTGCCGCCATTTTTTCAATCCGCAACTCCCCGCTTGTGGGCTGCAATCTGGTGCTGAGCATGGCGAGCGAGGTGGTTTTGCCGGCGCCGTTGGGGCCCAGCAGCCCCAGGATTTGCCCGGAGCTGAGGGTGATATCGAGTCCAACCACCGCCGGCCTGGTCAGGCCGGGGTAAACCTTGCTCAATCCTCGGGCGATCAGCAGCTTATCCATGGTTAGAGGGCCAGCAGCTCACGAAAAAGTTGCTCCTCCATTGCGGCGCAGTCACGGAGAGTATCTGCCATCCTCGGAAATGAATCATCCTCCCGGGTGCGATCCTTGCAGAATCTGGCGGCCATGGTGGCGAAATCGCGCCAGCGATCACCGGCCGCGGTCATTTTCAGCGAGTATTCAGTCAGGCGGGGATCGGCGCAAAGACCGCCGCACTCCTGGAGAAAGGCGGCGTAAAGGAAGCGAAAGCCGCCGCCGCCGGTACCGATCTCCTCCTGCATGCGAATTACCTGGCTCAGATGCAGTTTTACCTGCTCCGGGGGCATCTTTTTCGGCCATTTCTGCAGCCGCTTGGCCAGAAAACGGATTCCCTTGACCCCGAACAGGGGTACCGGATTTAAAAGGCGGGCGGCGGTTTTTTTGATCGCCGTTCGGGCGGGCGGGGCCAGGGATGGTACTTGCTCCAGGGCGCTGATGTGGTACATCTTCCCCTCGGGGGCCAGGGCGCCCTGGGCGAAACGGGCCCGGAGCAGGTCGGCCCGGGCGCAGGTGGTGGGCCAGGGCATCACCGGATCGCTGATCAGATATTCATCTCCCCGACGACCGTAAACAATCAGGTTGTGGGCGTTGAAATGGAAACGAAAGGCCCGGGGAATGTAGGGCAGCCAGTAAATCCCGGCCTGCAGTCCCACCGGAATTTCACGCTCCAGCAGTCGATCCAGGGCCGCCATGGCCTGGTCGGGATCGCGAAACTTTTGTACCTCCAGCCGGGCTCCCACCGCCCGCACCACCGCCTTGAGGATAGCCCCGGCCATCTCCCGATAGGCGATGAGGGGCAGGTGATTAAGGCGGATAAAGGGGAAATAGCCAAAGAAGAGGCCCTGGCCCAGCCCGAAGGCCAGGGGCTCCGACAGTTCGAGGCCGTGATGGGTCAACAGATTGGCAATGGCCCCGCTTTCACAGTGGGCCGTCTGACGATGATTGAAGTTCATCTGCTCGGTTCGGTGATGATGGGCGGGTAGGAGGGAGGAAACAGTTTGCCCCGTCGTAAATCATCGGGGTTGATGTTGAACAGGTCTGCGTACCGAGCCAGAGCTTTGCTGTTCAGCCGCCGGAAGAAGAACGGTTTAAGGTGGAGCCGGACCCGCCAGCGTGAGATCCCGGCATACCCGGCCAACAGGGCGGAATCCATCTGGTTCAGGGCCATGTAATAGGCCAGGGGGCTGAGTCTGCCGCTCTCGATGGCGGTGACTGTGGCCGCCACCTCCTGCCGGATCTTTTCCCAGGCCAGGCTGTTGGCGATGTTTACCGGTTCCCAGCCGGTGCTGCCAACCGGGCTGTAGAGTCCGCTTTCATCGACGGCGTAGCGGATCTCCCGGCCGCCTTCAGTAATGCCGGTGTCGTTGGGGACCTCGGAAATTTTCATTCCGAGGTCCCCCGACAACACCCATTATTGGCGATTGACGCCACTTTACTCGGTCGGTTCCAGAGCCTTATGGAGACCTTGCAACCGTTTCCAACCCTTATCCACATCCTGCTGCGACATCTCCATCAGCGAGTCGGCCATGGTCGGGTTAATCAGCTTCAAGGCCCGGTAACGGTTCTCGTTGAGGGCATACTCGGCAAACTTGATCGACGGGGCCTTGCTCTCGATGTGGAGCGGATTCTTGCCTTCAGCCTCCAGCATGGGGTTGAAGCGGTAGAGCGGCCAGTGTCCGCACTCCACCGCCTTCTTCTGCTGGTCCATCCCCTTGGCCATGTTGATGCCGTGGCCCACGCAGTGCGAGTAGGCGATGATCAGCGAGGGGCCGTCATAGGCCTCGGCTTCGGCAAAGGCGTTGACCACCTGAACTGGGTTGGCACCGAGAGCCACCCGGGCGACATAGACATTGCCGTAGGTGGCGAAGATCATGCCGATATCCTTCTTGGGCATCTTCTTGCCGCCGGCCGCGAACTGGGCGGTGGCCGACCGGGGGGTGGACTTGGACATCTGGCCGCCGGTGTTTGAATAAACCTCGGTGTCCATAATCAAAACATTGACGTTCTCACCGGAGGCCAAAACGTGGTCCAGACCGCCGTAACCGATATCATAGGCCCAGCCGTCGCCGCCGATGATCCAGACCGATTTCTTGACCAGATAGTCGGCCACCGGGAGCAGCCGGCGGCTGATGATCGAGTCGTCACCGGCCAGTTTTTCCTTCAGTTTGGCTACCCGCTCACGCTGGGCTTCGATCTCCACCTGGTTTTTCTGGGAGGCGTTGATCAGATCATCGGCCATCTTCTTGGTAATCAGCTTGGCCGCCAGAGCCTCCCCCAGCAGTTCCACCGCCTGGGCGGCCAGCTTGTTGACCGAGTAGCGCATGCCGAGGCCAAATTCGGCGTTGTCTTCAAACAGTGAGTTGGCCCAGGCCGGTCCCCGGCCGTCGGCCCGCTTGCAGTACGGAGTGGTGGGCAGGTTGCCGCCGTAGATCGAGGAACAGCCGGTGGCGTTGGCGATCAGCATCCGGTCGCCGAACATCTGGGTGGCCAGCTTGATATAGGGGGTTTCGCCGCAGCCGGCGCAGGCGCCGGAGAACTCCATCAGCGGCCTTTTCAGCTGGCTGCCCTTGACCGTGGAGATATCGATATCGGCATCGGGAACTTCGGGCAGGTTGAGGAAGAACTTGACGTTGGGCGCTTCCTGCTCCCGGATCTTCTCGGTGTTATCGATCATCTTCAGGGCCTTGGTCTTGGCCGGGCAGACCTCGACACACAGGGTGCAGCCGCAGCAGTCCTCGGTGAAGACCTGGATAACCGTCTCCCGGCCCTTGAACTGCTTGCCCACCGCCGCCACGCTTTTGAGGCTCTTGCTCCTGCCTTTGAGGTCGGCGGAGTTGACGATCTTCATCCGGATGGCGGCATGGGGGCAGACCAGCGAGCAGCGCCCGCACTGGATGCAGTTTTCCGGTATCCATTCCGGCACATGGACGGCGATGTTGCGCTTCTCGTACTGGCTGGTGCCGGTGGGCCAGGTGCCGTCGGCGGGCATCTCGGAAACCTTGACCAGGTGACCCTTGCCGGCGATCATCTTGGCGCTGACCTGCTTGACGAATTCCGGGGCATCCTCGGGCACTACCGGCGGAAGCTGGTGGCCGTCCACCTTCTTGGACACCTTGACCTCCTGGATATTGTTGACCGCGGCATCAACGGCGTCGTAGTTCATCTTGACCACCTTGTCGCCCTTCTTGCCGTAGGTCTTTTTGATGGCGTCCTTGATCCGGTCGATCGCTTCCTGCTTGGTCAGGATACCGGAGATCAGGAAGAAGGCGGTCTGCATGATCATGTTGATCCGGGCGCCCAGCCCCAGGGCCTCGGCCAGCTTGATGGCATCGATCACATAGAATTTGGCCTGCTTATCGATCAGCTGCTGCTGAACCGGGGCCGGCAGGTGTTTCCAGACCTCTTTGGCGCCATACGGGGAGGTGAGCAGGAAGGTGCCCTTATCCTCCAAGTTGCTCAGCATGTCGTACTTGTCGAGGAAGGTGAAGTTGTGGCAGGCGATAAAGGTCGCCTTGTCGATCAGGTAGGGGGCGATGATCTGGTTACGGCCGAACCGCAGATGGCTGACGGTCATCGAACCGGACTTTTTGGAGTCGTAAACAAAGTAGCCCTGGGCCGAGTTGTCGGTTTCGGTGCCGATAATCTTGATGGTGTTTTTGTTGGCGCCGACGGTGCCGTCGCTTCCCAGGCCGTAGAACATGCAGCGATGGACCTCCTGGCCTTCAATGCTGAAGGAGGGGTCGTAATCGAGGCTGGCGTAGGCCACGTCGTCGTTGGGACCGACGCAGAAGTGGTTTTTGGGGGACCAGGAGGCCATGTTGTCCAGGACCGCCTTGACCATGGCCGGAGTGAACTCGGCCGAGCCCAGGCCGTAGCGGCCGCCCAGGACCATGGGCTGGCAAGCGGCGCGGTTGCACTCCACCGACTCGCCGACTGCGGCCCGAACATCAAGATAAAGAGGCTCGCCGGCGCTGCCCGGTTCCTTGGTGCGGTCCAGCACGGTGATCCGCTTGACGGTGGCCGGCAGGGCGTTGACCATCGCCTTGCTGTCGAAGGGGCGGAAGAGGCGCACCACCACCAGGCCGATCTTGGCATTATCCTTGGCAATCAGGTGTTCCATGGTCGCCCGTACCGTTTCGGCGCCGGAACCCATCATCACCACCACATTCTCGGCGTCGGGGGCCCCGTAATAATCGAAGAGGTGGTAGCGGCGACCGGTCAGAGCGGCGAAACGGTCCATGGTCTCCTGGACGATGCCGGGGCAGGCCTGATAGTATTTGTTGACCGTCTCGCGACCGGTGAAATAGACATCGGGGTTCTGGGCGGTGCCGCGCATCATCGGCCGGTCGGGGGTAAGGCCGCGGTTCCGGTGGGCCACCACCAACTCCTCGTCGATTATTGCCCGCATGTCGTCGAAGCTGAGCTGCTCCATCTTCTGAATCTCGTGGGAGGTCCGGAAGCCGTCGAAAAAGTGAACGAAGGGAATGCGGGACTTGAGGGAGGCCTGGGTGGAGATCAGGGCCATATCCTGGGCCTCCTGGACGTTCTGGGAGCAGAGCATCGCCCAGCCGGTCTGGCGCACCGCCATCACGTCGCCGTGGTCGCCGAAGATCGACAGGCCCTGGCAGGCAATGGAACGGGCGGTAACATGAAAAACGGTGGGGGTCAGCTCACCGGCGATCTTGTACATATTGGGCATGATCAGAAAGAGGCCCTGGGAGGCGGTAAAGGTGGTGCAGAGCGCCCCGGTGGTGAGACTGCCGTGCAGGGCGCCGGCCACCCCGCCTTCCGATTGCATCTGGGTAACCACCGGCACCGAGCCCCAGATATTCTTCTGGCCGGCGGCGGCCTTGGTGTCGGATTCGGCGGCCATGGGGGTGGAGGGGGTAATGGGGTAAATGGTGATAATTTCGCTGGTGGCATAGGCCACATGGGTGCAGGCCTGATTGCCGTCGATGGTAACCATTTTACGCGACATAGTTCGACTCCTTCAGCTTGGTTTTAATAAGGATAAGTTGATACCCGTTGATTGCGCAGGAATAAGGGTCCAAGGGGGACGGCGATAATCGACGCTAAATCCCAGCAGACCGGCAAATCATAGATTTGTAAACGAAATTGTCGTTGATTTCCACAATTATTTGCCGTTATTTACCGTTTGGTTGCCGTTTGTAGACCAGTTCGGGCGGATTGAGTATCACCTTGGTGTCCGGCGGCACCGAGTGGGTCAGCCAGATATTGCCGCCGATGACCGAGCGGGTGCCGATCACCGTCTCCCCGCCCAAGATGGTGGAGCCAGCGTAAACGGTGACATCATCCTCCAGGGTGGGGTGGCGCTTGGTGTGGCGTTCCAGTTGGCCGGCGTCGTCCCGGCGGAAGGCCAGAGCCCCCAGGGTTACCCCCTGGTAGAGCTTGACCCCTGCGCCCAGAACCGCGGTCTGACCGATCACCACGCCGGTGCCATGGTCGATGAAGAAGGACTTGCCGATGCGGGCTCCGGGATGGATGTCGATCCCGGTGATACTATGGGCGTGCTCGGTCATGATGCGGGGCAGGATCGGAACCTCCAGGCGGTAAAGGGCATGGGCGATCCGATAGATGGTGATGGCGTGCAGGCCGGGATAACTGAAGATGATCTCGTCGTAACCGGCGGCGGCCGGGTCCCCCTGGTAGGCGGCATGCACATCGCTGGCCAGCAGGGCGCGCAGCTCCGGCAGTTGTTGGATGAAGAGCAGCGCTTTCTCCTGGCCGGACTCCTCGCAGTGCTGACAGATATGACCGTGGCGGGTGCATTCGTGGCGGATGGCATTGGCGATCTCCTCGGCCAGGCGATCGAACAGTTCGGAAACCTCCAGGCCGACGCGGTACCTGAGGTTGACCCGGTCGATCCCCTGGCGGCCGAAATAGCCGGGGAAAATGATCTCCCGGCATGATTCCAGGATGCTCACCGCCCGGCGCCGTGAGGGCAGGGGTTCGGCCTCGACATGCTCGAAGCAGTTGCGGTTTTCACAGGTGGCGACGATCCGGTCCACCACTTCCGGCAACTGGGAGCGGATGCCGGCGGCTTGATCCGGCTCCTTGCTTGGGCACTGCTCGGCTAAGCAATGTTCTTTGCACGACTCTGTACTCAAGGGGAGCTTACTTTTGCGAGTCATCGGGGTCCTCTCGTCAACGGTTGTCAGCTGTTCAGCATCAGCTTGATGTTGCTAGCCTCTTCCTGGTTGGTGATAAAAAAATCCAGGTTGTTGTTCCAGCGGCTCACAAAGTGGCGGGTGAGCAGGACCCGCATCGCGTTTTTGAGCTGGGTCAGGGTACTGTAATCGTGGAGGAAATATTCGCCATAACTGTTTTCGCTCATGATGGTGGAGGTCAGGGTTTTCCCCCCTTTGACCGGCTCCTTAAAGAAGTTGACGATCGCTAGGGCCCGGAGGGTGTTTTCCTGCTCCAGCAAGCGGTTGGGGGGGATCTGGGAAAAGTGGATGATGGGAAAGGTGTTGAGCATGCTCTCCGCCAGATTCTGGATGTCCACCAGGTCGATGGGGAGAAAGTTTTTGGTCAGGTGGAGCCGGGTCCGGGCGGCCAGGATACCATTGACCAAGAGCCAGGCGACCAGCCTGATCAGGTTGTCATCGCGCTTGATCACCGCTTCCATCCGCTCCTTGACCGAATTGTGGTCCTGTTCGCCACAGAAGGCGTAGTAGAAAAAACGTCCCTCATACTTGGTGATATGGATGGTGATATCATCCATCGCCATCAAATGGCGGGAGACGCTGCGGATATACTCTATTTTATTCGGTTTCCGCTCATAAAAGGTGAAAAGTTTACGTCCCAGGATGGAGATGTCCCGCTCGGTGATGGTCAGTCCGGTGTTGGGGCCGAATTTCTTGAAAAACCAGCGCAGGCGTTTGTAGGTTTCAGTCAGGTACTCATGGACCCTGGTCCCAAAAACGATCAGCTCTTTGTATTGCCAGGAAAAATTAAGAAAATCCTGGTAGGTGGCCGGCAGGATGTTCCAGCTTTCCATCTGGGCCATGGTGGTTTTGAGATGATTTTTTTGACCGAACTTGGCCTGTTTTTGTGATTCAACCCCTTCCAGGGTTTTGAGGAAGAGGCATTCCCGGATCAGGTCGGCCCACTTGTGCATCTGTTCGGTCTTGGCCTGCTGGTAAAAGGCGACGATTTCCCGGGCCAGCAGGAGATAGGGGTCTACCTCGGCCGGGTCGAGCTTTTCCTTGGGGTCGGCCAGCTTTTCCGGCCAGGTTACCAGCCGTTTGACCTTGTCGGAAAAGAGCGGCAGGGCGTTGCTTTGATGTTGGAGCAGCAACTCCAGGTAGGCGAACTTGATCACCGACTTGAAGGGACTATCCAGGGCTTTGTTCATCTGCCAGAGGCAGGCGCCGAAGATCTCCGCCTTGGGGATTCCGGTCACGTTGCCCAGGTCGACAAAATTATCGGGATTGATTTTGCGCTCCTTGACCAGGCGCTGGACCAGATGGCGGTATTGCCCTTCGCCCAGGCCCGGGGGGATAAACCACCAGAGCAGGGGTTTGCCCGCCACCAGCAGATGGGTGCGGAACAGTTCATCCTTGAGCAGAATCTTGAGGGCGCTGCCGGCGGATTCCTCCTCGGCGGTGGACTCAAAGCAATTGTCCCGGGTCTGGGTGATATCCATCAGAAAGAAGTGGGTCTCAACTCCTTTCTTCTGGGTCCACTCTTCAATCCCGGCACATTTTCGGCGTAACAGTTCAACCCCCTCGGGCCCCAACTGCTCCCGATGGATGCTGACCCAGTAGTCGCAATCCGATTTTTCCGACTGGGCGATGGTGCCGATACTGCCGATGGTTTTCAGCGAACGGATGGCGCACCGATCCGGGGGCAGGGTGGTGTCATCGCTTTTCGGGGCCGAAGAGGTGGGGAAAAAGCGGCGGAAAAGTTCGCTGGAAAGAGCGATGGCCGGGTCAAAATCGCAGATTCCGCGGGGGCATCCGGGCTCCGGCAGATAACCGGGCAGGTCAGGATGGTTGACATGGAGCAGGTAGGGCACCACCGAGAAGATAATATTACTTTTCTGGGAGTTGAAGACCAGCGACTTGGCAATCCGCTCGTCATTATACTTGCGATAACGGGCGATTTTTTTTTGCAGGCTCATGGTCTCGGCATCATCCCAAAGGTTTGGGCAAACTTCTTGGGCAGCCTTTATTGCCACACCTGGGCCAGACGGAGAGCCTGGCGGGTTGCTTCAACATTGTGGGTACGGATAATATCCGCGCCATTGAGGGCACAGAGGGCGGCCACCACCGCCGAAGGCAGGTCGCGCTCCTCCATCGCCAGCTCCCCCAGCAGTTTGGTCAGAAATGATTTGCGGGAGTGGCCGATCAACAGAGGCCGGCCCAAGGTCCGGAACTGGGCCAGGTTGCGCAGGATCGCCAGATTGTGCTCCAGGGTTTTGCCAAAGCCGAGGCCTGGGTCGATAATCAGCCGCTCGCGTTGAACCCCCTGTTGGCTCAGCTCCTCAATCCGCCGGGCTAGAAATTGTTTGATCTCGCCCACCACGTCGTCGTAGTGGGGGTTGAGCTGCATGTCACGGGGGGTGCCTTGCATATGCATGATGATTACCGGCCAGTCACCGCCGGCGGCCAGTTCCGCCATGGCCGGATCAAAACGTAGAGCGCTGATATCGTTGATGATGTCAGCGCCGGCCGCCAGGGCCTGGCGGGCCACGGCCGCCTTGGTGGTATCAATGGAGATGGTAATCGAGGGGGCCAGCTTGCGGATTGCCTCGATGGCGGGAATTACTCGCCGCAGCTCCTCATCCACCGCCACAGGCGGGGCCATGGGGCGGGTGGATTCGCCGCCGATATCCAGAATATCAACCCCGGCGGCGAGCATCTTTTCTGCGTGGTCCAACAGGGTTTCGCGATCAGCCAGCTTTCCGCCGTCGGAGAAGGAGTCCGGCGTGAGGTTAAGGATCCCCATGATCCGTGTCCGATGGGGGGCGGCCGAGCTGTCGAGAAACCCGGCTTTACTGCTTGGGGTTCCCATGGTTTAGTTTTGCGGTTGCTCGGGAGGAGCAGACTGATCCGGTGCCGAGTCGGGCTCCGGCGGATTCTCTTCACCCTGGTTGGTCTCCGGTCCGGCCTGGGGGGTGGATCGAGGCGGAGTCTCCCCCTTGGCCTCGGCGATGATCCGCTCGATATCCTCCAGCAACAGGGTCTCTTTTTCCAGCAGTTCGGCGGCGACCAGATTCAAGGCGTCCAGGTTATCCTTGAGCAGCGCGTGGACCCGGTCGTTGGCGTCCTGGACCAGGCGTTTGACCTCGTTGTCGATCTGGATGGCGGTGGCTTCGGAGTAATCCCGATGTTGGGAGATCTCCCGGCCCAGGAAGATCTGCTCCTCCTTCTTGCCGAAGGTCAGCGGCCCCATGGCGTCGCTCATCCCCCACTCACAGACCATCTTGCGGGCCATGGTGGTGGCCCGTTCGATATCGTTGCCGCTGCCGGTGGTGATCTCGCCGAACACCAGCTCCTCGGCCACCCGGCCCCCCAGCAGAATGCAGATATTGTTGATTAGGTAGCTGCGGGCGTAGGTATACTTATCTTCGAGTGGCAATTGCTGGGTCAGGCCCAAGGCCCGCCCCCGGGGGATGATGGTAACTTTGTGCAGGGGGTCGGTACCGGGCAACAGCTTGGCCACCAGGGCGTGCCCCGCTTCGTGGTAGGCGGTGATCTTCTTCTCCTTCTCAGTGATGATCAAGCTCCGCCGTTCGGAACCCATCATCACCTTATCCTTGGCCTGCTCCAGATGGGCCATTTCGACCTTTTCCGCTCCTTGGCGGGCGGCCAGCAGGGCTGCCTCGTTGACCATGTTTTCCAGGTCGGCGCCGGAGAAACCGGGGGTCCCGCGGGCGATCTGGGCCCAATCCACATTATCGGCGATCTGGGTTTTTCGACCATGGACATGAAGAATCATCTCCCGCCCCTTAACGTCGGGCACCGGCACCACCACCTGGCGGTCAAAACGGCCCGGACGCAGCAGAGCCGGATCCAATACATCGGGACGGTTGGTGGCGGCCACGATAATCACTCCCTCGTTGGCTTCAAAGCCGTCCATCTCGACCAACAATTGATTCAAGGTTTGTTCCCGTTCGTCGTGACCGCCGCCCAAGCCGGCGCCACGATGGCGGCCCACCGCGTCGATCTCGTCGATAAAGATGATGCAGGGGGCACTTTTTTTGCCCTGGATAAAGAGATCCCGCACCCGGGAGGCCCCGACCCCGACAAACATCTCCACGAAGTCGGAGCCGCTGATGGAGAAGAATGGAACCTGGGCTTCCCCGGCGATGGCTTTGGCCAGCAGGGTCTTGCCGGTGCCCGGGGGACCCATCAGCAGTACCCCCTTAGGGATCCGCCCCCCCAGCCGGGTGAATTTAGCGGGATCCTTCAAGAAATCGATAATCTCGGACAACTCCTCCTTGGCCTCTTCAATGCCGGCCACATCCTTGAAAGTAATTTTGCTGGTTTCATGATCCAGCAGCCGGGCCCGGCTTTTACCGAAACTCATGGCCTTGCCGCCGCCCATCTGCATCTGGCGCATAAAGAAGATCCAAACCCCGATCAGCAGCAGCATCGGGAACCATGACACCAGGATCGTCAGGTACCAGGGGGTTTCCTCCTCCTCCTTGACCTTGATGTTGACTCCGCTTTTGCGCAGTAGGGGGATCATCTCGGCGTCGTTGGGGGTTATCACCTTGAAGACGCGCCCCTCCGGGCCCTCGACCCTGAGCTCGCTGCCCTGGAGCTGCACCTCCCGCACCGCCCCTGCCTCGACGCTGGTCATAAAATCGCTGTAGCTCATTTCGCTGACCTGGGACTGCGGCTTGTTGAACAGGTTGAAGAGCATGATCAGGGTAAGACCGATGATCAGCCACATCGAGAGGTTTTTATAAAAAATATTCAAATGATCCTCCAAATAAGATCGCTGTTAAGCCCGAAACGAACACATTAAGCCAGAAAGGGAGGAAAGTCCAGCCCTCGGCTCAATTGGTGCTTTGTTGGAATTGCTGGATCGGTTTAACTCCCATGGTTTTTTCCCGCATGGTACTGATCGCCCGCACCATCGATTCGGCTCCGGCCAGGGTGGTGGTGTAGGGCAGGTGGTAGTCCAGGGCGGCCCGACGGATGGTGTAGGAGTCTTCGGTGGTCCGGGTGCCCATGGAGATATTGACGATCCACTGGATCTGGTTGTTGCGGAGCATATCCAGCACGTGGGGTCGGCCTTCGGAAATTTTCTGCACCTTGGCGCAATCCACTCCCTCCCCATTGAGCCGAGCGGCGGTTCCTCCGGTGGCCACCAGGGTAAATCCCAGTTCAACCAGGCGCCGGGCGATGGGCACGATGGCTGGTTTATCGGGATGCCGCACACTCAAAAAGACGGTGCCCGACTGAGGGATTTTCTGGCCGGCGGCCAGTTGCGATTTGGCAAAGGCCAACCCCACGCAATTGTCGATCCCCATCACCTCGCCGGTGGATTTCATCTCTGGGCCAAGAATGGTGTCAACATTATCGAACCGGTCGAAGGGGAAAACCGCCTCCTTGACCGCAAAATGCTTGATCTTGACCTCAGTGGTCAGTCCCAGCTCGGCCAAGCTGGCCCCCATCATCACTTTGGTGGCCAGCTTGGCCAAAGGTACCCCGGTGGCCTTGCTGACAAAGGGCACGGTGCGCGAGGCTCGGGGATTGACCTCCAGCACGAAGAGGGTGTTGTCCTTCACCGCGAACTGGACGTTCATCAACCCCTTGACCTTCAGCTCCGCCGCCATGGCCCGGCTGGCCGCCTTGATCTCTTCGATCATCTCGGCGGCCAAAGTGTGGGGAGGCAGGACGCAGGCGGAATCACCGGAGTGGATCCCCGCCTCTTCGATATGCTGCATGATGCCGCCGATGATGGTGGTCCGGCCGTCGGAGATGGCGTCCACATCGACTTCGATGGCATCCTTAAGGAATTTGTCCACCAGGATCGGGTGTTCCGGGGAAACATCGACGGCGGTGTGCATGTAATGGGTCAGGTTTCGTTCGTTGTAGACAATCTGCATGGCCCGACCGCCCAGAACGTAGGAGGGGCGGACCACCACCGGGTAGCCGATCTCCTTGGCGATCACAAGGGCTTCCTCGGCATTGTGGGCAATACCGTTGGCCGGTTGGCGCAGGTTCAGCTTCTGCAGAAACTGCTGGAACCGCTCCCGGTCTTCGGCTCGGTCAATGGAGTCGGGGGAGGTGCCCAAAATCGGCACCCCGGCCTTGGCTAGGGGCACCGCCAGATTTAAGGGGGTCTGGCCGCCGAACTGGACTATTACCCCCTCCGGTTGCTCCTGCTCGATGATATTAAGCACATCCTCACGGGTCAGGGGTTCGAAATAGAGGCGATCGGAGGTATCGTAGTCGGTGGAGACCGTCTCCGGGTTGGAGTTGACCATGATCGATTCAATCCCCAACTCCCTGAGAGCGAAGGAGGCGTGAACGCAACAATAATCAAATTCGATTCCCTGGCCGATCCGGTTGGGGCCGCCGCCTAATATCATGACCTTGCGCCGGTCGCTGGCCCGCCCCTCGTCTTCTGATTCATAAGTGGAGTAAAAATAGGGGGTATAGGCTTCAAATTCGGCGGCGCAGGTGTCCACCAGCTTGTAAACCGGTTTTTGTGAGAGTTTATCGCGCAACTCCCGGATATCATCTTCGGAGGTGCCGGTCAAGTAGGCGAGCTGGCGGTCGGAGAACCCGTACTGCTTGACCTTGTGGAGGCGCTCGGCCTCCAGGCCGATGAAGCCGGCTTGGCGAATTTCCCGCTCGGTTTCCACCAACTGGGCCATATGGTGGAGAAACCAGGGGTCGATCATGGTGACCTCGTGGATCCGGTTCACGCTGATTCCCCGGCGCAGGGCCTCGTAAAGCTGGAACATCCGTTGGGAATTGGGCTTACGCAGGGCGCTTTCCAGATCGGCTTCGTCCAGGACGGTAAATTTTTCAAATTTGCGGTCGGCTCCGAAGCCGGCGCAGCCGATCTCCAGGGAGCGCAGTCCTTTCTGCAGGGCCTCCTTGAAGGTGCGGCCGATGGCCATGGTTTCGCCCACCGATTTCATGGCGGTGGTGAGGAAATCATCGGCCTCGGGAAATTTTTCGAAGGTCCAGCGGGGAATCTTGACCACGCAGTAGTCAATGGTGGGTTCAAAAGCGGCGTAGGTCTCGCGGGCGATGTCGTTTTTGATCTCGTCAAGGGTGTAGCCCACCGCCAGCTTGGCGGCGATCTTGGCGATGGGAAAGCCGGTGGCCTTGGAGGCCAGGGCCGAGGAGCGGCTGACCCGAGGGTTCATCTCAATGACCATCAGTTCGCCGTCGGCCGGGTTGACGGCAAACTGTACGTTGGAACCGCCGGTTTCCACCCCGATCTCCCGCATGATGGCGATGGAGGCATCACGCATGGCCTGGTATTCCCGGTCGCTCAGGGTTTGGGCCGGGGCCACGGTGATGGAGTCGCCGGTGTGGACCCCCATGGGATCGATATTCTCGATGGAACAGATGATCACCACGTTGTCGTTTTTATCCCGCATTACCTCCAGCTCATATTCCTTCCAGCCCAGCAGGCTCTTTTCCAGCATCACCTCGCTGTTGATGGAAAGATCGAGTCCGGATTCGCAAATTTCCTCCAACTCCTGCTGGTTGTACGCAATCCCGCCACCAGTGCCGCCCAGGGTGAAGCTGGGCCGAACGATGATCGGAAAACCGATCTCGGCCGCCGCCGCCTTGGCCTCGCTCAGAGTGTGAATAATCACGCTCTCTGGGACCTTGAGGCCGATCTTGCGCATGGCCGCCCGGAAGGAGTCCCGGCCCTCGGCCTTGCGGATCACGTCGATCTTAGCCGCCAGCAGTTCGACGCCATACTTTTCCAGGACTCCCATCTCCGCCACCCGGATGGCGGTGTTGAGCCCGGTCTGGCCCCCCAGGGTGGGGAGCAGAGCGTCGGGCCGCTCTTGTTCGATCACCTTGGCCACAAATTCGGGGGTGATGGGCTCGATATAGGTGGCGTCGGCAATCTCCGGGTCGGTCATGATGGTGGCCGGGTTGGAGTTGATCAGCACCACCTGGTAGCCTTCCTCCTTGAGAGCCTTGACCGCCTGGGTTCCGGAGTAGTCAAATTCGCAGGCCTGGCTAATGATGATGGGGCCGGAGCCGATGATCAGGATTTTTTTGATGTCGGTACGTTTGGGCATGGCCGTTGGCTATCCTTTATCTGTGGTTTTGTCAATTGAAGCTCGGTGGTGCCAATCTACTTCATCGCGTCGATGAAGCGGTCGAATAGACAGATGGCGTCATGGGGCCCGGGGGCGTTTTTGGGATGATATTGGACGGAGAAGGCCGGGAACCGGCGATGGCGGATCCCCTCAACCGAATCATCGTTGAGGTTGATGTGGGTCAGTTCAACCTCGGCGGGATCGAGGGTGGCAATATCCAGACAGAATCCGTGATTTTGCGAGGTAATCTCTACCTTGCCGGTGGTTAGGTCCTTGACCGGCTGGTTGATGCCCCGGTGGCCGAATTTCAGTTTGTAGGTTTTGCCGCCGTAAGCCAGGCCCAATAACTGGTTGCCCAGGCAGATGCCGAAGATCGGTTTTTTGCCCAACAGGGCCCGGATGGTGTCGATAACCCCGGGGATGCCTGCGGGATCACCGGGGCCGTTGGAAAGGAAAATGCCATCGGGGTTGAGGCCCAAGATGGTGTCGGCGTCGGTGTGGCAGGGAACCACCTGGACCTGGCAGCCCCGCTCGGCCAGCAGGCGCAGCTGATTGTGTTTAAGGCCGTAGTCGATGGCCACAACCTTGTAACGGCCGGGTGCGGCACCGGCAAAGGCGGTGCCGGGCCGGGGCCCCTGTTCGGTCCAGACATAGGGTTCCGGGCAGGTAACCTCCCGGACCAGATCGCGGCCCACCAGGCCGGGCGACCTTTTCGCCTTGGCCACCAGTGAGGCATGATCCAGATCCTCGGTGGAAACTATCCCCCTCATCGCTCCAACGGTGCGGATATGGCGAGTCAGAGCCCGGGTGTCCACTCCCTCGATCCCCAGCACCCCATATTTTTGCAGCAGCTCGGCCAGGGTGCCGGTGGAACGGTAATTGCTGGGGAAGGGGCAGTATTCGCGAACGATGAAGGCCTCCACCTGGACCCGGCCCGACTCCATATCCTCCTCGTTGATCCCGTAGTTGCCGATCAGCGGGTAGGTCATGGCGACGATCTGGCCCTTGCAGGAAGGGTCGCTCAACAGCTCCTGATAACCGCTCATGCCGGTGTTGAAAACAATCTCACCGGTGGTTTCGCCTCGACCGGTAAAGGATACCCCTTCAAAAACAGTCCCGTCTTCCAGGGCGATGCATGCTTTCATCATTGTCCTCTGCTGTTATTTTTTCCGACTTTCTGGCCGATCAGTTGTTTAATGATTTCCACCTGTTGCCGGGCCGATCCCCGCAGTCGCCGGGCGATGCCGCCGGCCTGTTCCGCCGCCCGGTGGTACTCGGCGGGGCGGGTGTGGAAGGCCATGATCCGTTGACAGAGATCCTCTTCGTCACGGACCAGAAAACCTCCGCCTCCTTGGCGTAACAGCTCGGCATCCTCCCGAAAATCTTCCATGTGGGGCCCGAACAGCACCGGCTTGCCGTGGGCCGCCGCCTCCAGCAGGTTATGGCCTCCGCGCCGAACCAGGCTGCCGCCGCAGAAAACATAGTCGGCCACCGCGTAAAGTTCGGCCAGTTTCCCCATCTGGTCCACCAGAATCACCGTGGCCCGTTGCTTTTCAGGCCGGGTGGCTCCGTCGGGATCTGCTCCGTTCGAGAGTTCGCTCAACCGCCAGTATTCGAGATTCTTACCCCGAAACATGGCCTCGATCTCCGGCAGCCTGCGGAGATGGCGGGGGGCTATAACCCACACCAGGCCGGGCAGATTGCGCTTCAGTTTGCGCCAGGCGGTGAGCAGCAGCTCCTCTTCGCCGTGGTGGGTGCTGCCGCAGACCAGAACCGGTTGCTCTGGGCCGATTCCCAGCCCCGAGCGCAAACTGGTGAGCTCCACTTCCTGGTCGGCCCTGGTCGCCGGGGCCGACCAGGTTTGTCCGGCGGCTGGAGGCAAATCGTACTTGGCATTGCCGCAGATGATTACGGTGGCCGGCTCGGCACCCAACTCCCGGTAGCGGCGGGCGTCATCTTCGCCGATGGCGGCGATGACCCGGAAACGGGAGATGGTTGCCAGAATCAAAGGGGCGACCGGCCAGCGCCGATAGCGGCGCAATGATCGCTCCGAAAGCCTGGCATTCAGCAGCGCCGGTCCAGCCTGTTGCCGGGCCGCTTGACGAATAATTTCCGGCCAGAGCTCGGTCTCAAGACAAACATACAGATCGGGCCCGATATTCCGCATCACCCGGGAGCAGATTCCGGCCAGATCCAGGGGGGCAAAGAGACAACGCACCCGGTCCGGCATCTGTTCACGACAAACCTGCAGCCCGTGACGGGTAAGGGTGGATACCCATATATCGGCCCCGGGCAACTGCCGGTCGAGTTCCTGCACCAGAGCGCGGGCCACCTGTACTTCTCCCACCGAGGCGGCGTGCAGCCAAATTCGCGGCTGGCTGCCCGGCCCACGCGGAGTGGTATGATAGAGCCCCAGCCGTTGCCGAAGTTCCTGTCTGCCGCCACCGAGTGAATAGATTAAAAAAAACGGAAAAACGATCAGGAAAATGGTCCAGGCAATGATCTGGTAAACGAAATAACTCAATGGGCAGATGGCCTATTAGCAATTTTTTTCCGGGTACCTCCCGCAGAGACGGCAAAATCAGAAGATTAAACCCTGAATTCCGAGTTTCGTCAATGAAATTGCCGTTGGAATTGATGGAAGGGTTTTACATGGCTGGCCGACCCTTCGGCTACCAGCGGCCGGCGATCTCCGTGTCGCATTGTGGGCAGTGGCCATTGACCAGCTGGTTGCTGCCAACACGGAACCCGAGTCTGGTTATCAGGGTGGTGCCGCAGTTGGGGCAGAGGGTGTTTTCCCCTCCATTGTCGTGGATATTGCCCACGTAAACATGGTGCAGTCCGGTCGCCCGGCCGATCTCCCGGGCTTGATACAGGGTTTCCGGG
>OMKS01000198.1_pt1 | contig 54759 bp, 56 predicted proteins | sample 1674721 | NCBI WGS metagenome assembly OMKS01 (sample SAMN06264996, study PRJEB25208) | sediment metagenome | isolation source: hot spring sediment | place: USA: California | collected 2014-09-02 | reverse complement strand
GCGCTCCACCGTTGCATGGCCGTCGGCCATGCAACGGTGGAGCGCTGCCATGCTCGCCTGCAGGCGAGCGGGCACCGTCTGGACGACTACACCACGCCGGCCAGCGCCACCGACGTGCGTGACCTGATGCGGGCACTCGACGCGGCCTGGGGCCATGCACCCGGGGCGGCGCACTGGAACCTGTATGGCGTCTCCTATGGCACCCGCCTGGCGATGGAGGTGCAGCGCAGCCACCCGGAACGCGTGCGCAGCGCCGTCCTCGATTCCGTCTACCCGCCGGACGTCGACTCCACCCTGGCCTGGCCCGGGCTGTTGCAGGACGCCGTCGAGCGCCTGTTCACGGCCTGCGAGGCCGACCCGGCCTGCCACGCCAGCCACCCGCATCTGCGGCAGCGCTTTCCGGCCCTGCTCGAGCGCCTGGCCCGACGGCCGCTGGCCCTGTCCCTGCCCGACCCCGGAACCGGCGATCCGCTTTCGGTACAGGTCAACGACGAACGCCTGCTGTACGTGATCTTCGACACGCTCTATCAATGGGACGCCATCGGCGAACTGCCTGCCGCCATCGATGGGCTCTGGCGTGGCGACAGTCGCCGCCTGCAGCCGCTGGTCGCGCGCCACGCGGGCAGCGTGCTGGACCCGAGCTTCTCGGATGCCGTCTACCTGTCGGTGGAATGCCACGACGCCCACCCCTTCGACCGGCAGCGCTACCTGAAGGCCGTGCATGATCACCCGCTGTCGGCCCCCTACACGCGGGCCGGGGCGGACCACGATGTCTGTGAGTTCTGGTCGTCCGGCCGCGCCCCCGACGCCTTCTTCGAGCCGGTACGCTCCGACCTGCCTACCCTGCTGCTGGCCGGCGAGATGGACCCCGTGACCCCGGCCGCATGGGCGGAAGCTGCCGCGGCCGGCTACCCCAACGGGTGGTTGCTGCGCTTTCCCGGCATCGGCCACAGCGTGCTCGACAGTGACGAATGTGGCGTGACCGTGGTGCGCCGATTCCTCGCCGATCCCAGCCGGCCAGTACAGGCGGACTGCATGCAGTCCCTCGCCCCGGTACAATTCGCCCCCTGACACCGCAACCGCGCGATACCCATGACTGAAACCCCGAACGAACAGCCGCTAGTCCACCTCACCGTGGGCGACACCGAGGTCGTGCTCCTGGGCACCGCCCACGTCTCGCACGCCAGCGCCGAGGCCGTACGCGAACTCCTGGACCAGGACCACTTCGACGCGGTCGCCGTGGAACTCTGCCCGAGCCGCCAGCAGGCCCTGTTTGACCCGGACCACCTCTCGCGACTGGACCTGTTCCGTGTCATGCGCGAGGGGCGGGTGCCCATGGTGATGGCCTCGCTCGCGCTGGGCGCCTACCAGCAGCGCCTGGCAGACCAGTTCGGCATCGAACCAGGCGCCGAAATGAAGGCCGCGATCGAGACGGCCCGGGCGCGCGGCCAGTCGGTGTGGCTGATCGACCGCGAGATCGGTACCACCCTCAAGCGCGTGTACCGCAACGTCTCCTTCTTCCGGCGCCTGAGCCTCATCGGCGGCCTGATCGGCAGCGTCATGTCACGCGAAAAGGTCGAGGAGGCCGAGATCGAGCGGCTCAAGGAAGGCGACATCCTTGAGACCACCTTTAGCGAATTCGCCGAGCAGGCGGAGGAACTCTACGTCCCGCTCATCGACGAGCGGGACCGCTACATGGCCGCGCGGCTGCGCGAGGAGATCGAGGCAGAGCATCCCGCGCGGGTGCTCGCCGTGGTCGGGGCGGGACACCTGAAGGGCATCGCGAACTATCTGGCGGCGGCGGACGCCACCCCCGGGGACACCCGGCGCGAGCTCGAACGCCTGCCGGCGCCCAGCCGGTGGCCACGGCTCATCCCCTGGTTCATTGCCCTGCTGGTGCTGGTGGGGTTTGTACTGGGCTTTCGCGAGAGCCGCGAGCTCGGCTGGCAGCTCGTGGGAGACTGGGTGCTGATCAACGGCGGCCTGGCGGGCCTGGGCGCCCTGCTCGCCCGCGGCCACCCGCTCACCGTCCTGACCGCGGTGGTCGGCGCCCCGCTGACCTCGCTCAACCCGGCCATTGGCGCCGGCATGGTCTCCGCCTTTGTGGAGACCTGGCTGCGCAAGCCGACCATGGCCGATTTCGCCGAACTCAAGCGCGCCACCACCCACCTGGGCGGCTGGTGGAAGAACCGGGTCGCCCGCATCCTGCTGGTGTTCTTCCTCACCACCATCGGTTCGGCGGTCGGTACCTACCTCGCCGGCTTTCGCATCTTCGAGCGCCTCACCGGCGCCTGAGGCGACCGATCAGCCCACGCGCCCGGATGACGACAACCCGAAGCGGTCACGCAGGATATGGCGGATCGTGGCCATGGCCCCGTCCTCGGACAGCGGCTTGATCACGTAACCCAGGGCCCCCTCGCGGATCGCCTGGCGCATGCGGTCGGCCGTGTCGTCGACGGTGATCATCACCACTCCGAGGTCGGGACGCTCCCGATGAAGGTGTCGCAGCACCGCCATGCCGCTCTCATCGGGCAGGTTGATGTCGAGAAAAACGATGTCCGGCACCAGCCGGGCGGCCAGTGTCCGAGCCTCACGGGCACTGGCCGCCTCGCCGACCACCTCATAACCCTCGATCTCGAGCATCAGCCGCAGAATGCCACGGGTCATCGTGGCGTCGTCCACGATCAACACCCGTACCCTTCCCTGTTGCTCCATCACATGCTCCTTATCGGCCCATCATCACAGTAACGACGGCGCCGCGCCGGTTGCCCCGCCGCGGGCAGGCCTCTTATAGCACACAGGACCAGGGGAACCGCGCGGGAGCAGTGGACGATCAGGGCCTCGCGGCCGCGGAACGCGAGGCGTCCTCGATGAAGTTCTCGATGACCTCGGTGGGCAGCCCACCGGCCTGGTAGCCGCGCAGCTGTCCCTTCGGATCGAACAGCAGAAAGCTCGGCGTGCCGATGAAGGCATTCCCCGAGATCGAGCGATACAGCCGGGCGACCTCGTTCGCATCGCCGATGAGCGTGGGGAACTGCACCTGGTGGCGTTCGATGAAGGCCTCGGCATCGGCCTGGCGGTCCGGGCCGTCGATGGAGATGCCGAGCACGCGCGCGGTCCGATCAGCATTGAATTCGTGGAAGTCGACGTACTGGTGGGCCACGCGGTTGCAGGCGGGACACCCCGACTCCCAGATCATGACCACCAGCCAGCGGTCGTCCTGGCCGACGTGATCCTGGAGGCTGGCCGGCTGCCCGTCCAGACCCTGCAACGCCTGTGCGGCGGACATGAACAGGAAGGCACCCAGCAGTGCGGCAAGAAGCATGGCTTTCATGACAGACTCCGGCAAGATGACATGATCCGGAAGATTGGACCCGCCGGTACGGCGGAGGTTCGGCGCCCGCCGGGCGGTGGGCGCCGGAATGTCACTTCTCTTCGAAGGCGTAGGCGATGAGGTCGGCGGCGCCTTCGACACCCGCATGCCCCAGGCTGATGGTACCGCGCCCGGCCAGCGGGAACTCGTCATCCTGCACCAGGCACACCTCGGGACCGTTCTCGGCACGCACGTAGGTGCCGTTGCGGCTCTGGTCGATGAGCACGAACTTGCCCTTGCGATACAGGATGCGCACATGCACCAGCGACACGTAGGGCTCGTTGACGACCAGGTCGCAATCCGCATTCCGGCCCATGGTGAGCACGCGCATGGCCGGCGTCATCACGACCTCGCCATCGCCCATGCGCAGCACGAGCCGGGAATCCGGGTTGTAGAGCGCGCGCACGCGCGAAACGTCGCTTTCGGCCGTCTCCTGGTAGCCGGACTCGAAGGAACCGCTGCTGACTGACTTCGACATAGGTCGTCCCCTGTGATGTTCGTTCGGCCATTCCGGCCACGACGCCGACACGGCCGGCGTCTTACGGTAAAGGAAGATAACAGCGCCGCCTGCACTTCGTCATGAACAAAGTCACAGTTCCGGCGGCTAGCTCAGGTCGGCCGAATGCGGAAGTTTAACGTCCCCCAGAGGAACATCAACCCGCCAATCATCAGGGCGTACATGTCGCGGAACGTGAACAGGAAACGCCGGGTGCGGGTATTCTCGATCTCCGGCACGCCGAACCGCGCCGGGATGGTCTCCTGCACCCAGCCGCGCTCGCCTTCGCCGACGATCACCTGGTTCCACACCACACCCGCCTGTGCCCGGGTTTCGGTCCGCAGCAGCAGGTTGCCGCGATCCACGGTGGTGATAATGCGCGCGGTGGGCTCCACCCGCTCGAGCACGATGGCGTCGTGCAACACCTCGACGAACTCGTGGCGTGACTGGTACAGCACCTCGTCCAGCGACGAGGTCATGTCGGGGGGCAGATACTGACTCGGCAGCAGAAAGCCGAAGAATCCCAGTGCGAAACCGAACCCCCCCTTCAGCAGGCGCAGCGCGAACGGCGGAATGCGCCGCAGGCGCGAGGCCAGCAGCACTGCGTAGATCGCCAGGGCCGCGCCCAGCACGGGCAGCAGCGGGTGTGCCTGAATGAGCAGCAGCGGATTCAGGGTAAGGAGCGCGAAGCTCTCAAAATCCGCGATCAGGTAGCGCAGGTAGTTGGCGTAGAGGAAGTACAGCATACCCAGCGAGGCCACGGCATACAGGAGCAGCTCGCGCTGCTGGCGTGGCCCGACCGGCAGGAACGAGGTGAAACGCACGTTCTCCAGCATGTCCTGGGCATGCTTCCATTCGCAGCGCATTACCGTCATGGGCTCGCGCTTGCCCTTGAAGATGAACTCCCCCTCCTCGACCAGGAAATAGCCCTTGTCCTTGAGCGTGGCGGCCGTGGACTCGGAGAGCAGGATCTCGTCGCCCTTGGCCTCGTTCTCGATGCGCGAGGCGACATTGACCACGTCGCCGAACACGTCGTTGTGTTCGACGATGGCCATACCGGTGTGGATGCCGATACGCACCCGGATGTAGAAGTTCTCGTCCTGGTGGCGCGCGCGGTACAGCGCCTGCTGGATGCCGATGGCGGCGCGCACCGCGTCTTCCGGGCTCTTGAAGGAGGCCATGATGGCATCACCGATGGTCTTGATGACGCGTCCGCGACAGGCGCGAATGACGGGAAACAGCAGGCGATTGTGCTTGTCCACCATCAGGCGCCCCTCGACGTCACCGCGGATATCCCACAGGTAGGTGGAATACTCGATGTCCGTGAAGAGGATGGTCACCTCTCGGCGGGAGCGCTTGATCTGTCGGGCGATGCTCGCGGCAATCGCCTTATCATGTGCATCCATGGTGAAAACGTGATGGTGATGGGCGGTGGTCGTCTGCATCCCTGCACGATGCGGGAACGCACGCCGCACCGGAATGGGACAATCCCCCGCCCTGGTTATTCTTGTTGTTCGACCGCCCCGTCCCGCGGACCGGCCTCATAACCCGATTATTCTCAGGGTTTCGGCACGTACCATGCCGAAGAAGCATGCCCGGGTCAAACGGATGATGCGTCCGGCGACCGCGTTAGTCCCCTATGCCGGCTGCGGCGGGCGTTCTGCAAAGTAGGCCTTGAGGAACTCGTCGAAGGGGGCCTGGGGCTCGGCCTCCAGCGCCGCCTGTTCGGCCAGCGAGTCGACGGCCAGGCGCTCCAGCAGGGCCTCGGCCTCGGCGCGGGGCGGAAGGGCGTTGAAGTATTCGCCATGGGCCTGCGACATGCGCCGGGCAAAGTGGTAGAAGCCCTCCCCGTTGGCGCGCATCTCGGCCAGCATGCGGGCGGAGGGCGTGCGCTCCGGATCGTGCACGGCCTCGACCTGGGTGGCCAGCACGCGGCTGTAGGGGCGCTCGACGGCATCCCCGTCCAGCAACTCGCAAACCCCCTGCATCGCGCCGAGCACCTCCAGGGCCCAGTCCTTGAGGGCGATCTCGCCACCGGAGCGACGCAGCTTCAGGCCCGGTTCGCGCCCGCGATGCGAGATCGCCGACTGGTTGAAGTCGATGTGGGTCCGCTCGTCGGCGTCGATGGGCGGGCTGTCGGCCAGCAGGCAGAACAACATCAGCGCCTCGATGAAGTACACCTGGTCCAGGTCGATGCCCAGCGGGTGGAAGGCGTTCACGTCCACCGAGCGCAGCTCCACGTAACGCACCCCACGCGCGGCCAGGGCGCAGGTCGGCTTCTCCAGGCCCTGCAGGATCTGCTTGGGACGCACGGTGCTGTAGTACTCGTTCTCGATCTGCAGGATGTTGGCATTGAGCTGACGGTACTCGCCGTCCACGCACACGCCGATGCGCTCGTACTCGGGATACGGGGTCTCGATGGCGCAGGCGAGGCTTTTTACATAGCACGCGAGATCATCGTAACAGGCCTTGATGCCGGTCTCGCCCTCCTTGGCGTTGGTGTAGCCGATATCGCCCATGCGCAGCGAGGTGGCATAAGGCTCGTAGCAGGTATTGCGATCGAATTGCGGCATGGGCGGGTGCTGGTCGCCGAAGAAGGACTTGCACACCGCCGGCGAGGCACCGAACAGGTAGGGGATCAGCCAGCCCACGCGTTGCAGGTTGCGAATCATGCCGAAGTAGGCGCGTGAGCGATAGGCGCTGGCATCGCCGCCGTCCCCGTCCAGCTCGCGCAACGCGGGCCACAGCGCCTCGGGCACGGAGTAGTTGTAATGCACGCCGGCAATCACCTGCATCACGCGCCCGTAGCGGTAGCCGAGTCCGCGCCGGTAGACCGTCTTCATCAGGCCGACGTTCGAGCTGCCGTACTGCGCGATGGGAATGCTGTCCTCGCCCGCCACCACGCAGGGCATGCTGGTAGCCCAGAGGATCTCGCTGTCCAGCCGCGGATAGACAAATTTCTGCAGGTCTTCGAGGAAACGTAGCGGCCCGACGCGATCGGTGAAGGGCGGCGTGATGAGTTCGAGCAGCGCCTCGGAGTAGTCGGTGGTGATATAGGGGTGGGTGAGTGCTGAACCCAGGGCCTTCGGGTGCGGCGTCTGCGCGATGCCACCGTTGGGGCTGACGCGCAGGCTCTCCTTTTCCAGCCCGACCAGGCCGTCGCGGAGAAGATGCTGCTGTCCCGTGGTGAGCAGCCGGCCGAGTCGCTGTTCCGCCAGTCGATACAAGGGCAATACCTGTGCGTCAGGGTTCATGAAGGGTGGCCTGCCGGCGGCCGATGCGGGGCCGCAGCGATGCGCGCCAGTCGGGGGCGGGTGCACCGGGACCCAGCCGGATGCAGCGCCCCACCTCGTTCTCGTACCAGCCACGGTCGTGCAGGTTCGGCTCGGCCTCGAACCCCCACCACGTACCGTCGGCATCCTGCGCGATCCAGGCCACCCAATCCGGAACGCCATAGTCTAGCATTGTTCCCCCTTCAAACGGACGCGGAGCACCGATGCCCTCGGCGACAGTGTAACGCCCCCGGCGCCACGCAAAAAAAAGACCGCGCGGTCCTTGCGGACAGCGCGGCGGTTTGTACGTAGGGGCAGGGAGCGTCGTGCCGCCCCAGGGGCGTCAACGCCTGGGGGTGGTGGGCAACTCGTCCATGGATTCAAGCGCGCTACGCAGTGCAGCGCGGGTCACCTGCAGGGTTTCGCTGGCACGCTCGATGGCGACCGCGGTCTCGGCATTGACGGACGGGCTCGCCGCCTGCCACGCATGCGGTTCTGGCGTCTCCGTCTGGGCCAGGGATGGCAGGGCTAGCCCCGCGAGCAGGGCCGCGGTGAACAACTGGATCTTCATGGGTCACATCCTCCGGGAGTGAGCGGGCTTTCGTTACGGCAACGGGACGGACCCCGTCGTCGTCATGTGCCATCCCGGAAAATCGCCGGTCCGCTCGACCCCGGAATCACTCAGCACACGGAACGTCCTGTTACCATGGACTGTAGTGAGGCCGCGCCGTGGTCTGTATGGGGAAAATACCCGGGCGGCGGCCATGTGACGGGCATCACATAGAAAGGCGACAGGCGGTCGCATAACGCGCGCAAACGGCTCCGCCGCGCGCCTCATGGCAGGCAGGACGACCGGCGAGATCGCAGCTTCGCGCTCGCCGGCCAGGCGACGCTACAGGCCGATCAACTCGGCATGCAGACCATCTGACCGGACGGTCGAGAGGATCCGTTCCCCGGTGGCGCGGCGCGGATTGTACTCCACCACCATCAGGTGCGGCCGGTCGGGCCGGCGCCCCACCGAGATCACGCCTTCCTGGGCACGCAGCCGCGACTCCAGGTGCTCGAGCTGGTCGGTGTCGAGCGCTTCGTCGATATGCAGGGTCACATCGGTCATGTCGATATCCATGTCTCACCTCCTCTGCCGGCTGCGCCGGCACCCGCCACTCGTGGCCTACCCCGGAGTATAGGCCGTGACTGGCCCATCCGAGGAGACGGCTGCGAACCGCCGGCGTGGCGCAGTACACTAGACATTCCAGACCACAGGCCGAGCGATAATGCACACCACCGACGCCACCCCGCTGATCCGGGCCCGCGGGCTTTCCAGGACCTACGACCAGGGGGGCATCGCGCAGCACGTGTTACGCGATGCCGACCTCGACGTGGCCGCCGGCGAACAGGTGGCCCTGATCGGGCGCAGCGGTTCCGGCAAGTCCACGCTGCTCAACCTGCTGGCGGGCATCGACCGGCCGGACGCCGGCTCCATCCTGATCGGCGACGTGGCGTTACATGCCCTGGATGAGACCGCGCGCACGCGTTTTCGCCGCACCCACATCGGCTTCGTGTATCAGTTCTTCAACCTGATCCCCACCCTCACGGCCGTGGAAAACGCGGCCCTGCCGCTGGAGCTCACCGGTACGCCACGGCGTCGGGCGCTGCGTCGCGCCCGCGAGGATCTCGCGACCCTCGGCCTGGCCGCGCGGGCGGATGCCATTCCCGACCAGCTCTCCGGTGGCGAACGCCAGCGCGTGGCCGTGGCCCGCGCACTGATCCACGCGCCGACACTGGTACTAGCCGACGAGCCCACGGGCAACCTGGATGTCGCGATCGGCCGTCAGGTCCTGGCCCAGCTGCAGGGCCTGTGCCGGGAACGCGGCACCACCCTGGTAACGGTCACGCACAGTGGCGAAGTCGCCGCCGGCGCCGACCGCGTGCTCACCCTCGAGGCCGGACGCCTGCGCGAAACCGGTGAGGTGCAGACCTGGTGAGCCTGCTGATGCTGGCCGGCCGCCGCTTTCTGCTGGCACACCGCTGGCAGACCCTGCTGGCGATCCTGGGCGTCGCCCTGGGCGTGGCCATCGTGGTCGCGGTGGATCTGGCCAACAGCAGCGCCCGGCACGCCTTCGAGGCCTCGATGGATGCGGTGGGCGGGCGCGCCAGCCACCACATCGTCGGTAGCCCCACGGGACTGCCAGGCGAGACCTACACCGCCCTGCGCCGCGAGCTTGGCATTTCCCGGGCCGCCCCCGTGGTCGACGGCCTGGCGGTGCTCGGCGACGAGACGGTCCAGCTCATCGGCATCGACCCCTTCGCCGAGGCCGCCTTCCGCCCCGCCCTGGCCGGCTCCCGGCAGGCGGACCTGAACACCTTCCTCACCGGGCCGGGCGCGCTGCTGGCAGCGCGGACCGCCGCGCGCCTCGGCCTGACCCCGGGCGATACCGTCACCGTCGCGGTCCAGGGCCTGCCCCGCGAACTGCGGCTCACCGGCACGCTCACCGGCGATGCCGACGTGGACGGCCTGCTCTGGGTGGACGTCGCCACCGCCCAGGCCCTGCTCGCGCGCGGCAATCGCCTGGACCGCATCGACCTGCGCATCGACGATGCCGCCACGCTGGCCCGCCTGCGGGACTGGCTGCCCGCCGGCCTGCGCCTTGTGCCCGCCGAGGCGCGCGGCAACGCCCAGCGCGAGATGACCCGTGCCTTCGAGATCAACCTGTCGGCGATGAGCCTGCTGGCGGTCGTGGTCGGCGGCTTTCTCATCTACAACACCATGACCTTCTCCGTGCTGCGCCGCCGCCCCGTGCTCGGCATCTACCGCATGCTCGGCGTCGAGCGCCGTCAGATCGTGCGCGTCATCCTGCTGGAGACGGGACTGCTCGCCGTAGTCGGCATCCTGCTGGGCCTCGTCCTCGGGGTCGTCCTGGCGGAGGTGCTGCTGGGACTGGTGGTGCAGACCATCAACGACCTCTACTTCCAGCTGACCCTGGGCGAGGTCCGCACCAGCCCGGCCAGCCTCGCCACCGGGGCCGGCCTCGGGCTGATGGCCGCACTGGCCGCCGGCCTGCCCGCGGCCCTCGAGGCCGGGCGCACGGCGCCGATCACCACCCAGCGCCGTTCCGAGCTGGAATCGGGTATCGCTGGCCGCCTACCGCGGCTGGGCGCCGGCGGCCTGCTGCTGATCGGCATCGGCTACGCGGCGGCGCACTACCCGAGCCGCGCCCTGCTGCCGGGCTTCGCGGCCCTGTTCCTGGTCATCCTCGGCGCGGCGCTCATCGCCCCCGCCCTGCTGCAGCTCGTCACGCGACTGACCGGCCCCCTGCTCGACCGGTTGCTACCCGGCATCGGCCACCTGGCGGCCCGCGATACCGGGGCGGGACTGAGCCGCACCGGCGTGGCCGTGGCCGCACTCGGTATCGCCGTCTCGGCCACCATCGGCGTGGGGCTGATGACCGGGAGCTTTCGCATCAGCGTGTCGAGCTGGCTCGATCAGACCCTGCAGGGTGACATGTACGTCACCGCGCCCGCCGGGGCCAGCGCACGTGCCGGCGGCACCTTGCCCCCGGCCCTGGTGGCAGCCCTGCGCGACCTGCCGGGGATCGCGAGCGCCAGCAGCGGGCGCAGCATCACGCTGGACGCCGACTTCGGGCCGGTAGAGACGCTGGTGATCGACATGGCCCCCGAGAGTTACCGCGGGTTTCGCCTGCTCACAGAAGCGGATGGCGGCGCCTGGGCGGCCTTTGACACCGGGCAGGCCGTGCTCGTCTCCGAGCCGCTGGCCTACCACCGGCAGCTCGCCGCCGGCGATACGCTGCACCTGCACACCGAACAGGGACCGGCCGCGTTTCGGGTGGCCGGCATCTTCCAGGACTACGGCAGCGACCGCGGCATGCTGGTGATGCGCCGCGGCCTCTATGACGCGCGCTGGGACGACCCGGGCATCGGCACCGTCGGCCTCTACCTGGAGGCGACCGCCGATCTCGAGGCCGTGGCCGAGCAGGTACGCGCCCGGCTGGCCGAGTACCCGGATCAGGCCCTGCTGCGCCTCACCCGCGAGATCCGCGAACGCTCGCTTGCCATCTTCGATCGCACCTTTGCCGTCACCGACGTGCTGCGCCTGCTGGTCATCGGCATCGCCTTCGTCGGCATCCTCAGCGCCCTGCTTGCCATGCAGCTCGAACGCCGCCGTGACCACGCCACCCTGCGCGCGCTCGGCGTCACGCCCTGGGAGCTCTGGCGCCTGGTCGCGCTGCAGGCGGGGCTGATCGCCGTCAGCGCCCTGCTGGTCGCCGCCCCGCTCGGGCTGGCGATGTCGCAACTGCTCATCGACGTCATCAACCTCAGGGCCTTCGGCTGGCGCCTGCACCTGTCACTGGATCCGGCGGTCTTCGCCGAGGCGACGCTGCTGGCCCTGGCCGCCGCACTGCTGGCAAGCATCGCCCCGGCCTGGCGCATCGCGCGCACGCCGCCGGCCGAGGCACTGCGAGAGGAATGAGCGTGCGCCCCGTCTCCGTGGTCCTGTTGGCGCTCGGCGTCCTGCTGCTCGCGGCCTGCCACCCCGCCGGCGATGACGAGGGCCGGATGCGGGCCAGCGATCTGCTGGGCGGCGAGCCCGATGCCGGCTTTGCCCGCGCCCGCGAGCCGCGCCCCTTCCGCTTTCCCGCCGACCACGGCCCGCATCCGGACTACCAGACCGAGTGGTGGTACCTCACCGGCAACCTGTCGGACACGGAGGGCGGGCGCTATGGCTTCCAGGTCACCTTCTTCCGCTTCGCCCTCGCCCCCGAGGTCGCCGACGACGCACCCTGGCGCACCCGCGACGTGTGGATGGCGCACGTCGCCCTCACCGACACCCGCAACGCACGCCATCACGCCGCCGAGCGCTTCGCCCGCGGGGCCGCGGGGCTGGCCGGCGCCCGCGCCGCCCCCCTGGCGGTGTGGCTCGACGACTGGCGTTTCACCGCCGACCCCGACCACCCGGGGCGATGGCGACTCGCGCTGGATGCGGGCGACTTCGCCCTCAGCCTCGCGCTCACCCCGAAGAAACCGGTCGTGCTGCAGGGTGAGCACGGCCTGAGCCAGAAGAGCGCCGAACCCGGCAACGCCTCGTACTACTACTCGCTGACGCGCATCGCGGCGACCGGCGAGCTGCGGATCGGCGACCGTCCCGCGGTGGTCGACGGCCTGGCCTGGCTGGACCGCGAATGGAGCACCAGCGCGCTCGCGGCCGACCAGGCCGGCTGGGACTGGTTCGCCCTGCAGCTGGACGACGGCCGCGAGCTGATGTACTACCGCCTGAGGCTCGCGGACGGTGGAACCGACCCGGCGAGCGCCGGCAGCCTGGTCGCGCCCGACGGCCGCTACCGGACCCTGTCCGCCGGCGCCGTGCGGCTGGAACCCCTGCGCCACTGGCAGACGTGGGACGGCCGCCGTTACCCGGTGGAATGGCGGCTCCACCTGCAGCCCGGCGACGAGACCTGGCGCATCCGCCCCGTCCTCGACGACCAGGAGATGGACCTCAGCGTGCGCTACTGGGAAGGGGCCGTGGACGTGCTCGATGCGGCGGGCCGGGAGATCGGCCGCGGCTACGTGGAACTGGCGGGCTATGACTGAAGCGCCGACCGCCCGCCTTGAAACCTCCGCCGTTTGCCAGGGTCGGACTCATCAATGACAATGACACTTTAAGTTTCCTGCAAAAGGGATCCCCGTGCGCATCACCCGCCTGAGCTGCCTGCTTTGCCTCACCCTCGCGACTGCTTCCGCCGCCGCCGCGCAAACCCACCAATGGGACGGCGATACCCGCGTGCACCAGGCCGACGGCACGCAGGCCGAACTGCGCCCGGGCGAGCGACGGCTGCGCCTTGATCGCGGCATCGTGGAGATCACCACCAGCGGGCGCCCGGTGCAAATCGACACGCCGCGCTTTCGCGCCGTGCTGACCTGGGGGCGCGCCTGGCTGCGGACCGACGGGGAACAGGCCGCCTTCTGGCTCATCGAGGGCCGCGGCCACATCGAACACCCGACCAGCGGACACAGGGAACTCGACCTGCCCATGACCTTCGTCGAGGCACGCGGTGACACCGCCCCCACCCCGCCGCTGCCGGTGAGCCAGGCACGGGCCGAGGGCTGGTCGGCCGCCCTGCCGACCGCGGCAACGGCGGCAACGGCGGCAACGGCGGCACCAGCGGCCAGCGTGGGCGACGGCCCCTGGGCGATCCAGGCCGCCTCGCTGGCCCGGGCGAGCGATGCCGAGCGCGTGGCCGAGTCGCTGCGGGCCGCGGGCATCCCCGCGCAGATCAGCCAGGCGCAGGTGGACGGCGCCCCGTATTATCGCGTGCGCGTTCACGGCTTTGCCTCCCGTGCGGCCGCTCAGGCATTCGCCGAGACGCGCCGGGAGCAGCTGGGCACGAACCAGCCGTGGATCATCTGCACGGGGGATTGCGAGCCAGCACGCTGAGCAGGGGCCTCAGGCCCCGCTGATGCCGGGAAAGACGGCCACCAGGCCATCCAGGATGTACTGGGCCGCCAGGGCGGCGAGGATGAGACCAAGAACACGGTTGACGACGTTGACGCCGGTGGCGCCGAGTACCCGCGTCAGCCCCGGAGCGGCCAGCAGGGCCAGCAGGGCCAGCAGCAGCACCACGACGACCACGCCCGCCTGGGCCAGGTGATCGCCCAGGGAGTGGCCATGCGAGGCCATCAACAGTACGGTAGTGAGTGCGCCCGGTCCGGCGAGCAGGGGAAAGGCCAGCGGAAACACCGAGATGTCGTTACGGCTGGCCGCCTCGTCGCGCTCCGAGTCGGTGGCGGTGCGCAGAGCCGAATCGCGCACCAGCACCATGTCGATAGCCAGCAGGAACAGCAGGATACCCCCGGCCACGCGAAACGCGGGGATGCCGATGCCCAGCCAGCCGAGCAGCTGCTCGCCGGCGAGGAAGAACAGCAGGAGTATGCCGAGCGCAACCAGTGCCCCCTGCACCGCCGCCCGCCGCTGGGCCGCGCGGGCCATGCCCGCGGACAGGCCCGTGAAGACCGCGGCCACGCCAATGGGGTCGACAACAATGAACAACAGGATGAAATTGGCGATCAGCATGTCCATGGCAATCATCTATACCACAGGCCCGCGCATGACGTCGCGGGTGGCCCGCGCGGCGGGCCCGCTCCTTCTCGCCGCTGCGGTGCTGGCGGGCGCACCGGCGCAGGCCGCCTGCGAGGACCCGCCGGCCCCACGCGTGCTGTGGATCGGCTGCGACTTCAGCGGGCGCGACCTGCGCGAGGCCAACCTGCGGGGCGCGGTGCTGATGCGCACCAACCTCTCCGGCGCCGATCTGCGGGGGGCGATCCTCGACGGCGTCGACTTCACCCTCGGCGACCTCGGCCAGGCCCGGCTGACCGAGGCGCGCATGGTCCGAGCCAACCTGGTCGGTACGCGCCTGGAGGGAGCGGAACTGGGGCAGGTGGACCTCAGCAACGGTCGCCTGGACAACGCCTCGCTCCAGGGCGCCAACCTGGAGGGCGCCCGACTGAGTGGCGCCTCGCTGTATACCACCGACCTGACGGGGGCCAACCTGCGCGGGGCCGACCTGTCCGGCGCCAACCTGTCGCGCGCCCGGCTCGACGGGGCCGACTTGTCCGGCGCCAACCTCAGCCAGGCCCGGCTCGAACGCGCCAGCCTGGAAGACGCCAACCTGCGGGCGGCGCGGCTCGACAGGGCACGCCTGGACAATGCCTCGCTGCTTTACGCCGACCTGCGCGACACGGACCTGACACGCGCCTCCCTGGTAAATGCGCGCATCGACGGCGCCCGCTTTGACGACGCCGTCCTCGACTCCACCCTGTGGGTGGACCGCAAGCGCTGCCGGCCCGACTCACGCGGACACTGCAACTAGTACCGCGCCCCCTGGCTTTCGGTACCGGCGTCCCGGCACACGTCTTAATGACACCTTCAGAGCCCCCGGCGCCCAGACACCCATGAAAAAGGGCGCCCAGGGGCGCCCTTTTTCGGGTCGATTGCCGGCTGCCGGTTACTCGGTGCCCCCGCTCTCGGGCGACGCCTCGGCCGGGGCCGCGGCATCATCCGCCGCCTCGTCTGCCATACCAGCCTCGCTGGCGGCCCCGTCAGCGGCAGCCGGCGCAGGCGGTGCTGCCACGTATTCGAAGCTGCGCGACGTCACCACGGTGCCGTTGGCATTGATCACGTCGACCACCCAGGTGCCGGTCCATTCGGGAAGCAGGTTCTTGCTGGAGTGCACACGCCAGCGGGGTCCGCCCACGGCAAAGTCGACATCGGCCATGACGTTGCCGTCATAGCTCCAGCGATGCACCACGGTCTGCCCGTCCATGTCCCGGAGTTCGCTGAAGAAGTACACCGTCTGCAGGTCATTCTCGACCCGGGACAGTTCGTCGACCGGCTCGCGCTCCTCGATCGCCGAGGTGAACTGCGCACGCGCCACGGAGCCCTCACTCGCGGCCACGGGCACCTCGGCAGCCGGCTCGGCCACGGGTTCAGCCAGCGGCTCGACCGCGGTCGCCGGCTCGACGTCGCTCTCGTCGGCCATCGGCGGTTCGGCCGGCTCCTGCGCCCAGGCGGCCTGGGTCAGGCCCAGCAGCAGGCTCAGCATCACAACTCGCATTTTCATTCTTCTTCTCCCTTGAACGTGATTGCAGCGCAACCCCCGTCGCGCCCGCAGCACATAACATAACAGCCTGCGCACCGCGGAATGTGACCGAACAGGCAGTTCCGCCAACAGAATGGGCCCGGGGATCACCCCGGGCCCGGTTGAGGCCCGCACCCGAACCCGGGCCGGGCGCGTCGATCTGGCAGGACTCAGTGCGGCCGGTTCAGGTAAGGCATGTCGCCGCGCCGGATCATGTGCCGGATGAGATCGGGGCGCCCCGGCTCGCGGTGCTCCAGGTCATCGGAGCAGGCGGATGGCACATGTGCCACCTCGGCGAGCATCACCTCGAGCTCCATCAGATCCACCTTGGGCACGACCAGCTCGTCCGGCGTCGGATTATCCTTCATGTGCGTCTCCCAGAACATGCGCGGATGCCACATGTGGTTCATCACGTCCGGGTTCTGCATCAGCGCGACACAGCGCTGGTTGAGTTCTCTATCGGTCATCATATTCGACCTCCTGTGACGCAAAGTGTGTGCACTCCCTGAGTCTAGAAGGACTCGGCGGCAATTCAATCACAGGTTTGAACGGGTTATTCCCGCACTCAGGACTTGCCGGTGCCGGCCTCCCCCAGCGCCAGGGTCTTCAGGGTCTCCCCGTCCAGCGCCCGGATGGCCGCCTCGTCCAGGCGCCTCACCACGTCGGCGACCCCGGGGTCGTCGGGCAGCTTGTCCGGACTGAAGGAAGGCGTCTCGCCCGCCGTGCGAACCGCCTGCAGCACATCGCGCACCGGCGTGGTGTCCAGCGGTCGTCCCGGCAGGTAGACGGGTTCGTCCTCGTCACAGTTTTCCACCAGCAGCCCCTCCTGCTCGAGCATGGCGAGCACCGGCTCCACCAGCTCCATCGGCAGGCCGAGGTCCTCGGCCAGGCGCGCGCCCGACCAGCGGGGGCCACTTTCGTAATGGCTGCGCCCCACCCGCTGCATGATGTGCAGGGCCACCCGCTCGCGCACGCGGCTGCTCAGGCGCAGCTCGGCACGGCTGAGCGTGAGGTAGTTGGGAAACTGCACATAGAAGGCAATGCTGGCCCCCACCAGCAGGATCAGCCAGGTGAGGTACAGCCACAGCATGAACATGATCAACGTGGCGAAGGCCGAGTAGATGGCAGTGTACTTGGCCGAGCCCACGACGAAGGCGGCGAACACCCAGCCGGTGGTCTGCCAGAGTATGCCTGCCACCAGCCCGCCCACCACCGCCGCACTCACGTGCACCCGGGTGTTGGGGATGAACACGTAGATGAACGTGAAGGCCAGGATCACCAGCGCATAGGGCACCAGCTTGGTGACGAACTGGATCAGCGTGCCGAAGGGCTCGATCTGCGAGAGGGTGACCACCAGGTCCGTGCCCATGATCGAGGCGGTCATGCCCAGCGCGGTGAACACCAGCACCGGCCCCACCAGGATCACGCTCAGGTAATTGCTGAAGCGCTGCGAGAGCGGGCGCAGCTTCTTGACATGCCAGGTGTAGTTGAGCGCCGTCTCGATCTTCTGCATCAGGGCGATGGTGGTGTAGATGAGAAAGCCGATGCCGATGGCGCCGAGCACCCCCACCTTCATGTTCTCGACGAAACCGACCACGTACTCGACGATCTCGACGCTCTTGGGTCCCAGCGGGGCGAGAAACTCGTGCAGCAGCGGCTCGACCTGGTTGTGTACCCCGAAGGCCTTGAGTACGGAGAAGCTCACCGCCAGCATCGGCACCAGCGACAGCAGGGTCGTGTAGACCAGGCTCATGGCACGCAGGTTGAGCTGGCCATCGGCCAGGTCGCGGCCGATCACGATCAGCGTGCGCAGGACCGCCAGCGGCCAGGCCTGCCACCAGCGCAACCGGGCAAGCCGGATCGACCACAGCTGGTCGGTCAGAAAGTTCATGAGCCGGTGCACGGGGTTGATCATGGCGTCCCTCGTTGTTGTTCCCTTCCGAAGCCTACCCGCAATCCGCCCGTCACGCACGCCCGCGCACCGGCCCCGCGGGCGTATAATCACCACCCACACGACTTCAATGCCGTCCAGACGCCATCAATGCCCGCGAACCTCAGCCCCTGCCCCTGCGGCTCCGGCCGCGCCTATGCCCGCTGCTGTGGCGCCTTCCACCGCGGCGAGGAAAGCGCGCCAACCGCCGAGACGCTGATGCGCTCGCGCTATGCCGCCTACGCCCTGGGACTCACGGACTACCTGCTCGCCACCTGGTCGCGCGAGACGCGGCCGGAGGAACGCGATCTGGCGGGGGACGCGCTGCAGTGGATCGACCTGGAGATACGCGCCACACGTGCGGGCGGCGTGGCGGATGCGACGGGCGAGGTGGAGTTCGTGGCCCGGGCCATCGCCGGCGACACCCTGCGCTCGCTGCACGAGACCAGCCGCTTCGTGCGCGAGGACGGCGAATGGCGCTACCGGGACGGCGACCTCGCCCCCGACGCGCCGGTGAAGCTCGGGCGTAACGCGCCCTGTCCCTGCGGCAGCGGGCGCAAGTTCAAGCGCTGCCACGGGGCCTGATCCCCTTGCCCGGTCAGGCCTGCGCCTCGGCCTCCTCCAGGGCCTCCATCGCCGCCAGCCACCGGTCCTCGGCCTCGGCCAGCCGGCGGTCACAGTCGGCCTTCTCGCAGGTGAGCTCCGTGACGCGGGCCGCGGCCTCACCGGCGTAGAGGACGGGGTCGGCGAGCGCCGCGTTCAACGCCGTCTGTGTGGCACGCAGCTTTTCACACTCACGCTCCGCCGCCCACACCGCGTCGCTCAGGGGTTTCAGGCGCTGCCGGCGCTCGGCCTCCTGGCGCCGCTGTTCCTTGCGCGAGGTGCCGGTCTCGGCTGGCGCCGCCGATGCCGACGTCCCGCGCCGCGCGTCGTCGGCCAGCCAGCGCCGGTAGTCCTCGAGGTCCCCGTCGAAGGATGTCACCCGCCCGTCGTCCACCAGCCAGAAGGCATCGCAGACCGAACGCAGCAGGTGCCGGTCGTGGGAGACCACCAGCAGGGCCCCCGCGAAGTCCTGCAGGGCATTGATCAGGGCCTGGCGCATTTCGAGGTCGAGGTGGTTGGTGGGTTCGTCAAGCAGCAGCAGGTTGGGGCGCAGGCGCACCACCAGCGCCAGCACCAGCCGCGCCTTCTCACCGCCCGAAAACGGGCCCACCGGCTCGAACACGCGGTCCCCGATGAAGCCGAAACTGCCCAGGAAGTCGCGCGCGTCCTGCTCGGTGATGGCAGGCTCCTGACGGCGCAGGTGGTCAAAGGCGCTGCTCTCGAGGTGCAGGGTCTCCAGCTGGTGCTGGGCGAAGTAGCCGAGCACCAGGTCGGGCGAGAGCGACACGCTGCCCGCAGTCACGCGCGACTCGCCGGCCAGGGCCTTGATCAGTGTGGACTTGCCGGCGCCGTTGTGGCCAAGCAGGCCAATGCGGTCGCCCGGCTCGATGCCCAGGTCCACCCCGCGCAGCACCGGCACCTCGCCATAGCCGGCGCTCACCTGCTCCAGGCGCGCCAGCGGGTGCGGGTATTTGTCGGCCGGGCGGAAGGCAAAGCGGAAGGGCGAGTCGACATGGGCCGGGGCGATGAGCTGCATGCGTTCCAGGGCCTTCAGCCGACTCTGTGCCTGGCGCGCCTTGCTGGCCTTGGCGCGGAAGCGGTCGATGAAGCGCTGGGCGTGGGCGATCTCTTCCTGCTGGCGCTGCCAGGCCGACTGCTGCTGGGCCAGGCGCTCGGCCCGCACGGCCTCGAAGCGGGTGTAGTTGCCGGCATACAGCGTGATGTCGCGACCCTCGACGTGGGCGATGTGATCGACCACCTCGTCGAGGAAATCGCGGTCGTGGGAGATGAGCAGCAGGGTGCCGGGGTAGCTCTTGAGCCAGCCCTGCAGCCAGATCACGGCGTCGAGGTCCAGGTGGTTGGTGGGTTCGTCCAGCAACAGCAGGTCGGAGCGGCACATCAGGGCGCGAGCGAGGTTGAGGCGCATGCGCCAGCCGCCGGAGAAATCCGACACGGGACGCGCAAGATCGGCCTCGGCAAACCCGAGCCCGCTGAGCAGCGAGGCCGCGCGTGCGGGGGCGGCGTAGCCGTCCAGCAGCTCCAGCTGCTGGTGCAGGCGGGCCTGGGCCTCGCCGTCGCCGGCCTGCTCGGCCTCGACCAGCCGCGCGAGCGCCGTGGCCACCTCCTCATCGCCGCCCAGCGCATGGTCCAGAGCCGAGATGGCCACCGCCGGCGTCTCCTGGGCAACATGTGCCATCACCCAGTCCGGCGGCAGGGCGAGCTCGCCGGCATCGAGTTCCAGCTCGCCGCGGATCAGGGCCAGCAGGCTGGACTTGCCGGCACCATTGGCGCCGGTGATGCCGACCCGCTGACCCGCATGCACGGTGAGCGAGGCGCCTTCAAAGAGGCACTGGCGACCGCGGTAGAGGGTGATCTGGCTGAGCTTGAGCATAGGGCGTGCAGTGTAGCAATGGCCCCGGGACACCGACAGCCCCGCGCACGACCTGCGCTGCCATCGACAGCGCCACCCCCAGGCTCTATAGTGCCGCGGACACAGGACCGTCCATCATGCATGCCAGCCATCCCTTCGATCGCCTCCAGCCCGACCTGATTCTCGATGCCGTGGAAGCGCTCGGTTTCCACGCCGACGGCCGCCTGCTGGCCCTCAACAGCTTCGAGAACCGCGTCTACCAGGTCGGCATCGAGGGCGAGCCCCCCTTGATCACCAAGTTCTATCGCCCCGGGCGCTGGACCGATGCGGCCATCCTCGAGGAGCATGCCTTCACGCACGAACTCGCCGAGGCCGAACTGCCCGCGGTACCGCCGCTACGCCTCGACGGGCGCACCTTGCATCACCACGACAGGTTTCGCTTCAGCCTGTTTCCGCGCCGGGGGGGACGCCTCATCGAGATCGACGACGCCGACCACCGCCGCTGGATCGGCCGCCTGCTGGGGCGCCTGCACGCAATCGGCGCGCTGCGTCGGTTCGAGCACCGGCCCCGGCTGTCGGTGCAGGAATTCGGCGAGGACCCGGCCAGCTTCCTGCTCGAACACCGGCTGCTGCCCCCGCATGTCGAGGCCGCCTATGAGAGCCTCTCCCGCGACCTGCTGCAGGCCATTGGCGAGTGCCTGGACGGCGTCGCCCCGGCCACCCTGCGCATCCATGGCGACTGTCACGCCGGCAACATCCTGTGGACCGACGCCGGTCCGCACTTCGTCGACTTCGACGATGCCCGCATGGGCCCGGCGGTGCAGGACCTGTGGATGCTGCTGTCGGGGGAGCGCGGAAACCAGGAGCGGCAACTGGCCGAGGTGCTGGAGGGCTACGAGCAGTTCCGCAGTTTCGACTACACCGAGCTTGCGCTCATCGAGCCACTGCGCACCCTGCGACTCATGCACTACGAGGCCTGGGTGGCACGGCGCTGGGACGACCCGGCTTTTCCGCCCGCCTTCCCCTGGTTCGCCTCGCCACGCCACTGGGAAGACCACATCCTCGCCCTGCGCGAGCAACTGGCCCTGCTGCATGAACGCCCCCTGGCACCTTGAGCTCGGCGACGGGCGGCGCCTGCGCTGCCGGGTGATCCGCAATCCCCGCTACCGGCGGGTGGGCCTGCGGGTCACGCCCGATGAGCTGCGCATCTCCGCCCCCCGGGCCGCCAGCGAACGCGAAGTCAGGGCCGTCGCCGAGGATCACCGCGACTGGGTGCGCCAGGCACTGGACCGCCTCGCCGCCACCCGCCCGCGCGACGCCATCCACGGCGATCCGTTACCGCGCCGCCTGCCGCTGCGGGCCATCGACGCACTCTGGGAGGTGCGCTACACGACGAGTACCGACGGGCGTTGCCGGGTGACCCGGCGGGACGCCGCGGTCACGGTACAGGCGCCGGCGGCAACCCCGGAGGCACGGTACTGCGAGGTCCTGCGCCGCTGGCTCATGCGCGAGGCGCGCCGCGTCTTCGCCCCGCGCCTCGATGCCTTTGCCGCGCGCCATGGTCTGCACTACCAGCGCCTGGGCATCCGCGCCCAGCGCACCCGCTGGGGCAGCTGTTCGGGCCAGGGCAGCATCAACCTCAATTACCGCCTGCTCTTCCTGCCGCCGGAGCTGGCCGACTACGTGCTCCTGCACGAACTGGCGCACACCGTCGAACGCAATCACTCGCCGCGCTTCTGGGCGGTACTCCACGGGCTGACGCCCAGGGCACGCGAACTGGATCGCGAACTCGATACCTGCACGGGACTGATCCCGGCCTGGACGGAACGCCGCTGAGGCCGTGATCAGGCGTTGAGATCGGGGATGAGGCGGCTTTCCAGCCGGGCGATGGCGTCCTTGAGCTGCAGCTTGCGCTTTTTCAGCCGCGTGACCTGGAGCTGGTCCTGGACGGGATCTTCCGCCAGCCGCATGATGACCTGGTCGAGGTCACGGTGCTCGACCTTCAGGGCCTCTAGCTTCTCGCGAATCAGTGCAGGGTCTTCCAACATCATAGCGACACCGGGCGGGGCAGGACGCCCCATCATAGCCAGCGCTATGGCCGCTTTCCAGCCGGCGGGCCCGGGCCGAAGGGCACGACCCGGTTGCGCCCGGCGTCCTTGGCGGCGTAGAGCGCCGTGTCGGCCTGCACGAACAGGGTGTCGCGATCGGCCAGGCCATCCCACTGCGCCACGCCGAGGCTGGCCGTGACCCGGAACGCGGTACCCCCCGGGGCCATGAACGGCATCCCGGCGATCCCGGCGCGCAGGCGCTCGGCCATGATCATCGCCTGCGCCGCATCCGTGTCGGGCAGCAGCACGCACAGCTCCTCGCCCCCGTAGCGTCCGACGATGTCCACCGAACGGATCTGTTCCAGCAGCAGGCGGCCGGTCTTGCGCAGCACCTCGTCGCCGACCTGGTGGCCGTAACGGTCGTTCACCTGCTTGAAGTGATCGAGGTCGATCAGGATCAGGGCGAGTTCGCCACCGGCGCGCCGTACCCGGTCCATCTCCACCTGCATGCGCTGCAGAAAGTGGCGGCGGTTGTGGAGCCCGGTGAGACTGTCGGTGGTGGCCATGCGCGTGAGCCGCCGGTTCAGCTGGCGAATCTCGCTGGTACGACGCCGCAGCTCGGTCTCGAACACGCGCATGCCGCCACGCAGCAGCACGAACAGCACCAGCCCCAGGACGATGAACCCCGCCGCTGCGTAGCCGATATTCACGACCAGGGTGCGTTCATAGGCCGCCAGGGCCGCCTCCGCATCGAACCACAGCACTACCGCCCCGGCAATGGACCGCCCCGCACCCGCGAGTTCGAGCGGCACCACGGTCTGGGCGAAGCGGCGCTTGCCAGCCACCGGCACCGAGTCCCCCACCACCGAAACGCCGGCGTGGCAACTCGTGACCTCGTCCTTCAGTCGGTCCGCATCGGGGCCGGCAGCGGTGAACAGGTAACAGCTCGTACCCGCCAGCCGCGTCAGCTCGCGCTCACGCACGACCAGGGCGACCACGCCTTCCACCGCGGCCGCATCCAGCACCACGGCGGCCTGGACCCCCAGGCGGCGATTGAGCAGATCGAGCAGGGCATCGAAGCTCAGGCCCACCTCGACCATGCCGAGCAGCTGCTCCTCGTCCGCATCCGGGCCCGACCAGCGCACCGGCTCGGCGGCCCGGAGGGCGGCGCCGCCCGCGTCCAGCACCGGGGCCGCAGCCCCCGCCCCTGTGCGGGCCGCACGATTGACGGGGTGATCCGGAGCCTCGATCACGTCCCCGAAACCCTCGGGGCGATGCAGGCGCAGAAAGCTCATGGCCTGATCATTCACATAGAGATGGAACTCGAGTTCGTTCATCCCGAAACGCTGCCTAAGGTGATGCAGGCTGGGCTGCATGGCCTGCAGCCACAGGTAACGCACCTCGGCGGAATGCGACCCGAAGGGATCGCCGCCGTCCCCGGCCAGGGCCTCCCGGGCCCGCGCCATGTAGCGCAGGGTCTCGACATCGGCGGCGATGAAGCTCGCCATCTGCGAGGCGCTGACGAGCGAGGACGAGAGGGCGACCTCGTACGCCGAACCCAGCTCGCGCGCACGATCCCGCAGCGACTGGTCCAGCGACTCCCGCGCCGCGTGATTGTTCACCACGACGAACAGCACCACGACGAGCAGGATCGCGGCGGAAAGGGCCAGGAACAGGCGCTTGGGGATGCGCACCGGGCGGTTCACCCTGCAGCGACGCCGGCTGGGTGACGTGAAACGGCGGAGGCGAGAAGCATGCTGATAGGGTACCCTGACAGAAACGTGTTTTGACCTGAACGAAAATGCGGTTATGGTTCGCCGCTCGCCGCCACAGGCATACTGGCGGGAAGTATGGCAGGTTACCCAGGGACGGGCTGATCGATCCGGCGCGCCCTGCAACAAAAACTAATTATAGATCCCGGCCCGAGCCGGGACGACAGCCTTCCCAAAATGATGAGATTACAGACACGTCCCACGCTGGTGCTGGGCTTTGGCGTCATCATCGTGCTGGCCGGCGTGCTGATGGCGGTATGGGTGACCGTCACCAACGCAACCGTGCAACAGCTCGATGCCGCGGTCAATTCCGACAACCTCAAGCGCCAGTTGCTCATGGACATGCGCACGCTCGCCCGCGAGCGCACCGTGAGCATCCAGAAGATGCTCATCCTCGACGACCCCTTCGCGCGCGACGAGGAGTACCTGCGGTTCCATCGCCTTGGCACCGACTTCGTGCTGGCGCGCGAGCGCTACCTGGGCCTCGAGCTGAGCCGTGACGAGCGCGGCCTGCTGGAGAGCCAGGACGCCATCGTCGGCCGCATCGGTCCGCTGCAGACGCAGATCGTCGACCACATCCTGCGCAACGAGCACGACGCCGCTCGCCACCTGCTGCTCGAGTACGCCATTCCGCTGCAGGATGAAGGCTTCAGACACCTCTCCGCGGTGCTGCGCTTCCAGGCCGACGCCGCCGAACACGCACTCGACACGGCTCACCGGCAGCACCGCCGCTCGCTGGCCATCGCCATCAGCCTGGTGGCCGGCATCGTGCTCCTCAGCACGGTCGTCGCCCTGTTCACCATCCGTCGCACCGGCGAAATCGAGCGCTCCATCAAGCAGGCCAAGGAACGCGCGCAGATCACCCTCTACGCCATCGGTGACGGGGTCATCACCACCGACCAGGGCGGACGCATCGAGCAGATCAACGCCGCGGCGCAGGCGATGACCGGGCAGAGCGAGGCGCGGGCCCGCGGCGCCTACATCAACGACATCATCCACTTCGTGCACGAGAGCGACCGGCAGCCCATCGGCAACCCTGCGATCGCCGCCATGAAGAAGAACCGGACCATCAGCTCCGGCGCCAGCGCCGTGTTCGTGCGGGGTGACGCGCGCGAATTCGCCATCGAATACACGGCCTCGCCCATCTTCGACGGCCACCGGCAGGCCGCGGGGGCAATCCTGGTGTTTCGCGACGTCACCGAGAGTCGTGCCCTGGCCAATCAGATCGCCTACCAGGCCCGCCACGACATGCTCACCGGCCTCTACAATCGCAGCGAGTTCGAACGCCACATCGGCGAACTGCTCAGCGAGTTGCACCGCTACCCGGCCGATCAGCACTGGCTGTGCTTCGCCGACCTGGACCAGTTCAAGGTGGTCAACGACACCTGCGGCCACCTGGCCGGAGACGAGCTGCTCAAGCAGGTGGCCGACGTGTTCCGCCATCACCTGCGCGACACCGATCTCGTGGCGCGCACCGGCGGTGACGAGTTCGCCATGATCCTGCGCCACTGCCACGAGCCGGATGCCCACCAGGTGATCGAGCGTATCCGTCGCGACCTCTGCGAGTACCGCTTCTGCTGGGACGACAAGGCCTTCACCATCGGCGCGAGCTTCGGCCTCGTGCCGATCACGGCCGACAGCGGCTCGCTGTACGACCTGCTCAGCGCCGCGGATACGGCCTGCTACAGCGCCAAGGACCACGGCCGCAACCGCATCCACGTCTACCGTCCCGACGACGATGCCATCGCGCGCCGCGAAGTGGAAATGCACTGGGTCCACGAGATCACCAGCGCCCTGGAGGACGGTCGCTTCACGCTGCGCTGCCAACCCATCGTCCCGGCCCGTGACGCCGATGGCGCGCCGCTGCATGTCGAGATGCTGCTGCGCATGACCGGCCGCGACGGGACGCTCTCGCCCCCCATGGCCTTCATCCCCGCGGCCGAGCGCTACAACCTGATGAACCTCATCGACCGCTGGGTCGTGACGCGGACCCTGGAGGCCTTTGCCGACTATCGCGAACCCGGCGACTGGCTGCTGAGCATCAACCTCTCCGCTCACTCGCTGTGCGATGACGAATTCCTGCCCTTCCTCGAGCAGGCCCTGGCGCAGTCGAGCATCGATCCGGGCCATCTGTGCTTCGAGATCACCGAGACCGCCGCCATCGCCAACCTCACCCGCGCCATCGCCTTCATGCGCCGAATGAAAGCGATGGGTTGCCGCTTCTCACTGGACGACTTCGGCAGCGGTCTGAGCTCCTTCGGCTACCTGAAGACCCTGCCCGTGGATTACCTGAAGATCGACGGCAGCTTCGTGCGTGACATTGGTGACGATCCCATCGACCTCGCGCTGGTCGAGTCGATCAACCAGATCGGCCACATCCTGGGCATCGAAACCATTGCCGAGTACGTCGAGTCCGACGAGATCCGGCACCGGCTCGCGCAGATCGGCGTGGACTACCTTCAGGGCTACCACATCGCCCGGCCGGAACCCGTCTCCGAGCTGCTGAAACGGGGCGGCCGTTAAAGCCGGCCACCCACCGCCGGGATTGACCTTCCGACGCACCGACGCTACATTGCGTTTTTAATTCGCAAACAGCGTAATCCCATGAATCTGAAACCTCAGGACGTCTTCATCACCCTCAAACTCGTGGCCCTGGGCAAGCAGCCCTGGACCTACGCGCAGCTCGCCTCGGAGCTACACATGAGTGCCTCGGAGATCAACGGCGGCGTGAAGCGTGCCATCCGCGCCCGGCTGGTCGCCCCCGCAGCCGGCCGCGGCGGCAACCCGCGCCCCATCATCATGGCGCTGGAGGAATTCCTCATCCATGGCGTGAAGTACGCCTTCCCCCCCAACCGCGGCACCATGACCCTGGGCGTGGCCACCAGCTACGCCGGCCCGCCGATGCGCGACCTGGTGCAGGCGCACGAGGACCTGCCGCCAATCTGGCCGGACCCCAGGGGAGCGACCAAGGGCATCGCCTTCGAGCCCCTGTACAAGTCGGTCTCCAAGGCCGCCATGGCCGATCCCAAGCTCTACGAGCTCCTGAGCCTGGTAGACACCATCCGCGACGAGCGCGCCCGCGACCGCAACCTCGCCGCGCGCGAACTCAGCAGCCGGCTGAAGGAGTGGGCGGGCTCGCTGTAAGGGACCGCCGGAAGGTCCACGTCCGACTTGCGACTTGCGACTTGCAACTTACATTAGCGGCAGCTCGATAACCATGCGGACGCCCCCCAGGGGCGAGTCCTCGATCCCCAGTCGCCCGCCGTAGGCATCGACGATGTCGCGTACCATGGCCATGCCGATGCCGTGGCCCGGGGTGTGCTCGTCCAGCCGCACGCCGCGGGCAAGAATCGCCTCGCGGCGCGCCGCCTCGATGCCGGGCCCGTCGTCCTCGACCACCAGGCGCAGCCCGCCCGCCTGCACGCGCGCCACCACCCGGACCCGGCCGTCGGCCCACTTGAAGGCGTTGTCCAGCAGGTTGCCCACGCATTCCATCAGGTCGCCCTCGGCCATGCGCAGACGCAGCTCCGGCTGCAGGTCGCGTATCACCTCGATGGGTCGCCCCCGGTACACCTTGGCCAGCGAGGCGAGCACCCGCTCGATCACCAGGCCGACGTCCACCGGCGCGGTCAGCGCGCGCCGGCCGGCAGTGGCCGCCCGCTGCAGCTGGTAGGCGACGATGTCGTCCATGCGCTGCACCTGCTCGTCCGCGCCCCGGCGCCAGGACGGGGGCAGCGCGGGCTCGTCGAGCAGCCCCCGCAGCACCGCCAGCGGCGTCTTCAGGCTGTGGGCGAGATCGCCCAGGCCGTCGCGGTAACGCTGCTGCTGCGCACGCTCCTGCCCGAGCAGGGCGTTGAGGTTTTCGGTGAGCGGCCGCAGCTCGCGCGGGTAGGCGCGGCGCAGTCCGTCCTGCTCGCCGGTCTCGATGGCCTTGATCTCGCGCGCGACCCGACGCAGCGGCGCAAGCCCCCAACGCAGCGTCCCGGCGAGCACGGCCACGAGCAGCACGCCCATGGCGCCGAGCCAGGTGAAGAGGCTCTGGCGGTACTCCCGGATCTGCTCCTGGTAGGGACCAAGATCCTCCATCACCACGAAGCGCAGCGGCACGGTGGTGCCGCTGGCCTCCCAGCTCACCATCATGCGCAGGACGTGCAGCGGCGTGGGGCCGTCCAGCCGGTCGAAACGGGTATCGGCGGCCGGCTGATCGACGGGGAACGGGACATCGAACCCGCGTGCCGACGGCGAGACCCACAGCGGGCGGCCGCGTGCGTCGTGCACGGCAGCGTACAGACCGGACTCGGAGACGTTGAAACGCGCCTCGCCTAGCCGCTCAGGCAGGGTCAGCTCGCCACGCGGGCCCACGTCGGCGGCCGCGATGAGCAGGTAGAGCTGGGCCTGCAACCGCTCACGGGCGGCGTGCTCGGCGCTGTCGCGAAAGGCCCGCTCCAGTGCGGCGGCGGTGAGGATGACGAACAGGCTCACCACCAGCACGGCGGCAAGCCCCACGCGCAGGCCGAGGCTGACGGGTGTCAGGCCCCCGCCCCGGGTGCCCCTATTCGTCACGGGTCTCCAGGGCGAAGCGGTAGCCGCGCCCGCGCAGCGTGTCGATGGGCTTGAGGGAGTTGTCCGGGTCGAGCTTGCGCCGCAGGCGCCCCATCAGCACCTCGATGACATTGCTGTCCGGGTCCTCGTCGTGCGGATAGAGGTAATCGGCGAGCTCGGCCTTGGACACGACCCGCTCGCGGTTGCGCACGAAGTACTCGAGCATGCGGTACTCGAAGCCGGTGAGCCCCACCTCCGCCTCGTCACGCAGCAGTCGCTGGCCCTGCAGGTCGAGCACGAAGGGGCCGAAACACAGGCGGCTCGACGGCGCGCCGGCCGAGCGACGCAGCAGGGCCCGCACCCTGGCGAGCAGCTCCTCCATGTGGAACGGCTTGACCAGGTAGTCATCCGCCCCGGCCTCCAGGCCCGCTACCTTCTCGTCCCACTTGCCGCGGGCCGTGAGCACGAGTATGGGCAGGCGGCTGCCGGCCTCGCGCAGGCGGCGGATCACGTCCAGCCCGGGCACGCCGGGCAGGCCCAGGTCGACGATGGCCAGGTCGAAGGGGAATTCGCTGGCCTGGTAGAGGCCATCCTCCCCGTCGGCGCTGGTATCCACCATGTAGCCCTCACCGGCCAGGCGCTCACGCACCTGCTCACGCAGGCTCGCTTCGTCTTCGATGATAAGTATGCGCATACGGAACCTATCGGCGGTTCGGGGTCGCGTCGACGTGGACCACGCGCACGCGGTGATCCGGTGTCAGCACCTTGATGAGGTGCACGCGGCGCCCGTTCCTGGTCACGGTCTCGGCTGAGAGGATTCGTCCGCCCGTCTCGGCGCGCACCTGCTCCACGGCCTGTTCCAGGCTCAGCCCGGCCGACTGCTGGCGCATCGGCTGCGGGTGGCCGGCGGCAATCGCCCCGGGGGTGGCCGCCACCGGCCCGGCCAGGGACACGAGCAACACGCCGGGCAGGAGCATGGGAAGCAGCGTGACGGGTCTGTACGGGCGCCTTAACATGGGGAAATCGCCACCAACGGGTCGGGAATCGGATGACTGTCGAGGATACACACAAGCCCGTCCTGCCGGAAGGCGCAGCGGGCTGCACCACAGCCGGCGAACAGAAATCGGGGGGCCACTGCCCCCCGATTTTCGCTTACAGGTCGAGGTTGTAGTTGATGCTCACCCGCACACGGCTGTCGCTGTGGCGGTGGCGATCGACGACATACACGTCGCGATAGGCCGGGCCGTGATACACATGGCGCACCGGCCGGTGGCCATGGGCGTGACGGTGCTTGTGGTGACCATGCGCATAGCCCAGGGGCTTGTGCTTGTGGTGCTGCCCCCCGCGGGCATGGGGCGGGTGTGCGCCGCGATGGGCTTCGCGACCGCCATGGCGGGCATCACCGCGATGATCGCGATGGCGTTCCTGGCCGCGGGCGTGGCTGCCGTAGCGCTCCATCTGGGCGCGGTGGTCGCCGCCACGTTTGTCGTCGGCGCTGGCCAGGCCGGCGCCGAAGAGCAGGGGCACCGCCAGCAGCAGGGTCGTGATCAGTTGTTTGCGGTTCTTCATGACTTACCTCCTTCGTGAGGTTCTCGTGGTGTCGGGGTCCATTTTCACCATGGGCACTGAATCGAATCTGAACCGCGACAACCGTGTTATGGTCACCCCCGAGATGACCGACCCCGACCCTGACTGCCCGTTGTGCGGCCATGCCGGTAGCACGCCCTATTTCCGGGACCGGCGACGCGCGTACCGGCAATGCCCTGCCTGTGCGCTGGTATTCGTGCCGGCGCGCTTCCACCTGGCCGCGGCGGACGAGAAGGCGCTGTACGACCTGCACGAGAACGCCGTCGACGACCCCGGCTACCGGCGCTTCCTCTCGCGCCTGGCCGAACCGATGCTCGCACGTCTTGTCGCGCCGGCCCGCGGCCTCGACTTCGGCTGCGGCCCGGCGCCACTGCTGGCGGAACTGTTTCGCGAGGCCGGTCACGACATGGCCGTCTACGACCTCTACTATGCCGACCACCCCGCGGTGCTCGCAGGGACCTACGACTTCATCACCAGTAGCGAGACGATCGAACACCTGGCCCGCCCCGGCGAAGTGTTCGCCCGCTGGCTGGACCTGCTCGCCCCCGGCGGACGGCTCGGCATCATGACGAAGCGTGTGATCGGCCGCGAGGCCTTCGCCCGCTGGCACTACCGCAACGACCCCACGCACATCGCCTTCTTTTCCACGGCCACCTTCGAGTTCCTCGCCCGTGTACACGGCCTCGAACTCGAGGTGGTCGGCCACGACGTGGTCATCTTTCGCACAAGCCCCTACGAAACCGGGGCTTGAATCCCGGGACCCGGCCGGGCTATCAAGAACCATCGACCCGAACCCGACGCCGAGGAGCCCTGCCATGTGGTTCGACAAGACGCTCGACCTGCCCACCGCCGAGGAGGCCCTGCCGGGGCGCGACACGCCGATGCCGGTGGCGGGCACCCATGCCGTCAACGGCCACCCCACTGTGCCGCCGTTTCCCGCCGGCCTGCAGCAGGCGCTGTTCGGACTCGGCTGCTTCTGGGGTGCGGAACGGCGCTTCTGGGAGCAGCCCGGCGTGTACAGCACGGCCGTGGGCTATGCCGGCGGCCACACGCCCAACCCGACCTACCGCGAGGTCTGCACCGGCATGACCGGGCACAACGAGGTGGTCCTGATGATCTTCGACCCCGGGGTCGTGAGCTACGAGGATCTGCTCAGGGTCTTCTGGGAGGCCCACGACCCCACCCAGGGCATGCGCCAGGGTAACGACGTCGGCACCCAGTACCGCTCGGGCATCTATACGTTCACCGCCGAGCAGACCGAACGGACGCAGGCCAGCCGCACGCGCTACCAGGCGGCGCTGACGGCCGCCGGCCAGGGGACCATCACCACCGAGATCCGCGAGGCCCCGCCCTTCTACTATGCAGAGGACTACCATCAGCAGTATCTGGCCAAGAACCCGGGCGGCTATTGCGGCCTGGGCGGTACCGGCATCCCCTGCCCGGCATCGCCCGCTTGACGGACTAGAATAATCATTCTAGCCTGTTGTCATGTCTCATCCCGTCCCCGATCTCACGCAGGCTGCCAGCCCGACCCGCCGCAGGGTGCTCGATGCCGCGCTCGCCCTGTTCAGCGAGCAGGGCTATTTCAACACCGCCATCCCCCACATCGTGAAACGCTCCGGCGTGAGCATCGGCTCGATCTACCACCATTTCGGCGACAAGCAAGGCATTGCCCGCGCCCTGTATGCCGATCTGCTCGAGGGCATGGATGGTGCACTGGCGGCGATCTGCCACCAGATCCCCGATGCCCGCGGACAGGCCCTGGCCGTGGTGGAATACCTCTTCGAACAGGCCGAGCGCGCCCCCCTGGCCACGGCCTTCATGCTCTCCACCCGGCATCGCGAGTTCCTGCCGGACGAGCCGCCGATCTGCTCCTCTCAGCCCTTCAACCGCATGCGGGACATCGTCTCCCGTGGCATTGCCCGGGGAGAGATGCATGACGGCGACCCGGCGGTGCTGGCCGCTGCCCTGTTCGGCGGCCCCCTGCGCCTCGTCCAGCTGCGCCTGGACCACATCCTGCCGCGACCGCTACCGACCTATCTCGTCGAGGCCTGGGAGGCCGCCTGGCTGGCGGTGTGCAACACGCGAGGCTGAGCATTTTTTTGTGACCATGACTAGAACGAACATTCGTTCTATAGCAAGCGGAGGGAGTGATGAACGAACCAATCGAGACCTGGTGCAGCGTCTGCGTCTACCACCCGCCCAACCTGCCCCGCGAGGCCTATGCCGCGGCCGACTGGCAGGACCTGCGGTCGCGCCACTGCGCCTACGACTGCCAGCCGGGCGACTCCGACTGCCTGGCCTGGCGCAAGACCAGCTGCTCGCTGGTCGACCTCGAGGCCCTCAAGGCCATCACCAGGGTTAATGACCCCAGGGCCAACAACCGGAGGAACACCCGATGACTCGCATTCCCACCCTGTTCGCCGCCCTGCTGCTGGGCCTCACCCTGCTGCTGCCGGCCCATGCCGACACCCCCGCCAGTGACGCCCGCGCCCTGGGCGACCTCAAACGCGGCCAGGGCGTGTTCCTGGTCGATATCGGCGCCCCCAACAAACTGGCCTTCTATCTGGAGGTCATCGAGGGCACCCACGCCAACCTGCTGCGCCAGGACGTGACGCCGGACTTCGTGCTGGTCTACATCGGCCCGAGTGTGAAATACCTCAGCCGCGCGCCCGACGAGGACAGCCTGTTCGAACATCAGGACGCCCTCGAGCGCATCGCCGCCAGCATCGCCCGGCTGGATGCACTGGGCGTGCGTCAGGAGGTCTGCGCCGTGGCCACCCGGGTCTTCGGGATCGATAACGACAGTCTCCTGCCGGGGCTCAGCCTGGTCGGCGACGGCTTCGTCTCCCTCATCGGCTGGCAGGCCCAGGGCTATCACCTGGTACCCGTGTTCTGAGCCCCCTCGCCCTCGCCGTGTATTGGCGCTAGGCTAGGCCACGGACGTAGCAATCCGCACAGGAGACAGGGAATGAAGGCCATGGTCATGACCGCCACCGGCGGGCCCGAGGTGCTGCAGCCGGCCGAGCTGCCCGTGCCGGAGATCGTCGACCCGCACCAGATCCGGGTGCGGCTGCGTGCCGCCGGCATCAACCCCATCGACACCAAGCTGCGCGAGCGTGGCGTGTTCTACCCCGACGCCCTGCCCGCCATCCTCGGCTGCGACGGGGCCGGCGAAGTGGAGGCGGTGGGCGATGCCGTCACCCGTTTCCGTCCCGGCGACCGGGTGTGGTTCTGCAACGGCGGACTGGGCGGTGCCCCCGGCAACTACGCCGAGTACACGGTGGTCGACGAGCACGTCGCACGTGTCATGCCCCAGACCCTGGACTATGCCGAGGCCGCGGCCGGGCCGTTGGTCCTCATCACCGCCTGGGAGGCACTGGTGGACCGGGCCGGCATCGAGCCGGGCGACCGCGTGCTGATTCATGCCGGAGCCGGCGGGGTGGGCCATGTGGCCATCCAGCTTGCCCGCCACTTCGGTGCACGCGTGGCCACCACGGTGGGTTCGGCCGAGGGCGCGGCCATCGCCCGCGAGCTCGGCGCGGAGTACATCATCAACTATCACGAGACCGACTTCGTCCACGCCATCGACGAATGGAGCGCGGGCGACGGCGCCCATATCGTGCTCGACACCGTGGGCGGGGAGACCTTCGGCCGCAGCATCGAGGCCACGGCACACTACGGGGACCTCGTCACCCTGCTCGACCCTGGCAGCGGTGTGGACTGGCGCGAGGCCCGCAACCGCAACCTGCGCATCGGCTTCGAGCTCATGCTCACCCCCATGCTCCGCGATCTGCACGGCCGCCCGTGCCCGTCAGGGCGAGATCCTGGACCGCTGTGCCGCGCTCATCGACGAGGGGACATTGCGCCTGCGGGTACAGGACCGCTACCCGCTCGCCGAGGCTGCCGCCGCCCACCGGCGGCTGGCCGAGGGACACATGCAGGGGAAACTGGTGCTGCTGCCCTGAGGGCTCGGGCGACGGGCGTTGTTCCCGGCCGTCATCCTGGTGTAATGTGCGCGCCACCGTAGCGATCACCGGGAGCCCGTGCCTCGCATGATGCCCGTCCCCTACAAGCTGTCACCGGACACCGTCGTGGAAATGCTCTGCCAGCAGGGCTGCAAGTCGGTGCGCCGCGCCATCGAGTCCATCGAGCAGGGCACCCTTCCGCAGGGTACCGAGAGTCTGTCGCGCGACGAGTGCTGCACCGTGCTCGCCGAACTCAAGGCCATCATGGCCGTCTACGATCACTGACCGCTTCCGTGGGCCAGGCATGAAAAAGGCCGGTGCCCCGAAGAGGGCACCGGCCTGTTCATCCCATTCTTCAGGCCACGGCCTGGGAAGCCGTGCTCAGCGTCGGGCCCGACGCTGCGGCCGCTCGATACGCACTGGCACCGGACGCGGCTGCGTCACGTTCCCGGCGACCGCCAGCCATTCGCGCCAGCGCATTGCCATCCTGTCCAGAAGTCGTTTCATGTTGCCCCCTGTCGGCTGAACGGGTGGACCACGACACAGGCAGCCAGGGCCGTGTCGCGGGGCTTGCTCGCTATGATCTTAGCGGCTCACGATGAATCAGACCACCACCTCACCCGCCAGTTCAACGCAGCCGATCGTCATGACACCCCGGGCGACATCGGGCTATGATCGGTCACCACACCATCGGACACGGACGCGACACACCATGCGCACACTGACCCTCGGCCTTGCCGCCCTGGCGGCCCTCAGCCTTTCGGCCGCCAACGCTCAGGAGGTCAAATCGCCCCTGCCGCCCAACAGCGGGGTTGCTCGCGCCGCATTCACCACGCAGGTGGTGGGCGACGAACCGGTGGACCAGGTGGTGGTGCTGACGAACGACGTGCGGGAGATCAGCTATTTCACGGACCTGCGCGGCCTCGATGGCTGCACGGTGACGCACCAGTGGGAACACGAGGGGCAGGTGGTGGCGCGCATCAGCTTCAGTGTCGAGGCGTCACGTCGCAAGCTGCACTCCACCCGCCAGCTGGACGCGGCCGCCACCGGTCACTGGACCGTCCTCGTCCTGGACGAACAAACCGGGTGGCCCATACACGCCAGCGTGTTCCGCTACGATCCGGTCACGCCGCGATAACGGGGCCGGGATAGAGCGGCTACCCCTACAGGTCGCCGTCGTCCTCGGCGAGCGACTCGGGCACCGCGGCGGGCTCGGCGCTGGGTGGCGCCGACATCGCCAGTAACCGGTCGAACTCCTGCCGGGCACGCTCCCGCACTGCGCGCTCCCGCGCCTCGCGCGCCTGCCGATAGGCCTCGCTGTCGAGAGCCGGGGCGCTGGCGGTGGGCGGCGCGGGCTGGGGCGCCCTGGCCATCGGCGTCGCGGCCGGCCGCGGTGCTTCCGGACGGGGACTGGCGGCAACGGCGGGTGTCGAGGCCGGCGCGACCTGGGCCGCCGGGCTCTCGCCCCCCTCCTCGACCGCGTCACCATCGTCGAACGGCCACCAGCCCTTGTACCAGGCCGCGCCCACGACGCCGATCACAACCACGGCACCGATCACCAGTTTCATTCGACGCTGGCCACGCTGCTTCCTGCTCCACATTGCGACGATGGTGTCGTTGAACCGGTCCTGCAGCTTGCGCTTGGCCGCCGTGCGCGGCTTGTGGATCTCCACCAGCTCGTCGCGCCCGGCGCCGGGCCCCTTGCCCGCGGGCGTCTTGGCCGCCGTCCTGGTACCCGCTGTCGCTGTCCCGGCGGCCGACCGAGGCGGCGGCGCCTCTCGGGAATCCTTCGGGGAGGCCTTCAGGGCCTCCTTGCTGGAACCGATCTCCTTGAGCTGCTGCTCCATCGCGGTGCGCTGGGCCTCGGCCTGGCTCACCTGCTTGCGCATCGAGTTGACCTGCGCGGTCATGCGCATCACGGAGTGCTCGGCGTTGCGCTTGGCCTGTTCCGCGGCCTCCAGACCCACGGCCATCCTGGCGATGTCGTTCTCAGCCTCCTGCTGGGCCAGCTCGGCGGCCTCGGCCCGCACCAGCAGGGCGTCAATCTCGGCGCGCAGGCTCTCCACCTGTTCGCCCACCTGCTTGCCGGTATCGCCTTCCTGACGCAGGATCTTGAGCTCCGCCTCGAGCTGGTTGACCTTGTGCTCGAGCTGGCTCTTGCGCTGTTCGGCGGCGCGCTGCGCGCTCTCGACCTCGCCGCCTTTCTTGCGCGCGAGCTCCAGCTCGCGGCGCAGGCGCTGCACCTGTTCCTCGGCCTGACGATGCGCCTCTTCTTCCAGGCGCAGCAACTCCGCGGTCTCGCCCTGCGCGCTGTCCGCCTCCGTACCAACGCGAGCCAGTTCCGCCTCGGCTTCCCGGGCACGGCGGTTGGCGTCCGCCAGCTCGGTCTCCAGCCGGGAGGCACGTGATTCGGCCTGTTGCCTGGCAACGATCTCCTCCTGCAGCTGGGCGCCGCCACCGGCCTCCGCCTTGAGGCGGGCAATCTCGTCCTCATAATCGGCCTGCACCCGTTCGGCCACGTCGGCGCGCTTCTTGGCCGCTTCCAGCTCACGCTGCAGGCGCCCGACTTCTGCATCCTGCTTCAGGCGATCGCCGCCCTGCTGGCGGAACATCATCTCCTGGCGCACGCGCTCGAGTTCCGCCTCGACCGCCTTGCGCGCCTCGTCGGCCTGGCGTGCCCGTCCCAGGGCGGAGTCGACCTGCTTCTGGAATTCCAGGACCTCGGCTTCCATGTCCGCTTCCGACTGGACCTCGGACTCGGCCTTCCGGAGTGCTGCCTCGACCTGGCTGCGCCGGGCCTGCTCGTCCGCGAGCTGGCGCCGGAGTTCATCCTGCTTCGCCGTGGCGTCCGACAACTGCCGGCGCAGATCCTCGGCCTCTTTCAGGCGCGCCTCCATCTCTCGCATGCGCGCCGTGGCGGCCGCCAGGTCGCTCTTGAGCCGGGCAACGGCGGCTTCCGCCCCCGCTGAGGGCGCCGGGGCCGTGGGCCTGGGCGCCGGGGCGGGGGCGGGCGCGGTAGCGGCCGGCGTGGCGGTGAGGTGCTTCCTGGTGGTGGTGAGGATGTCGTTGGTCTGGAAGGGCTTCATCACCACGTCGTTGGCGCCCTGCTCGATGACGCGCGAACGCATCGACGGGTCGTCCTCGTTGCCGGTGATGATGATGACGGGGACCGACTTGATCCGGCTCTCTCCGGCACCGCGAATACGTTCGAGCAGGCCGAAGCCATCGAGTTCGGGCATGGCCAGGTCGGTGAACACGCAACGGACGGAGGGGTTGTCGTTCAGGGCTTCCCAGCCGGCCTCGCCGTTGGATGCCTCGACGACGTCGAATTCGGGCTGAAGTATTTTCTTCAGCGCAATGCGCATTACGCGCGAGTCATCCACGAGCAGGATGAGCGGTTTGTCGTTGGAGCCCGTCGACACGGTTGAATCCCTCGGCTGCCTTTGAAGGGGCGCGGCACTTCGTTGGTATTGTTGTGCTGTTCCGGGAAACTCGAGCGCCACCGCCGCTGAAGCCAACGCCCTTGTGGCTTACTATACAGCGCGGCGCCAGCCGTCACCACCACTCAGACATGACGCCGTCCACGGCCCATCCAGGCGCGGACGCACGCATGACGCCAGCCCGGCGGTGGGCTTGCTTCCCTCAGAGAATGAGGCTGTAGAGCACCACCATTGCGACCACCAGAAGCCCCACTACCAGCAACACCCTGCCCATGCCGGAAGACGGCTGCTCCGCGTCGGCCCGCTCGGGCATGGCCTGCACCTTCTGCAGCTTTTCCTCGAGTTCGTCATGGCCCGGGTACTGGGCCAGCGCCTCGCGCAGGCAACTGATGGCGTCCGCACGCTGCCCCTTGACGGCCAGCAGTTCGGCCTTGGTCAGCGCGGCCCGGACCGGGTCGATGGCGATGGTGGACTTCACATGTGCATGCTGCATATCCGCTCTCCAGGTTGGATCAACAATCGATGCCGAGGACGCCCCGGCGCAGGCATCCGGGGTAGCCGGGCCACTTGCCATGAACGCTGACAGTCTCACTGCATCCGTCATTATCACCTTAGATAGGGTACTAGTGATTCTGCAGGCGCAGGCGCTCCCAGCCATGTTCCAGCTCGGGCCACGAGCCCGGTTCCCGCCTGGCGCGCCGGTGCCCGCCGAGCTCCTCGAGCGTCATCACCTCCGCCGGCTTGCCCTTCGGGAACTCGCTGCCGTGGGTAAAGAGCAACACCCCCTGCACCGGAACGTCGGGGATCAGCGCACGCACTGCCGCCACCTGCACGCGCAGGCCCGGCAGGGGATTGGGAAACTTGTGGCTGCCGGTACCGAGCATCTGCACCCACAACTCCATGTTCTCGGCCGCAAAGATCACCCCCGGGTAGTGCCGGAGTGTCACCACGGTGATGCCCTGCTCCCCGCGCACCAGATAGTCGATGCGCAAGCTGCCTCCCATGCCGTCGGGAATGTGCGCGTTCTCGATCAGCTCGTCGCCCAGGCTGCGGACGCGCTTGCGCAGCTGCCACCGCCGCGCCATCCGCCTGAGGGCCGGACTACTGATGAACAGCGTCGCCGCCAGGGCGATGGCGGCGGCCGCACCCAGCACCATCCATTTCTCGGGCGCCAGCGTCGACGCCCATTCGGTCAATTCATCCCACACGTGATCACTCCTTCCGACCCATCTCGCCTTGCGGGGCATGGGTTGGTATTCGTCCATGACAGGGTCCGTCCAGACCCTACCCACTCCGTTCGGACACGGAAACCGTAATGAATAACATACCCGACCGCGAGAACCACCAAACGGGTCTCAATCACAGTTCAGCAGACACGTGTTTCAGATTATTCCTACAGCATGACGCCTGCACGTGGCAGCATTGGAGACAAAAAAGGCAGCCGAGGCTGCCTTTCAATCCCGCCGGGCGGGAACCGAACCGCTGGTTCGCTGGTTGTTGTTAACCGGTCAGCCGCACTTGCTGTCGCCGCAGTTCAGACAGGTCATGCACCCGTCCATCATCACCACGGCCTTGGTCTGGCACTTGGCGCAGAGCTCGGCCCCCGCCGGGAAGCCCGTGGCCTCTTCCTCTCCGGCAGAGGCCTGCTTCTGCTTGTTCTCGTATTCGGCGCGCTTCTGCGCGATGAGCTTCTTCTGGTGCTCGTCGAGTTCATCGCTCTTGAGCATACCGATAAAGGTGAGGTGGCGCTCGATGGCATCACCGATCTCGGCGATGATCGAAGGCATGTACTTGCCGCCTTTCTTGAAATAGCCGCCCTGCGGATCGAAGACCGACTTGAGCTCCTCCACCAGGAAGGTCACGTCGCCCCCCTTGCGGAACACGGCGGACATGACGCGGGTGAGCGCCACGATCCACTGGAAGTGGTCCATGCTCTTGGAATTGATGAAGATCTCGTAGGGGCGGCGCAACTCGTGCTCGGTACCCTCGTTGAGCACGATGTCGTTGATGGTCACGTACAGCGCATGCTCGGAGAGCGGCGTCTTGATCTTGTAGGTCGAGCCGATGAGCATCTCCGGGCGCTCGACCTTCTCGTGCATCTGCACGACATTGCTTTCCGGCGCGGCCGCCTTCCCTTCGGCCGCGCCGTCCACGTCTGCCGGCTCGTCCTTCTTCACGCTGTAGCCGACGATCTTCTTTTCGATCTTGATGGTCATCTTCCTGCTCCTGGCACGCCCCACGGCGCGCCCCAATAAATTCGGTTTTCGTCTTGATCCACGCCTCGCGGTGAATCCAGTCGTTGCGAGGCCAAGCCGAACCCGTCGATCAGCGCAGGGCACCAACGGTGCCGAGCAATGCCGACAGCCTCAACAGCACCCCGCGGCGACTCGGCTCGGCACGCCTAGAACTTGCCGTAGTAGCCTTCCTTCAGTGCATCGAAGAGATTCGCGGCAGTATGCATCTCGCCGTCGTACTCGATCTCCTCGTTGCCCTTGACCTCGAGCATGCTCCCGTCCTCGAGCCTGAAGCGGTAGATGGTGTTCTCGAGATCCTGCTCCTTCACCAGCACGCCCTGGAAGGCCTCCGGGTTGAAGCGGAAGGTGGTGCAGCCCTTCAGCCCGTTGTGATAGGCGTAGTGGTAGATGTCCTTGAAGTCCCCGTAGGCATAATCCGTCGGCACGTTGGCCGTCTTGGAGATCGAGGAATCCACCCACTTCTGCGCCGCCGCCTGGATGTCGACATGCGACTTCGGCGTGATGTCCTCGGCGGTGATGAAGTAGTCCGGCAGCCTCGATGCCTCGCCCTCGCCATAGGGATGCGCCGCCGGGTTGACCAGCTCGCGGTAGGCGAGCAGCTCGAAGGAGAACACGTCGACCTTTTCCTTGGTCTTGCGGCCCTCGCGGATCACGTTGCGCGAATAGCAGTGCGCGAAGGACGGCTCGATCCCGTTGCTCGCGTTGTTGGCCAGCGACAGCGAGATGGTGCCGGTGGGGGCAATGGAGGAATGGTGCGTGAAGCGCGCCCCGACCTCGGCCAGCTCCTTGACCAGATCCGGCGCCACCTCGGCCACCCGCTGCATGTAGCGGCTGTAACGGGCGTGCAGCACCCTGCCCTTGATGGTATCGCCCACCTTGATGCCGTCGCGCTTCATTTCCGGGCGCTTGCGCAGCATCTCGGCGGTCACCACGAAGTCCTGGTCCATGATCGGCGCCGGGCCTTTTTCCTTCGCCAGTTCCAGGGCGGTCTCCCAGCCGGCCAGGGCCAGTTCGCGCGAGACACGCTCGGTGAACTCCAGCGACAGCTTCTCGCCGTACTTCATGCGCAGCATGGTGAGCGTGGAGCCCAGCCCCAGGAACCCCATGCCGTGGCGGCGCTTGTGTTCGATCTCGTGGCGCTGCTGACCGAGCGGGAGACCGTTGATCTCCACCACGTTGTCCAGCATGCGGGTAAAGATCGACACCACCTGGCGGAACTCGTCCCAGTCGAAGCTCGCGTTCTCGGTGAAGGGGTCGCGCACGAACTTGGTGAGATTCACCGAGCCCAACAGGCAGGAACCGTAGGGCGGCAGCGGCTGCTCGCCACAGGGATTGGTGGCGCGGATGTTCTCGCAGAACCAGTTGTTGTTCATCTCGTTGACGGTGTCGATGAGGATGAATCCCGGCTCGGCGAAGTCGTAGGTGGAGGCCATGATCATGTCCCACAGCCGCTGGGCCTTGATGGTCTTGTAGACCTTGCAGGCCACCAGCCCTTCCTCGTTGGTGAGGTAGCGGCCCTGCTCCGGCCACTCGCGCCAGATCACCTGGCGGGGGTCGTTGAGGTCGAGTCCGTCGATCTCCACTTCCTTCTCGGTGACGGGGAAGGCCAGCGGCCAGTCGGCGTTCACCTCCACCGCCTCCATGAAATCGGCAGTGATGAGCAGCGACAGGTTGAACTGGCGCAGGCGCCCGTCCTCACGCTTGGCGCGGATGAAATCCTCCACATCGGGGTGGCCGACGTCGAAGGTCGCCATCTGCGCACCGCGGCGCCCGCCGGCGCTGGAGACGGTGAAGCACATCTTGTCGTAGATATCCATGAACGACAGCGGGCCGGAGGTGTAGGCGCCAGCGCCCGACACATAGGCGCCCTTGGGACGCAGGGTGGAGAATTCGTAGCCGATGCCGCAGCCGGCCTTCAGTGTGAGCCCCGCCTCGTGCACCTTGTTCAGGATGTCGTCCATCGAGTCGGCAATGGTGCCGGACACGGTGCAGTTGATGGTGGAGGTGGCAGGCTTGTGCTCCCAGGCACCGGCGTTGGAGGTGATGCGGCCGGCCGGGATCGCCCCGCGGCGCAGTGCCCAGGTGAACTTCTCGAACCACTCCTTGCGCTGGGCCTCGGTCTCCTCGACCTCGGCCAGGGCACGGGCCATGCGCTGGTAGGTGTCATCGATGGTCTGGTCGATGGCCACCCCGTCCTTGCGCTTGAGACGGTACTTCTTGTCCCAGATGTCTTCCGAGGCCGGCTGCATCGGAATCTCGGTGGCGGAATCGGTGCGGGTGTTCTTGAGCGAGTGCGCCTTCATAGTCCTCTGCGTTCCTGTGGTGTTCTTTTTAGTAATGGTGCGGGGTGCGCGACCGGTGAGGCGGCAGTGGCGTTGGGGTCACCCCGGGGACCGCGAATGCGGGAGCCATAAAACTAAAACAACAATATCTTGTATTCAAGCTTTTTTAGACGCTAGAATCCAGAACGCAAGGAGAATTTTAACAAACATCGCAGAAACAGTAACTTAGGAAATACCACCCGTGTAAGCGGGGCATATTAGCGGCTCCTAACACGAATTTGCTGACCACAACATCTTGTGTTCAGCGATTCAACAGGTTTTCCACAGATTACCCACCGGGTGCGGTGGAAAACCCGACGGGCGCGGGCCGCCGCGCCAGGCCCGTCCAGCCGTGACGGGCGGGAAATCGATCAAAAAACAACCAGCCGATGGAGGCCTCACCCGATGTCATACTCTCCCCTGCGCCACCTCCGGCAGCTCGGCCCCCTGCGCCTGCTCCTCCTGCTGACTGGCCTCGTGACCGTGCTGCTGCGCTCGGCCGCGAACGCCCCCGTCAGCCTCGAGGGCTGGGCCTTCGTCCACACCATCCTGATTCCGGTGGTAGCGCCCATCGTGCTGGTGCTGTTGCTGCTGGACGCCCTGATGTCGCGGGTATTCCTGAGCGCGGCCGACGACCCTGCAGCGCGCTCGCGTCTGCGCACCATTCTCTATACGAACCTGGCGGGCGCCGCGATCCTGCTCATCGTCTGGACGCCCTTCATGCTGGCGCTGCGCCAGCCCTGACGGGCGTGGCCGGGCGACAGGCACAAGAAAGCCCCGCCTGAGGCGGGGCTTTGATTGGTGGGCAACGACCGCCAACGGCTATCGTGAGGCACCACCCCGGGTCACATTGCCGCCACCCATCACGGCACTACCGACACTGCCACCACGCACCGCGTCAGCGGAACCACCCCCCATGGCGGTGACGAGCGCGTCACTGTCGTCATCCAGGAAGCGGTTCACCGAGTCGGCAGCGGCACCATACTGCACGAAAGCGATGAAGGCATCGCTGTCATCGCCCAGGGTGTCGATGCGGGTGTTGTGGATGTCGTTCGGCATGTTCGCGTGACCCTCGCCCCAGATACTGTTGTGATCGGCCATGGCGGCAGTCGAAGCGAATACGGAAGCAAGCAAGATGGCAGAAGCAAGTTTCATCGGAGCACCCTCCTTCAGATAGTCGTCATCATTGCCTTCTGGTTGGACCTCTCGGGTCCCGCACAGTAGACGACTTACTCGCGGCTCTCTCCACCGGAATTTGCAGCAGAATGCGAATCATCAATCGCTCCTGCCCCAGGTCGTGAATCACTTCACATGTCGGCCGCCGCAATGGGCGGCACGCGCGCAATCATGCTGTGCACACAAAAAAATGCCCCGCCAGTGGCGGGGCATTTCCTTCAGCAGAAAACCGAAAGTGATTTAGCGGGCGGAACCACCGCGAGTCACGTCGCTGCCACCGTTCGAGGAACCACCGCGCTGGGTATCCACCGAGCCACCACCCATGGCGGTGACCAGCGAATCGCTGTCGTCATCCAGGAAGCGGTTCACGGAGTCGGCACCGTCACCGTAGCGAACGAAATCGGCAAAGGCATCACCGTCGTCATCCATGGTGTCGATACGGGTGTTGTGGATGTCATTCTGCATGTTGGCAGTGCCTTCACCCCAGATGCTGTTATGGTCAGCCATGGCGGCGGAACCGGCGAACAGGGAAGCAAGCAGGGCAGTAGCAGCGAAAGTCTTGAGTTTCATCAGAAACGTCTCCTAAAGGTCTTAATAGTAATAATCGTTGCCTGTTGGATAACCCCCTCAACGGGGTTACGTGAATAGACAGCTCTCAGCCTGAGGGTTCAATCAAATAACCCGGATTCGCGCTGAATGACACCGATTGTGAAGCAGCTCACATAGAAACAAGACTTTAGACAGACATCCAAACAAGTCCGCCAATAACGTACGAAGCGGCACCTGCCTACAGGATCCCAGTACTCGCGGCCACGCCGAGCTAGAACCGCCCGCCCACCGACACGCGCAGCTGATGTCGCGCAAAATCAAATCCCGTTTCGTTTGAATCGCGCTGTAGACGACGAGCATCGAGGCTACCCATGATCGAGCGCGTGAACGCGCGCGTCACGCCCACACCGATGTCGTAGTAGTCATCCGTAATCGCGCTTTGCTGGTAGTCGGCCTGCCCATAGGATGCAGAGAACGTCCCGAACACGACATCGGTATAACGCTGGCGCCACTGCGCGCTGATCTGGCGGTAGAGATAACCTGGTGAGCCCGGCAGGGTCGTCTCCTCCAGCGAGTGCGCGAGCGCGAGTCGCAGGTGGCTGTCATCGGATATGAACCAGTCGAGACTGCCCTGGTAGTCCGGCTCACGCACGGTATCGAAACGCGCATCGTCATAGTTCTGTGTCAGGTAACCGAGCATCAGCTCCGCCTTGAGGGCCTTGCCGAAATCCGCCCTGCCGCCCACGCCAAACCGATACCCCGAGGAACTACGTTCGTACAGTGCATCATCGAAGGTGAGGTCGTATTCGCGCACGTCGGTACGTAGCTGCGTGAAGAAACTCCATTGCTCGGTATGCGCATAATTGACGCGCACCCCGAGCGACGATTCGTCACGGTCGCGGTCATTGTTGAATATCTCGACCAGTCCAGCCGGCGTGTTGCGGTAATCGTAGGAAGTGAGGCTGCCGGCCAGCGTGACCGCGTAATTACCGGCTGACTGCCGGATACCGGCATTGACGCCCTGCTTGTAGTAGATCGTTGGTTCGTCGCCGCTGACCGAGTCGATGGAACCGCGGGCCTCGTGGTTACGCGCGTAGGAAAACCCGCCGAACAGGTTGCCGCTCTCGCTCAGATCGTAACGCCCGGAAAGGCTCGTCCAGTAGTCGGTAGTGTCTTCCGATCCATAGTCGGCGTAACGCGCCAGCGTCGTGCCCGCCCCTGCCTGCAGCGCATGGCGCTCCCACTGGGTCGCCAGACGCGCGGCCAGGGTGGCGAGCAACACGCGATCGCTCAGCTCGCCGTCTTCGGTCGCGAAGATATTGTCATCGTATTCGTACCCCAGGTTGAACGTGGGTGAGAACTCGACCTGATCGAAAACAGTCTCGTCTTCCGTAAGATCGCGCAGTGGCGCCGGGGTGGCATGCTCCGCCATGGCCGGCGCACACACAAGGCTCGTAATCAGGCCGGCACAGATCCCGGCAGAGACACGCCGCCTGATATGTGTACTGGACTTCATCGCATCATCATCCTTTGGCCGTTGGGGCAGAGAGCAGGATGGCCGTTAAGGGCCCTGCGCGCCACGACGCAGATCAAGCAAATCGGCCGGGACGCTACTGCACGAGTGTAGCGCCTGCGCGATTTCCTGTGCAGACAGGTTCCGGTCGACAGGCGGACCCTCCCGCGGCCGGGCGAGTGGGCAAAAAAAGCCCCGCCAAAGGCGGGGCACCACACTCGGAGAAGTCTGTGACTCGGGCTTAACGCGCGGAACCACCGCGGGTGACGTCGCTACCGCCCGTGGCGGAAGCAGAGCCGCGCGCGGTGTCGGTCCCACCACCCATGGCGGTGACCAGCGAATCGCTGTCGTCATCCAGGAAACGGTTCACGGAATCGGCGCCGTCACCGTACTGCACGAAGTCGAGGAACGCGTCGCTGTCGTCGTCCATCGTGTCGATACGGGTGTTGTGGATGTCGTTGGGCATGTTGGCGGTGCCTTCACCCCAGATACTGTTGTGATCGGCCATGGCAGCGGTCGAAGCGAACAGGGAAGCAAGCAGAGCAGCAGTAGCAAGTTTCATATGTGATCTCCACAGGTTTAGTAATCGTAGTAATTACCTTCTGGATACCCCGTTGGGGTCGGAGAGATAGACGCCTGCCCCGCCATCAGGTTCCGGTGCAAACTAACTGACTGCCTGCGGAGTGGCGCAAATGTGAATACCCTCACAAAACAAACTGGTATTAGACGGACGTTCCATCGACTCGTGCAGCGACGAACCACGGCCACCGCGGGTCAGAAGCGACCGTTGATCGATTTGCCAAGGATACTGTGTTCAGAATCGTCGCCCGGATCAGTGAACTCATGGCGCAGATCCACGTCCGCCCCCCCCTTCTCACACTGGATCAGGGGTGTCTGCCGAGACATGGTAATCATCATCCGTGATCGAGGCCTGCTGATAGTCGGCCTGCACATAGGCAGGCCCAATCTTTCCTGACACCGTCCCGGTGAAGCGCTGACGCCATTTCATGCCGAGTTGCCGAGAGAGGTAACCTGGCAAAGCGGGCGGCATCGACGCCTTGTAGGGTATGCACGCGATCAACCCGCAGGTGACTGTCGTCGGAATAGAATCAGCCCTGGCTAGCTGGGCAATATGGAACCACGCACCTCGTGCTGGCGTGAACAGGACAGCCCCAAGGGGCGGGGGCCGACCTCGAGGACATGCGTCCGCCACCGGCGCGGCGTTTTCACCCAGGCTGACATGCCACACGACGTCGCTCGGAGCGTCGTGGGTGGCATGGATGTTGCCATTGTATTGGCAGCCAAGGCTGACACCTGCCGAGAGGACGCCATCGCCGAAGAGCGGGGGCTCTACCAGTGGCTCCCGCCGGGGCGCCGGGGTGCCCGAAGCAATCACGGGAAAGAGACCAGCGGCATGACGAACCGTGCGCCGAGGGGGCGCCGCATCCATGGCATCATCATGGGCAAGGTGAGCTTGCTGGCAAGCATGGCGCCCGCCCTCCCGCACGCCATACCAGGATGCAGATCAAAGAAGCCGGGGTGGGCGGAGTCAGTCTGTTCCCGCACCATCTCCGAGTACGATGCGATTGCGCCCCGCGGCCTTGGCCTCATAGAGCAGATGATCGGCGGCGTCGAGCATGGCCTCGAAGCTCTCGCCCAGCTCCCCGGTGGCGCCGATGCTCAGGGTGATCTCGATGCGCTGACCATCGTAATCCAGTGGGGTATCGGCCACCACCTGGCGCACGCGCTCCAGTACCAGCGCCGGCTGGCCGGCGTCGCCGTTGGCCAGCAGCACGCAGAACTCCTCGCCACCATAGCGGGCGAGCATGTCGGAGGCCCGCACGGACTGACGCAGGAGCTTGGCCACGTGCTGCAGGGCGAGGTCGCCGGCCTGATGGCCATAGGTATCGTTGATGTGCTTGAAGTGGTCGAGGTCAAGCATGGCGGCCACCAGGTGCAGGTTGCCGCGACGCGCATTGGCATAGAGCTTGGCGCCGGTGTCGTGCAGGTAACGCCGGTTGTACAGGCCGGTGAGGTAGTCCCGGCGCGAGGCATCACGCATGGCGCGGATGCTGCGCACCAGGTCGGCGTTCTGGTGCACGCGGCAGTAGAACTCTTCCTCGATGAAGGGCTTGGTGAGATAGTCGCTGGCACCGGCCTTAAGCAGGCGCGCCGACAGCGTGGGATCGTCCTGTGCGGACAGGCCGATGATGGCCATGTCGTTGCGCGTCCAGCGTCGGCGAATGCGCGTGATGAGCTCAGCGCCGTCCATGCGAGGCATCTGGTAATCGCTCAGCACCATGGTCACGTCCGGGTGCTCCTCCAGCACCTCCAGGGCCTGCACCCCATCCTCAGCCTCCAGCACCTGGTAGTTATGGGCTTCCAGCAGACGGCGGATCATCAGGCGACTGGTACGGCCATCGTCCACTACCAGCACCTTGAGTTCGTGGTTGCCGCACAGGCGCTGCACCAGTTCGACCACATAGTCCACCTCGTCGCCCTGGCGCTTTACCACGTAGTCGATCACGCGCTTGGCGAGGATGGTCTCGCGCACCTGCTCGTCCATGTTACCGGTGAGCACCACCACCGGAACCTTCTGCGCATGCATGAAGTCCACCACCTCGCCATTGGGTGCGTCGGCCAGGCAGAGCCCGGCCACGGCGACTGCCACGTTGTGGGGCTCGGCCAGCAGCTCGCTTGCACCGGCCAGGGTGGAGGCGGTCAGCACGCGCGCGGGACTCGCGATCTCGATGCGGTTCTTGAGCAGGCCCATTACCGAACGGCTGTCATCGACGAGCAGCACCTGCGGCCGGGTATCGGCCGGCTGGCAGTCGTGTTCACTCGGGTGTCGGGATGCCATCGTCTCGCCTTCGGCGCGTCTATAGACGTTTTACGCCTGTTCGCGCACACGGCGCAACGCCACGGCCATGTTCGCGCCCGACTGGTAACGCTTGTCCGGCTCCTTGTGCAGGGCCTTGGCGATCACCCGGGCGAGATCGGCGCCCAGTTCCGGGCGGATACTGCGCAGGTCCGGCGCCTTCTCGCTGGTGATCTTGAACACCAGGTTGGCCATGCTGTCGCTGGTGAACGGCAGCTGGCCGGCGAGCAACTGGAACAGCGTCACGCCCAGCGAGTAGAGGTCGGCGCGGCCGTCCACGTCCTGGCTGGTGATCTGCTCGGGCGCCATGTAGGCGGGCGTGCCCAGCAGGGTGCCGGTGCGCGTCTTGCTGTTGTCGGTGAGCCGCGCGATGCCGAAGTCGGTGAGCTTGACCATGTGCTTGTCCGGCTCGTAAAGCATGTTGGCCGGCTTGATGTCGCGATGGATGACCTGCTGCTTGTGCGCATAGTCCAGCGCCTCGGCCACCTGGATGCCGATGTCCAGCACCTCGCCCACCGGCAGCAGCGTGCCCTCGCGCACGTTCTCGTCCAGGCTGTGCCCCTGCACGAAGTCCATGGCGATGTAGGCGAGATCGTGCTCCTCACCGACGTCGTAGACGGTGACGATGTTGCGGTGATCCAGCCTTCCCGAGGCCTCGGCCTCGCGGTAGAAGCGCCACTTCACTTCTTCGAGCTCGGTGCCCTCGAATTCCTGGGTAAGGTTGAGCGTCTTGATCGCGACCTTGCGGCCAATCTTGGGGTCGATGCCCAGGTAGACCACGCCCATGGCGCCCCGCCCGATCTGGGCCTCCAGCCGATAGCGCCCCAGCATGGGCTTTTCGATGGCGGAGTCGTCCAGCACCAGGGTGGACTCGATGCCCGTCTCCGGCGCGAGGAACTTCGCCGTGTTGCCGTCCGGCACGGCCTTGAGGCGGCGAATGCGTTCGCCGATATCGCGGTAACCGGCCTCGGCCTGCGCCATGTACTCGTAGACCTCCAGCGCGCGCGTGAACTTGCGTCGGCGCTCGTAGTCCTGGCCGAGCTGATAGAGGTGATAGAGGATGTCCGCATCCACGCGGCATTTGCGAAATTCATCGAAGGCCCGGTCGAGCTGGCCCTGGGCATGCAGGTTCACCCCCAGCAGGCGCCGCGCCTCGAAGGCATCGTCGCGGCTACGGGCGATGGCATCGACAATGCGGTGGCGTATCACCAGGGCACCGTAACCGGTGACCAGAAATAGCATGGGTATGCCCAGCGGCAGCCAGTAGCGGGCCAGGATCAGCGAGAGCAGCGCGGCGTTGAGCAGGATCACCCCAATGAGGATGACGACCAACAGCGCGCTGGTACCGCCAAAGACCCGCGCCGGCAGAGCCAGCAGGAACACGGCGAACAGGAGGATGAGCGCGCGCTGGACGGCATGGAACCAGGGCGGCTGGGTCACGGCCCGGCCGTCGAGCAGGCTGGCGACGCCATGCGCCGTCCACAGCACCGGCGAGAGCTCGGTGCCGGCCGGACCACGCAGCAGCGGGGCCGCTCCGGGAGCCGTGGGACCCACCAGCACCGTCTTGTCGCGCAGACCGGCCGTGGGCACGCGCCCCTCCAGCAGCTCCACCGCTGAATACACCGCCACCGGCGACACGTCGCCGCGCGAGACCGGCGGGAGGGGATGGAAGGCATAGCGCGCGCCCGTCGGAATGTCGCGGTACCCGAGACGCAGGCCGTAACCGCCGAGGGCGATCAGGTCGTCGGCCGGCACGTCCGCGGCCACTGCGGCCAGCGACAGCACCAGGGAAGGCACGATGCCCTCCCCTTGCGGGATCGCCAGCGGCAGGGCGCGCACGCGCACACCGTCTTCCCAGGCCGGCTGGGCGCCGATGGCCCGCGCCTGCTCGGCGTAGCGGGCGATCGGCTCGCGCAGGCTCACCGGGCCGAACGCGTCGGGTGCCCGGCTCAACACCTGCGCCGGGCCGGACAGATACCACTCCGCACGCGGCTCGGCGCGCAGGGCCGGGAGCGCCGCCCGGCGGGCATTGTCCGCGCCGGAGGACGTGTATTCGGCAGCCAGCACGACGCGCCCGTGAGCGCGGATCGCCGCGGCCAGCTGCCGGTCGGTATCCACCTTGCCCAGCCAGTAACTGGCCGTCTCCAGCTGTTCGAGGCCGTTGTCGACGCGCTGCAGGGCCTGCGCACGTGTGGTACCGGCCGCCCGCAGTTCGTCACGCCGCGCCCGCAGGGCCTCGCGCCCCTCGGCAATCTCCTCGCGCACCGCCTCCAGGGCCAGCGGGGTCTCCGGCTGGTCGAGGGCCGGCAGAAAACCCACGGCACGCGCCTCCCCCAGGCGCCCGACGACCTCGGCCAGCCGGGCGCGCGACCAGGGCCAGCTGCCATAGCGCTGCTCGGCGGCCTCGTCGATCGCCACCACCACCACCGCATCGCTGGGCTCCGCCTCGGGGAGCAACCGTACCGCCTCGTCATACAGGCGGTGCTCGAACCACTGGAACAGGGCCGTATAGGTGCCAAGCAGGAACAGCAGCGCCAGCACGACGAGCCAGAAGATCCGCAGCCCCCAGATCTGGCCCTGTTTACGCAAGGGATTCTTCATAGCCTGTTATTGTGCACCAGCCCCGTTGGTCACGGGGCTCTGTTTGTCGTCAAAAGGGGCTCGTTCGGCCGGGCTCAGCTGGTACCGCGATCATCCAGCAGCCGCGCCACCAGGCGCCGGGCGCTGTCGTCGGCCTCCGGCTGGTCGGCGGGCACCCAGGACATGTCGGCCTCCAGCCGGTAGGCGCCGAGAAACGCGTGCGGCGGCTGCCCGCGCCAGTCTTCCGGCGCCAGCATGGAGAAATAGGTGGCGCCCTCGGGACGACGGTACAGGTAGTAGACATGCCCGGGGATGCGCCTGAAGTTGCACTGCGCGCGATGCAGGGCCTGATCACGCTGGGCCGACTCCAGCACGCGTCGCGCCTCGGTCTGCAACGCGCGAATCTGCTCGGCGATCACCTCCAGCTTGGCGCTCACCCGCAGGTTCACGGCCGCGTCGGCGCGTTCCAGCTCGCGCGCCACGTCGACCAGGTCGATCTGTGCGGCCAGCCGGCTCAGCGGATAGGGCGCGCTCTGCGCCTCGCCGCCGTGCCGCTCCCCCTGGTACCGCCTGTGCTCCTTGTCCGGCATGGCATCATCGTCGATTGGGCCTGGCGCGCATTATGGCATAGCGGCCGCGAGCCCACGACTCGGGACGCAGACCGCAGGCGCGCTAGCGCCGGGACTGGCGGCCCAGCACGAACACCACCTCGTCCAGGCGCGTCAGGCCGCGCTCGTGGAAGCGGGGGTGCTCGGCAAGGATGTCGACCGCTGCCAGTGGCTGCACATCGAAGTCGGCCTGGTACAGATGGCGCACCTCGGCCTCGGTCACGGCAAACGGCGGTCCGTCCATCTCTGCCTGCGGATAGTCGAAGGTCACCAGCAGCACGATGGCCGCCGGGTCCAGCAGCCCGACCATGTGCGCCACGTAGCGCTCGCGCATGGCCGGCGGCAGGGCCACCAGCGAGGCCCGGTCGAACACCGCCTCCACCGGCCCCAGGGTCCGGCGGTCCAGGTCGAAGAAGTCGCCGCACAGGATCTCGATCTCGTCCACGGCGTAACGCCGGAACGCCCCGGCATCGGTGATCTCGGGCAGCAGGTCGTTTTCCCTGAAGAAGGCCTCCACCGCCCGCTCGCTGAGCTCCACGCCCACCACGCGATGGCCCTCGCCGGCGAGCCACAGCATGTCCAGGCTCTTGCCGCACAGGGGCACGAACACGCGGGCCTGCGCCGGCAGGTTGAGCCGCGGCCAGTGCTGCTCCAGGTGCGGGTTGATGGCGGCCTGGTGAAAGCCGATCTCGCCGTGTTCCCACCGCTCGTGCCAGAATTCCGGGTTCATCGCGACGGCATTACTCGAACATGGACCGTTCGTACTCGAGCACGGCCAGCGAGATGTGTTTGCCGATCTCGTCCTCGAAGTTGGCCCAGCCCTGGTAGTCCGCCAGCTGCGCCACGATGGTCTCCTTCATCTCGTAGTCCGGCAGACCCTCGTCGTACAGGCGCGAGGCCTCGCCATAGACCGTCTCGAGGTAGCTGCGGAACAGGCCCGCGATCTCGATACCGCCGGTCGGCCCGTGGCCCGGCACGTAATGCGTGGCGCCGATTGCCTCGGCCACGTTGCAGGCCTCGATGCTGCCGCGGAAGGTCGCATCGTCCATGCGCGCCAGGCGCTCGTTGAGCAGGTTGTCGCCGGCGAACAGCACCGAGTCCTCGACCAGCTCGATCATCACGTCGGTGTTGCTGTGCGCCTGGGCCGGGGCATAGAAACGGAAGGTCTTGCCGCCCACCACGAGCTCGCTGGCCACGTCGATCTCCGTCGACGGCACCACCGCCTCGGTGCCGGCCGTGAAACCGTCGGTGGCGTTGTACATCAGGTTCACCCAGAACGCGTCCTGCCCCGCCCGGGCCATGCGGATGGTTTCCGGCAGGGCGTGGATCTCGGCGTCGGGGAAGGCCTCTTCCACTGCATGGTTGCCCAGCCAGTGGTCGCCGTGCACGTGGGTGATGAGCACGTGCGTCACCGGCTTGTCGGTGATGCCGCGGATCTGCTTGAGCACCATGCGCCCGGCCTGCAGGCTGGAACCGGGGTCGATCACCACCACGCCGGAGTCGGTGACGACGAAGGCCGGATTGTTCATGAAGCCCTGGTTCTCCACCGACGGGTACCCCGCCGGCCCGTGGATCACGTAGACGTTGTCGGTGACGCGGTCGGCGGGATAGTCACGCACGATCTCGCCCGCGGTGGCGGCGAGGGGGGCGACCAACAGGGCACAGGCGGCCATGAGGAACAGGGACAGAAAACGCTGGAACATCGGGATCACCCTCGGGAAACGGCTGTCGAATGAAGGGGTTGCCAAAACTGCCGGCAGTCTAACGGATCGCGGCAGCGGGCAAAAGCGCGGGCGCGGCGCCCGCGCAGGCGGGTGGGCGCGCCGGGACACCGGGGCAGAGAGAAATGTCGACTGCAGGGAACTCACTTTTAGGACGTAGCGTCTAAACTCAGTGACAGGCACTGGTTCATCCGACTCCACCCACCAAGGAGGCATACATGGCCAAGACCCTACACACCGACGTGCACTACGGCCCGGAGCTCCCGGACATCCACCACGTAGACGCCGCCCGCCCCTTCCAGTGGCTGGCGCGCGGCTGGCACGACTTCACCCATGCCCCCCTCACGTCCCTGCTCTACGGGGCCTTTTTCGCCCTGCTCGGCTGGGGGCTCTATAGCGTCAGCCAGGGGGCGCCACACTTCGTGCTCACCTATGTCGCCGGCTTCTTCCTGGTCGGGCCGTTCCTCGCCAGCGGGCTCTACACCCTGGCACACCGCATGGAGCACAATCATCCCGCCACGCTCTACCATGCCGTCACGGCCTGGCACCGCAGCGGGCTGCAAATAGCCATCTACGTCGCGCTCATCGCCATCCTGATGATGTTCTGGATCCGATTCACCTGGCTCATGGTCGGGCTCGCCTTCGAACAGGGCATACCCCTGGACATGAGCGCCATGCTCGGCGCGGCCAGCAGCATCGGCCCGGGCTTCGAGTACCTGAGCATGTACGTGATCCTCGGTGCCCTGTTCGCGGCCCTGGTGTTCTCCATCAGCGTCGTCGCCCTGCCCATGCTGCAGGACCGGCGCGTCGACATCGTCACCGCCATGCTCACCAGCCTGCAGGCGGTGCGCCAGAACCCGGGGGCCATGGCCGTCTGGGCCGCGCTGATCGTGGCACTCACCGCCATCGGCTTCGCCACCTACATGATTGGCCTGGTCGTGATCCTGCCGCTGCTGGAACTGGCGCCGGGGCTGCAGGTGCCGGGCATGGGCTTTGCGGCGCTGCCCGACATGGCGCGTCTCACCCCGGTCGGCCGCTGGGACTTCGCATCGCTCGGCGTCGAGGGCTGAGCGACTGTGTTGCGGGTCAAGGGTGTTGCCATGGGGATTGGCTCTTGAGGATGGCGTTGAGGATGGTGAGCAGCTTGCGCATGCAGGCGACCAGGGCCACCTTCTTCGGCTTGCCCGCGGCGAGTAGCCGCTGGTAGAAGGCGCGGATGACGGGGTTGCACCGCGTGGCGACGAGCGTGCCCATGTACAGGGCGGCCCGCCCCGGGGCGCGGCCGCCCCAGACCAGGCGCCGGCCGCGCCCGAGTTCGACCCCGCCTCGGCTCCTGTCGTCCCGGAGGGCGAGACCCCGCAGCAGTACGTCACGCGGTACTACGAGTTCTGCCAGTCGGGCGAGTACGAGTCCGCGTTCCCCATGCTGCCGGCATCGACCCAGGCGAACAGCTACGGTGACGCGGCCTCGTTCGCCCAGCAGCTCGACGCGTACAACATCACCGGCTACTCGGTCTCTGAACAGGTAGAGCAGGACGGGACCGTCTACGTGACCGGCATGCAGGAGACCCCAGAGATGCCGATCTCCTACACCTGGACGTTCGTAC
>OMKS01000197.1_pt1 | contig 54767 bp, 46 predicted proteins | sample 1674721 | NCBI WGS metagenome assembly OMKS01 (sample SAMN06264996, study PRJEB25208) | sediment metagenome | isolation source: hot spring sediment | place: USA: California | collected 2014-09-02 | reverse complement strand
GGCGGGGCGGACATCAACACGTTGATCACTTTCACTTCGGGGAGATTGCTGTCGGCGTTCATCAGGGGGGCAACCACAACCGCTGCCAGTAAAACAAGATGCAGAAGCAGGGAAAGCGGGAAGGTCAACCAGGACTTGGTTTTCTTCTTTCTGCCTCCGGTGACGATCATTGAGTCTTCAAACATCATGGAAAACCTCCCTGAAATAAAAATTCAATGATATTTATACCGTAACTACTTGTAAATTGCAAGTTCATTTATTTGCGAATTTTTTTTTGCCGCCCAGGAAGTGCCTCTCCCAGTTCACCAACCAGGCACATGACTGGAATATGGAGGAATAAGTACCCACCACCACACCCACGATCAATACCGCTGAAAAGGTGTGAATCACTTCGCCGCCCAGGAAAAACAGGCAGAGAACAGCGATTAATGTGGTCAGGGATGTTACCAAGGTACGGCTCAGGGTCTGGTTGACACTCGCATCGATAATTTCAGCTGCACCCTGCCGGCGCATCGATTTCACGTTGTCCCGGACGCGGTCAAAAACAACAATGGTGTCGTTCAACGAGTACCCCACGATGGTGAGCAAAGCCGCGACCACCGGCAGAGACATCTCGATCTGGAAAAAGATGATGGCCCCCAGGCACACCAACACATCGTGCAACAAGGTGATCACCGCGGCCAGGCCGTAGATGAACTTGAAGCGGAAGCCGATGTAGATCAGCATGCCGAGCAGCACCCAGACCGTGGCCAGGATTGTCTTGGTGCGCAGGTCCTTGCCCACCTGGGGACCAACGCTTTCCACGCTGAGGAAAGTGAAATCCCCGAGGAACGCCTTTTCGCGCAACTGGGTCCGTACCCGCTGTTTCAGGTCCAGTGCATCCAACTCCGACATGTCGGTTATCAGGCCCGTTTCCGAGCGTTTGCGCACGGATATCAACGCGGATGCCGCCTCCTTGCCGTCATCGCCGGAAATCCCCTGGGAAACGAAAAAGTCTTCCAGGGCCTTTTCCGCGGCATTGTTCAGGTCGATGCGTCCGGAATCAAGGGCGGCCAGGTCATCCGGACTCATGAGAGAGCGGCGGATGGAGTTGGCCACCTGGTCCAGGGCGTCCAGTTTCTTGTCCATTTCCTCTTCTTCCACCACGGTCAGGGTTTTGATAAAGAACTTGTTGCCCTCACTGCCCACGGCCTGGATCGTTGCGCCACCCATGCCGACACGACTGAGGCGATCCCGCAGTTCCCCCACCCGGGTCGGCGCCTTGAAGGCCACTTCAATCATGGTGCCTCCGGTAAAGTCGATTCCCAGGTTGAACCCCTTGGTAAAGAAAGCAAATATCCCCGCGACAATCACCAGGCCCGATAGCGCAAAAGCGATGAAACGCTTGCTCATGAACCGGAATTCCGGCACTTTATTGAATATTCCCATGGTTCCGCTCCTGTCAGATGCTGATCGATTTCAACTTGCGGCGTTTGCCGTAAACCAAGTCGAAAATCACCCTGGACACAAACACCGCGGTAAACATACTGGCCAAGATGCCGATGATGAGGGTGACGGAAAACCCTTTGATGGGTCCTGTCCCGAACTGGAAAAGAAACACCGCGGCAATGATGGTGGTGACATTGGCGTCAAAAATCGTCACAAACGCCTTTTTGAATCCGGAATCAATGGAGGCCTTGGGGGATTTCCCCGCCTGCAATTCCTCTTTGATACGCTCGAACACGAGCACGTTGGCATCCACCGCCATACCGATGGTTAAAATGATGCCGGCGATACCCGGTAAAGTCAAGGTGGCGCGAAAATAGGCCAGAATCCCCAGCAGAATAATGATGTTGAGCACCAGGGCGACCACGGAGTTGATGCCCGCGCCCCTATAGTAAACCAGCATGAACACGATTACCAAAAACAAGCCGAACAGGGCCGCGGTGGTTCCCTTGCGAATGGAATCCGCACCCAGGGAAGGCCCGATGGTCCTTTCCTGCAGGTATTTCAAGGGAGCCGGCAACGCGCCGGAACGCAACACCAGGACCAGGTCGTCGACCTCTTGGGCCGTAAAATTGCCCCTGAGGATGCCGCCGTAGGATATGACGTCGTCGATGGTGGCCACGCTTTCGATGCGGTCGTCCAGAACGATCGACAGGCGTTTGCCCACGTTGGCCGCCGTGTAGCGTTCGAACTTACGCGCGCCGTCATTGTTGAAAGAGAAACCCACGGCCACGGCACCGTATTCATCCTGGGAACGGCGTGCGCTCTTCAGGTCGTTCCCGCTCACCACCGAAGCGCGACGCAACACGTAGAAGCCCTTGGACATGCGCCGGGGATTGGTTTTAATAACAAGCAGATCCTCCGGAATCGTACCGCCGTACTCCGCTTTGGCCGCGTCCTCGCTCTCAAACGGACCGGCTTCGACGTGTTTCCACTCCAGCATGGCGGTGTTCTGAATCAAGGACTTCACCCGCCCAGGATCGTCCACGCCGGGGAGTTGAATCAATAAACGGTCTCCGGAAAGGCCCTCCTTCTGGATCACAGGTTCGGCCACACCGTATTCGTTGACGCGGTTGTCGATGGTCTGCAGGGCCTGGTCAACCGACTGGTCGCGCAAACGCATCTCGATGTTCGGCTTGAGGGTCATGGTAAAACCCGCGCCCGTATAGGTGTATTTCCAGTCGCGGAAATCATCGTCCAAAATATCTTTGACATCCCGCTGCCGCTCAAAGGGAATCCCGCCTCCGGTAATGGTGCTGACTCCATCCCGGCGCAGCGATTCGTACTCGATCCCCGCTTCCTTTAAACGATCCTTGAGCAACTCCACGCCCTGATCGGTCTGAATGCGGATGGCTTCATCCGTCTGGACCTCCAGGATCAGGTGCATCCCGCCCTTGAGGTCGAGACCCAGGTTGATCTTTTTGTCCAGGGGAAGAAACATGACCACGGAAAAGGCCACAACACCCAGGATCAATATAATCTTCCAGCCCATTTTTTTGTCCATGACATCCTCCGAAGGATTCTTCGCTCCCCCGCCGGCCCCGGGGAACGGGTATTAATCCGGTTGGGAGCATGCTCCCACCGGGGCTACTTGGCTTCGGCTCCAGGTTGAATAATGGAAGAGACGGAAGCCTTGGCAACCTGGATCCGGGTATTTTTGTCGACTTCCATTTCGATGCGGTCATCCATCACCCGGGTAACCGTGCCGAATATACCGCCGGCGGTCACCACGCGTTCACCGCCCTTGATTGCCCCAAGCATTTCCTGATGCTTTTTCTGTTTTTTGCGGGCGGGCATGATGATGAGCAGGTAAAAAATTACAAAGATAATGATAAACGGAATCAGCGCGCTGATCATGCTGGGCTGCCCTGCAGGACCGGCACCTTGAGCATACAAATTCATAGCAACTCTCCTTCCAGGTACTGGGAAAGAAACGCGTTTTTAAACGCGGCAAACCCGTTCAAGCGAATAGAATACCGTATGTCCCGCAATAAATCAAGGTAGAAACAGATGTTATGAATGGTATTCAGTACCGCGGAGTTGATTTCCCGCGAAAGGTAGAGATGACGTAGATAAGCCCTGGAGAAATTGCGGCAGGTATAGCAGGAACACCCGGGGTCCGGGGGCAGGGGATCGTGGCGGAAACGTTCATTCTTGATGGTCAGGCGTCCGCGCCGGGTGAAAAGGCAACCGTTGCGGGCATTGCGCGTGGGCATCACGCAGTCAAACATATCCACACCCGATTCCACGGCATGCAGGATCTCTTCGGGAGTCCCGGAACCCATCAGGTAACGCGGTCGATCCCGCGGCAGGAGGGGAGTCGTGTAAGCCACGATGCGTTCGAATTCCTCTCGCGGTTCACCCACGCTCAATCCTCCCACGGCGTACCCGTCGAATCCGACCTCGACCAGTTCCTCCAGGGATTCGCGGCGCAGGTCTTCATGCAATCCCCCCTGAACAATGGCGAATTGAGCGTTCGCCTCCTCCCTTTCCAGGAAACGGTTGCGGGCACGCCGAGCCCACAAGAGGGTGCGGCGGCGAGCGTCCGCATCCTCGTCCCGGGTAGCGGGATATCCGGCAAAATGATCCAGAACCATCTGAATATTCGAATCCAGGTCACGCTGGATGTCCACCACATCTTCCGGCGTCAGGCAAAAAGCCGTACCATCCAGGTGGGACTGGAAACCCACTCCCGTATCATCCACCCGGGTCCGCCCCTGCAGGGAAAAGATCTGAAAACCGCCACTGTCCGTTAACAACGCGCCCGGCCAACCCATAAAACGATGCAGCCCGCCGAATTTGCGCACCACCTCCAACCCCGGACGCACAAACAGGTGATAGGTATTTCCCAAAACAATGCGGGCGCCCAGGGCGGACAGTTGAGAGGGAAGCAGGGCTTTGACGCTGCCCGCGGTTCCCACGGGCATGAAAACCGGGGTTTCGACCTCAGCATGCCGGGTAATCAGCCTGCCTGTACGGGCTTGCGTTTCCCGGTCAAGGATTTCCGGCTTAAAGAGCATGCGCCACTTCGCCATCAGGGTGATCCGGCGTCACCCTGAGGTGGATTCCCGATATCTTTGCTTCCAGGGTATTCGCGATCGCCGTCGCGGCCGCCGCGACCCCCAGAGGTTCATGATCGGGGTCCACAATCCGTGCGCCGGCCAGGGTGGAAGGAGAAACCATGTTGAAACGGACACGGGGGTTCTCTCCGGCCAGGGAGAGTACCAGCAGCAACAGGGCGTTTTTGGCCGCCGCATGGGTCATAATCATGCGGTAAGGACGGATTTTCCCCACATCACTGAATCCCACCGCCACGGCGGACTCGAGAACCCCCCATTGCAGTAATTGGGTTGAAATGGCATGAAACGCCACCACGTTGCCCTGAAAATCACGCAAAAAATCAGCTGAATCCAACTCGTTCAACGCTTTGCTTGAGATGGGACCATAGGCGTGCACGAAATAAGAACAGCGCTGCAACAATGCCTGGTGATGCCGCAAAAAGTCCCGGGTGGCATCCGGTGAGGAAAGATCGCCTTGAATCCAGTTTCCGGGCATTTCTTCAGGAAGATGAGAATAATACTGGGCCGCAACCGCAAATCCTCTCCGGTACAGCAATCGGGAAAGCTCCCGGCCCAGAAGACCCGAAGCTCCCGTTATCAGGGCATTCCCGGCCACTGCAACCGTCTTCCCCGGGCGCGAAACAACTCCAGGGTGTTTTCCATCAGCATGGCCACGGTCATGGGGCCGATTCCGCCGGGAACCGGGGTATACCAGGCACTCTTTTCCCATGCCGTCCAGTGGATATCGCCGGCGATGGCGTTGCCTTTGCGCTCAAACCGTCGCAACTGGTCAGGGGGACACAGCCGTTCCACCTCTTCACGCTGATCCAGGAAAGTGGTGCCGACATCCACCAATACGGCGCCGGAACAAACCATGTCCGCCTTTATGATTCCCGGCTGTCCCGCGGCTGCCACCACCAGTTCCGCCTCGCGGATACGGGCGGCCAGGTCACGGGTACGGGTATGACAAACCGTTACCGTGGCATGATGATTGGTCAACATGGCGGCCAGGGGTTTGCCCACGATAAAACTCCGGCCAACGACAACGGCGTTGATCCCTTTCAGATCTACTCCGTGGTGATCCAGCAGACGCAATACACCAGCGGGGGTACAGGGAAACAGGTCGGCTTCCCCCGTCATGACCCGCCCCAGGTTCAACGGATGAAAGCGATCCACATCCTTACGCGGATCGATCTCATCCAGCACGGCCCATGTATCCAGGCCGGCCGGCAGGGGAATCTGGACGAGTACGGCGTCAACGTCGTCATCCCGGTTCAATTTCCGCAACCGCTCCAGGACCAGTGTTTGTGATGCGTCCCCGGGCAGTATGACCAGGTCGGAACGAATGCCGAGTTTTTCGGCGACCTTGTGCTTGGTGCGGACGTAAATCCTGGAGGCCGGGTCATCGCCCACCATCAGGACCGTCAGTCCGGGAGTCCGGTTGGTTGCCTCACGCAGGCGCGTTACTTCGCGACCCACTTGTTCGCGGATTTTTACCGCCAGAGCCTGACCGTCCAATACGCCCATTCGCTTTCTCCTCAATCCAACAGGTGAATCACCATGCCGCTGCGCAGTTTGGGTTCAAACCAGGTGGATTTGGGAGGCATGGTCAATCCCGCGTCGGCCACCTGAAACAGCTGTTCAATGGTGGTGGCAAAAAGTGAAAAAGCCACGGCGAACTCTCCGCCGTCCACGAGTTTCACCAGTTCTTTCGTTCCCCGGATACCCCCGACGAAATCAATGCGCTCATCGGTACGGGGGTTCTCAATTCCCAGGATTGGAGCCAGGAGATTTGTTTGCAGGATGGCCACGTCCAGCAAGGCGACCGGATCACGGGAATCATAACTGTCCTCAAGGGCGTGAAGGTTGTACCAGTTGCCATTCAAGTACATGGAAAATCCATGCACTCCCCGCGGTTCAGGTTCTCCATTTTCACTGACGCGGAACGCTTTGCCGACCCGCTCAAGAAAAGCAGGTACGGACAACCCGTTCAGGTCCCGCACCACCCGGTTATAGGGTAAAATCTTCATCTGGTTGTGGGGGAAAATCACCGCCAGAAAAAAGTTGTATTCCTCATCCCCCGTGTGGCCGGGATTGGCGTTTTCGCGTTCCATTTTCACCCGCGTCGCCGCTGCGGAGCGATGATGGCCGTCCGCCACGTATAGGGTGTCAATCGCTTTGAAAGCTTCCCGGACCTGGCGGATCCATTCCGGATCCCGCACCACGTGGAACACATGCCGCACCCCGTCGGAAGTGGTGAAATCATACGCCGGACCGGTTTCCAGGCCGCGGGCAAACAACGCATCCACTTTGCGGCTTTGCTTGAAAGTCAGGAATACCGGTCCCGTGTTGGCATTCAGCGCCTTGATGTGGCGCATGCGGTCCGTTTCTTTCTGCTCACGGGTGAGTTCGTGTTTGCGAATGACGTCGTCTTGGTAATCCCGGGCCGAAGCACCCGCTACAAGTCCCACCTGTTCATGACCCCGCCAGACCTGGCGATAAAGATACAGGCAGGGCTGCGCATCCTGAACCAATACACCCTGGTCACGCATGTGCTGGAGGTTTTCACGAGCCTTGTCATAGACCTCATCGGCGTATAGATCCGTTCCCCCGGGCAGGTCGATCTCCGGTTTGACCACGTGGAGAAAGGAATGGGGATTGCCTTCCGCCATGATCCGGGCCTCTTCGGAGTTCAACACATCATAGGGCGGTGATGCCACTTTTTCGGCCAGGTCGGGCCGGGGACGCACACCTGCAAAGGGTTCGATTCTCGCCATTGATTCGCCTCCTCCATCCACCGGCGATCAGAGATCAAAATACCGGTTTGCGCGGGATTTCTTTTTTGTTCATTATAGACCAGGCCGAGGGGTTGTCAACCTTTAACGCCCCTGGACTGGAGGTCTTTGAGATCATCCGGGCAGGAGAGGGTAAAGATTTCCACCCGTCGATCCAGTTCGCGGGCCGTGCGTTTCAACAGACCCGACAGGACCCGGCCGGCGCCCACTTCCACATAGGTTTCCACTCCCAGGTCCACAAGCAGGTAACGCATGGTTTCATACCACATCACCGGGCGTGAAACCTGGCGCCGCAATCCGTCCCGGGCATCATCGCCGTTTTTCACGACCCGGACATCCACGTTGTTGATCACGGGGAAAACCGGGTCCACGAAGACAGTCGCATCCAGATCCGTGGACAGGCGTTCTTCCGCGGGAGTCATCAAGGGCGAGTGAAAAGGTGCGGACACGGGCAGGAACACGTGCCGGGGCGGCGCCACCTGGGTTACAACCGCTTCCACGGCGGTTTTCTCTCCCGAAATCACCACCTGGGCCGCGCTGTTGTGGTTGGCCAGGGAAACGATCCCATCCGCCGCATCCAGTGCGGCCTTGATCACATCCATATCCGCTCCGATCAAGGCGGCCATGGCTCCCTCGCCGAAAGGAACCGCTTCCTGCATATAGCGGCCGCGATTGTGGACCAGGGAAACAGCGCTTTCAAAATCCAGGGCACCGGCGCAGGTAAACGCGGAGTACTCTCCCAGGCTGTGCCCGGCCGCGATGGCGGGAACCCGGCCCAACAGGCGGTAGAGGATAAAGGAAACCGTGAGCAACGCCGGCTGGGTATTGTGGGTCAGCGTCAGCTCCTCTTCAGGACCGTTGAAACAGGTGCGGCTGAGGGGATATCCCAGCACCTCATCCGCCCGGTTGAACAGTCGGCGGCCTTCCTCCGTGGACTCGAACAGATCCCGGCCCATCCCCACCACCTGGGAACCCTGTCCGGGAAAAAGAAACGCGCTGTCTTTCAGATTCATTCAGCATCCTCCCGGTAAAATCACACAAAGAAACAGCCATTGTATCACAATCCCCTCCAACGACAAGCTTGCTTACGGTCCATCGGGATACAACCCTTTCTCTCCTTCACTGTGGGCCACCACCACCGCTCCCACGCTGTCACTGAAGATGTTGACCATGGTGCGAAACATGTCCAGGGGTCGATCCACCGCCAGCATGGCGCCGATAATCACCCCCACCTGGGCGTCCTGGAAACCGATGGCCTGGGTCACGATAAAGATCACCACCAGCCCGGCGGACGGGATGCCGGCGCAACCGACAGCGCTCAGCAGGGCCGTCAATACCACGGTGAACTGATGGGCCAGGGTCAACTGCATGCCCAGGACCTGGCTGATAAAGATCACGCCGGCGCATTCGTACAACGCGGTGCCGTTCATGTTGACCGTGGCTCCCAGGGGCAGGACAAAGCTGGACACCGTGTTGGACACCCCGGCGCGTTTTTCCACGTTGTTCATGGTTACCGGCAATGTGGCGTTGGAGGAACAGGTGGAAAAGGCGGTCATCATGGCCGGGGCCATGGCGCGGAAATGCCGGCGCGGATCCAGGCGCGTAGTGAAAAACAGCAGGGTGGGAAGAACCACGAACATGTGAATGGAAAAACCCGTCAGGATGGTGATCATGTAGAATCCCAGGGTCCTGAACAACTCGAGGCCGGCTCCTGCCACCGCCTGGGTCACCAGACCGAAAACCCCCAGGGGCGCGAGACGGATAACCATATCCGTAATTTGCATCATCACTTCAAACCCGGCGCGGAAAAACCCCTCCAGCAACCGGCGGCTCTCGCCGCCCAGCCGGTTCAACGCCACCCCTAAAATGATGGCGAAAAAGATGATCCCCAGGATCTGCCCGTCCGCCGCGGCCTTGATGGGATTCAGGGGAATCATGTCGATCAGGATCTGGACCGGAGAAGAAGGCGTATTCAGTCCGGCCGGATCAAAATCATGGCCGGTGCCGATCCGCGCTCCCACTCCGGGACGGATGGTATTGGCCAGTAAAATTCCGATCACGATGGCCAACAGGCTGGACACCAGGTAATAGGCGAATGTCTTTGTGCCCAGGCGACCCAGGCGGCGACTGTCTCCCACCCCCGCCACCCCGGTAACGATACTGGTAAAGATCAACGGCACGATCACCATGCGCAACAGGCGGATAAACACGGTTCCCATGGTGCTGATCCCGGCGTAGATCCAACCGCGGGGCTCGCCGGCCTGCAGTGCCTGGAACAGAATCCCCGCTCCCAGTCCCATGAGCATGGCAATGGCGATCCGCCAGTGGAGCTTCAGCTTCCCCTTCATCTATCCTCCGCTACGCGGGCACAACACACCGCGGCCACCATTATATCCAGCCCGGCACACGGGTGCAAACCAAGCGGTTGCCTTTGCCGGACATCTCCTGCTATAGTTGCGCCATGGATATTGTCACTTCCTTTTGCGGGTTGAGCCTGCTCCTGGTCGTAGGGAAAATCCTGCGCATCCGCATTCCCCTGCTGCAACGGCTCTACATCCCCACTTCAGTAATCGGGGGGACATTGGGGCTGATCATCCTGCAAACCACGGGTGACGCGATCCCCGCGGGCTGGACCCGGGGATGGAGCGAACTGCCCGGGTTTCTGATCAACATCGTGTTCGCCGCCCTGTTTCTGGGAGTGACCATTCCGCCTCTGAAAGAGATCTGGCGCCGTTCCGCGCCCCAACTGGCTTACGGGCAGGTAGTGGCCTGGGGCCAATACTTCGTGGGCATGGGCTTGGTGCTCTTCTTTCTGGGCCCCCTGTTCGGGCTCCCCGACGTGTTCGGCGTGATCGTGGAGGTTGGATTCGAAGGCGGGCATGGCACCGCCGCCGGGTTGCGGGACACGTTCGCCACATTCCGCTGGCCCGAAGGTTCCGATTACGCACTGGCCGCCGCCACCGTCGGCGTGGTTTCCGCCATTGTGGGGGGGATCATCCTGATCAACTGGGCGGCCAGACGCGGTCATACCCACCGCCTGCGCCCTTTGGATCAACTGGGAACAGGAGAATGGGGCGGATTCTACTCCCCGGACCGCCGGCCCGTGGCGGGGCGCCAGACCGTACCCGCGGACTCCATCGACAGCCTGGCGTTTCACCTGGCGGTGATCGGCATTGCCGTACTGATCGGATTCGGTATCAAGCAGGCGCTGGTCCAGATCGAACACTTGTGGCCGTCTTTGCAACGATCCCACGCCTTGTCCGGCTTCCCGCTTTTCCCCCTGTGCATGCTGGGCGGATTGATAATCCAGGTCTTTCTGGACCGCTTTCGCAAAATCCCCTTCGTACCCCTGGATCACGCGCTCATGCAACGCCTGTCCGGCACCGCGCTGGATTTCCTGGTGGTATCGGCCATCAGCACCATCCGCCTGGAGATCATCACCGCCCGATGGCTGCCGTTTCTCTTGATCGTGATGGGCGGCATCACATGGAACGTGTTGTGCGTCATGTTCCTGGCCCGACGGGTGTTGCCGGACGCCTGGTTCGAACGCGCCATTGCGGAAATGGGTCAATCCATGGGCGTGACCGCAACGGGCCTGCTGCTCCTGCGTGCCGTGGACCCGGAAAACGAAACCGCGGCCCCCTCCGCATTCGGCTACAAGCAGTTGCTTCACGAACCCATCATGGGCGGCGGCCTGTGGACATCGATGGCCATTCCCCTGGTCATGATCCACGGCGGCATGCCGGTCTTTATCCTCAGCGCCGGGGTGATCGCCGCCTGGCTGCTGGTGCTGCGCCAACTGCGCAAGCGCGCCTGAATCAGGTCTTTTTCATGCGGCGGTTGCGGTGATGGCTAACCATACGGGGCGACCTGAGACCAAGTCCTGGTGGGCCAAGCAATTAGAGCAACTCCAGAGAATAATTTTTTTCAAGAGCATTAATATTTTACTATTATCCAGCCTATCTACGAAAAGCATATAAACCGCCGGGCTTTTCGTTTGCAAACAGATGGTAGAGATCGGCTATGTGGACCGCATTGTCCAACTTTCCACGAAAACCAAACGCGTTTTAAACACGAGATCCTGCAAATGTGAAAATACTGTCTAAACTTTCAGGCTAATATAAGATGGTAACTTCTACTGATACAGTAACTCTTTTCATATGTGACACTACAACAAGCTTGCCTAGCAACGCGCGAACATCAAATGATTTGTTAGGCAAGGCGAAAACAGATTGCCTAACATTTTAATCTATTGTATACTTTGTTAGGCAAGGTGAAAAAGATGGCAATGGTTTTTGATATTCTCAAGGAAGAAAGAGAGAGACTCATCAAGTTAAAAGAAAAATATAAGTGTCAAATAGCCGATCTTCCAAAAGGTTCTCTTTCCCGCAAAAAGAGATGGAACCGTGAATATATCTACCTCGCGTACCGTGAAGCCGATAAAATTAAGTTCGACTACGTTGGTCCCGTAGATTCAGAAGCTGCGAAGGAACTCGCGGAAAAAATCGACCATAGAAGAGAGTTGGAGAATAAGCTGCAACAGATAGATAAAAATCTAGAAGATGTCGAAAGAGGTCTTCGTGGAAAACAGTGAAAGTCTGTTTTTAAAAATCATCGATAAACTAGATTCGGGTGGTGTACTTCAGGACATCGTACTTATAGGGAGCTGGGCTTTGCCTGTCTATAGAGAATATTTTGATGATGATCCGGAAATTCCAATACTTCGGACCACTGATGTCGACTTTTTACTTGGGATGCCTCCGAACATACGAAGTGCGTTTGATATACCGGCGGCTCTCTCTGAGATAGGCTTTGAACATGAGTGGTCTCTACAGGGGGACTTTTGTAAATATGTTCACCCGGACTTAGAAGTAGAGTTCTTGATCCCTGAGTATGGTCGAGGTGCAGGCCGATCAGTTGCTATCCCAACCCTTGGCATAAGAGCGCAACCTCTCCGGTTCCTTTCTCTCGCCTATAATCGAAGCATGTGTGTTTCCTACCATGGATACAATATCAGGGTGCCTGAGCCGGAAGTCTTCGTTCTTTTAAAGTTATTGATACTACCGCGCAGAAAAGATAATGCAAAGCGCATGAAAGACGCTTACACAGCTCGAACTCTGGGCGAATTTCTCCTAAAAAGAATTGATAGGAGAGTATTTATGCAAACCTTGTTTAATGAACTGCCGAAAGGATGGCAAAAGAAGATACGGAGTGTTTCCAAGAATCACTTCCCAGCTTTACTTGATATTGTAAAATTTCGACCGTACTGATAGAATTCAACTCGTTTCCTCCTGCCACTAGTAGCCCCTCTATGCTTGCCATTATTTCAACAGGAAAGAAGAAGTTGAGGGAGTAAACACAGTTCCCAGTTGCTAAAACTGATAGAGACATAAATCCGAAGCACGAAATCCGAAATCCCAAACAAATTTAAATAACTCAAATCCAAATGTCCCAAACAAAAAAAACGCCCGAGTCATTCAGATAGCCTGTCATTCGAGATACTTGTCATTAACTCGCTGCGCTCGCGTCTTTATTAAACGGTCTTCTTATCCAGCAGGCGCTTAGTTTCTGACCAGGCAGTTTGTTCGGAAAACAAGCAGAATCGGGGTCTTTCATGCAATTCCGCGCAGACCACTACCTGGGAACACCCGGCTACTGGATGCTTATTCGAACAAGCTTGACGTTTGGCGAGGAGATCGGCAAAGAGCCGGCGATTTTTTTCCTTTGGGCCTGGAGAAGAATTCAGGTAGTCGGGTCGGGATTGGCGGGATCCCGGGAATCGGGGCGGGGTTCGTCCACCCGCCAGACATGGGTACGGATGTAGTGGCGCAGCTCGATCTGCAGGGACATGTAGAGCAATTTGTCCTTCGTTGAAAGGGATTTCAGGTCGAAATCCCGGTGTCCGTCGAAGCGGGGGTCCCTTACCGGTTTGTCACCCATTTTCCATTTTCTCTTTAATGCTCAGGATGGCGTCGAAAAGAAAATTTCCCATGGCCGTTCCTGCATAGAGAATACCCCGGAGAAGCGCCGTTTTCACGCAGGGTGGAATCAGGATTTCTTCATGCGGCGTTTGCGGTGGTGGGTGACGGCGCGGCGGTGGGCCTCGTCGCGCACGTTCTGCAACAGGAAGCGCACCGGCGACCCCTCGGGGAAAACGGTAGTGACCCCGTTTTCACAAAACACCCGCTCCTCGGATTTGGCCAGGCTGATCAGGTCCGCCCGGAACCCCAGGCGGGCTTTGACATCCATGGCCGCCCGCAGCTGGTCGCTCCCGCCGTCGATCAGCAAAAGATCGGGATCCGGGGGATCTTTGCGGCCGAAACGCCGCTCCATGACCTCGCGGATGGCATGGGTGTCGCCGGCCGGGGCGCTGCGGATCAGATAATTGCGGTACTCAGAAGTAATCGGACGGCCGTTCTCGAACACGACAACAGATCCCACCCGCTCTCTGCCGGAGAAATGGGAGATATCCACGCCTTCGATGCGCAACGGCAGATGATTCAGCCCGAGTTGCTCCCGCAATTCCGCGGCCACCCGCTCAAAACCTTCACGATTGACATAGAGCCCCAGATTGCGACGCGCCAGGTCCATCATGTGGCGACGGGGTCCGCGCCGGGGGAGATGAATGCGAATTTTATGTCCCGCCAACCGGGCAAATATCCCTTCCAGATCCTGCACATGCGCCGGCAGCGGATCCACTTCCAAGGCTGAGGGCAGGTTGGCCTTGCGGTAGAAAGTCACCAGGAATTCTTCCATTGCAGCGGCGGGGTTGCCCGCCAGCGAAGTAAAAGTAAAAAAATCCCGTGAAACAGCGTGGCCGGCTTCCACCGCGAAACGCATCACCGCCGCTTCCTCTCCCGACAGGTGAAGCGCCACCACGTCATACGCATGCCTGGATCGGGCCGCCACCACGGAACGCGAGGGAAAATCACGCAATACCCGCAGGCTCTCTTTCAGATGCTGCGCCTGCTCAAAACCGAGGTTGCCGGCGTGTTCCCGCATGGCCGCTTCCAGGCGTTTTTCCACTCCCGCCCTCTCTCCACGAAGGAATGCCACCGCTGCATTTGCCCGGCGAAGATAGTCGTCCCGTTGTTCGGGAAAAACGCATGGAGCGGAACAGCGCTGGATATGGTAATAGAGACAGGGAACTTTACGCCGAAACACCGCGTCTTTGCAATTGCGCAGAAGGAACACACGCATGATCAGGTCGATCATGGCCCGCGCCTTGCCGGCATCCGCCAGATGGGGTGTCGCGAAACTCCGCTCCCGGGGATTGCGGGAAAAATATACCCCGGGGAACTCTTCCCCCATGGTGATTTCAACCACCGGATACGATTTGTCATCCTTAAGGCGAACATTGAAGGGAGGACGATAATGATGGATGAAATTGTATTCCAGTTGCAGGGCTTCAGCGGGATTGTCCGTCAAAACGAAGTCCACCGCCTGGCTGCGTTCCAGCAAGCGACGGACTACGGGCGAAGGCGAAGACAGAAAGTACTGGAACAGGCGCTGTTTCAGGTTGGCGGCTTTGCCGATATAAAGGATTTTGCCGGAGGCGGTGCGAAACAGGTAAATGCCCGGTTCAGCCGGCGGGTTCAGGTCGCTTTTCTTCAGCACCTTCAGCTGCTTTTAACTTTCCGTCTATCGCTTTCATCAGTTTGACCGCTTTTCGGGCACACTTGGACTTGGGATAACTGTTGGTTACCTTCTGAAAGAAAGACAGGGCGTTCTTCCAATCCCGCGTGGCCATGTAGGCCTTGCCCGTATAAAAAAATAGCCGGTCATTCAGACTGAAATCGGGAAATTCGTCAATGACGTATTTGAAACGCTGGACGGCGCCCCTGTAGGCACCGTACTTGTAATTGTAGTAGCCGATGCGGTAGTTGTGCATTGCCAGGTTGTCGCGACATTCGGCAATGCGCTTTTCCGCATCCCGGGCTTCACGCGTGCCGGGATAGAGTTCCAGCAACTCCTGGAAGGCCTTGATGGCCGCCTTGGTATTGGTCTGATCCCGCTCCGGTTTGCGCATGCGTTCGAAATAGCACTCACCCACCTGAAACTTGGCATAGGCGGCATCCGGGGAATTGGGATAGAGGTTGACATACTCCTGATACTCACTGGCCGCCACCACCAGAGATGCGGCGTCCCCCTGCTTGAAATAAGCATCCGCGACGCCGACCTTGGCCCGACGCGCATAGATACTGTCCGGATGCAATTGCATCACTTCCTTAAACAACATGCGGGCTCGTTCCGGATTCTTGCGGATCAGTTCGCGCGCTTTTTCGTAGATCACCTTGGCGGACCCTCTTTCCGAGGGAGTCAATTCCAGCTTGGACTGGGATGATTTGCAGGCGCTCATACCAAACATCAGAATTATGGGCAGGATCCAGGCAATTCGTTTCATCAGGCATCTCCATTAAAAACACTGCATACTTGCTTAACCACGGCATGAATATCCCCGGCGTTGTACAAGGCGGTCCCCATCACCAGTATATCCGCACCGGCGGCACGGAGTTGAGCAGCCATGGACGGGTTGATTCCGCCGTCGACCTGAATACAGCATGTCAACCGTCTTTTGCGGATCTCGGATTTGAGATCTCGAATTCGGCCCAGGCTTTCAGGAATAAACGACTGGCCGCCATATCCAGGAAACACGCTCATGACCAGTACGTAATCGAGTAAGGGCAACCAGGGAAAAACTTTCTCTACCGGTGTATCCGGATTGATCACCAGCCCCGGCCCGGCACCGGCGGCGCGGATTTCTCTTAACAATCCAGAGGGATCCGGAACAACTTCCAGGTGGATGGATATCCAGTCACTGCCCGCTTCCAAAAAGCGTGGAACCCAGCGCTGGGGATTGGACACCATCAGATGGGAATCAAAACGGAAATCAAAGCGGCTGCGGATGGCAGCGATGGTGGCGGGACCGAAAGAGATGTTGTCCACGAAATGGCCGTCCATGACATCCAGGTGAATCCAGTCGATCCCGGCTTTCGAGAAAACATCCAGGCGCTCGGCGAGCTCAAAATAGCGGGTGGAAAGGATCGATGGGAATAACGGGTTCATTGACTCACCTGGATACCGATCAAGTTACGCCGACTGATGCGGTATCCCGGAGCGGGGAACTGTTTGATCACCACGCCGGGACGCAAACCTGGATAGGGAACTTCCGTTATGTTGTTGATCTTGAGGCCGTTGTTCTCAAAAAAAGCCAGCACCCGGGGGGCATTTTTTCCAATCAAGTCCGGCATGATAAAGGCGATATCCGCCGCGCCCTTGCTGACCAACAGGTCCACTGAGGTGCCAGCGGGCACTTTCGCCCCCGCGGGTACGGACTGGCTGATCACCAGATCCACCGGTGCGGTGGGCGAGTCGATATATGAGATCAGGCGGCGTTTCAAATCCGACTTCTCGAGCAAGTCGTCCACGGTTTTCAGGTCATGGCCCGTCAGATCGGGTACGAGTACTTCCACCAGTTCAGAGGTCACGAATACCTTGACAAAAGAGCCTTCTTTTACTTTCACTCCGGGAGACGGGAATTGATCAATCACGGTTTCAGGCGCATAGTGACGATCAAAATTTCCGGCAATGCACTTTAGTTTCACGCCGCTCTGTTTTGCCTTCGCGCGTGCCTGGGTCAAAGTGTTTCCTTTGAAATCCGGGGCCTGAACCTCTTCTCCCTTGATCAGCATACTCATGGTCAAAAAAACCGCGGCGGCGAATATCAAAAGGTAGGAAACGGCATACGCCGCCACTTTGAGAACCGCCAACAACTTGCTTTTCATCCCATTATCACTCTATCATACCCCCGGTGGGAATGCAACCGGATCGCCAGTACTATCGGCACCCGCCGGTTGTCACGAGAAGCGTTTTAGAGTATATTGCCAAATACAGGTGCGGACCGTTCCGCCACCGGTGATTCCCATGATCAAGCGATTCTTTGAGCTACAGGAAAAAATCCTCGGCTACTACGAGGATGCCAATCTGGAATTGCTCAAAAAAGCCTATTCGTTTGCAGCCAACGCCCACATGAACCAGATGCGGGCCACCAACGAACCCTATATCATCCATCCCCTGGCCGTAGCTGCGACTTTGGCGGACATGCACCTGGACGAAATTTCCATAGCCGCCGGGCTGTTGCACGACATCGTGGAAGACACGGAATACAACATTGAAGAGATCCGTCACCAATTCGGCCAGGAGGTCAGCGATATTGTCTGGGGCGTAACCAAAATATCAAAAATATCGGAAATCGATAAAGAGGACGCCCAGGCTGAGACCCTGAAAAAAATGATCGTGGCCATGACCCAGGATGTCCGGGTCATCCTGATCAAACTCGCTGATCGCCTGCACAATATCCGTACCCTGGACGTGCTGCCGCCGGAAAAACAGCAGCGCATCGCCCGCGAAACCCTGGACATCTATGCCCCCATCGCCTATCGCCTGGGCATGGGAAAGATCAAGGACGAACTGGAAAACGTCTCGTTTCGATATGCTTTCCCCGATGATTACCAGCGCATTCACGAGCAAGTGGAACAAAAACGCGTGGCTGCCATTGCCCGTCTGAGCAGCGTGCGCGATGACATTCAGCGCATGCTGAAACGATTGGCAATCAACGGAGATATCGAATACCGCATCAAACGCGAAGTATCCATCTATCGCAAACTGGTTCGCCAGGATATCAGTATCGATCGTGTATACGACCTGGTGGCCCTGCGGGTGATTACCGCTTCGGTAGAAAACTGTTACGCGCTCATGGGGGAGATTCATCAGGCATGGCAACACATCCCGGGCCGCTGGCGGGATTTCATCACCAACCCCAAACCCAACGGATACCAATCGATCCACACCACCGTCCTCACTCCGGATGGTTTCAAATTTGAAATCCAGATCCGCACCCGTGAAATGCATAAAGTGGCGGATGAAGGCATTGCCGCCCATTGGAAATACAAGCAGGGAATTGCCTTCCTGGACAGCGATCAACGTTTGCAATGGTTCAGGGACATGATTGAAAACCACCGCCACAACCCCGATCCCCGCGAATTCATCACCCTGATCAAAAAAGATTTGAAACCCAATGAAATTTACGTATTTACACCCAAAGGCAAAGTAATCAACCTGCCCGCCGGCGCCACCGCAGTGGACTTCGCCTATGCCATCCACACGGAAATCGGCCACCGTTGCCGCGGCGCCATTGTCAACGAACACCTGGTGCCGTTGCGGACGGAGTTGCGCTCCGGAGACGTGGTCGAGATTCTCACGGGCAACGCCGCGTCCCCCAGTGTGGACTGGCTGAAATTCGTGGTCAGCAATCGTGCCCGGCGCAAGATTGCCGCCTTTGTACAGAAACGGGAACTCGGCGTTTTCGAAGAGAAGGGCCGCAAAATCTGGGCCCGATCCCTGCGCGAATACCGGCGAAAACACAAGTTGAAGCTATCCGAAAGCGAAATACGGGAAAGAATCGCACGCTTGAACTACCCCGATCCGGAGAGCCTGTACCGCGACCTGGGCTCGGGGCGACGCGTACTGGACCAGAGAGCCCTGCGCGCAATATTTCCGGAGCTCAGAACCAAGCCGCCGGAAGCAGCCGTACAGAAAAAGGTGCCACAGTCCTCGCCAGCCTATCGCCTTGTCAACGTGGAAGGCTTCCAGAATATCGAGATATCTTTCGCACGTTGCTGCCGGCCCATCAAGGGTGAGGACATTCTGGGGTACATGACCCAGAAACGTGGGCTGGTGGTTCATCGCCGTGATTGTCCCAATCTCAGGAACACAATCCCGGAGCGTTTAAAGCAGGTAGACTGGAATGAAAACCGTGAACACTGGTACCCGGTGAGATATGACCTGCTGGTACAAAACAAACCTGGGTTGTTGAGCTCCATCTCCCAGATTACCGCCCAGGCGAACAGCAACATCGGGCGCCTGGAGTCAGAGACATTAAGCCAGGGGTTGAGTCGTATCCGCATTACTTTTGAAGTCAGGGACATTGACCAATTGAGAAAGATTGCCAAAAAATTTCAAAAAACCCGCGGCGTCTTTTCCGTAACCCGCAAACGACCTGCAGAAAAATAGGGGTCTGTTGGGTTTTGTGTGAATTGCAAAGCTAGCCCGTATTTCTCACAACGATCTGCTGCAATGGCGGATATGGCCGTGGAGATAATTACCCTCACGCCCTCTCAGCAATCATAAATGTGGACTTACCCACTCTGAATGGAAGAGAACCAAAGATTAAATCGTTGGCATATCACTCTCTTCTATAGGTAATCCAGCAATTTCTGAATTTTTGAGATATTTGATTTGTATATCATATTTATTCTTGAAAATATTCAAAGGGAGGAGATATGACTTTGCAAAAATTTTCACTACGTATGCTGGTTCTATGCCTTGGTTTGTGTTCTCTTATGGGCGTTGCCTCGGCCGACGTGAAACCGGATTTTTCGATAGAGGCCTTTATTTACAATGCCGGCGGTGATATTTTCACCGTCCGTGTTCGCAACAACAATCCCGGCGCTCAATACGAAGGCAACGTAACTTTCGGCATCTGGTTAAACAACACCCTGGTGACATCAAGCCGCACCAAATACCTCTATTTTAATGACAATGACGCCTTTGACGTCATGCTCTTTCAAAGCACGGAATTTATCAACCAAGTCAATCTGAGCGGAAACGTCTCGGTTAAGGTCAAGGTCGATTACCACAACAATGTCCTGGAAACCAACGAGAACAACAACACCAAGACCCAGACTTTCATTTTCAACCCCACCGCCACCGCGGTTGCCGACCTGGCAGTGACTTCCATTTACAAAGTAGGTGCAGACCAGGTCAAGTACACCGTAAAAAACGCTCACTCCCAGAATCCTTTCAGTGGCATGATGAAGATCAATTGGTCCGTTAATGAAGGCGCGGGTCATTTTTGGATGACCTCGCTTTCCAACTTGCAGCCAGGACACAGCAAAGACTTTGCCATTCCCTACACCCTCCAGCCCGGTCGCAACGGCATCCAGATCAAAGTGGACCCCGGCAACCAGATCGCTGAAACCAACGAGAGCAACAACTCCAAGCTGGTCTATCTCTATCCTTCAATCGCCGAAATCGAACTGATGAAGTACGCCCGCCTGGGCTATCAATCCAGTAAACGCATTATCAACCAGAACACCAATCCCGCTTTAATCACTCCCGATACCATCGGGCCGGTAACCAGCGCCGTTAACCGCAAGATGCATATCGAGGTCAGACTGCGGGGATTGGGAAGCGAAAACGTAAACTCCTATGTCATCACGGTGTTTTGCTATGTGCCCGCATCCACACTCAGAACCTATATGCCTGTTGGTTTCTCAAACGGGCCCGTCAACGGGGAAATCAAAAAACAGGACATCACCATCTGGGTACCCAAATCAGCTGCCAGCGGCAACCAGAGCGGCAAATTGAAAATCGAACTAAAATACCTTGGGAAAACCAAAAACTGGGAATTTCCCATCCAGTTCAGCGGCTTTTAACCCCGACTGAAAATAGGTAACAGCAGCATGAGGTGCGGGCTATATTCCCTCACCCACGAGTGATTCACCCCTGAATGCGTCGCTTTCAGTCTTTTTTTTCTGCTATAATGGCAATTTTTCGGAGCCATCGAATGCGACGTGAAAATGGCCGAGGCGCCTGGCAATCCTGTTGTAACCTGGCCGGCTTGACCGTTCTACTGCTGACCCTGATCTTTGGCAAAGCCGGCTTGCCCCTGATCCTGTTGATTTTTGCAGTTTTGATAGCAATGGAACACCTGTTCCGTTTCAGATGCACCGCAAAAATCACTTTGTACTGGTTTTTTTTGTTTTCACCCCTGCTGCTGATTCAATATGCGTCCATTCCCGATTTCAGATTGCGGATCATCACCTTTGTCATGTTGGCATACATTGTCGGCTACAGTGCCCAGGGGGGGAACAGAAAATTCGCGGGTTTCCTTGACCGCGCCGGTCCGGGGAAAATCTACCTTGTGGCCCTGCTGATTTTCGCTCTGGCCGCCTGCCTGTTGTATGTAAACGGAGTGCACTTGTCGGGCGATGAACCGCATTATCTGATGATCACCCAGAGTCTGGTAAAAGACCGGGATTTTGATCTGAAAAACAATGTAGAACAGAAAACATATTTTCAATTCCTGCCTGTGGAGATGCCGCCCCACCTCAAGCAACGGCAAGACCGATACCTCTCTTTTCACATGCCGGGACTGTCCCTGCTTCTGGTACCGTTCTACCTGCTGTTTGACCTGCTGGGCGGACTTGTACCTTCGCCACTCTTTTTTCGCCTGACAGCTGCCGTAATGAGCGCATTCTCTGCTTTGGCCCTTTTTTATTTTCTGAAACTGCAGTTTCCCGAGCGAAAGATCGGCGCGTATTGGCTGTTTTTCGTGATTACCTTTCCACTGCTGTTTCATGCGGTTCACCTGTATCCGGAGATCCCTGCGGCCGGTTTGTTAATCGGGGCTTACCTCCTGGTTTTTGGCCCCAGAAAGCGGTATCTGGCAGCCGGATTGTGCCTGGCCATGATTCTGTGGCTGCATGTCAAGTATTACCCTGCCGTGTTGGTCTTTGGTCTGATTGTAGTGGTCCGTCTTTTGCGAAATCGGGATTTGAAACGACTTTTCCGCTTCTGCGTTTTGCCAGTCGCCTCGCTATTGCTTTTATTGCTATATTCTAAAACCCTTTACGGCACATTTTCTCCCGGCGGAATTTTCCCTGCGGCAAATTATTTTGCCATACCCCACGAATTTCGCCTGCGGGCATTGGTGGGGTATTTTTTTGATCAGCGGGATGGCTTGCTTTTTTACGCCCCCCTGTTCTTTCTGACATTTTTCAGCTTCAGGAAACGCATCCGCCATCAGGGGGTTCTGCTGGGGGTGGCCCTGTCTTATCTTTTGGCCCATGCATTTACCACAGTCCGCGGGGCCCACGCGCCGGCGGGGCGGCCGCTGATATTCGTCATCTGGGTGTTGATCGCCCTGGTTTTGAACACATGGTTTTACCGGCGGGAACAGGGAGGCGGTTATATGGCCCGGTTCCTGGCAGGCTTTTCACTGTTTGTCCTGATCCGGCTGCTGCTCTTTCCCCAGTTCGTATATCAGCCGGTTTACGCCCACTCCTCGCAGCCATCGTCTTCTCTGCTGACTTTCCTGGGCAGTGATTCCCTGGATCTTTCCCGCCTCTTTCCTTCATATTTAAACGTCGAAAAACCGCTACGGCCAGCCAATTTCGCTTGGCTGATTTTGGTGACCCTACCCATTCTTATCTATTATCTGGCACCGCCGAGAATGCACCCTTCCCGAAACAGGCAGCGTGCAGCTTCCTTTTTTGTGTTTTTATTTCTGGTGGGTTTGTTTTGCCTGTTGCCGCGCGTCCACCTGGGGAAACACTATCTGGATAAAGATAAGGGAATCGCTTTTTTCAATAACTCCCGGGATTTGACTTACATGCCGGAACATGATGTATACAGAGCCAGAATCGGCAACCGATATCACTTGTACCTCTCTTTTGTTCGTTCTGCGCGGCTCACGTTTCAAGTGATTAACCACGCTGATGCCGACATGATGGTTCGAAACAAAACAAAATTGTTGTTTCATTCGGGCAAGGAACACACCAGTAAAAAGCAAATCAATGCGGAAAAACTGATTCCCATCTATCTAAACAAACGCAAATTGTATCCGCTTGAAATAAAGGCCTTGGGCAAATCCAGCCATTTTTTCCTCTTTTTCCGCATCGAGGAAACGCCCTGATCGCTCATGTGCCTACTTTTTCAAACCAGAAACACCTCTTCCGCTGGATCGGCAATCACCGCGGTCAACCCGGCTCAGAATCTTTGGGCGCCGGCCCCCCGGACCGCGCCAAAGAGTTTCAACGTGTCTTTCCAGGGATATCGATTCATAAACATGCTGACACTTGAACGCAGCTTTCCCTGCTTGTTGAGCCCCAAGGCCTCACGCCACAGGTTGGCCTGCGAATCAGGATTGAAATCCTCCTGTTCGCTGTAGCCGGCAGTGAGAAAACCCTCCAGGTATTTCAGATTGAGGGGAAGCGCGGTTGGAATCGCACGGCGGTTGCCCTTCACCGCGGCAAAAGTCAGGTCGCCGAACTGCTCGACCATGATGTTGAGCCTGGTGTTGCTGGCCGGACTGTACTCGATATCAGCCTTCTTGTTGGCAAAAAAGATGTTGTCTTCGATACGCAGCCATTCCCCGGGATTGAACCGGGTATGATCGATGCCGGCCAGGATGCTGCCACCGATGATGTTGTGATGAATGGCATAGGAGCATTTGGTCATGACGCGGATGCCATAGCCCATGTCCCGCATGTCCTTGAGCCGGCTCCAGGTAAACAAAATCGTGTTGTACGCGATTTCGACATTACCGCAGCTGACGCTTTTTCCCGGACCGCCTCTGGAGGCGCACGTGCCGTAGATTTCTACCGCCGCCATGCGATTGCCGACAAACACGTTGTTGAGGATGCGAAACGTTCCGCCGCGGACTCCACCCTGAATGGCAAAGCCGGCGCCGTTCACAAAAACACAGTTCCGGATGATCAGGTCACCCCCCTGGGCTGAGCTGGCGACCTGGATGATGGGTTCCTCAACCGTACTGTTGCCGGTTCTGGGACGTTCCGTGGAACGCAGCATGCGCCCGGTTTCCACGCCCTCCACCAGGCCCTCATTCACGCTGTAGGCGTTGCGCATTCCCATGTTGAAAACAATACCGTCGATTTGCGTACCGTCAATGGTCCGAGTGAACTTGAGCATGGCTTTCCTGGCCTTGCCCCCGGCGGCGTTGTCGGGCTGAAACAGTGTCGGCGTCGCGATAACGGAACGTTTCTCAAACGCTTCATCGTAACTGCCGATCAACTGGAGCGGCTTGTCGCTTTCCAGGTAACCGATGCCGAACGTTCCCTGGTAATGTCCTCCGGATATGCGGATGGCTTCCCCGGGCTTGACCAGCGTGATAGCCCGGTCGATCTCTTTGACCGGGTTTTCGCGGCTGCCGTCATTCTGATTGCTTCCCCTTGAGACTGAGACATAGATATCCGCATTAAGAGATCCCATGCAGATAATCAGAAACATCGCCAAAACAGCGGTAACCAGCTTGATTTTCATTTTCACCTCTTGATCAGCCAGGAAAATACGACAACCAAAACCCAAAAGCAAGCCCTTATTTTTCAGCTTGCCGGCTACGCGCGAAATCGTGTTGGGAAACCAAATGCATGCCGGGAACGGCTTCAATCGCTGGCGTGGTGGAGCCGCATTCCGCGGTTGGCCAACCAAGCCGATAACACCAGGTACAGCATCGCAGCATTGCATATATGCCACAAAAAGTGGACGCCCAAGGGACAACGGGGACACACGGCGTTGTCGAGCGTGCGGAAAATCAGCGAGGCCAGGAACAATCCCGCCGCAACAGCCATCATAAAGCGCTTTTTTTTGCGGGTCAAGGCGTGATAAATTCCCAATGCCAAAAGAACCAGCAGAGATGGGACGTAACCCAGGGAACCGTTCAGGGTGTAAGAGAAACCGCCGACAAAAACCGAAGCCATGAAATACGCCAGCAGAATACCGGTCGTGGCGGAAAAATTAAGGCCGATCACTTCGCGGCTGTACAGCCAGACAAAAGTCAATTGGAAGAGCAGGATGGGCACAACGTCCGCCAGCTCCGCCCAGCGGGTGGCGAAGGTGTGAAACAGAAAGCTGCCGATACCGATGGCACACAACAACCCCACCAATAGCCCCGCCGCAGGCGATACGGCACGCAGTTGCCTGGCGCGGTACCAGGCCAGCCACGCGGCCAATAGAAAAAAGACGTTGGTCAACGCGTTTACCGGCTCCGCCCAGAAACCGGGACCCAACCGCTCGCAATAAAGATCAATCGGCGTAAACATCAACCTTCTTCTCCTTATTCGTGATCTCCGGGTTTATACCTCAAACCGCCCATCACTTCCAGCCCGACAGCCACGATTCAGGAAGAATCTTGACAATTACGGCGGCGGGTGTGGAGCAACCTGTCCCTTTGGGAGTAGACGCAGCCACAATAGTTCTGGTGTTGAATGCCAAGCTCTCGGGCCAGCCTGTTGGCGTGATTCCAACCGTCTTTGCTCTTGAAGTTTTCCGGCAGGAAAGCAATGCCGAATTCCCTGGAGAGGGCCTCGCCCTCGGTGTTGATCTGTCGGGTCACTTTGTAGGGGCTGATGGAAAGGGTGGAAGCCACGATTGAAAACTCTTTTTCCCTTGCCCTCTCGAAGGTGCGCCTCAGGCGCTGGCGAAAGCAGCTGCCGCAACGTTTCCCCCTTTCAGGCTCATTGCGAAATGGAAACATCTCTCTCACCCAGGCTTTCATATCCCACTCGCCCTCCAGCAGCGGCCAGTCTTCGCTTCGCGCCAGGAGGCGAACCTCTTCCAGGCGGAAAATGTATTCCTTTTCAGGGTGAACGTTGGGGTTAAAGAAAAACCCGGTGACATCGTATTGGTTCCGCAGTTTTCGCACCACCCAGGCGGCGCAGGGACCGCAACAGACATGCAGCAACAGGCGCGGACGGATCATCAGCGCTCCGCTACCCCGATCTTTCCGGACCGCTGCAGCTCGTACATGAGGATACAGGCGCTCACACCGGCGTTAAGCGAATCCACAAGGCCGGACTGGGGAATGTGCACAACCGGGTGCTGAAAGAACCAGCGGTGGTCGATACCGCGGCCTTCATGGCCCACCACCACCAGGCAGGGAATGCGCATTTCCCCCGGCGATAGTCCCCTTTCAGCCGGAGGCGCGGCCGCGGTCAGGTACACGTTGAAATGGCTGGCTTGCTTCAAAGAGAAAAGCTCATCCAAACCCGGAAGTATTTGGAATGGCACGTCCAGAAGAGAAGTCTGGGCGGCACGCATAAAGCGCGGGTTCCAGGGACGCACCGTGTCACCCGCCAACACCATGCCATCCAGACCGAAAGCGGCGGCGCAACGAAACGCGGTTCCGGCATTGGCCGGATCCTGAACCCGGTCAAGCACCACTACCACTTCCGCCCTCTCCAGGTTCAAGCCGGGCTTTGGCGGCGGTATCACCGCGATCAGGTCCGGGGCGTCGCGCAGGCGTGAAAGTCGGTCCAGTACCGGCCGGTCTGTCAGCCAAATATTTTCCGCCGCCGCGTTGAGCGCCAATTGCCTGTGGCGATGATGCGCCACCAGCAGGCGTAGTGGTTCCCTCCTTGCCAGCAGGTCGCGCACGAGCCTGTCTCCTTCGTACACGTACAGTCCGTCCAGTTCAGCCGCCAGAGCGCGTACACGGGGATTCGATCTTGAGGCAATCTCATGAATCATGGCGTATCTCCCGAACCATCCGGATCGGCCAGCACCACCCGGACCCTCACGAGGTCTTCGAGGCGTTGCTTTTGCGGATCCAGACTGCGGTAAATCCGGGCAAAACGAGCGGCGCCATCACCCCGGGAGCCAACCTGGACCTCGACTAGATCGGCGCCTAAAGTTACCTGGTCTCCGGCCTCAAGCAGGGGCTCAACCAGGGCAACCGCGTTGCCCGGGTCATCCACAAAGATCCGGTACACCATCGCTTCCAGGCTGCGGCTCAGCCCCCTGCTAGCCGCGGGCGGAACCTGGGCCCGTATCCAGGGAAAATGGCTGTCCCACAACAATTTATCCAATATGGTTTCAGCGCTCCAGCACGCATCCAGAAAGACTTCAACCACCTCTTCCAGTCCGGTGGCCAATACCGGCAATGGGGGCAAGGCAACCATCTTCATGCGCGGATGAAACCCGGATGTACTGCGGAAACGCATGCCCGTGCGCCGGATCAACCGCTCCATGAGTTGGTTCAGGGTCAACTGAGACAGATAGCGGTATTTCTCCTGTTTGGCGTAGAACAGCCGCACCGGGCGAAACACCGGCTGCGGCAAACTCTCCGGTTCAGGAACGGCGGCGGTGCAGGAATCCTGCCGATACGCGGGCATGGGATGGTAACAGCCTCGACAGTCCGCGCAATCCCGTTCCCGGCAGGAAGGCGAAGGCTCAGCGACCATGGCCCGCCGGTATTCGGCAAGCAGGTGCTCCGGCCGGAAATCCACCTGGATGTGCTCCCATGGCAACGGCTGCGATACGGGGATATCCTCCAGGAAAATCTCCAGGCCGAGGTCCCGGATATGCCGCTCCCAGGTTGCGGCATTGAAATGACCCGCCCAGGCCGAATAGCGCTCACCGTCCCGGTATACTCTGAGCAGCAGTTCGCCCACCCGCGCATCCCCCCGAGACAGAATGGTTTCAACCTCACCCAGGCGTGGATCGGAAAAGTCCATCACCAGGTTTCGATACCGCTTCAAGCGTTGCTTCAGGCGTTGAATGCGTTGCAGGAGTACATGGGCCGATTCCCGGCGCGTCCATTGCAATGGGGTATGGGGTTTGGGAACAAAGGCGGAAAAAGATACGTGCAGGCGCACGTGGCGACCGCGGCAACGCTGCAGGATCGCTTCCACAAGGTCGGCCGCGGCATCTATGTCGGCTTCCGTCTCGGTGGGCAGACCGATCATGAAGTAGAGCTTGAGTTTCCGCCATCCCAGGTCCAGGGCCGAATCCACCGCGGCCATGATTTCCGCATCCGTAACGCTCTTGTTGATCACCCCGCGCAGCCGCTCCGATCCCGCTTCCGGAACGATCGTGATGCCGGTCCGGCGATAAGAGGCAATGGTCTGGAGCAATTCGCGGGAGAGGGTGGCCGGGCGCAGGGAAGGGACCGACATGAAAACCCCTTCCGGTACATGATTAACAATGTTGCGCAACAGGCTCTGCAGGTCGGCATAATCCCCCGCACTGAGAGAAGAGAGCGAAAAGGCCTCAAAGCCCGTACAACGCAGTGAGGAAGACAAATATTTCGCCAGCGTGGGAATCGCACGCTGGCGCCAGGGTGCGTAATAGGATCGGGCCTGGCAGAAACGGCAGGCCTGGGGACATCCGCGGGCGATCTCCACCTCCAGGCGGTCAAACACGGTGCGGCCCAGGGGAACAATCATCTTTTCTTCCGCCACCACCTCATCCAGGTTTTTCAAACAGCGTCGGGTGATTCCCCCATCTGAAGAAGCGGGAAGCATGAACCGTCCTTGTAACGTGGTTTCGGTCCGGGACGGCACGTATACGCCCGGAATCCGGCTCAGTCGTGCCAACAACGCGCTTTTCTTTTCGCCCGGACGGCGGGATTCCCGGAGTACATCCGTGATTTCAGGGAACAGGATTTCCCCGTCACCAACCGCAAAAATGTCTACAAATTCCCTCAGGGGCTCGGGATTAACCACTGAAATCCCGCCTGCCACGATCAAAGGATGGTGGCTGTCGCGATCACGGCTCTTTAGCGGCAAACGGGCGAGATCCAGCACGTGCAGCACCCCGGAAAAAGAAAATTCCGTCAACAGAGAAAACCCCACCACGTCAAAGTCCATCAGGTTGCGTTGTTGCTCAATTGAGAACAGGGGAATGTCCATCTCACCAAAAAGATGGGCGGATTCGGGTTCCGGCAGAAAGCAACGGGCCGCCACTACACCGTTGCGGGCATTCAGCAAGTGATAAAGAATTTTTATCCCCTGGTGACTCATGCCGATTTCATACGTATCCGGAAACACCAAACATATGTTGATATCGCCGGGAACAGGCTGCTTGCAAACCGCGTTGATCTCGAGTCCCATCCATGCCTGGGGGTTGCGCAGCCGGCGCAGAAGCAGTTGCCGGCGGTCAGCGTTCATGGAGATAGGGATTGATCTTCATACGAAATATCAGGGCCTCTCCGATCATGAACGAAAGCAGTGAAGAACCTCCATAAGAAACAAAAGGCAAAGGGATTCCCAGAACGGGAAAATAGCCGATGGCCATGAGTACGTTCACCAGGAATTGGAACAGGATCAGCCCGGTGAACAGGTAAACGAAATAGAACTGGGCATCTCCCGTGCCGCGATAACGCAACTGCCGGGTAAAGAAGAGAAAATACAAGAGCAACAGCAGGCTGATACCGAGAAAACCGAATTCCTCTCCCAATACAGACACAATGAAATCCGTATGGCGCGTGGGCAGGAACTCAAACTGGGACTGGGAGCCGCGCATGAAACCTTTGCCCGCCAATCCCCCGGAACCCACGGCAATGCGGGACTGAATGATCTGGTATCCACTGGACTGGCTGAATTTTTCCGGGTTCAGGAAAGAGATCACCCGGCTTTTCTGGTAGGGTTTGAGAACGGTGTGCCACACCATCACGGATCCGACGGAAATCAAGAGAATCAGTGTCAGAATCACATGCAAGCGTACCCGTTTGAGGATCAGGGCTCCGAGCAGAAGCGAGCAAAGCATAAAGGCCACTCCCATGTCCGGTTGCAACACGATGAGGACCACCGGCAAACCCAACATGGCCCCCAAGCGCAGGAACTCGCGATATCCGATCTCTTGAATCCGCGCCAGGTACCGTGCCATGATCAGGGCGAGGGGGATCTTGACGAATTCAGAAACCTGGATCGAGATGACGCCCAGGGGCAGCCAACTCCGAGTGCCCGCCACCACTCGTCCAGCCAGGAGCTGAATGATCAGCAAAACCATTAAAACCACGTAGGCGGGCAGGGCCAGGCGGAAAACCGTATCCGTTTTGGTGCGCATCACCATGAATCCCCCCGCCAGGGCCACCACGAGAAAAACGGCCTGGCGCAGGTGGTATGCCGTCGATGCCGAGCTGGAAGCACTGGCAATCAGCAGAATCCCTACCAGGCAGATCAGCAGCAACACAATCGCTGTAGTCTTATCGAAAAAACGCAATAAATCACTCATGCTTCAACAACCTGCGATAAACGCGCGCCGCCAGCGGCGCCGCGATTTCCCCGGCTTCTCCCCCATGTTCCACCAGGACAATGACTGCATAGCGCGGATCCGTTCGGGGCGCGAAAGAAGCAAACCAGGCATGGGGTCGAAACCGCTTCTGCTTGACCAGTTCATTGTAGCGGGGATTGTCTTTGCTGATTATCTGCTGAGTTCCCGTTTTTCCGCAAATGTCGAGACCCGGGACTCGGGCGGCTCTGCCGGTACCCTCTTCATTCACCGCGCAAAACATCCCCCTGATTACATTCTCAAAATATTCGGGCCGGATCGGAAGTTTGCGGAAGCGGGGTTCATAGCGGTACAACTCCTGGTCGCGACGCTCAATCCGGTCCAGCAAATGGAGCTGGGGACACCTCCCCCGCAGGGCGATTGTGCTGACCATCTGCAACACCTGCACCGGTGTTACCGTAACCCACCCTCCGCCGATGGCAACGGATATGGTTTCTCCGGGATACCAGGGGCTGCCCAGTTGACGGGTTTTCCAAAACCGCGTGGGCATGATACCGCTGATTTCGCCGGGAAGATCGATTCCGGTCTGATCGCCCAGCCCCATGGCTTTGGCATACTCGGCAATAACATCGATATCCATGCGTTTGCCGAGTTCGTAGAAATAGATGTTGCATGAACCCCGCAACGCCTCGGTAAGTGCAACTCGTCCATGCCCCCAGGAACGCCAGCAACGGAAATCACGATCATAGATACGCACGGTTCCGCTGCAATTGACTGTGGTCCTCGGTGTAATTAGTCCTTCCTCGAGCCCGGCCAGGGCCATGACCAGCTTAAACACGGATCCCGGAGAGTAACGACCGCGAATAAAGCGGTCCTGCAAAGGGTGAAGCGGATCATTCAAAAGTGATTCCCAGTTGGCCGGTTCCAGGATCCCCGTGAATGTTCCGGGGTCAAAGTCGGGGTGGCTCACCAGGGCCAGAATTCCGCCTGTCTCAAGGTCCGCCACGGCCAAAGCGCCCGTATGATTTTGGAATTCGCTTTCCACGAATTGTTGCAAGGGAAGATCAAGGGTCAACGAAATATTATCGCCGGGAACAGGTTCCTCTTCCTCTGCAATCCTGCGCACAATCCCCAGGTTGTCCCGTATGACCAGACGCGCGCCTTTGGTGCCTTTCAGTACAGGCTCATATTGCTTCTCCAAGCCACTCTTGCCGATCACATCACCCGCGTGATAGCCCTGACGGGTTTTTTCTTTTAATTCCGCTTCCGTAATTCCGGATACATATCCCAGCACATGAGCGGCGGTATTGCCCAGGGGATAATCCCGGCAGGGTTCCACGGATAGTTCAAATTCCGGCAGGGTGTCGGAACGGCTTTGCACAATCACCACTTGACGAAGATTCAGGTTGCGGCGGATGGGGACTGGAAAAGCCGCGGGATAACCACGATGGGCCTCCAGGCGTTTCTGAATCGCCGCCGGAGGTAAACCGGTCACTTGCGCAGCAAAGCGGATGCTGGCATCCAGGTTGTGGCTGTTTTCACGCACCAGAAACAGATTAAAATCCAGGCGGTTCCCCGCCAGAAGGCGATTATGACGATCACGGATCAAGCCACGGAGTGCCGGAGTGCGGATTTGGCGATAAATGTTCTGGCGGGCAAGTTCTCCATAACGGTCGTGTTGGATCACCTGGATATTCCAGAACACAAACAAGAGTCCGGAAAACAGAATCACCAGTCCGGCGGTGGCAATATGGTAAAAGCGCTCCATGTCCCGGCCGCTGAGTTGACGCTGGTCAATGTACATTCAACTCCCTTTTTACCATGGGTACGCTCAGGATCAGCACCCCCAACAATGCGGTCAGCAGCGGCTGGTAAAAAATCAACCCGGGCTCCACGGGAAAAGCGTAAATCCATTGCAGGAGCAAGCCGGCCACCAGGTTCGAAATAGCAAGCGAAAATGAAATCAGAAAAAACACAAAGTGCATGCGCGTCAAATCCAGAAACCGCGACACACGATTCACCAGGTAAGCAGAGAGTACCCGTGAGAAGCCGAACAAACCCACCATGCCCACGGAAAAAAAATCCGTCATCCAGCCCAGCAGGGTGGCCGTTACAATCGTGCGCACGGGTCCGGCGGTGACGGCCACATACACCAGAATGAGATACAGCAAGTCCGGGGTTGCAATCAAAACATGACGGTAACGATCCAGGGTAATCTGGGTCAGAAAAAGCAGGACGAATAAAACCGCTTTAATCTTGCGTTGCATGGGGAATGATTAATAATTTTTTTAGCGGCCGGGTCACGAAATACGGTTGCACCCGAACATGCTGCACCAATTGCGATTTTCGCACTTCAACAACCTCACCCAGGGGAAGACCGGAAGGATAGATGCCGTCGGTTCCCGAAGTCACGACTTCGTCTCCCACATGTACAGTGAGACTCTGCATCAAGTATTGGAAGTTGCACAATCGGCTGTTGTCACCGGTCACCAGTCCCTCCATGCGATCCCGTTCAATAGACGCCCCGACACCGCCTTGGGCACTGGTAATCAAGCGAACATGGGAAGCCAACAGGTGTACCGGGGCGATCACCCGGCCCACCAGATCGCCGTTTTCGTTGAGGACGATCATGCCGGAACGAACCCCCTGCATTGTGCCCCGGTCCACCAGGATGGTGTTAAAGGGGAAATTTGGATCCAGCAAAACCAGTTGAGCCGCCAGAAAACGCGGGGTTTCCCGGCGGGCCTGATCACGAAATCCAAGCACATCCAGACGTTGTCGCAGCCGGTAATTCTCATACTTCACTTTGGAGTGTGCTTTCTTTAGTTGCAAAAAACGCTGATACGTGTTGGTCACGAACACATAATGACGCAAGTTGCGGGAAACAAATGAGGAAACCTCCATGAAAGCCACTTCCACAGGGGTCACCACAAAGCCGACTACGCTCATCAACAAAGAGCGGTCGTTTTTCATGACAATCCGACTGGACATTAGCATCAGGTTCAAAAACAGGACCGCCACGAGAAAAACCACCGCCCGGTTTTCACCCTCTTCATGTTGCATGCGATTCCCTTTGCCCGGTCAGGGCTGATCCGCCTCGTCAGAACGTTTGACTGACTTTGCTCAGCAGGCCGATATTCTCCAGGATCTTGCCGGCACCCATCACCACCGCGGAGAGAGGATCATCCGCGATGAATACCGGGAGTTGCGTTTCCTCTTTCAAGCGTTTGTCCAGGTTGCGGAGCAAAGATCCGCCTCCAGACAAAATGATCCCCCGGTCGACAATGTCTGAAGACAGCTCCGGCGGGGTTTTTTCCAGGGTATTGCGCACGGCTTCCACGATGGTACGCACCACACTTTCCAGGGCTTCGCGGACTTCGTTGTCGTTGATGGTGATGGTCTTGGGTATACCATGGGAAATATCGCGCCCCTTGATCTCCATTTCCAGGCTTTCATCCAGGGGGTAGGCTGAGCCGATCTGGATCTTGATCTTTTCCGCGGTCCGCTCACCCAGCAGCAGATTGTATTTCTTTTTTATATAATTGATGATGGCCTCATCCATCTCATTGCTTGCCGTACGGATCGATTTTGATATTACGATTCCGGCCAGGGAAATAACCGCCACATCCGTGGTGCCGCCGCCGATATCCACGATCATGTTGCCCCCGGGTTCCGTTACGGGCAGATCCGCACCGATTGCCGAGGCCATGGCCTGTTCGATCAGAAAAACTTCACTCGCGCGGGCCCTGAGTGCTGCGTCCCGCACCGCACGGCGTTCCACCTGGGTGATTTCCGAGGGAATACCGATAACAATGCGTGGTTTCAGGAACTGGCTGCCTGTGCGGATTTTTTTAATGAAGTGTTCCAACATTTTTTCGGCGATTTCAAAATCCGCGATCACACCGTCCTTCATGGGACGGATGGCCACAATATGTTGAGGGGTTTTCCCCATCATGTCCTTGGCCATACTTCCCACGGCATGAATCTTGCCGGTGTTGCGATCAACAGCCACTATTGAGGGTTCCCGAGACACAATCCCCCGGCCCTTCACGTAAACAAGCGTATTGGCGGTCCCGAGATCGATGGCCAGGTCCGAACCGAAATAATTATAGAAGTTGGCAAAGATTCCCATGTGGATGACTCCTGAGGTTTGTCACAGCGGTTATGATGAGCAACGGTTTTGACACTATATACCCTCTTCAAATATCGTTACCTGCCGGGTTACCACGGTTTCGGTTTCCGAGGGCGAAACCAGGCGGAACTCAATGGTTTTCAAACCAATGGTCCGATATGTCATGGTATGGATGAATTTGCCGTCCATGTCGATTTTAACCGGTGCAGAATTGATAAACAGTTGAGAACTGCTTTCAGCCTCCCCCTTGATCAACACGATATTGCCGCCGACAGTCAAAGAAGTAATGGTAAGTTGGGGGGGACGGGTAACGCTTTTCCGGCCCAACAGAGACCCTTCCAATCGCACATGCCCCGTAGGAGTTGGAACGCCCTCCATTTTATTCTGCTGGGAAATTGCGGAAACATCCCAGAAAAAATCATCATATTCCTGGAATACCATTAACTCCACATTCAGCTGATTGCCTGGAATGAAACGTTCCATGAGGATCCCTTCTCGCAACATGGAAGGGAAAATGCGAAACACATAGCCGTCCGCGCCATCTACACGTTGCCAGGTGAAACGCACCACCGAATCATTGGGTTCCCGCAGCGGAATAACTGCCCTTCTGGGCTTGTAATTCTGCGGAGGCGGCAATAGATCGTCCATGCGGGAACGAGTCCCGCGGAAGCGGGTGAAGCGAGCGTGTTCAGGAACAGAAATCGTTTCGCCATCCACTTTCAAGCTGCCTTCACCCGAATATGCCCATAGCACAATCTCATCCAGAGAAACTTTGAGGCGGCCCCGCAGGGGCAACAGCAGAGACAAGGGTTTGTCGCCTGCCCCGACTTCCACCCGATCGTCACCGGAAGACAATGCCCAGTTGAAATCTCCATTGCGCAGCAACAGCCTGTTGTAAGGAAAACCGACTCGGATGGAGGATCCGGGAAGAGCCACAAACATGGCTCCGGAACAAAGAAATTCAAAAGCGGTCTGGGGGTCGGCAAACAACTCGAAATTCTGCGGCCAGTCCAGTGTGGATAAATCGGCTTCCCGAGTCATCTCCTTGTCGAAATAAACCTTCCCCCGCTGAGGGGCGATCCGTGTCAATTGAAAATGAGAAAACCCGGGCAAATCAACGGCTTTGGTTTCCCCGGTCTGGTTGAGCCACAACAGAGCACCGGCAGCCAGTACCAGCACAGCAACGACAAACCCGATGCGTATGGTCCTCATTTTTGTATAGTACCAAACTCCGGATTAAAAGGCAACGAATGGCTTGATATCAGCGAAGATTGCGCTTGCGGTACTTTGCCGGCGGATGATCACTGAAAAGCCGCCCCCAATTCCCCCTCAGGCAGCGCTCCCGGACACATCTTTCCAGGCGAAAGAGAAATTCTTGCCTCGCAATGGTCCGGGCGCCGAAACTCTGTAAGTGCGAGGTCTTTACCTGACAATCGATCATGCGAAATCCCATGATTTCCAACCAACGTACCAAGTGGATAAACCCGAAACGGGAAGCGTAGGCATAATCCGAAAACATGGACTCTCCGAAAAAGCAACTGCCCAGGGAAAGCCCGTAAATTCCGGCAACCAGCTTTTTCCCCTGCCACACTTCCATAGAGTGGGCATATCCCTCCTGGTGCAGACGGACGAAAGCCTGTTGAACTTTGGGAGTGATCCAGGTCCCGAAACCGTCGAGCCGTGGTTGAGCGCAACCGGCAATCACCCGCTCAAACGCTTGATCCATAGTCAACTCAAAGGGAGCCTTGCGCAGCACCCGGCTCATGCGGCGGGAGACGTGCAGTTCCCGGGGAAACAGTACCATCCGGGGATGGGGAGACCACCATAACGTGGGATCACCCTGGGAAAACCAGGGAAAAATCCCCTGAGAGTAGGCGGCGAGAATGCGCTGAACCGAGAGGTCTCCTCCCACAGCCAGTAGTCCACCGGGAGAGGCCAGGTGGGGTGGGGGGAATGAAATCTCTCTGTCCAGCCTGAATACAGGCATTCGCGATCTTACTCCCTGTTGGAGGGAAACCGAATGATGCGGACTTTCACATCATCGCCATCCAGTTCAGCCCGGGCGTGCCCGCCCCGGGCCAGTCGTCCGAACAGAGCTTCGTTCACAAAAAATGGTTTCAGCTTTTGATCGATAAGACGTGCCACTTCACGGGCACCGAACAATTGTGAATATCCATTCCGGGCCAGCCAGCGCACACAATCGCAGCTGACTTCCAAGTGGATGCGACGGCGGCGGAGCTGGCTGCGAAACTCATCAATGTTTTTGAGAACTATGCGCTCCACCACTTCCTGGCTCAAGCGTTCAAAAAGAACGGTCGCGTCCAGACGGTTACGGAACTCCGGAGAAAAATGAGAAGAAACCGCCTTTTGCACCGATTTCCCCGACATCATGCGGTCACCAAAGCCTATTTGCGTTCGATCCAGATTACGGGCACCGATATTGGATGTCATGATCAGCACGATATTGCGAAAATCCGCGGGCTTTCCCGCATTGTCCGTCAATGTAGCATGATCCATGATCTGCAGCAGGGTGTTGTAGATATCGGCATGGGCCTTTTCAATTTCATCCAACAACAGCACGGCGTGGGGTGAGCGGCGCACGGCATCTGTCAGCAACCCGCCCTCCTCGTATCCCACATAACCCGGCGGTGCGCCAATCAGGCGGGCCACCGTATGCTTTTCCTGGTATTCGCTCATATCAAAACGCAGCAGGGGGACCCCCAGGGCACCGGCCAAGCGCCGGGCCAGCTCGGTTTTTCCGACTCCCGTGGGCCCCACAAACAACATGGATGCAACGGGCTTCTCCGCTTCACGGAAACCGGCACGCGCTCGTTTCACCGCTTCCGCAACCGTATTCACCGCCTGATCCTGACCAAACACGGATCGGCGCAACGTCTCTTCCAGGAATTCAAGGCGACGGGTCTCGGTCGTGGAAACGGTACGCTCAGGAATACGGGCCATGGCGGCCACCACAGCCTCCACATCTCTGCGAAAAATCCGGGTACGCGGACGGGAGCGGTGAAAATTGCGCATGCGCACCCGGGCGCCGGCTTCGTCCATGACATCGATCGCCTTGTCAGGCAGCCTGCGATCGTTGATGTACTGTTGGGACAATTCCACTGCCGCTTCCAGAGAAGTCGTGGTGTAGGTTACACCGTGATGCTTCTGGTAGCGGTCTTTTAATCCCATCAGAATATCCACTGTTTCCGCGGCTGAAGGCTCAGGCACTTCAATCTTCTGGAAACGCCGCGAAAGGGCCCGATCTCTGTCAAAGTACTTGCGGTACTCCTCGTGTGTGGTGCAGCCGATGCAACGTAAGCGTCCGGTCATCAGGGCCGGTTTCAGCAGGTTGGCCGCATCCATGGATCCCCCGGAAACAGCCCCGGCGCCCACAAGGGTATGAACCTCATCTATAAAGAGCAGGGCGCCCTCAATCTCCACCAATTCCGCCAGGCATTTTTTGAAACGATCCTCGAAATCTCCCCTGTAGCGCGTCCCCGCAAGCATTCCGCCCATATCAAGGGAAAATATCCGGGCGTTTTTGAGCGGGCCGGGAACTTCACCCGCGGCAATGCGCAGTGCCAGTCCTTCGGTAACCGCTGTTTTTCCCACCCCGCTGTCCCCCACATGCAGGGGATTGTTTTTGCGCCTGCGGCACAACACCTGAAGGGTGCGCTCAATGATGTCTTCACGCCCGATTACAGGGTCCAACTTGCCGTCAGCCGCGTGCCGGGTTAAATCCACGGCGAACTGTTCCAGAAACCGCTCTCTTTTTCCGGGCGTTTCAGGGCGGCTGTCCGGGCCAACCTCGTTCTCCACCTCACCGCTTCGGGGTTCGGGTTCTGACTCGTTTTCTCCACCGGCAAGAAAAGTCAGCACAGCCAGGCGGGTGATCCCCTGACGTTGAAGAAAGAATACGGTGTAGGAATCTTCTTCCAGAAAAAACGCGGCGAAAACGTCGCCCAGCTCCAACTCCGATTTCTGGGCGGAAGCCACATGAAGGATAGCGTTTTCCATTACGTTCTGAAATCCTTCGGATTGACCGGGGTCGCCTTCCTGCAGGTGCGGTATGCCGGGTGAATCCAGAAAATCCTGCAAGGATCGCTGCAACCCGTCCACATCCCCGCCGGAACTTTCAATAATGGCCTTGCCTTCCTCAAAAAAAAGGGCCGCGTAAAGCACATGCTCCGGAGTCATGTATTCATGCCTCCGCGTGCGGGCTTCATTGAATGCAGCACTGAGGACTGCGGTCAGTGATTGACTGATTTTCATAGATGATCCATGGCAAATCAAAAACGGCTACACCGGCTCACAGGTACACCTCAAGGGAAACTGTTGTTTGCGGGCGCGGCGGCGGACTTCGCCGGCCTTGGTGCGGGCCACATCCAAAGTATAGACTCCGCAAACCCCATGCCCCTGACGATGCACATCCAGCATGACTCGCGTGGCTTCCGCCGCCGCTTTGTGAAATACTGAAATCAACACTTCCACCACAAAATCCATGGTGGTGTAATCATCATTGTGCAACAACACCCGATACATCCGCGGCGGACGCACATCTCGCAGGATTCGGGTTTTCGGCGAAGCGACCACCGGACCGGATATCGATCCCTCTTGAGACATGGAAATTTCTCTTTCGTGCAGCCGGCATCCAACGCCCTTTATGAGCAAATGCCGCCGATATTGCACCGGGTGAATTATATCACTGAGCGATTCCTGTGTCAAAAGAGCTCTCCTGTCAAAAAAGCTCTCCTTGACTTGTCACCTTGATTCTGACACCATGAATCCCCATGAAAGGATGGCGCGGCAGGATTCTAACCGTGGACCTTGACTCGGGAAAAACCGCTGCATTGACTCTCGCCGCACGCGATTATGCGAAACAAATCGGCGGCAGGGGCCTGGCGGGATCCCTCCTGTTTCCGGAAGTAACCCGCCACTGGCGCGACCCGCAACTACCCCTGATCTTTATGACCGGACCCCTGGTGGACACCCTGGCGCCGACTCCGGGGCGCATGACCGTCATGTCACGCTCCCCTTTGACCGGAACCATTTGCGACGCTTCAGTAGGCGGCGGTTTCGGCGTCCAGCTCAAGCGGGCCGGCTGGGACGGCATCCTGGTTACCGGGTGGTCGCCCAGGCTGTGCGCGATTGAAATCCATAATGACAAGGTTCAGGTCCCTGAAGTTGAGAGTGCGGCCGGATTGTCGCCCAAGCAACTCCGGGATCGCATCGGAGTCGAAGGATCCATTGCCGCAGTCGGGCGGGCCGCGGAAAACGGCGTCCGCTTCGCCGGAATCATCGTGGACGAACATTATTTTGCCGGACGAGGCGGCCTGGGACGCCTGATGGCGTCCCGCAACCTGAAATACATCCGGGTGCGGGGAGAATCGCCCACGCCGGTCTACGACTCCGGGGAATTAAAGGCGGCTCGTCGTGATATTCTGCGCCTCAGTGCCGCTTCACCGGTACTTCAGGGTGAACTGGGTCTTCAGGTATTTGGAACCGCTGCTCTGTACGACCTGATGCACCAGCGACGCATGATGCCCACCGCCAATTTTCGCCGCACCCGCTTCCCGGGCGCGGAACAGTTGAATGCCCCCGCCACGCAAAAACGCTACCAGCCGCATAGTTCGGGTTGCGCCGGGTGTCATATCCGCTGCAAAAAATCGGATTCCCGGGGCCGCGGCCTGCCGGAATTCGAGACCCTTTCACACTTCACGGCCCTGCTTGAAAATCACGATTTGGAAGTCGTTATGGCGGCTAACCAGATCTGCTCAGCGACGGGGATGGATACCATCGAAGCCGGCGCCACCCTGGCTTGTCATTTTGAAATCCTGGGAAGAGAACCGCAAGCAGGCGAAATCCTCGACCTGCTGCAGGCAATGGCAACCGGTGCACGCCCAGACCTGGGCGAGGGTGCTTTTCGACTCGCCTCGGCGGCGGGACGCCCCGAAACAGCCATGACGGTCAAGGGTCAGTCCCTGCCGGCCTACGATCCCCGCGGTGCTTACGGTATGGCCCTTGCCTACGCGGTTTCAACCCGCGGGGGATGTCACCTGAGGGCCTACCCCATCAGTCACGAGATTTTGCGCAAGCCCGTAGCCACGAATCGGTTTTCCTTTGCTGGTAAGGCGCGAATGATCAAGATCGCCGAGGACCAGAATGCAGTGGTTGACTCGCTGACGGCTTGTAAATTCATGTTCTTTGCCGCCTCCCTGGAAGAGTATTCCCGGGCCCTGGCCGCGGTCACCGGCCTGGAAACCAACGCACATGAGCTGCAGTCCGCCGGGGAGCAAATCATGAACCGGGAAAGAGAAATGAACCGGGCCAATGGGTTCAGTGACAATGACGATGACTTGCCGCCGCGCTTTTTTCATGAACCGGGAAGTTCCGGCAGCGGGATACGCATCCCGGCCCTGGACCGCAACGCTTTTCTTGCCGCTCGGGCAACCTACTACCGCATCCGCGAAAACCGCTCACCGGGGAAGAGGGATGAAAACACTACTTGATACCTACAGCCGCAAGTTGGAAGAAAGGGGATTGGCCCGCCGGGAAGATATCTCTTTTGCCGCATTGGAAACCGATGTAACCTGGAATCGTCCCGATCCGGAACGGGAACTGGAAAAGATCTTTGCCGGCATGTCCATCACCACACTGTTGAGTGCCCGTCCCGCCGAACCGTACCGCACCATGTTGGACTCCCTGGTTCGCTCCCAGCACCATCCCCTGCAAGCACGGGATACGGAAACACGCACTTTTCTGCACGACATTCCTGTTGCTTCAAGCGCGGACTCAAAGACCCTGTTGCCGTTCTTGCGGCGACGCAAAGGCGTAATTGCGCCGGGCCCTCGATTGGTGACAACGGGGACGGTTACCCCGGAACAGGCCTTTATCGTATTCAGCTCCATGATCCATTCATGCTTCGTACTTTATTGTCTGGGCTACCTGGATCGCCGCCGCAAGAAGGCCTTTTCCCGCAAAGAAGAACAGGAATTCGAATTCATCATGGAACGGCTGCCACCACCACCGGCATTGGGACCGCCCCTGGCCCGGGGACCCTTTGCCGACGAAGAAACCGTTATCGCGGCTGTTGTAGAAGCCGGCAAACGAACCGTAGCTGCAGGGCTGGTGGATTCCTATTTCGGCAATGTGTCGTGCTTTCACAACGGCACAATCTACATCAGCCAGACAGGCAGTTCGCTGGAAGAATTGGAAAGTGCGATTGACGCCTGCCCCATGGATCAGTCATCCTGTGCCGGCATTACCGCATCCAGCGAGCTTTCCGCCCATCGCCGAATCTATACGGAAACAAACCTGAGAACCGTTCTGCACGGCCATCCCCGCTTCGCCGTTATCCTCTCCCTGGACTGTCCGGAACGTCTGCATTGCCCGGACGCTCATCGCTGTCACACCCACTGCAGGCGGGAACGGAGCGTTGCGGGTGTCCCCATAGTGAGTGGAGAGGTGGGTACCGGACCCTTCGGCCTGGATCGGACCATGCCTCCGGCGGTGGCGCGCGCCGGAGCCACGATTGTCTACGGACATGGCGTATTTTGCGCCGGACGGACGGACTTCAACGTCTCTTTCAGACGATTGTTGGAAGTGGAAAACACCTGCAGGGCGGAATTCCTGCAACGCGCACGAAATCCTTCTTTCAGGAATTGAGTCAGTCGGCCAGGCGGACCTCAGTGATCTCCGGCACATCTTCCACCATTGCCTGCTCCACGAATCCCTTCAGGGTGAGGTTGCGCATGGGGCATCCGCCGCAGGCACCAGAGAAACGCACCAGGACGACCTTCTCATCCTCAAGGATATTCACAACTTCGATGTCGCCGCCGTCCCGCTGCAAAGCCGGACGAACCTTTTCTATTGCGTTTTCGACTCTCTCTTTCAGATTCATGTCAAGCTCCTTTCATGATATCCCGCCCGCGAAAAATCGGAATTTCCCATGTATTGTAGCGTTGAGTCCAGTTGGTGTCAACACCGCAGTCAACCGGCGTAATCCAGCATGCGGCGCAGTGCGACTTGCGCGCCCCGAATTGTTTCAACATCGATTTCGATTTCGTATCGATTCAACTCCAGCGCCGCCACTACGTCTCCAAGGCTTGTCCGCTTCATATTGGAACATATTTTGGGTCGACCCGCGGAAAAAAACGATCGGTGCGGATTCTCTCGCCGCAGACGCTCCAGCAAGCCCTCTTCCGTTGCCACCACAAATTCCCGGGCCGGGGAAGCCGCAACATGGCGCAGCATTCCCCCGGTTGAACATACGGCGTCCGCGAGCTCCAGCACTTCCATAGGAGCTTCGGGATGCACCAGCACTTCCGCACCGGGGTACGCTTTACGGGCGGCCTCCACTTCTTCACGGCGGATTCGGTCATGCACATAGCAATACCCTTCGAAAAGAATCACTTCTTTTTCAGGAACCTGCCGGGCGGCCCAAGCCCCCAGGTTGCGATCCGGAACAAAGATTACGCGACGCCCTTCCACGTTGCGCACCACCTCAACGGCATTGGCCGACGTGCAGCACACATCGCTTTCCGCCTTAATCTCCGCGCTGGAATTGACATACGTAACCACGGTTGCGTCGGGATAGCGCGCCTTGAGGTGGCGCAGGTCATCCAAAGTGATCATATCGGCCATGGGACAACCCGCATCCAAACGCGGCAACAAAACCGTCTTTCGGGGAGAGAGAATCTTGGCGGTCTCCGCCATGAACTTGACTCCACAAAACACGATGACATCCGCTTCAACCTCAGCCGCGACCCGGGAAAGGCCCAGGGAATCCCCCAGGTGGCCGGCCGCCAGTTGCACGGATTCCACCTGATAATTGTGCACCAGAATCACGGCATTGCGGCGAAACGTCAACTCTTCTATCTTTGCTGCCCAATCCGTCATTTTCTACCCCTTTCTGTTCTATTGATGTTACCGCACCACGCACCCGCGGTCAAATTCCACCTTGACCCCATGTTTCTTCGGGATTATAATGTCCTCATACCCAGGGAGGCGATCATGAACCTGTCACAACGAGCCAGGGATATCCAGGAATCCCCGATTCGCAAGCTGTCCGCACCAGCCAATGCCGCCAAAGCGCTCGGGATTCGGGTTTATCATCTCAATATCGGCCAACCGGATATTCCCACCCCCGAAGCATTCTTCGAGGGCATCCGCAATTATGCCGAGCCGGTATTGGCTTATGGCCCCTCCGACGGCCTGCCCGAATTACGCCGCACCATGGTCAACTACTTTGCCCGCTTCGATATAGCGCTGACCCCTGATCAGATTATTATCACCACCGGCGGATCGGAAGCGGTTTCGTTCGCCATCAACGCCGTCGCCGACCCCGGGGATGAAGTGATCGTTCCCGAGCCTTTCTATACCAACTACAACGGTTACAGTTCGCTATCGGGCATCCGCATCGTCCCGGTCACCACGGCTGCCGAATGCGGATTCCACCTGCCGGATCCCGAACAGATTGAATCCCTGATTACGCCCAAAACCAGGGCCATCCTGATCTGCTCCCCCAACAACCCCACCGGAACCGTATTCACGGAAAATGAAATCCGTACGCTGGGCGATCTGGCCAGGCGACACAATTTGTTTCTCATCGCCGATGAAGTCTACAAGGAATTCACTTACGAGGGAACACGTCACTTCAGTATCCTGGAATTGGAGGATCTTGAAGACCGGGCAATCGTTCTCGACTCGATATCGAAGCGTTATTCCGCGTGCGGCGCCCGCATCGGAGCGGTGATGTGCCGCAACCCGGAGATTATGGGCGCAATCATGAAATTCGCCCAGGCGCGCTTGTGCCCACCCACTCTGGAACAGGTCGGCGCGGTGGCGGCGTACGCTCTGCCGAAAAACTATTTTGATTCTATTCGCGCTGAATATCAGAAACGCCGCGACATTCTGGTGGAAACCCTGACTTCCAATCCGGATATCCTGCTGCACAAGCCTGAAGGTGCTTTTTATGTCATGGCAACACTTCCGGTAGATGACTCCGACCTCTTTGCCCGCTGGATGCTGGAATCTTTCAACCACGAAAATGAAACTGTTATGATGGCGCCGGGAGCCGGATTCTACTCCAGCGTCGGCAAAGGCAGGCAAGAAGTTCGCCTGGCCTATGTGTTGGAAACCTCCAGACTGCGCCGCGCCTGCGAGGTCCTGCTGGAAGGCGTCGAGGAATACAACAAAAAGAGTTGAAGAGTTGAAAAGGGAAGAAGTGAAAAAAGGGAACAGGTATCAGGAGACAAGAAAAATCAGTGAAAAGGTAAAAGTCGAAAGTTGAAAGTAAAAGCCGAATAAGGCACCAAAAATGCCTTGCGATTCCGCTCTTTTCCTGTTTTTTTATTCGTTCTTCCTTATTCATTATTCGGAATTTCTTGATTTTCATCACAGACCCGAAAGGGTCCTCATCACCAGGGCGCTTCGCGCCTCATCACAAGCACTCGTGAGTTCTCATCACAAGGCTTTGTCTGTTTTCTTTCGACTTTTAGCTTTAGACTTTCGACTCAGTCTCCCCTCGCCTCTCGCCATTTGCCTCCAGCCGCCAGGCCATATTTTACACTCCCGGAGTGTATGGTATACTCCGACTATGCAACGGGGTTTTACACTGGCCGAGATCCTTATCGTCATGGCCCTGATCGGGATCCTGGCCGCCATCCTGATTCCCAATTACTCCGCATCGGTCAAACGGGCCAAAGAATCGGTGTTGAAAGAGAACCTCTTTCAGATTCGTGATGCCATTGAAAAATACACCTACGATAAACACAAATACCCGACCAGTCTGGAAGATCTGGTTCGCCATCGATACCTGAAACGCTTACCCGAAAACCCATTCACAAATAAGGCGGACTGGATTCCCGTATACTACGAGCCCGCGGAGGATGAAGACTACGACCCCGACCTCGCCCAGGCCATCGTGGACATACGCGTCAGCATCCCTTCCGGAGAAGAACAACCCGGCCGCTATGAAAACTGGTAATCGCCGCACCCGGGGATACGTTTTGCTGGCGGCGCTGTTTGCCGTTCAAATTGCCGCTGTCTTTATGTTAATGGGACGTGCCCGCTGGCAGACCGTGATCCGCCGTGACCTGGAGGCAGAATTGATGTTCCGCGGTCGCCAGTATGTCCGGGCCATCGAAAGTTACGCGCGCGAACACCTCAACCAGCCCCCCCCCAGTTTGCGCATTCTGGAAAAGGAAAAGCACATCCGACGGCTGTACACCGACCCACTCTCGCTCACCGGGGAGTGGAATCTGGTAATGAAACCGGGTTCCGGAAACAAGAAACTGCTGATTGTGCCGCTGAGTGCAGCCGGAAGGTATCTTACCCAGGCCAGTATTGTCGGCGTTTGTTCCACTTCACCGGAATCGGGTTTCCTGGAGTACCGTGGCCGTAAGCGCTACAATGAGTGGGCCTTTTACCTTGGAGAAGACCCCGAGGAAGATATGCCGCCGCTTGAGTTTGCGGGAGGCGCATGAAACAGGTCCTCATTCTGGCCGCGGAGAACTCCGCGGAAACGTACGGCGTGGAAGTGATAAACGCCCTGCGCCGCCGCATTCCCGGAATCCGCTTGTTCGGCGTGGGCGGAGACCGGTTCCGCAAAATGGGCGTGGAGCTGATTCATCACAACCGCGATTACGCGGTCGTGGGCGTGTTTGAGATCCTGTCTCAACTGGCACGATTTCACCGGCGCATGCGCCGGCTAGTTCGCGAAGCGGTTGACCGCAAAGCCGCCGCCGCTCTGCTGATCGATTACCCCGACTTCAACCTGAGACTGGCCCGCCGCCTGAAAAAAGCCGGTATCCCCGTTTACTACTACATCGCACCCACAGTCTGGGCCTGGCGCCCCGGCCGTGTCCAGCAACTGCGCCGGTATACCGATCATCTTTTCATTATATTTCCTTTCGAAAAAAAAATTTTTCGCGACGCGGGCGTCCGCCATACCTATACCGGTCATCCATTACTCTCCATGGTGTCGGTACGCACTCCCAGAGATCGGTTTCGCCGTCGCCACGGGGTGGATCCCCACGACCACATGGTTACGCTGCTTCCGGGATCACGCCCATCCGAGGTCGACCGCCTGCTGCCCGCCATGCGCAAGGCGGTAGAGAGGTTGGCCTGTGATCACAACCTGAAAGTTTTTTTATTGCAGGCCGACCACATCAGCGAGACGCAGATCCAGTCGCTTTTGTCCGGTTCTACAGTGAAGATTCGGGTAATCTCTCAAGGAGAACGCTTTGACTTGATCAATGCATCGGATCTGGTTTTAACCACCTGCGGTACATCCAACCTGGAAATCGCCCTGCTGGGCGTGCCTTTCGTGGCCGGGTACCGGGTTTCGTCCATGACATTTCGACTGCGCTTCCTGCTGAAAATCCACCGCTATTCTATCGTCAACATCCTGGCCGATGATGATGTGGTCGCAGAACTCATCCAGGATGATTTTACCGCTGAAAACCTGGCCATCCATGCGCGCGGGATTCTCGACCAGCCGGCGCATGCCGCCGCCATGCGCCGCCGTCTGGCTGGAGTCACCCGCTCTTTGTCCCGTGACGGTGACGCCGCGGACATCGTTGCCGGCCGCATGGCGTCAGACCTGTGCAACGCCGATTGACATTCGAAGGTCACTGTGATATTCGAAAAATAAAGTCATGGGAAGGATTATTGGAATTGACCTCGGCACTACCAATTCCGTAGTGGCGTACACGGAAGGGAAATCCCCGGCCATCGTCCTATCGGAAGAAGGCGACCGGATCCTCCCCTCCATAGTGGCCTTCACCCGCAAAGGAGAGCGGTTGGTGGGCACACCGGCCAAGAGTCAGCTGATCATCAATCCGGCCAACACGGTCCACTCGGCCAAGCGCCTGATGGGCAAGCGCTATTCCGAAGTGGCACCCTATCTTTACCAGTTCAGTTATGCCATCGTGGAAGGACCCGAAGACAGCCTCAAGATCTCTCTCAACGGCAACCTCTTCTCCCCGGAAGAAATCTCCGCCATGATCCTGCAGAAGTTGAAGGAGTCCGCGGAGCAATACCTGGGGGCGGCGGTTGACGGCGCCATCATTACGGTACCCGCCTATTTCGACGATTCCCAGCGCCAGGCCACCCGGGATGCCGGCCGCATCGCCGGCCTGGAAGTCAAACGCATCATCAACGAGCCCACAGCCGCGGCCCTCTCTTTTTCCCTTGACCTGGGTGGAAAACGTTCCGTGCTGGTTTATGATTTTGGCGGCGGAACCATCGACATATCGATTCTGCAAGTGGAGCAGGAGATCATCAAGGTCATGGCCACGGCGGGAAACACCAATCTGGGGGGGAATGACTTCGATATCATGTTGTGCAAACTGCTGCTGGACGAAATCCATGAGCAGTTCAACCTGGATCTATCCGAGGACAAGCTGGCGGTGCAACGACTGCGCGACGCTTCAGAAAACGCCAAGAAAGAGTTATCGTCACTGGAATCGACTGAAATCAATCTGCCGTTTATCGCCGAATCCAATGACGGTCCGGTTCATTTCCTTAAGTACATCACGCGATCGGAATTCGAGAACCTGATCGCGGACAAAGTTGAAAAAACCCTGCAGATCTGTGGCGTGTGCCTGCAGCGGGCGCAGGTAAAAAAGGACGATATCCAGGAAGTGCTGTTGGTGGGCGGATCCACGCGAATCCCAATGGTTCAGGCCAAAGTCCAGGAATATTTCGGCATGCCCCCCAACCGTAAGATCAATCCCGACGAAATCGTGGCCATGGGAGCCGCCCTGCAGGGATCGATTATTTCCGGGGAAAGCCGCGACATCCTTCTGCTGGACGTCACCCCCCTTTCACTGGGCGTCAAGACATTCGGAGGCGCGTTTACACGGGTCATCGACGCCAACACCACCATTCCCTGTAACCGCAACCTGGTGTTTTCCACCGCTGAAAACAACCAACGCGAAGTGGAAATCAACATCTACCAGGGCGAAAGGGAAATCGCCGAAGAAAACAAGCTTCTGGGACGCTTCCTTTTGAAGGGAATACGCGAAGCCCCCAAAGGAGTCCCCCGTATTGAAGTGACATTCAACATTGACATCAACGGCATCCTCATGGTCAGTGCCGTGGACTTATCCACCCGCAACCAGAAACAGGTGGTGGTATCCCACTCCGGCCTGCTCAGCGAGGAGGAGATCGAAAAACTGCGGGAAAATGCCGCAAAATACGCCGAAGAGGATCATCGCCGCCTGGGGGTCATTCGCGCCCGCAACCGCCTGCTCAACGAAATCTACACAGCGGAACACTACCTGGAAACCGCTCCCATAGCGGGAGATTTGAAAGAGACCGCCGTTGAACTGCTCACCCATGCCCGCGTTATCTCCAGCGGAAAAGACGCCGGCGCCATGGAAGCGCTCAACGCCGACCTCATGCAGGTCAACGAGCAACTGAAGTCCCAGCAGAACCGGGATAAAGAAAGCGCGCCAGCTCCGCAGAAGCCTCTTTCCAGCGATACCCGCCCTCTCAAGATCCCGGCAAACTGAACCCGGGCACTCTTTTTCAATACAGGCCGAGGTTATGCTATAATCATTTTTAAGCTGGAGGCCGATCCCATGAGTACCTTCTACGTAACGACACCCATTTACTACGTCAACGACATTCCCCACATCGGACACGCTTATACCACCATCATGGCGGACGCAATAACGCGTTTCCGCCAGGCCGAAGGTTATCAAACCTTTTTCCTTACCGGAACCGACGAACACGGCCAGAAAATCGAGAAAAGCGCCGAAGCCCAGGGCATCACACCCAAAGTCCTGGCCGACAGGGTGGTGGAGCGGTTCAAGGATCTGTGGCGGGTACTGGATATCCGTTACGACCGCTTCATCCGCACAACCGACGCGGATCACGTTGCAGGGGTTCAACACCTGTTCCGCAAGGTGCTTGAAAAAGGCGACATCTACCCGGGCAATTACCGCGGACAATACTGCGTTTCCTGCGAAGGATATGTCGCCGAAACCGCGACCGACTCTCCTTCCGGCAACAAGATCTGCCCGGACTGCGGCAAAGAGACCGAATTGCTTACCGAACGCTGCTACTTCTTTCGCCTCTCCGCTTACAGCGAGCGCCTGTTGAATTTCTACAGAGAAAATCCGGATTTCATTCGCCCCGTATCCCGCATGAACGAAGTGGTTTCATTCGTCAAGATGGGCCTGAAGGATCTTTCCATCACCCGTTCCACGGTAAAGTGGGGGGTGCCGGTGCCGGATGATGCGGAACAGACCATTTACGTGTGGTTCGACGCCCTGTCCAACTACATCACCGCCCTGGGCTACCCGGAATCCACCGCTGAATTCGCGCGGTTCTGGCCCGCGGATCTGCACGTGATGGCAAAAGATATCCTGCGTTTTCATGCCGTCTACTGGCCCGCCTTCCTCATGGCCGCGGACATCGAACTGCCGCGCAGAGAACTTATCCACGGCTGGTGGTTGAAAGATGAAAAAAAGATGTCAAAATCCCGGGACAATGTCCTGGACCCCCATATCCTGCTCAAACACTTTCCCGCGGACGCCATTCGCTACTTCCTGATGCGCGAGGCACCCATCGGCGCAGACGCCAATTTCTCTCACCAGGGATTCATTACCCGGATCAACACCGAGTTGACCAATGACTGGGCCAACCTGATTTCCAGGACCGGCGGCATGATCAGCCGCTACTTCAGCAACCGTTTCCCCGGACAAGCCGATTACTCATCAGCGGAAGAAGAGCTGCGTGAAGACTACCTGGAACTGGAGAATGAAGTCCGGTCCCATTTTGATGCCTATGCATTCAACCGCGGCCTGGAACGGATCATGGAGTACGTCAACCGCTTGAACCGCTATATCGTGGAATCGGAGCCCTGGAAAATGGCCGGCGACAGATCCTGTTACCCAAAGCTGGAGGCTGTACTCAAGACCCTGGTACGGGCGATCCTGTCGACCAACGCGCTGCTGGCACCGGTGATCCCCCATAGTGCGGCTCGAGTGAGAAAGTTTTTCAACCACGCGGATGAAAATTTTGGTTGGAAAGACCCGGGCGAAAGTTTTAGCGTCCAGGATGTGGAACCGCTTTTCCCCCGGGTGGATCCCAAGGAGTTTTTTGCCGAAGAACTGCGGGAAACCCAACCTCCCCAATCACCCAAGGAGGCTCAGATGAATGAAAAACCCCAAACCCCGGAAGGCATGATCAGCTTTGACGAATTCAAGAAAGTGCGCATGGTGGTGGCCCGCGTGGTCACGGCCGAAAAAGTGGAAAAAACCGACAAGCTGCTCCGCCTCAGCGTGGATACAGGCGACGATACCCGCACCCTGGTGGCGGGAATCGCTCAGTATTACACTCCCGAAGAACTGGTGGAGCGCAAGATCATCATCGTGGCCAACCTGCAACCCGCCACCATCCGCGGCATCGAGTCCAGGGGCATGATCCTGGCCGCAACCGACAAGGACGGCCGCCCCTATATCCCCGAAATCCCCGCGGACACTCCCGTGGGATCGGTCATGCGTTGAGTCGGGATTTGCTTTTTTTGGCGGGCCTCATTCGCAGACATTGCACCCCGATGAACCGCTTGGCTTCATTCTGAAAAACCCTTTGCCGGCACATATGATGCGGCGGGGACGCGGTCACCCGCTCCCCCGCCTCCAGGTCGCGTGTCTACGTGTCTATCTGATGCGACTCAGAAACCCAGTTCCTTCAGGATGTGGGTCGCCTTGCCGATCTTTTCGGTGACGAACAGCACGTAGCGGATGTCAACGGAAATGGTGCGCTGCTTCTCGTTGTCATACTGCCAATCGCCGTTCATGGCTTCCCAGTTGCCGTCGAACGCGATACCGATCATTTCACCACGGGCGTTGAGCACGGGACTGCCGCTGTTTCCGCCGGTGATATCGCAACGATGCACGAAGGCCACGGGAACGTCACCCAGGTCGGGATCCATCCAGCGGCCGAAGTCTCCGGCGGCATGGACTTTGCGCAACGCCTCGGGGGCGTCAAACGGCTCCTCTCCGGTATGCTTCTCGATCACCCCGGTAAGGGTGGTGAAGGGTTTGTAATACACGGCGTCCCTGGCCTTGTAGCCGGCCACCTTGCCGTAAGTGAAACGCAGCGTGCGGTTGGCATCAGGGTACAGCATTCCCCCTTTCCAGGCGGTGAGGGCCTCGATGTACTGCTTGCGCCGTTCCGAGATCTCGGCGTCAAACTTCTCGTTCTTTTTGCGCATCACCTCTGATTCCGGATACAGTCCGGCCGCCAGGTTGATAAAGGGATCGTCGAGGGCTTTCAACTTCGCAGTGGTCATGCCCTTGGCAAACAGGGTTTTGACAAACTCCACGTCCTTGAGTTTTGTGTCTTTATAGGCCTTTTCAACAAATGCTTCTTTGCCTTGATTGAGAATCGATTCCAATGCCGCTATCCGCCGCCCCTCGGGAAGGGCGTCCGCTTTCTCCAGGGCCAGGGTCAGCATGGCCTTGTCCGAGGGTTCGTAGTAGGCCATCAACATGAAATGCAGGCGCGAGACGGCGCGGGCGATCTCTTTTTCCGAAAAGGCGGGGTCACGTTCTTTTTCGGGTTTGGCCCGCTCTTCGGCCAGGTTGTAGATCTGGATTCCCAGCCCCATCATGGTGCCCCCCAGCATGCGCGAGAGCATGAACACGTCGTCATAACTCCGTGTTTCCGCCTTTTGGGCATACAAGGCACCGATCCTCTCCAGAAGATTGCCGTAACGGGCTTTCATCTTTTCATTGGCGTCAACAAACGCCTTCAACTCTTTTTCCTGTTGTCTTTTTTGTGCCAGGAAATCGATGCGGTTCATGTCCTCGATTTTGCCCTGATAATTTTTCATCACGTTGTTTAATCCCTTGATCATGCCCGCCACTTTCATTTTGGCGATCATGGAGTCTTTCTCAAAAGATTCCAGCAGGCTGATGACTTCCTGGAACAACTTGATACGGTCGGGATAATTGTGATTCAGGTTCTCGTCCACCGAATAAGAGGTGCGGTAGCGGGTGGTGGATCCCGGATAACCGAGGATAAAGGTCTGGTCCCCATCCTTCAGGTGGGACCTCGAAAGGCGGATCCAGTTGTCCGTCTTCAGCGGCACATTGTCCTTGTGGAACTTGCGGCCGGAGCCGTCGGGCGCCATGTAGATGCGCATAAAGGAAAAATCTCCCGTATGTCGCGGCCACATCCAGTTGTCTATGTCACCCCCGTAGTTGCCGATGGCCTTGGGGGGCACATACACCACGCGCACATCGTCATAGCGCTTATGCACAAAGAGGTAGTACTTTTTGCCGTTGTACATGGAGGCGACACGGGCCGTGATATCGGGCTTGCCTTTCTCGACGGCTTCCTTTATCTGCTTCATGCGTCGCCGGATCTGCTTGTCCCGTTTGACCAGGTCCCGGATGCGGTCGTAACGCAGGAACCGGTCCGTCACGTCTTTCATGTACTGGAATACTTCCGCCGAGTATCCGGGCGCTTCGATCTCTTCGGAAAGATCATTGGCCAGGAAACCGTTGGTGATCAGGTCCACTCCCTTGGTGGAAGCCCGCTGCACGGCGCCGAACGCCACGTGGTGATTGGTCAGCACCAGGCCGTTGGCGGAAACGATCTCCGATGTACCGCCGAATCCCAGCACCAGGCAGTTGACCAGGCTGGGCTTATCCGGTGTATAGATGTCACCGGCGCTGATTTCAAAGCCTTTCTTTTCCAGTTCGAGCTGATGCAACTGATCGAGCAGCCACATGCCTTCCTCGGCGTGGAGGGAAATGCCGATGCATGTTACCATCAGCAGCAATAAAAGTACTTTTTTCATGTCACTCTCCCAAGATATGGCGCAAGACCATGAGTGGTCTCACACAATGCAATACGCAATAACGCCCGGCGAAGTTTTCCCCGGAGGCAATCCCCGGATCGTTCTGGATGATGCCCTCATATCCGGTACCGCCTGCGGCCAGCGTTTGAACCCTCTTTGGTCGAATCCGCCAAACCTGTGAAACCTCACCGCCCGGTTTCACGTATTGAACTATATGGGAATTCCGCTAGGGGGAAATATATGAAAATCCTGGTAAAGACGTTGAGTGTTTTGTTGCTCTTTTTCCTGTTGACCGCGGGTCGGGCCCTGCCCGGCACGGATACGGAGAGCCGGGTAATTCCGGAATTGTTGAGCCCGGACAGCATCAATCTGGACGACAAGCAGGTTTACATCACCGAGGGACCCAAGGTCCGCATCTTTAACCGCGATACCCTTGAACAGGTGGCGGTATTCGGCAAAGCCGGTGAAGGCCCGCAGGAATTTCGCGTACTCCCGGGCCTGCCCCTGATCCTGAACGTGGAAGGGGATGAGTTGATGGTAAACAGCTTCGGAAAAGTGTCGTTTTTCTCCAAGTCCGGCAAGTTCCTGCGGGAACAACGCACCCAGGCCGGGTTTATCATCATGGCCCAGCCATTCGGCGAAAACCTGGCGTGCTGGGGACTGGCATTCGAGGACCAGACCCGTCTGCGCACCATTGACCTGTACGACCGGGAGTTGAAAAAACTGAAAAACCTGGTCAAGCAGAAAGACGAATTCCAGGCACCGGGACAGGGCATCGACATCCTGTCCTCATCCTTTACTTACTCGGTGTTGGGTGACCGGCTGTGGGTGGCCCATTCCCCGGAACCGCTGATCCATACTTTTGATCTGGAGGGCGATGCGGCGGAAACAATCCGGCTGGATATCCCTCGCCGCGACATGACCCGGGCCGACCGGGAAACCATCCTGAATTACCTGAAAACCGATAAAAGCACCCGAGAGCAATTCGACCTGCTCAAGCCCATCCGTTTCCACGACCAATACCCGGCCATCATGGCCGTTTTCGCCGCGCAGGGCAAAATGTACGTCATGACCTGGCAGCGCCGGGAAAATCGCAACGAGATCCTGGTCATGAACAGCGAAGGAAAAGTGGAACGTACGCTGTGGCTGCCCGTAGCCTACCTAAACGCCCTGCGTCCCGCGCCCTTCGCCGTCCGCGACAACCGGCTTTTGCAATTGAATGAAAACGACGACGAGGAATGGGAACTCCACATCACCCCGATCCGGTAATGGGGCCTCTCCTCAAGCCTGCATTTCGAGCAGGGATTGTCGCGAAATGGCGTAGATGGTTACAGTGACAAGGCATGCGACAGGAATTCTTTGAGGGCATAGCAGCGCTATGGCTGAGGGGAATGAGGGAGCTTAACGCAGTCGATGCGGCCGGATCCGTTATTGCAGCAGATCAATGTGAGAAATGGGGGCTAGACGACGAAGACCTCAATGGGTCTTGGCCGAAGTGGTGAGCGGTGACTTGTGCCCTCTGGGTATTTATGCCCGCGAGGGTACTCTCCTGCAGTCGATGCTGAAAAATTCTTCAACGCTGAGCCTGACGGCATAATTGGCCGAACAGATGGGAATGGGTAAATGTAATCGCGTCCCAAAAAAGGCGCAAAATTTTTCCC